>WNGD01000720.1_pt1 | contig 58293 bp, 50 predicted proteins | sample 5400671 | NCBI WGS metagenome assembly WNGD01 (sample SAMN13153369, study PRJNA577476) | soil metagenome | isolation source: 40 cm soil or saprolite under grassland replicate 2 | place: USA:California | collected 2016-06-15 | reverse complement strand
AGGCGCGCCGGATCGGCGACGACCTCGATCTCGCGCACGTCGCTCCCGAGCACGTCCACCCGTCCGACCCCCGGCACCCGCGACACGATCGGCTTGATCTGGTAGCGCGCGATGTCGTACAGAGTGGCTGGGTCGCCGCCCTCAACATTGTACGAAAGGATCGGGAACAGCGAAGGCGTCATCCGCTCGACCTGGATGCTCACGCCCGCCGGCAGGTCGGGCACGATCTGGTCCACGCGCGCGCGGATCTCCTGCAGGGCGTTGAGCATCTCGGTGTTCGGCGAGAAATCCACGTTGATCTCGGTGCCGCCCCGGATGGTACGGGATCTGACCCGGGTGACGCCGGGGACGATACTGACGGCTTCCTCGATGGGCCGCGACACGCCGAACAGCTGTTGGCGCGCGCCGAGCGACGTCCCGGTTGCGACGATCGTCACGCGGGCGAAAGTCAGCTCGGGGTAGATGGCTGAGGGGAGTGTCGCAGCGGCCCAGACGCCGGCGATGCTGGCGAGCGCTACGAGCAGATAGACGAGCCGGCGCTGCCGGCTCAGCACATCGAACAGGGTCACTGCGCGGCGCGGACGACCTTCGTGCCGTCCTCGATGCCGTAGGCGCCGGTCGTGACCACGGTCTCGCCCGCGGTGAGACCCGTGAGGATCTCGGCGAGTGATTCGCTGCGCGCCCCGACGGTCACGGCACGCACGTGCGCGATGCCCCCGCTGTCCACGACAAAGACCTGAAACCCGTCTCCGGATGGGACCAGAGCCGCGACCGGCACCGTCACGGCGCGAGCGTGGACGGCGGTCACTATCCTGCCGAACACCGATTCACCGATGCGGAGCGGCCTGGCAGGTCGGCCGATGCGCGCGCGCGCCGCCACCGCGCGCGAGCTCGAGTCCACGGCAGCGCCGACGGCGGTCACCGAGCCCTGTCCCACCACCTCACCGCCCTCTGCCTCGCCCGCGGTGAGGCGCACCGAGTCTCCATCGCGGATCTGGGCGGCCTGCGCCGGGCTCACGTTGAAGACCGCGTCCAGTGCGGCCACATCGGCTACCTCCACGAGCGGCTGGCTCGCGTCCACCGCAGCGCCCAGTACTGCGGTCATCCGCGTGACGACGCCGGCCAGCGGGGCCCGCAGGGTGGCGAGCTGCTGCGCGCGGCGCGCGGTGATCGCGGCAACCTGCGCCTGCGCCAGATCCGCCGCGGCCTGATCGCTGTCTTTCTGAGGCAGGATTCCCGCCTGCACCAGTCGCGCCGCCCGGGCGTAGGCGCGCTCCGAGTTCGAGAGCGCGGTCTCCGCGCTGCGCGCCGCTGCATCGAACGGCGCCCGCTCGAACTCGACCAGGGAATCGCCCTCCGCCACGCGCTGGCCGGGGGCGACGAAGATGCGCGCTACCCGTGTGGGCGCAGGGGCCGAGAGTTCCGCGAAGTGGCCCGGTCGTGCGGTCACGGTGCCGATGGCGCGCACCACCTGCGGGAAGGACTGCTTCGTGGTGACTGCCGTTCCCACCCCGCCCGTCGGCTCGGAAGGAGGCGTGTCGGCGGCGGCGCTCGCCTGGCGCTCCGAACGGCAGGCCGCGAGCGCGAGTGCTGCGGCGAGGAGCGACGCCCTGGCGGTCATGGCTGGTCGGTCGCGGCGAGGAGCCGAACGGCCGCGGCCGCGTTGTTTGCCGCCGCGACGTCGTCGATGTAGCGGCCCAGCGCCTCGCGCGCGTTGCGGTGCGCTTCCAGCACATTGGCGAGGGGGATGGCACCCTCGGCGTACGCTTGCAACGACATCGCCGCGACGCGGTCGGCGCTCGCGAGCAACCGCCGATCGCGCTCGAGGCGCACCTGCGCCAACGCGAAACTGCGCCGTGCCTGTGCCACCTCGGCCCCCGTTTCCCGTCGCACGAGGTCCAGCGCCGCCTGCGCCCGATATCGCGCCGCCGCGGCCTGTCGGACCTCGCCGCCGTTCCAGTTGAAGAGCGGGAACGGCAGGGAAAGGCCGACGGTCGGCAGGAGGCCGCGCTGCCCCCCGGGGTCATCCTTGTCGAAGCCGACCTGGAGACTCGGTGCGGCGAACACGCTGCGGTGGGCGAGGCTCAGCGCGCGCTCCGACGACCGGAGGCTCGCTGCGGCCGCGGCGACGGGAAGCGGCTCGTCTGCCGGAGGCGCCAGGCTGTCCGGCGGCGACGCGAGCGAGTCGGCGAGGGTGATCGTCACGTCCTCCGCGGGCAGGCCCATCGCGAGCTGCACGGCAAGGAGGGCCTGCACGCCGGCGACCGAATCGTCCGCGGCGACGTTCTCGAGCTGCCCCGCGTTGACGGCCGCGAGGCGCACATCGAGCTCGCTCACGTCGCCTACCTCGCGCCGCAGCTGTGCCATCTTGTGCAGGCTGTCGGCATCGAGCGCGTTGCGGCGTGACAATCGGGCGCGCGCGAGCGCGGCGAGCGCTCGGGTGTACATCGTATCCACGTCGAACCGGATCGCGGCGCGCTCGAACGCGAAGCCGTACCGAGCGGCGTCTTGCGCCGAAGCGGCGGCGCCGATCCGGGCCGAGCGGATCCAGGGCAGGTCGAGCGGCAGATCCGCCACGACGTGGTAGTGGGGGAGGTCCTTCGTGTAGCTCGCCGAGGCCGTCGGGTTCGGATAGAGCCGCGCGCCGTGCAGCATCGCGCCGGCGGCTGCGGTGTCGGCGCGACCGAACGCGGCCCGCGCGCCGCGCGCGAGCGCAACGGCCGTGGCTTGCGCACGTGTGACCGGCTGCTGGGCGCACAGCGAGATCGCCGCGCAGCCGCACAGGCCCGTCGCGCAGACGGAGAGCGGGAGCAGTCGTTGCCTGAGTGACATGTCGTCGCGCGGACAAAGCTATCCGGCGAACCTGTCAGGAAGCTGACAGCGCGCTACGGTCCGGGCCCGCTCCCCCGCTCGGCAAGGCGTAAGGCGAAGGCGACAGCCAACAGCGCTACCGCGGTCCAAACGAGCCAGCGCCAGCCCGCCGCCATACCGGCCAGGCCCAACGCGAGCCCCGCGCCGCCGAGCCAGGCCTTCAGGGTGAAGAAGCGACTCACTTCTTGAGGAACGCCTGCAAGGCGGCGCGGAAGTCGGGCGTCGTGCGGCTCACCGCGTTCACGTCCGCCCCCAGGCGGATCCCGTCTTCGAATCGCAGACCGTCGAGCTGGTAGAACTGCTGCTTGGTGAACGCCAGCGCCGACGGGCTCGCCCCTGCCAGGGCCCGCAGCACCTCACTCACCTGGTCCTCGAAGTCCGAGTCTTCGTACACGCGCGACACGAGCCCCAGTCCAGCCGCCTCCGAGGCACCGAGGATCCGCCCCGTTGCCGCGAGATCGAACGCGATCTTCTCACCCACCGTGCGCTTGAGCAGGGTCATGACGATCGCCGGCACGAAGCCCCGTTGCACTTCGGGGTAGCCGAACTTGGCGGATTCGGTGGCGAGCACCAGGTCGCACGCGGTGGCCAATCCGCATCCTCCCGCGAGCGCTCGACCCCGTACCACGGCCACGATCGGCTTGGGGAGGCGTCGCATCTGCACGAAGATCTCGGCGAAGTGCAACGCGGCTCGTCGGTTCTCCTCGACGCTTTTGTCGGCGGAGGCAAGCAGCTCGTTCAGGTCCATGCCGGCGCAGAAGTCGCCGCCGGCGCCCCGCACCGCCACCACGCGCACCGCGCCGTCGAGATCGGCTCGCTCCAGCAGCGTGAGCAGCGCGTCGATCATCGGCGTATCGATCGCGTTCTTCTTCTCCGGCCGGTTGAGCGTCGCCGTGAGGACCCCGCCCTCGAGCGCCACCAGCACCCGGTCGCTCACCTGGGGATTTCCACCTCGAGGCGCAACAGGGCGGTCGAGAACACCTTGCCCTGGGCGTCGGTCTTGAGCGAGATCGTGCCGCCGCCGTCGAGCGCACCATGCAGCAGGAAGTTCAAGGCGTGCAGGTTCGGCAGCTCGTAGCGCTCCACCGGGCCCGAGATCATGCCCTTGAAGTGCCGCGCGACGCGCGCCGCCGTCACATGCTTCACCAGGATGGGATAGTACTCGGGTTTCAAGGCGATGAGCCCCACGTTGGCGGTGTCGCCTTTGTCTCCCGATCGCGCATGCGCGATGTCGAGTAGACGGATGCGTTTCATACCTCCACGACGTCGACGCACGGCTCCACCATGTGTTTGTCGAGGAGCGCGGGCCAGTAGGCCACGACCTCCTCCGGCTTGGGCCGTCCGCCGGCGAACCCGGTGACGCTGGGCGGTCCGTTCAGGATCAGCGGCGCGATCTCTCGCGTGAACCGCTCCACCGCGGGCTTGTCGCGTGATCGGACGCCGATCCGCAGCTGCACCTCCGGCAGCTCGTCGAGCCGTGCCGCCGCGCGGGCCAGCGGGCCGTGGGTGGCGTCGGCGCCGACGAACTCCGTCAACACCGCCTCGAACTTGAGATCGAGATCGGCAAGCCGCTGGCGGAGAATGCGATCCGCAGCCTGGGCCTTCTTGTAGGCGTCGGGCCACGCGTAGACGAGTGTGCCGACCGCCTTGTACCCGTAGAAGTATGCGACCGAAACCTTGAGCTTGTCGGTGGCGGGTCGCCCCTTGACCCCCGACACGCGAACCCGGTCTTTCCCCTTCTGCTCGAGTCTGATCGTGGTAAAGTCCGCGACGCAATCGGGCGTGATGTACTCCGCGGGATTCCCCATCTCGTAGACGAGCTGCTCGGTCACGCCGGCCACGCTGATCCGCCCGCCGGTGCCGGGATGCTTGAAGATCTCGAACGTCCCGTCTGGGGCCGCGTCCACGATCGGGTAGCCGACATTCGCGAGGTCGGGGATGCGCTCCCAGTCTACGAGGCAGTTGCCCCCGCTGCACTGCGCGCCGCACTCGATCGTATGGCCCGCGACCGTCCCGGCGGCGAGGAGGTCCCAGGCGTCTGGCCGCCACCCAAAGGCATGAATCAAGGGCCCGAGGGTGAGCCCGGTGTCGGTGACGCGTCCCGTGACGACGACGTCCGCGCCCCCGCGCAGCGCGTCGACGACCGGCCATGCGCCGAGGTAGGCGTTCGCCGAGAGGACGCGGTCGCGCACGTCGGACAGGGGCCGGCCCGTGTCGAGGTTCCTGAGCTCGTGGCCGCGGGCCAAGAGCCCGTCCAATCGGCCCAGCAGATCGTCCCCCGTCACCACCCCGATCCGGAGCTTGCCGCCAAGCCGCAGGCGGCGCGCGACTTCGGCCACGGCCTGCGCACAGGCCTGGGGGTTCACGCCGCCCGCGTTGGCCGTGATCTTGATCCCCCGCTCCGCGACGGTCGGCAGGATGCGCTCCATCAGGGGGATGAAATCCCTCGCATAGCCGAGGGACGGGTCGCGCGCCTTCTGCTTCTGCAAGATGGACATCGTGACTTCGGCCAGGTAGTCCATCATGAGGTAGTCGACCGGTCCGCCGGTCACCTGGCGATACGGTGCCTCGAGCCAGTCGCCCCAGAACCCCTGTCCTGCGGCGATGCGTATCGTGGCTGGCCGCGATTTCACGGGCTGACGACGACGCGGCGGACCGCGTCCGGCGCTCCGGCCGATGAGCGCACCTTCACCTCGACGAGCGGCGCGAAGCCCTCGGGCAAAGTCCGCTGCGGCGGCCGCTGAGCGGGGAGCGGAGCGCGTCCGCCCGGGAGCACGGTGATATCTTGGCCGTCGCCGATCGGGCGTGGATCGCTCAGCAGGAACCGCACTCGCAGCTTCGCGCGCCACGCATGCACGCCCCTGTCGCGTGCAAAGCCCGGATACAGTTCGACGGTGAGGGGATGGCCCTGCAAGGCCGCCGGTACCGCGAACGCTTGCCGCCCGAAGGCGAACTCGAGCGGTCCCTGGGAGACCTGCTGTCCGGTGGAATCGAATTCCGTCACACCGAAGTCGGTGAACTCGCGCCACAGCTGGCGCGGCAGCTCCACCTCGACCACCGCCGTCGCGGCCCATTCAGGCACCGAGACCGTGAGGCTCTCCGGCGTCGCGCCGCGACCCGCGACCTCCAGAATGCGCTCGGCGCCGAGCGACACCTGCGTGACGCGTCCGCTCACGCTCTCCTGCCCCGGATTCGTCGCTTCCCGGTCCGCCAAGGTGAGCGGCGCGAGCCGCGCGCGGACCGTCGCGACGACCCCGGTGCGAGGCGGTGCGACCACGTCCAGCTCGTACACGCCGACCACGGCGTCCTCCGCGCGGACCACGAACCGGGCCGTGCCCGGCTGGGATCCGCCGATCGGGACGATCGAATCGCGCGTGAGCTCGCGGAACGGCGCGCCGTTGGGCTCGTACAGGATCACCTTCGCGGTCTGGTGCCCGGAGTCGGCGAGCGCCGCGCTGGCGACGAGAGTGGCACCCGGCGATGCGACGCGGAGAAAGTACCGGCGCACCTGGCCGGGGCCGACCGGGCGCCGCTCATCGAACAGGGGCTTGTCCGCGAGGTCGTACGGGACGGCGACGACGTTGACGAGGCTGAACAACGGGCCGGCGAGGGCGTCGCTGAGATTCCAGGCCGTCACCGTGCCCACGTACACACCCGGCGCCGCGAGCGCCGGGGCGGAGTACGCCAGCGGGATCTCGGTCTCGCGGGATCCCGCCGCCACCATCGCGGGCGTGGACAGCCACGGCGCATCGCTCTTCAACGAGAACCGCGCGACTCGGAGTCCGGTGACGTGTCGCACCCGGAATGTTTCGACCGTGTCGCCCGGTCCCGCCAGACCTTCGCGCCGGAAGGCGGCCGACCCACCGCCGCTGGTCGCGCGCACCACGTAGCCGGAGCCTTGATGTCCGGCCAGGAGCCACCGGTACGCCCGCTCGAGCTGCGGCAGGCCGGCCCCCTGGTCGAGCACGCTGGCGTTGGGCAAGCCGGCCGCGGCCACGCGGAGTGCGGCGCTCACCGCGGCGCCGTCCGGGCTACGCCCCTCCTGTGCCAGCGCCGATATGAGACACGCCGCGAGCCCGGCGGCGTAGGGGGCGGACATGCTGGTGCCGGCCTTGATCTCGTTCCCGGTGTCGAACGAGGGAACGGTAGAAAACGCCCATCCCGGCGCGAGCAGGTCGGGCTTCGCGAAGCGTCCGCCCCGGCCGCTGAACGAGCCCACGAAGTCGCTCGCCGCCGGCCGCGCGCCATCCTCCTCGAGCGGGACATAGATCCCCGGCAGCGCCGCGCCCACGGAGAGGGCCAGGTCGGCCGACCCGGGCAGGCCCACCGTGGAGAGGCCGGGCCCGTCGTTCCCCGCGCTGATTGCGAACACGATCCCCGGATGGGCGACGACGAACGCGTTGACGATCGAGTCCATGACGGCGCGCTCGCCGGGCTCGTTGCCGATACCCCAGCTCAGATTCAGCACGAGCGGCAGGTTGCGCTGCTCCGCGAAGCGGGCGGCGTACTCCATCGCGTGCTGAATGCTGCCCGTCATCGAGATGCCGCCCCGAGCGTCGTTCGCGATCTTCAGTCCGAGCAGCTGCGCACCCGGTGCGACGCCGTCGAAGCCCGCGACGTTGAACAGATTGTGCCCCGCGGCGATCCCGGCGACATGCGTGCCGTGGGCGTTGTTGTCGAACACGAAGGCCAGCGTCGGCACGCCGCTCACTTCGCCGAAGTTGGCGGCGAGGGTGATCGGCTTCGTGCCGAGCGCGACCGTCTCACGGCCCTGGCGGTAGTCGTGCAACGGCATCTCGTCCTCGAACGAGCCGTCCAGATTCGTGTCGATGAACGCGACCCAGCCGTCGGTCGCCTTCACCACGAGCACCGGAAAGGTGTCGCTGTTGGCCCCGTCCCCGTTCAAGTCGGCGGCGGGCAGCTTCCCGAGCGGCCGTTCCGCCAGAACGCCGGCATACCACGTGGTCGCGGTCGTGAGCCGGCCGATCCGACCGGCCCCGGAAAACACTCGGCCGGCGACCGAGATGGTGCCGTCGCCCGTTGCGGTGACGGGCGCCAGTCTGACCACACCCTCCCCGGAGAAATCCCGGACATCGAGCGTCTTGGGGGCGCCAGTGCTGGTGACGATGAGACCGTCCACGCCTGGGTCTACGCCGGTGTCGAGGATGGCGATCAGGACGCCGCGCCCGTCATAGGTGGGGTGTCTGGCGCGGAAGTCGTCGACGCCCGCGCTGTGGAGCGGCATCAGGCCGACGAGCAGCGCGCGTGCCGGTGGCAGGATGGGGAGACGGGTCGCGACGCCGGTGGCCGTCGGCGCCGGTGTGGACGTCGGCGGTGGACCGGAGGGGGACACTCCGGAGGCCGGCGTGGGGGCCGGCGTCGGTCGCGTGGCGGGCGGGTGGGCGGAGCCGCCGCAGCCGGCGGCGAGGGCGACGAGCAGGAGCGGAATGCAGCGCGATCTCATGGTTGACTCGGGAGTACGAAGGCCCCGATGTGGGGGCCGGTGAATTCGCCACTCGCTTCAAGCAGAAACGCGAGCGTATCACGGGTCTCCTCCGGCAGGACGATTGCGTCCACAAAGCCGCGGGCGGCGGCGAATCTGGCGTCGAGCTGTTGCTCGTAGTCCGCGCGCATGGCGTCGACGGCCGGGGCGTTTTCGGCCTTCGCCGCTTCATTCCCGAACACCGCCTGGACCGCCGACTCGCCTTCCATCACGCCCATCCGGCCGGTCGGCCACGAGACGAGGAAGTCGGGATCGAAGCCCTGCCCCGCCATCGCGTAGTAGCCCGCTCCCGAGGCATGGTTCACGGTGAGCACCAGCTTCGGCACCGTCGCCGTCGCCATCGCCTCCACGAAGCGCGCTCCCGCACGGATGATGCCCGAGTGCTCCGCTTCGGTGCCGACCATGAACCCCGACACGTCCTGGACGAACAGGAGCGGGATCCGCTCCCGGTCGGCGTTCTCGATGAAGTAAGCCACCTTCTCGGCGCTCTCGGTATAGATGATCCCCCCGATCTTCGGCGCGCTCCCCCCTCCCTCCCCCACGCCCTTTTTCCCCTTGATGACCCCACGCGAGTTGGCGATCAGCGCAACGGCGCGGCCTTCGATGGCGCCGTGACCGCAGATCATCTCGGGCGCGAGGGCGGGCTGGAACTCGTCCAGCTTGCCCGCATCGAGTACGCACTCGAGCACCGCTCGGACGTCGTAGCTCATGCGGTGGTCCGAGGGCAGCAGATCATACAGCTCTTTGGGATTGCGCTTGGGCTTGCCGCCCGGCGCGGGAGGCCGGAGCGCACGCGGCAGGCGCGCCACGTATTCCCGGACCCGGGCCAGGCACTCACGGTCGTCCTTCGCGCGATAGTGCGCCACCCCGCTCACCGCCGTGTGCGTCGCCGCGCCCCCCAAAAATTCGGCGTCCACGGTCTGTCCCGTCGCGCCTTTTACGAGGTTCGGGCCGCCGAGCCCCATGAACGACGTCCCGTCGACCATGAAGATCACATCCGACAGGGCCGGCAGGTACGCCCCTCCCGCGATGCATGGTCCCATGACGGCGGCGATCTGGGGCACGCGGAGGTAGTGTCGCATGATCGAGTTGTAGTAGAAGATCCGCGCCGCGCCGTACTGGCCCGGGAAGACGCCGCCCTGATAGGGAAGATTCACGCCGGCCGAGTCCACGAGGTATACGATCGGGATGCGCTGGCGCATCGCGATCTCCTGGGCGCGGAGCATCTTTTTGATCGTCTCGGGCCACCAGGAGCCCGCCTTCACGGTGGCGTCGTTCGCCACCACCACCACCGGCCGGCCGGCGATCCGCCCCAGGCCCGTGACCACGCCCGCTCCGGGCGCCTGCCCGTCGTACTGATCGGACGCGACCAGCAGGCCAATTTCGAACCAGACCGCACCCTGGTCGAGCAGCGCTTCGATTCGCTCCCGCGCCGTCAGCTTTCCCTGCTCGTGCTGGCGGCGCACCTTGTCGGGCCCGCCGCCCTGTTCGAGGCGCGCCTTGAGCTCGCGGTATTCCGCGGTCAGCGTTTTAAGACGGCTCAAGGGAGACGGCGGTCACGCCGAGACATGCTCGGCGGCCCACTCCTCGATGTACTTCACCAGCTCGGAGGTCGGGGTTCCGGGACCGAACAGCCTGCCGATCCCCCGTTGCTGCAGGGCCGTCATGTCCGCCGGAGGAATGATACCGCCGCCAGTCACGAGCACGTCGTCGCGTCCGGCGGCGACCAGCAGCTGCTTGACCCGGGGGAACAGCGTCAAGTGGGCGCCGGAGAGGATCGACAGGCCCACCACGTCGACGTCTTCCTGGATCGCCGCCTGCGCGATCATTTCGGGAGTCTGGTGCAGCCCGGTGTAGATGACTTCCATGCCGGCGTCCCGCAACGCCGCGGCCACGACCTTCGCGCCGCGGTCATGCCCGTCCAGGCCGGGCTTGGCGACCAGCACCCGGATGGGGCGCTTCGAGCCGGTCACGAGCGGCGGAACCGCAGCAGGCCGGCGAGCCCGTCCACGACGCGGCGCGCCCGCTCGTCGTACACGACGTCGACCTGGACGCGCTGGGCGAGAGCCTCCTCGACGGCATCGTCGATCTGGGGGTCGTCGTCCGCTCCGTCGGCGAGCAGCGTGCGCACCTGGCCGCGCTCCAGCGCCTTGAGCGTCGGCGCGATGCCGTTCACCGCCCAGCCGGAGCCGACACCCTCGCGCACAGCCTCGGCGTGCGCGCGCTCCCAGGCGCGCTCGCGCTCCTCGCGCAAGGAGAGCGCCGCCTCGCGCACCTCGGCCGCCGTGACGCGCTTGGGATTCAAGCGCACCACGCCCAGGACGAGGTCGTGGAGGTAGGTGTGCAGGTGGGGCAGCAGGGCCGCCGCGTCCACGCCGATGCCGGCGACCACGAGCCCGGCGAGCGCGCGCTGAGTGTGAATCTGGAAGATCCGGTCCGCCACCTGTGCATAGTGTCGCTGGCGTTCCTCCCGGATCCGCATGTGGTAGTTGTGCTCCCCGAAGCCCCCTGCGAGCATGTTTCCCCGCTTCGCCTGGCGCTCGCCGTGGAACTTCCCCGGTCGCGTCGCCTCCGCGGTCAGGCTGGCCAGCTCCACCACGTCGTAGGCCGTCACCTCGAAGAATCGCGCGCTGGTGCGGTCGCACGCCGCGACGAGGATGGTTCCGAATTCCTCCTCGAGCGCCACCAGCTCCCGTATCAGGGGCACGGCTGCGACCGCAAGGCGCGAGCGGTGGACATGGGGGAGCGGAAGGACCTCGAACAGGTCGAGCGCGCCGCAGGCAAATAGCGCGATCCCCCGCGCCGGCGGGAGCCGGGTCGGCTCTCCGAAGTACGCCTGCACGCGCTCCAGGTCCCCTGCCACCTGGGCCCGGAGGGCGCGCTCGAGGTCCTGACGCTGCAGCGCCGCGAGCGCGTCGCGGATGCGGTTCTTGATCTTGATCAGGTACTTGCCACGGGTCTTGTCGCGGGGCTCGAGCTTCAAGTAGCACGACACGACCTGATACGCGCCGGGCTGGATCCGCGACAGCCGCTCGACCGCGGCGCGCACCGCGCTCTCGCTGCCGGAAACCGAAAGTGCAGTCATGGCCTAGAAGAATACCGGCTCGCGGTAGGCGCCGTAGACGGTCTCGAGCGCGTGCCGGATCTCGTACAGGGTGCAGTAGACGCGGGCGCAGTCGAGCATGGGGCCGATCACGTTTTCGTCGGCGCGGGCCGCCCGGCTCAAGTCCTCGAGCCGCTTTGCCACGAGCGCGTTGTCGCGCTCGGCCCGCAGTCGCGCGAGCCGGCGTCGCTGACCCTCCTCGGCGTCGCCCGAAACCTTGAGGATCTCGACGGGATGATCGTCCGCACTCAGGTAGTCGTTCACGCCGACGAGGATGCGCCCACCCGCTTCGACCTCACGCTGGAACTCCTCTGCGGAGCGCGCGATCTGCCGCTGGAACCAGCCGCTTTCGATTCCCTTCACCACGCCACCCATCGACTGGATCTCGGCGAACAGCCCCTCCGCTTCCCGCTCGAGCTGATCGGTGAGCGACTCCACGTAGTAGGATCCGCCGAACGGGTCGATCACCTCCGGGACGCCGGTCTCATGCGCGATGATCTGCTGGGTCCGGAGCGCGAGGCGGACCGCCTCCTCGGTGGGGAGCGCGAGCGTCTCGTCCAGGGAGTTGGTATGAAGCGACTGCGTGCCTCCGAGCACCGCCGCGAGAGCCTGGTAGGCCACCCGGACCAGGTTGTTCATCGGCTGCTGCGCGGTGAGGGTGACCCCGGCGGTCTGGGCGTGGAACCGCATCATTGCAGAGCGCGGGTTCTTCGCGCCGTAGCGCTCCTGGAGGTGGCGGGCCCAAATGCGCCGGGCGGCTCGAAGCTTCCCGATCTCCTCGAAGAAATCGTTGTGGATGTCCCAGAAGAAGGAGAGGCGCGGCGCGAACGCGTCCACATCCAGTCCGCGCGCGATGCCCCGCTCCACGTAGGTGAATCCGTTGGCCAGTGTGAACGCGAGCTCCTGCGCCGCCGTGGCTCCGGCCTCGCGGATGTGGTAGCCGGAGATCGAGATCGTGTTCCAAAGCGGGGTGTGTGCGGCGCACCACTCGAACATGTCCACGATGATCTTCAGGGCGGGCTCGACCGGATACACCCAGGCGTGCTGGGCCATGTACTCCTTGAGGATGTCGTTCTGTACCGTACCGCGGAGCGCGGCGCTCGGCACACCCTGTTTCTCCGCTGCGGCGACGTAGAAGCAGAACAGCATCGCCGCCGGCCCGTTGATGGTCATCGAGGTCGAGACCTGATCGAGCGGAATCCCGCGGAACAGGTCTTCCATGTCCGCGAGCGACGAGATCGCAACCCCGCACTTCCCCACCTCGCCCTCGGCGCGGGGGTGGTCGGAGTCGTACCCCATGAGCGTGGGGAAGTCGAAGGCCACGGACAGACCCGTCTGTCCGTGCTCCAGCAGGAACTTGTAGCGTTGGTTCGTGTCTTCCGCGCTGCCGAACCCGGCAAACTGCCGCATCGTCCACAGCTTCCCCCGGTACATGGTCGGATGGATGCCGCGGGTGAACGGGTAGCCGCCCGGCACCCCCAACCGGCTGCGCGGGTCGAAGCCGGTCAGGTCATCCGGCGTATACACGGGCTTTTTCTCGATGCCGCTCATCGCGTCGCGTTCCCCCCGGCCTTAACCTGAGCGAGGATCTCCGCCGCTACGTCGTACGGGCTGCGCCGACCGTCGGCCACCTCGTCCAGTCGTGACGTGAGGAGTTGCTCGACGTCCGTTGCCTCCAGCAGCCAGCGTCGCACGCTGCGCTCCAGGACCGCGCGGGTCCGCGCCGCCAGGCGCCGTCGCCGCCGCTCCCCCAGCAAGCCGCTCGTTTGAAGATAGGCGTAATGGCGATCGAGAGCAGCCGCGAGCTCGTCCACGCCGACGCCGGTCGACGCAACGGTCCCCAACACGGGCGGCTCCCAGCCGCCGTCTGCCGGGTCCACCGCCTTCGCCCGCCCTCCACCGCCTTCGACCGCCCGATGATGCGGTGCCATGTGGCGAAACGCATTGCCCCGCCGAATGCCCAGCATCACCTCGACCTCTTGCCGGAATTTGTCCGCGCCGGGACGGTCGCTCTTGTTCACCACGTAGATGTCGGCGATCTCCATTACTCCGGCCTTCAGCGCCTGAATCCCGTCGCCCGATTCCGGCACCAGCACCAGTACGGTTGTTTCGGCGGTGCCTGCGATGTCGAGCTCCGTCTGCCCGACGCCCACCGTCTCCACCAGCACCCGCTCGAACCCGAACGCCTCGAGCAGATCGGCGATTTCCTCCGTCGTAGTCGCCAGCCCGCCCTGCGCCCCTCGGGTCGCCATCGAGCGGATGAACACGCCGGGGTCGAGGCTGGCGGATTCCATTCGAATCCGATCGCCGAGCAGCGCGCCGCCCGTGAACGGGCTGGTTGGATCCACGGCTACGACGCCGACGGAGAGGCGTTGGGCGCGGAACCGCTGGATCAGCGCTTCCGTCAGCGTGCTCTTACCCGCTCCGGGGGGGCCGGTGATCCCGACGCGCCGCGTGCCCCCGCGCCCGAGCAGGCCGTGCGTGTGCGACAAGACCCGCTCGAATCCGTCGCGCTGGTTCTCGACCAGGGAGATGGCACGGGCCAGGGCGGCGGGCTCACGCCGGGCGAGCCCCTCGAGAATCCGGTCGGTCGTCACGCAAGACCCATGCTTCAGGTTCCCTCTTCGGGGCGCTCGAGCGGCACGGTGCGCACCGGCCCCGGCCGCACGGCGACGCGCTCCACGCGGGTGGCCGTGGCAGCGAGAATGTCGAACTCGAGCCCGTGCAGCGCGAAGCGCTCACCCGGCCGGGGAATGCGTCCCAGCGTCTGCACGAGCAGCCCGGCCACGGTCTGCACCCCGCGCGTGTCCAGGGTGACGCCGAGCGCCTCGGCGAGCCGGCTGGCCGGCGCGCTTCCCTCCAGCTCGACGATCCGTACGGGCGGCTCGTCGGTGGGGGCTACACTGCCCGGCTCGAAGATCTCTGACACGAGGTCGCGCAACAGGTCCTCGAACGTGACCAGGCCTGCCGTCCCGCCAAATTCGTCCAGCACGACGGCGAGGTGGCTCTGGCCGCGCTGCATGTCCAGCATGAGGTCGGCCGCCCGCGTGGTGCCCGGGACGACCAGCGCGGGCAGGACGGGGACGGGCGCGTCGGGCGGCATACGGAGCAGATCGAAGGCGTGGGCCACGCCGATGACCTCGTCGAGCGACCCCCGGTATACCGGATATCGGCTATAGCCCGACTGGAGACACACGTGGGCCGCCTCTGCGGCGAGCAACCCCTCGGGAATGGCCACGATCGACGTGCGGGGCGTCATCAGCTCCCGCACGGGCCGGTCCGCGAAGGCCAGCACGCCCGACACGACCGCCATCTCGTCCGCGGACGCGAGCGCTTCGGTGTCGGCATTCGTGAGCACGGCCGCCAGGGTAGTGCGCGTGGAAGGGTCGCGCCACGGGACGAAGGGCGCGAACGCGCGGCCGAGCTTCTCGAGTCGGGGTGCCGCGTGCGCCACGATCGGCTCCGCCCAGCGTCGGCCCACCACGCGCGGGACGAGGTAGGCGGCGCTCACGAGCAGCGGGATGCCGAGGGCGATGGTAAAGACGCCGAGCACGGTCGGCGTCGTGCGGGCGAGGAGCGCGGGGATCGCGGCCGCCGCGCAAATGATGCCGACCGTGGTCAAGGCATTGGCGGTTGCGAGCACCCGCCCCGGGTTCTCGAGCACCCCGGCGGCGGCGCCCGCCCCGCGGAGCTTGTACGACACCCAGCGGGTGAGGTCGAGCTGGCTCACGGCCGCGGCCGCAACGCCGACGGCCGCCGACGCGGCCGCGAGGAGCAGCCCGCTCACGAGCAGCAGGGCGGGCAGCGTCACCGTTGCCTCTGGAGCAGCACACTGGTCACCCGGCGTCGATCCACCCGCTCCACCACGACCTGATAGCCGTCGAGCGTGAGCTCGTCTCCCGCGCGGGGTACGCGCCCCAGCACCGAGTAGACGAGCCCGCCCACGGTCGACACCTCCGGGTGCTCGAACGGGCGCCCGAGTGCCTGCGAGAGGTCGTCGAGCGTGACGCGGCCGTCCACCCAGTAACGGTCGCCGTCCTGACGGATCGAGGGCGCTTCGCCCACATCGTGCTCGTCGTGGATCTCGCCGACGATTTCCTCGAGGATGTCCTCGAGCGTAATGAGACCCGACGTGCCGCCGAACTCGTCCACCACGATCGCCAGATGCGCCGGGCCGCGCTGGAAGTCACGCAGCTGGCTGTCGAGTGTTTTCGTCTCGGGCACGAAGGCCGCGGGCCGAAGCAGATCCTGCCACCGTGCGGCGGCTGCCGCCTCTCCCCCCCCGAGGCCCATGGCGAACGGCACCAGGTCCTTCGCGAAGACGACGCCGGCGATGCTGTCCGGAGTGCCGTCATACACGGGGAGGCGCGAGTGCTCGCTTTGCCGGAAGGCCTCGATCACCTCATCACCGGGCGCGGCGAGATCGACCGCTACCATATCGAGCCGGGACGTCATGACCTCGTCCACCCGCGTGTCCGCCAGCGTGAACACGCCGAGCAGCATGTCGCGCTGCGCGGCGCCGAGATCGGGCTCGAGGGGACGCCGCGTGGCGACGAGACCATGCAGGCCCTTGTCGACCCACGCGAGCAGCCAGAGGAGCAGGCCGAACGGAGCGAGGGTGCGGCGCGCGAGCGGCAGGGCCGTGGCCGCCAGCTCGGGTGCGACCCGGGCCAGGCTGCGCGGCAACGCATCGCCGATGATGAAGAGAAACACCACCGCGACGCCCCAGCTGCTCAAGGCCTCCGCCCAGGGGCGATCCCACCAGTCGAGCGCGTGGCCCGCCGCGACCGCCCCGAGGACGAGCAGCGCGAGGCGGTCGACATGCAGCGCGCGGTGCAGCGGCACGCGTGCGCCCACCGTCGTGGGCGGCGCGTCGCCCAGCGTATGGAGCGCCTCGCCCACCGCCGCCTCCTCGCCGAGCGCCAGGAGGCCGGCCCACAAGGCCGCGGCCCCGGCCACGAGTGCGCCCCCGAGGGTCAACGCTGCGCCCGTGAGCGTCACCGCTCCCCCCCCTCCCGGCCGCCCCGCAACCGGCGAACGTAGCGCTCCTGGCGCAGCCACATCGCGGATCGCGTGCGGCCCCGCCCCTCCGGATGGTCATAGCCGAGCACGTGCAGCGTCCCGTGCACCGTCAGCCGCACGAGCTCCTCGTCCACGTTGCACGTTGCACGTTGCACGTTGCTCGTTCGGCCGTTTCGTGGAACGTGAAACGTGGGACGTGGAACGCCGTCGAGCCAGCGCCGGGCGGCGTCCGGACAGATGTACACGTCGCCCAGCAGCGCCCCGTCCGGCTGCGGCAGCGCGAACGCCAATACGTCGGTCAGACCGCGCCGGCCGGTCGCGCGGCGGTTGAGGCGGCGCATGGCGGCGGCGTCGAGCAGCGTGAGCTCCACGCGCGCCCCCCTCCCGCGGGCGCCTTCCCACGCCAGGACCCGTCCGACCGCGCGCTCAAGCCTTGGCCGCAGGCTGCCACGTCGCCGTGATGCCGCCACTGGACTCCGGATAGTCGATGCGGTTGTGGTACATGCCGCTGATGATGCGCACGAACTCCTGCTTCACCTGATCGATCTGCCGCAGCGTCATCGGTGCTTCGTCCAACTGGCCGGCGTTCAGCTTGGTGCGTACGATGTGGTTGATCACTTCTTCGATTTTCTGCGGTGTCAGGTCCTCGAGCACGCGCAACGCCGCCTCGACCGAGTCTGCCAGCATCGTGATGGCCGTCTCGGCCGAGTGCGGCTTGGGACCGGGGTAGACGTAGTCGGCCGGACGTGGGGCTCCGCCGTCACCGCTCTTCTTCGCGCGATCGAGGAAGTAGGTGATTTCGGTCGTGCCGTGATGCTCCGGGATGAACGCGGCCACGGCTTCGGGGAGTCTCGCCTCCCGCGCCAGGGCGATCCCGTCCGTGACGTGCGCCTTGATGATCTCCGCCGACTGACGCGCCTTGAGACGGTCGTGCGGGTTGTTACCGCGTGTCTGGTTTTCGACGAAGTACTGCGGGTTCTTGATCTTCCCGATGTCGTGGTAGTAGCAGCCCACGCGACCGAGCAAGCCATCGGCGCCGATCCGGTTGCACGCCGCTTCGACGAGGTTCGCCATGGCGACGGAATGGGCGTAGGTGCCCGGGGCCTCGAGCGAGAGGCGCCGCAGCAGCGGCCGGCTGGGGTCGGACAACTCGAGCAGGGTCAGGTCGGTCGTGATCCCGGTGATCGATTCCGCGACCGGCAACAGGAAGAAGGTGAGCCCGGCCGAGACGAGGCCGTTGGCCGCCCCCCACACGCCGCGCAGCGCGATCTCACCCGGGCCCCAGCTGCCCATGAGTCCGAGCGCCAGGGCGCCCGCGAGATACCCGAGCGCGATGATCAGCACCGGCCCGTAGAAATTGCTCCGGCGTCGCAGCACCCGCACCGTGAGGGCCGCCGTGACGCCGCCCACGACACACAGGAACAACGCGGGCAGATCGTGGAATACCGGCTGCAGCCCGATCACGATCGCCAGGATCATGGCGGCGATCATCGAGACCCGCCCGTTGAACAGGACCGTCAGCAGCATGGCCATGAACGGCAGGATGATGATCTCGGCGTGCTGGGGGGCGAACCGCGCCACGGCCGCCGCCTGCAACAGCACGAGCGCGAACAAGCCGCCGATCAGGGCCACTTGGCGTCGCTCGCGATACGTCTCGCGCCGGTAGAACACCAACAGCACCCAGAAGATCGCGAGGATGAGCGAATCCCGGAGGACGGGCCCGAACACACCGCCGGGTGACCGGCTGGTCGCCGCGCCCCGGCGGACCAGATCAGAATGCAGGGCGACGAGCTTCTCGTGCGCCTCGTTCGTCACCACTTCGTGCGCGCCCACGATGCGGTCCCCGGCGCGCACGATGTACTTGCTCGGGTCCACGCTGCGGCGCAACTCGTCACGCCGCCGCTCGGTCTCGAGCGTATTGGGTATGAGGGTCGGCCGGAAGAAGTGCCCTGCCAGCCGGACGTACAGCTGGTCACCGACGCTCGAGCCTTTATCGGGATGGATGGCGCGGGCCCGCGTGAGGTACTGCGCGTAGGTGAGCACCTGGTCGCGTGACACCGACTGCTCGCCCGAGCGGCGGCGCACGATGAGCTCTGGCGCCTGTTCGACCTGCAGCACCCCCGGCCCGGTCACGCCGAGCGACAGCGTGCGGTCGAACAGCTCGCTCAGCGCCCGCTCGAGGGCGTGCCGCTTACCCCCTTTGGCCAGGTAGCCGGCCTCCGGGGCTCCGAGCGCGAACCCGTGGGCCTTGGCCGCCTGCAGGATCGCCGCCGCGCCGCCCTGGTCGGCCGCGGTCTCCGCGCTCGAGAAAAAGGCGAGCATGGCGATCTTCGCGCTGTCGAGGGCCCGCTCCTGATACTGATAGATCGGCTTCACGGTGCTCGCGAGCTCCTCCGCTTCGCGCGCGAGCTCCTGATCGGACTTGTTGACGGGGAACGTAAACGGGGCGATCACGTCGCGATCCGCCACCGCACCGGGCGCGAGCAGCGGCGCCACGTTGGTGGCGCTCGAGGGGAACACGAGGTATCCGAGCAGCGCCAGGCCCACGACCCACGCCCAGCGGCTGCCGTGATAGCGCAGCTGCTCTTTCGTTGGCAGCCTCATGTCAGCCTTGTGCGTCCTCGGCGTACGCTCGGATGATGTCGCGCACCAGGCGGTGGCGGACGACGTCCCCGTCCCCCAGGTAGCAGAACCCGATCCCTTCGATCCCAGGCAGGATGCGCTCGACCTGGAGCAGACCGGAATCCTCCCGGTTGGCCAGGTCGATCTGCGTCTTGTCCCCCGTGATCACCGCCCGCGAGTTCACGCCGAGGCGCGTCAGGAACATTTTCATTTGCATCCCGGTCGCGTTCTGGGCTTCGTCGAGAATGACGAAGGCATCGGAGAGAGTGCGACCCCGCATGTACGCGAGCGGCGCAATCTCGATGGTGCGGCTGTCGATCGCCTTCTGCACCCGATCGCGCGGCATCATGTCCTCCAGCGCGTCGTACAGCGGGCGCAGGTACGGGTCGACCTTGTCGTGCAGGTCACCCGGAAGAAACCCGAGGTTCTCCCCCGCTTCCACCGCCGGGCGCGCCAGCACGATGCGCCGCACCCGCTTGCGCGCCAAGGCGTCGACCGCCGCGGCCACTGCCAGGTACGTCTTGCCGGTGCCCGCCGGGCCGATGCCGATCACGATGTCGTGCTGCGCGATCGCCCGGAGGTACTCTCGCTGTCCCGCGGTCTTCGCCTGGATCACGCGGCGCAGGCCGGGAAGGATGATCTTGTACTCGCCGTCGGTGTGACCCGCGCCCGTCCCTGCCCCCTGCGATTCCTGGCTCACGATCCGGTCGACGTCGGCCACCTCCAGCGGCTCGCCCTCGCCCATGCGCACGAGGTCGACGAGCGCCTGGGCCACCGGCACCGCGCGCTCCACGGCGGCGAGGGGGCCGTGCAGCATCAGCGTGTCGCCGCGCAACGACACGCGCACGCCGAGTCGCTGCGCGAGCGCGACCAGGTTGCCGTCGTTCACGCCCGCGAGCGCCAGCGGATCCACGCCCTCGGTCGAAAGCCGGTGGGTGATCTCGTCGCTCATCGCTTGACCTCGATGTGGAGCGCCGCCAGGTCTGCCGGACCGGCCGGCGCGGGCGCACCTTCGAACAGGGCGCGCGCGGTCGTCGTCTTGGGAAAGGCGATCACGTCGCGCAGGCTCGCGGCGCCCGCGAGCAGCATCGTCACGCGGTCGAACCCGATGGCAAACCCGCCATGCGGGGGCGCGCCCGCCTGCAGGCCGTTCAGCAGGAACCCAAACCGGGCTTCGGCGTCCTCGGACGACATGCCGAGATGCCCGAACACACGGCGCTGGACCGCCGCATCGGTGATCCGGATAGAGCCGGAGCCCAGCTCGTTGCCGTTGTAGACGGCATCGTAGTGCAGCGCACGGCAGCTGAACGGATCGGTGTCGAGCCGGGCCATGTCATCCGGGTGCGGCGACGTGAACGGGTGATGTGCGAACACGGGCTTCCCCGTCTCCGGGTCGGGCTCGAACAGCGGGAAGTCCACCACCCAGCAGAACGCATGTGCCACGCTGGGTGAGGGACCGAGCCGGCGGATCACCTCCTGGCGGACGCGATCGAGCACCGGGGAGGTCACGCGGTCGGGGCCGACCGTCATGAGCGCGGCGTCGCCGTCGCCCACGCCGAGGCCGCGCAGCGCCTCGGCCGTGAAGTGCCTGCCGACCGATCCCGAGATCTGCTCGCCCTGACGCTTCACCCAGGCGAGACCCGCGCCGCCCAGCTGCTTGGCCGTCTCGGCCAGCTGGTCCACGTCCTTGCGCGACAGCACGCCGCCGCCCTTCACCGCGAGCCCGCGGACGCGCGCGCCGTCTTTCAGGGCCGCCTGGAAGAAGGGGACGGCCAACGGTTTCACCTGCGCCGTCCAGTCGGCGATCGGGAAGCCGAAGCGCAAATCCGGCTTGTCCGTGCCGTAGCGCTCCATGGCCTCGGGCCAGGTGATGCGTGGAAACGGCCGGGCGATCGTGTGGCCCGCTTCGTCCCACAGGGCGACCAGCACGGCTTCCACGTAGCCCAGCACATCTTCCTGCCCGACGAACGACGCCTCGAGGTCGATCTGGGTGAACTCGGGTTGCCGGTCGTTGCGCAGATCCTCGTCCCGGAAGCAGCGCGCCAGTTGGAAGTAGCGGTCGAAGCCGGACACCATGAGCAGCTGCTTGTAGATCTGGGGTGACTGCGGCAACGCGTAAAACTCCCCCGGGTGCACCCGCGACGGCACGAGGTAGTCGCGCGCACCCTCCGGGGTCGGCTTGGTGAGCACCGGCGTCTCGATCTCGAGAAACTCCAGATCGGACAGCGTGCGGCGCGCCCGCTGCAGCAGCCGGTGGCGCAGCGTGAGGTTGCCCTGCATCTCGGGACGGCGCAGATCCAGGTGGCGATGTTTGAGTCGCAGCTCCTCGGCGGCTAACTCTTCACCTTTTCCGCGCGCCACCGGAATCGCCGGCGTCACCGCGGGCCCGACGACCGCCAGCTTGGTCGCCTGCACCTCCACCTCGCCCGTCGCGAGCTCGGGGTTCTTCATGTTCGCGGGGCGCGCCGTCACCTGGCCCTCGACTTCGACGACCGACTCGCTCGTGAGACCGCCCGCGACCCGCCGCACCTCTTCCGGGGCTGTCGGCCCGGCGGCGACTTGGACGATCCCCGCCCGGTCGCGCAGGTCGATGAAGACGATGCCGCCCAGATCCCGGCGACGGTGCACCCAGCCACCCAGCCGCACCGCTTGACCCACGTGCTGCAGCCGCAGATCGCCGCAGCGGTGCGTACGTCTGGATGTGGAGCCGACGCTGTCTATGGTACCTCCGCCTCGCACAGCACCCGATAGAATTCTTCAGGCGTCCGCGCGCTCAACAGCCGGTCCCGCACCGGCTCGCGGCGGACGAGCCGCGAGATCCGACTCAACGCCTTGACGTGGGCTCCGGCACACGATTCCGGGCCGGCCAGGAGAAAGAACAGCCGGACCGGCTCGCCATCGATGGTTTCGTACGGCACCGGTGCGAGCGTCGTCCCTGCCACGATGACCAGGGCGGAGAGGACCGGCGTTTTCCCGTGTGGGACAGCCACGCCGTAGCCGATGCCTGTGGGGAACTGCCTTTCCCGCTCGAGAATGGCTCCGAGAACTTCCTCGGAGGGCCCTCCGTTGCCAACCGCAGCTACGTCCACGAGTTCCCGGAGCACCCCCGCTTTGTCGGTTGCGTGCAGGGGGACCAGGATGCGAGCGGGGGTCAGGAGCTCGGACAGGCGCAAGGTGATCCAAGTGTCCTAAACGATTGAAGATAGTTAAGTTAGGGTTGAGATGCAACGCATTTCCCGAGCGGCACTTACATGGTCGATTTGCTGAACCTAGCGCCCGATGCGGCGCGCGCGGCGCTCACCCAGTGGGTCGCGGAGCGCGGCGAGCCGGCGTATCGCACGCGACAGGTGCTCCCCCGGCTGTGGAAGCGGCCGGTCGCGTCGTGGGACGACGCGACCGAGCTGCCCGCTGCACTGCGGGGGGCACTGGCCGTGGCGCTTCCGCTGCGCCGGTTGCGGCTGTCGGCGCGCCAGGTCTCGCAGGACGGCACGGAGAAGTACCTGTGGGATCTGGGGGACGGCGAAGCGGTCGAGTCGGTGCTCATCCCCGAGGGGAAGCGGCGCACGCTCTGCATCTCGTCCCAGGTCGGTTGTGCACTCGGCTGCGTGTTCTGCGCGACGGGGCGGATGGGCTTTCGGCGGAACCTGTCGGTGGCGGAGATCGCGTGTCAGGTGCGCGAGGTGATGCTGCTCGACGCCGCGCTGAAACCAACCAACGTCGTCTTCATGGGCATGGGCGAGCCGCTTCTCAATTGGGACGCCGTGGATGGCGCGCTCACGATTCTCAACCACGCCGACGGATTCGGCATCGGAGCGCGGCACATCACCGTCTCGACGGTCGGCATCCTCCCGAACGTCGCGAAGCTGGCGCAACGGCCCGAGCAGTTTCGGCTCGCCCTTTCGCTGCACGCGCCGACACCGGCGCTGCGGCACGAGCTGATGCCCATAGAGAAGAAGTACGCGTTGCCGGCGGTGATCGCGGCGCTGGCGCGATTTCGTCGCCGGGTGACGCTCGAGTATGTCCTCATCGGGGGAAAGAACGATGCGCTCGAGCAGGCGGATCAGCTGGCGCAGCTCGCGCGCCCGCTGGGCGCGCTCGTGAACCTGCTGCCGCTCCACCCCGGCGGGGCGCCGGACCTCTCGCCCAGCCCCCGGGCGCAGATGCTCGCGTTCGAGCGACGGCTCCGGCGCCACGGGCTGGAGGCGGTGCTGCGCCGCAGCCGCGGGCTCGATATCAGCGCCGCGTGCGGGCAGCTACGGGTGGAACTCGAGGCGCGGCGCAAAGTCGGCACCGAGGAGCACGCTCGCGTCGAGTAGCCGGGCGCTGTCCGGCTGCACGACGACCCGGCCCAGGCCCAACGCCCGCCGCACGCGTCGCCCCACCTCTTCCGTGCCGCGGCGGACGACGATGCGCGTCGAATCGAGCGTTCCCACCGTTTCCGGTGCGTTGCCATAGGTGAGTACGTCGATGCCGGCGCGCCGCAGCACGCGCGTCCCGACCTTCGCGAGCCCCGGCGTGCCGCTCGCGTTCAGCACCTCCACCGTGACGCGGGGCGCGGCATCGGCCGCTCCGGGCACGGGAAGCGCGGCGCCGCCCCCACGGTCTCCGCGGCATGCGGCGAGCGCCGTGACGCCGGCGATCAGTATCCGACGAGCGCGTTCCAGAAGTCCACCGTCTCCGGTGGGAGCGGCCAGCGGCCGTCGATCACGCGCGCGATGCGACGGGCGGCGACCTGTTTCAGAATCGCGTCTCGCTCTTCGGGCACTCGGGCCGCGAGCGAACGCCGCAGCTCCTGGTCGAACGGTCGCCCGGGCTCGAGATAGTCGGCGAGGTAGAGCATCTTGCCCACGTCATCCCACTGGGCGAACCCGAGCGAGTGATAGCGCACCGCGGCGAGAATTCCCGGGTCGGTCTCACCGTCATGCGTGGCGCGTTCGGCTGCGAGCGGGCCATGAGCGAGCTCGTTCGCCGCAGGGGCGTCGCGCAGCGCGTCGTGCAACCACGCGGCCGTGAGCCAGCGTGCGCGCTCGCGTTCCGGGATGTGCATCGCCATCGCCCACGTCGCGAGGAGCGCCGCCACACGCTCGACGTGCGCGCGGCGCTCCGGAGTGACGACGGCCCAGGAGGGGAGGCTCACGCCAAGGCTCGCACGGAGATGTCACTGGCCACGCCCTCCCCGAGCACCACGTTGTCGATGAGGCGCGTCTTGCCGACCTTCGCCGCCACCAGGACCGCCGTGCGTGCATCGACCCGGGCCACGGGGCGCATCTGCTCGTCGACCAGCGCCAGGTATTCGGGTGCGACGCCGGGTGCCCGCAAGACCTCCAAACCCCGGCGCGCGAGCGGCCCGGGGTCGGCCTCGCCGCCGCGCCACGCCTGCTCCACCGCCCGCAGCGCGCGCGACAGGGCGAGCGCGGCGCGGCGCTCGTCGCCTTGCAGATAGGTGTTACGCGATGAAAGGGCGAGTCCATCGAGCTCCCGGACCGTCGGCGCCACGTCGACCTCGAGCCCGAAGTCCAAGTCCGCCGCGAGTCGCCGGACCAGCATCGCCTGCTGGAAGTCCTTTCGCCCGAACACCGCGACGTCGGGCTCGATGATGTGGAACAGCTTCGCCACCACCGTGAGGACGCCGGCGAAGTGGCCCGGCCGGGCGGCGCCCTCGAGGGCGTCGGCCATGGGCCCCGGGCTCACCCGCACCAGCGGCTCCGTCGGGTACATCGCCGCCGTGTCGGGGACGAAGAGACAATCGACGCCGCGCTCGGCGGCGAGCGTGCGGTCGCGCGCGAGGTCGCGCGGGTACTGCGCTAGATCCTCGGTGGGTCCAAACTGGAGGGGGTTCACGAAGATGCTCATCGCGACCCGGTCGGCGCGCTGTTTGGCCCGGTCCACGAGTCGGAGATGCCCCTCGTGCAGGAATCCCATCGTCGGGACGAACCCGATGCGGCGGCCGCGGGCGCGCTCGGCGCGCGACCATTCGCGCATCTCCTTCGGGCTCGTGAGTTCCTGCATCGCGGGTTAAAGCAAACGAGGGACCCCGCGGCTTGGGTAGGGCCCCGAGGTGGAGGTTTAGGGGCGCCCTCGCTCCCTCACGCTGACCGGAAAGGCGTCTTGTACCCCTGGTGTATTTCGGAGCGCGCCTAGCGACGAGTCGAAGGCACTCCACGTGGCGCCCGGATCGGGGAGCCGCAGGATATAGGGAGTCGGATAGGGACCTCCCGCTACGATCGCGGCGTGCCAATGCTCCAGTGCGTTGCGCACCTGATCGCCGCCCGTGGTGTCGTAGAACGTGACCCGCATTAGCGTCCGATAGTATCGCGCCGTACTGCCGGAGTCCGGAGCGACCGATTGCCCCGTGTCATCCGGAAAGAATAGCCGCGCGAGCGGCACGACCGGAGGAATCGTGTCGGCGTCCTGGCACGGCCTCCCGCCGGAATTGCCGATGATCGCGAACATCCGTCCGTCGCGATACAGGCGTAGGGTGCCGCGATTCAGCGTGGTCAGCCACCCCTCGCTGTAAGGCCGGTGACCGCGCGACAGAAGGACCAGGTGGCCCGCTTCCCCCGTCCCGGGCACGTCCCAGGTGATGTCGGCCGCCGTGGCGAGCTCGTTGCGGAGCCGGAACATCGTGCCGCAGAGATGCGCGACCCGGACCGTCGGAAGCGCGAGTCTCGTCAGGTCGGGCGGTCGGGCGCACCCTATCGACTCAGAGAAGCGGGCGAGACGCGGATCGATGGACGGGAGCTCGCGCTCGAGCGGCCAGCGGGACGCGTAGATAGCGAGGGCCGCGTGGCAGGTGACGGAGTCGCCGCCCACCTGCTGAATCAGCCTGCGGAGCAGGCGCTCGTCGTCTCGGACGACGGGATTCCGCCCGAGCGGTTGCGCGATGTCCGGTCGGTCGCCGCGGTGCAGCCCCTCGATCACCATAGCGAGTGCGGCGGTGTCGGCTCGGGGATCGCTCGCGAGCGCGTCGCCGTGCAGCCGAAACAAGAGCTCCTGCGCGAGCCCGGACGGATGCGGGCCACGCCCGAGAATTGTCAGGAGTTCGACACTCGCCGTCACACGTGGGTTGGCGAGTAGGCCGATGGCTGGCCCGACGCCCGCGGCAGCGCCCTCCGTGAGGCGTCTCAGCTCCTTCAGCGGCAGGGTTGAGTCGCGCGACAGCACCCGCCACGACACGCGTTTCAAGACGCTGTTTTCCGAGTCGAGCGCGACGTCGACCGAAGGGCGCGTCCACCAGGGCGCCCTGGGCGGGATCGGGTATGTGGGTTGTGCTTCAACGAACGTCACATGCTGCCACTCGCGCGGCACGACCACGGCCTCGAGCATGCTCCCGAATGGCTCGACACAGAACATCGGCTGCCGAGTGCCGTCGTCCGGGCCCAGCACAACGCGCAGCCGGTCGCCGTCAGACTCGATCCGGTTGATGTACGTGTTCGTGGAACAGCCAAGGCGTCGTGCCGGCCTCACCGCGATGATCATGGCGTGATCGAAATCCACGCGGGGTGGCGTTGCAATGCTGTCCGGAAGCCGCGTCTCCCCACCGGAGCGGTATTCTCGTCCGAAGTACCGCCATAACGTCCACCACGCCGCGCCGTCGCGGATGACCGCGACTCCAGGCTCGTCCACCTCGAGGGCGTACGTCGTGAGGCGGGTGAATGGGACCGGATCGGGTCGTGGTGCGGCCTGCCCCGCCAGGCAACCGGGAACCAGCGAGATGAAAGCGAGCTCAAGTCGCCACGAACGCAGGAGGGTCATGCTCATCTTGAGAGACGCTGGGTGCGTCATGATGTGCACGTGCCGCGCGCGGCGCTATTCCGCCTTGAGCACGATCGAGTCGGTCAGATAGGGATTGTCGAAACGCGCCATCTCACCCGCCGCCCTGCCCGGCACCGGAAACAACCGAGCGGAGAGCGGCTTGCGGAGCTTGGTGGAGAGAGCCGCGACGTCTGCGATCAGGGCCGCCAGCCGGTCCGCCCGACTGTCGCCCGGCAGTGGCACGACGTCGAGGCCCGTCCCGCAGACGCTCGAATACAGCAGCAGGTCGCGCACGCTGAACCTCCCCTCCGATGCGCGTTTCGCCAGCACGGGATCTTCCAGCACCGGGAGCATGAGCCCCGAGTACCCGCAGGTCTTCACCCGCAGGCTCTTGAGGACGTCCGTGATCGCCGCACACCCGGCGAGCGTCGAAGGTGCGCCGAACGGGACCCCGGTGAGGGCCTCGATGGTCGCCCCGATGCTCGCGTCCTTGCCGGGGGCGGGAGAGACGTCGATGCCGGTGTAGCTCCGCTTTTCGCGCCGGGCGATGTCCCGCACCAGGCGCTCCAGCGGCCCGAGCCTGGACTCGAGCAGCTCCGTGAGGTGCTGTTTTGCCTCCCCCAGGGTGTTGGCTTCGGCAAGTCCGGCGGACAGCAACGGAGGCGATTCGAGACCGATGGCCATCGCGTCCGAGCCACCGTGGTACGCGACGGGAAAGAACGGCGTCCCGGGGGGGACGTTGGCGGCAGCGGCGAATCGGAAGTTCCCGATGCCCCCCGGAGTGGCGCGCGCGATCGCCGCCATCGCCTCGCCCGCGGCGGTGACCCCGCGCGGCGACGTGCCGCGCTCGGGCGACGCAACCCGCACCGTGAAACTGATGTTCTGAGTCGTGCGGGCGAGCTCGGCGGCCCACGCGCCAAACTCGGGATCAACACCGTCAGGGGCGAGAACCGGCCCGACGCTCAGGAGCGTGGACTCGGCGACCACGGCGCGGTCGAGCGATTGAAGGGCCCCCAAGGCAACCGCGCGCGCGCGCGGCGCGGCGTCCTCGAGCAACGGCTGGGTCGCGATGCGGACGGTCTGCACTTCGTAGCCCGCGTCCGTGACGGCTTGCTTCGCCCGCTTGAGAGTGGCGAGCGCGGCGTCGACGGCTCGGGTGTCCGCGAGGCTCTTCAGGTTCGTGCCCGCCGTGATCGTCCGGACCCGAAACCCGGTCGGCCCGGCGGGCGAGCCGGTGGCCGTCACGTTCGGGCTGCGGCGCGGCACGAGCGGCGTCCAGGCTGCGGCTGCGAGCATCGCGAGCACGTCTCGCCGCGTCCAATCATTCACTTCGGAAACGAATGCTCTGGACCGGGATACCGGCCCTCGCGTACCTCGGCCGCGTACAGCTTCACGGCCTCCCGCACGTCCTCCGCGAGCGCCGCGTAGCGCTTCACGAATTTGGCGGTGAACCGGTCGTTCAACCCCAGCATGTCCGGGAGCACCAGTACCTGGCCGTCGCAGGCGGGTCCCGCACCGATGCCGATGGTCGGAATCGTGAGCGACTTCGTGATCTGGGAGGCGAGCGGCGCGGGCACGAGTTCCAGCACGATCGAAAAGGCACCTGCATCCTGCAGCGCCTTGGCGTCGAGCTTCAGGCGCTCGGCGGTCGGTTCGTCGCGTCCCTGCACCCGGTAGCCACCCAGTGCGTGTACCGACTGAGGAGTGAGACCGAGGTGGCCCATCACGGGAATGCCGACGTCCACCAGCGCGCGCACCGTTTGCGCCATCGACGCGCCGCCCTCGAGCTTCACCGCGTGGCAGCCGGTTTCCTGCATGACGCGGCCGCAGTTCCGGATCGCCTCGGGAGGAGAAACCTGGTAGGTCAGAAAGGGCATGTCGCACACCACTAACCCGCGCACGGCGCCGCGTCGCACGATCTTGGTGTGATAGATCATCTGCTCGAGCGTGGCGGAGAGCGTCGTCTCCGCGCCGGCGAGCACCTGATTGACCGAGTCGCCGACCAACAGGACGTCCACGCCTGATGCGTCGAGCAGCCGCGCAAACAACGCGTCGTAGCACGTGAGCACGACGATGCGCTCGCCGCGCGCTTTCATCGCGAGGAGCTCGTGGGTGGTGACGGGCTTGGTCTCGTCAGCCATCGGGAGTCGGGCGCGGCGATAGCGCGGCGTCGAGCTCCGCCAGCTCCCGCAGCCAGAAGGGGCGGTTCGGAAGCTCGGGATGCGGGATTACCAGGTGCGGCTCGCGCAACACCCGATCGCCGAAGCGCACGACGTCCAGGTCTAGGGTTCGGGGTCCCCAGCGAACGCCCGCCCGGCGCTCGCGGCCCCGCTCCGATTCGATCGCGTGCAGCTGGACGAGAAGCTCGGCGGGCTCGAGGGCGGTCTCGAGGAGGACCATCTGATTGAGATAGGCCCCCTGCGGTACGGGCCCGAGGGGGGCGGTTTCCTCCACGCGGGACTGTTTCAGCAGGCGCGTGCCCGGCAGCGCCGCGAGCCGCGCCCGCGCGTATGCGAGATGCGCGGCGCGGTCGCCGACGTTCGAGCCCAGCGCCACGTACACGCGCTCCGCCTCACCCTTGGCCACGCGGGAATGGTAAGCGCGCTACGCGATGCTGGCAAAGCCGCGGGTCAGCTCTCGCAGCATCGCCGCGACGTCCTCGAGCTCGCGAGTGGCGCGCTCGAGATCGCTGAGTCCCCGCGCCGCCTCGTCCGCGCGGGTCGCGACGTCGTCCGCCTCGGCACGGTTCTTCCCTGCGATCTCGGCCACGGCGTGGATGCGCTGGCGCAGCTTCCCGAATGCCTTGTCCTGGTCGCCCGCGGCGGCCGCGATCCGCTGGGCGTGCGACGTCGCCTCGGCCGTCGCCGCGACGATCGCGTCCAACGCCTCGAGCGCCGCCGAGGAGAGCTCCTCGACGCCACCCACGTTGACCTGCCCCCGCCGCATCTGCTCCACGACCTCGCCGACCTGCCGGTGGATGTCCTGCACCAGCTCGCCCGCCTCGAGGGCGGCAGTCGAGCTCTGCTCCGCCAGCCGGCGGACTTCCTCGGCCACCACCGCGAAGCCCTTGCCGTGCTTGCCCGCCCGAGCGGCCTCGATGGCGGCGTTCAACGCCAGCAGGTTGGTCATGTCGGCCAGCTCGCGGATCGACGCGATGAATCCGGTGATGCGTCGGCTCACCTGCCCGAGCCCTTGGACCTTGCTCGAGGCCTCCCCCACGAATGCCTTCAGGGCCACGAGGCGGCCGATCGCGTCGCGGATCTGGTGGCGATTCTTGTTGGCGACCTCGCTCGCGGTGTTGGAGGCCTGTGCCGCCTCGGTCCCGTCCTCCGACACGCGCCGGGACACCCGGGCCAGGCTCTCCGTGGCTTCGAGCCCGCCGGAGACTTCGCCTTCCTCCGCCAGCACGCCCTGGCGGATCAGGCCGGTGGACTGGGCCACCGCGCCGGCGGCCTCGCGCATCGACGCGGCGGCGCGCGCCAGCGTGGCGAGCTGGTGCGTGAGCGTCTCCACGGTTTCGACCAACGGCCGGCGCAGCTCGGTGATGTGGATCGCGGTGGCGAGCTGGTTCGCGAACGTGTTGATCGTGATCACGTCCTTGCCCCGGTACACCTTGCGCTTGTGGTGCTCGAGCTCGAGGGTCCCGATCACGTGATCGCCGAACTTGAGCGGGACCATGACGAGACTCTGGACGGCAAGCGGCGCGTCGGCGATGCGCTTGTCGTGGGTGACGTCGTGGATGACGACGGCCTCGCCGGTCTGGGTGACGTGCTCGCGCACCGCGGCGGTATCCGGCGTGGGCTCGCCGCGCGCCGCGCGCCCGATTTGCCCGCGATAGGCGAGCCGGAGCGCGCCCTCCTGACGCCGATAGATGCGGAAGTCGCCCCAATCCACCAGCCGATGCGCCAGCCGCTCGATCCGGGCGAACGAGTCCTCGAGGCTGATGTTGCTGGTGATCACGGCTTCCATCGCGTGGATCTTGTTCAGCTCCTCGGCGGCGATCGCCTCCTCGAGGGTGTGCTTGAAGAGCAGCCCCAGGGCGCCGAGCGCGGCCGCCACGAACACCCAGGCGAGCGGCGGCCAGTAGCTCACTGTGCCCACGACGATCCCGGTGGCGATCACGGTCGCGCCATACCCGATGCACTCGTATCGCAGGATGAGCAGGCGCTCGTCCTGCTCGAGCTTGCCGCGAATGACCAAGGCGAAGTAGAACAGCAGGCGGCTGATGACGAAGTACGCCAGGCAGAAGAAGAACAGCGCCGGTATCAGCTCCACGTGCAACCCGGGCGCCGTCACGTTCGAGAGCCGCAGGGCCCCCGCGTAGACGCCGTAGCTCCCGAGCAGCGCGATCACCTCGCGTCCCACGTTCACGAGCGCCGCGAGGAACATTTTCTTCTGCCACAACCAGTCGGCGCCGAGCACCCCGCCCGCCAGCGCGAGCGCGGTCGCCGGCGCGCCCACCGCGAGGCTTCCCGCCAGCGCCACGAGTCCGGTCTGGGTGAGATACGAATACTTGCTCAGCGGCACCTGCCCGCCGCGCAGCAGCAGGGCGGCGACGAGCAGTCCCAACAACTCGAGCGGCTGCCCGGTCCAGCGCGGGTCCACGATGAGGGCCGCGCCCAGCGCGAGCAATCCGCCGATGGCGAGTGCCCGACTGTAGATCGTGACCAGGCGGTTGGCGGTCACGCGGTCCCCTCCCGGATCGCGGCGGCGAGCTGCCGGACCAGCCGCTCGGCGGCGCCGAGCCCGCCCGCGGCCAGCGCATCCACGATCGCACTGCCGACCACGACGCCGTCGGCGAGCCGCGCCGTGGCGCGCGCCTGGGCGGGCGTGGCGATCCCGAACCCCACCGCGAGGGGGAGCGCGCTCGCCGACCGCACGCGGGCGACGTGGTCGGCGAGGTCCGCCGGCACCTCATCGCGCGCGCCGGTGACGCCGAGGCGGGAGATGAGATACAGGAACCCGCTCGCGCCCTGCACCGCCCGCGCCAGGCGATCGGGCGTCGTGGTCGGCGCGATCAGGCGGATCAGCGCGAGCGGGCTCGCCCTCACCATGGCCTCGAGGTCGGGGTCCGCGCCGGCGGGAAAGTCGGTGAGCAGGAGTCCCGAGACGCCGGCGGCGGCCGCCTCGCGCACGAAGCGCTCGAGCCCGAAGGCCATCAGCGGGTTCAAGTACGTCATGACCACCACCGGGATCTCGAGCGCGGCGTGACGGATCTGGTCGAGCACGCGCGGCACCGTCATGCCCTGGTCCAGCGCGGCCTGGGTGGAGCGCTGGATGGTGGGCCCGTCCGCCAGGGGGTCCGAGAACGGGATCCCCACCTCCATGAAGTCCGCACCCGCCGCGGCGAGGAGCCGCAGGGCTTCGAGCGACACCTCGGGTGTCGGGAACCCCGCGGTCAGGTAGGGAATGAGCGCGGCGCGCCGCGCTCCTGCATTGCCCCGGATGGCCCGCCAGCGTGCGGCGATGGGGTGTTCAGACAAAGTAGTCGCTGACGTTGATGCCGTATTTTATGGGGTCGGTGACCTTCACAATCGAGCGGGGATGATGGCCTTCGGCATCGCGCTGCGCGAGGTCGGCCAGGAATCCGGGGTGCTGCACCCCGCCCTCGGGCGTGGTCACGATGCGGACCACCGGTCGATGCACGTGGGTGACGTCCGGATTGGCACTGTGCACGAGTGCCACCTCGTACGTGTCGAGGATGACGCACGTTCCCACCGGATAGATGCCGATCAGGTTGATGAAGGCCTTCACCACGATCTGATCGTAGCCGCGGCGCGGGTTCTCCCACATTTCCTTGAGCACCTGATCCGGCTGGATCGGCACGGTCTGGTAGGCGCGCCGACTCGTGGCGGCATCGAATCCGTCGGCCACGGCGACGATCTTCGAATAAATGGACAGGTCGCGCGGCCGCAGCGACTTGGGATAGCCGGTGAGGTCGGTCTTCATGTGGTGCTCGTAGGCGACGATCATGCCCCGATAGGGGATCTCGCCGTAGCCGCGCAGCCCGAACAGGGTGAGCACGCCGAGCCAGGGGTGTGCCTGCATGATGCGCCACTCTTCGTCGGTCAAGCCGCCCTGCTTGTTCAGCACCTCGAGCGGCACGCGCGACTTGCCCACGTCGTGGAACAGGGCGGCCATGCCCAGGTCGTACAATTGCAGCTTGGTGAGGCCGAGCTTGCGGCCCAGCGCGACCGAGAAGATGCATACGTTCACGGAGTGGGTGAACGTGTACTCGTCGTAGTCCCGCAGGGTGGTGAGGCCCACCAGCGAGGCCTCGTTGTTGAGCACCTGATCCACGATCGCCTGCACGGCCCGCTTCACCTTCTTCACGTTGGCCGTCCGGCCCATGCGGATCGAGTTGATGACCTCCTTCGTCACGGCCACCGAGCGCGCGTACGTGCGCTTCGCCGCCTCCTTCTGCCGCTCCTCGTCTTCGGTGTCCTCGTCGGTCTCCAACGGGGGCTCGACACCGATGTGCGTCACGCCGGCGTCCGACAGCTTCTGCGCGAGCTCGAAGACCTTCGTCGCGGTCACCTCTTTGGCCGCGTACGAGAGCAGCAGGGCGACGAAGATCTGCAGCTGCTTGCGCTCCACGCCCTCGTCGATGCGCACCGCGCCGATACCGCTTTGCCGCAGCACGCCGAGGATGTGGGAAAACGACGCGTAGTTGTCGAGGTCGAGCCGCAGCCGGGTGGAGTTGACGAAAATGAACTCGCCTTGCAGCCGCAGCTCGATCTCCTTCTCCACGTCCAGCAGGTGCTTGGTCGTGGCCGTCAGGTCGTCCAGCGCCTTCTGCACCTGCGCGTTCTCGAGCGGATACAGCTTGAGGGAGCGGACCGCGGTGTAGAGCACGACCAGAAACTCGCGCCCCGCGTGACGCAGGAAACCGTCCGTGGTCTGAACGGTCTCGGCGATCGAGCCGCGCGGGGGGCCGCCGCCGGTCATGTGCCGACCTCGCGCAGCGCCCGGGTCACGGCGTTGCGCACCAGCGGGTCCTTATCCTGGGCCGCGCGCTCGAGCACCGCGCGCGCCTCCGGCGTACGGACCTTGCCGAGCGCCATCGCCGCGCAGGCGCGGGTCTCGGGATCTTCCTTCTTTCCGAGCAGCCCCTTGGCGGCGAGCATCTTCTCGAGCGCCGGGATCCCCTTGGCTCCCACGAGCGCTCCGAACGCCTCGAAGAACGCCATCTTCTCGGTCAGATCGGCGCTCCGGAGCTTGGAGCCCGTGACCATCGACTGGATGCGCGCTGCCGCATTGCGGTAGCCGCGGGAGCCGAGGAACCGCACGGCGGCGATCCGCACATCGCGGTCGCCATCGTCGATCGCTTTCTCCAGCAGCCGCATGGCCGAGGGGCTCGAGATCGCCGTGAGCGCCTCGACGACGGCGAGCTTGAGCCCGCGGTCCTCGGAGGCGAGCAGCGGCTCCATGCCTTCCGGTGCGCCGGGGAGCTTCAGGCGCCCGGCCAGCTTCACCATCTCGAGCTGGGCGGCGCTGTCGTCGCTGGCGAGTGCCTTGAGCACCTCGGCGGCGTTGGCCTGCGCCAGCTGGGCCGCCGCCCCCTGGACGAGGTCGCGCACGTATGGGTCATGCAGCTTGGCGACCCACACCATCAAGGTCGAGAGCGCGTCGGGCCGGAGCTCCTGGAACAGATCGGAGAGCTCCCCCTCAGTGGGATGGATCGCCGCCTCATCGAGCGCCTGCAGGAGCTGCGACAGCGCATCCGACTGCGACAGGCGGGCGGGCAGGCCCTCGAGTGTCTTGCGGTGCTCGGGGATCAGCTCCCGGGCCCGCTGCAGGATGGCGCGCGTCTCCCGCAGAATGAGGGCCACCGAACGGAAGTCGGCGGCCCCGAGCAGGTAGGGGATGAAGTTTTCGACGATGGAGATGAGCTCGGCGCGGACGGTCCCGTAGGTCTGCAGCTCGAGCAGATCGAACAGCATCGAGAGCACGTTGCGGCGCAGGTCCTGCGCGTACTCGCGCTCGACGTCCTTCCTGAGGTATTCGACCTCACTGTCTTCCAGAAAGTAGAGCGTGGTGTCGAAGTCGTCGATCGACACCACGCCCTCGCGTTTGGGCGGCGCCTCTTCCTGCACCGCGTGCCGCACGTCGGTCGGCGGCGCCGACGTGATGGTATCGCCGGCCTCGATCGGCACCGCGTTTTCGGTGGCGAGCTCCCGGAACGTGTAGCTGACGAACTGGAAGTCCTGGGCCCAGAGCAGCGTCAGGAGATCGTCCGCGGCGTCGGCCTGGAGGTTGCGCGCCCGTTGCAACACGCCCAGGAAGTTCACGATCTCCGCCTCCTCGACACCCGGCTTGAACGCGAGGGAGCGGACGCCGTCCTTGTAGAGCGTCCACGCGATGCTCTCGCCGCGCTGCTCCTGGTTGTAGACGACGTTGTCTTCCCAGCGCAGCTCGGTCTCGCCGACGTCGAACACGAGATCGTCGGTCGCCTGCCAGATCTGCCGAAACGACGCCCGGATATTGTCGACGGCGCGCTGATACACCGGATTGTTCGGCAGGTAGAGCTGGGTGGCCCGGATCCCCTTCGACAGGATCTGCAGCCCAGGCGATGGCGTGGGCGCTCTCCACGGCCGGCAGGATCCCCTCGAGTCGCGAGAGCGAGGCGAACGCCTCGAGCGCCTGCCGGTCGGTCACTGCCTCATACAATACCCGGCCGGTGTCCTTGAGGTAAGCGTGTTCAGGCCCGACCCCCGGGTAGTCGAGGCCCGCCGACACGCTGTGCGCCGGCTGGACCTGGCCGTCGGAGTTCTGGAGCAGGTAGCTCAGGCTGCCGTGAAACACACCCGGCCGGCCGCGGCTCAGTGAAGCCGCATGACGACCGCTCTCGAGCCCCTCCCCGGCGGCTTCCACTCCGACGAGCGCCACGTCACGATCGTCGAGAAACGCCGAAAAAATGCCCATCGCGTTGGAGCCGCCGCCGACGCACGCCACCACGGTGCTCGGCAGCTTGCCCCACCGCTCCAACGCTTGGGCCCGCGCTTCCCGGCCGATGACCGACTGGAAATCGCGCACGATCCGCGGGAATGGGTCGGGCCCTACCACCGACCCGATGATGTAATGCGTGGTGGTGACATTGGTGACCCAATCGCGCAGCGCCTCGTTGGTGGCGTCTTTCAAGGTTCGGGTGCCCGAGGTCACCGGCACCACGCGTGCTCCCATCAGCTCCATGCGATACACGTTCAATCGCTGGCGCCGCATATCCGCTTCGCCCATGTAGACGACGCACTCGAGCCCGAACCGCGCGCACACTGTCGCTGTAGCCACCCCGTGCTGCCCCGCACCCGTTTCCGCGATGATGCGGCGCTTCCCCATCCGGCGCGCGAGCAGGGCCTGGCCGAGCGTGTTGTTGATCTTGTGCGCCCCGGTATGGTTCAGGTCCTCGCGCTTGAGGGCGACCACGATTCCGGCTCCCACCTGCGCGCCGAGGCGCGGCGCCTCGGTCAGCGGCGTGGGTCGGCCCACGTAGTCTTTGAGCAACCCATCGAGCTCCGTCCAGAAGCTCGGATCGCGTTTCGCCTCCTCGTGCACACGGTCGAGCTCCTCCAGCGCCGCCATGAGGGTCTCGGGGACGTAGCGGCCGCCGTACGGACCAAAGCGACCGGGGTCGCCCGTGCGGGCCTCAGATGCCACGTCGTCCTCCGATCTCTGGACCAACACGAGTGCGGAATGCGGAATGCGGAGTGCGGAATCTATCGCGCGGTGGTCGCGCGCCGTGGCCAGCCTCTGGGATCGAACCTGCCCTGCAATTCCGCATTCCGCATTCCGCACTCCGCATTCTGGTCAGCCACCCCTCCCCTGTCTCCGCACCCCCGTCAGCTCCCGCACCGCGCGTTCTGGATCGGCATTCCCCGCCACCGACGTGCCCACCAGCACGAGATCCGCGCCGGCGGCGGCCATCCGTTCCACATCCGCCCGTGTTGCAATCCCGCTCTCGGCGATCACGGGAACCCCGCGCGGGACCAGCGCCACCAGCCGCTCGGCGTGAGCGAGATCCACCGCAAATGTGGCGAGGTCGCGGCTGTTCACGCCGACGGCAGTCGGCTCCACCTCGAGCGCCAGCTCGAGCTCGCCCACCGAATGCACCTCCACCAGCACGCCCAGTCCCTGGTCGCGCGCGGCGCGTCCCAACGCCCGCAGCCCATCGGCGGTGAGCGCCCGGACGATCAAGAGGACGGCGCTCGCCCCCGCCGCACGCGCTTCGTAGAGCTGCAGCTCGTCCAAGATGAAATCCTTGCGTAGCACCGGCACCGACACGGCGCTCGCCACCCGCGCCAGATCATCGAGTGAGCCGCCGAAGTAGAGCTCATCGGTCAGCACGGAGATCGCTACGGCACCGCCCTGCGTGTACGCCTGCGCGTGCGCCACCGCATCGAGGTCTTCTCGGATCGCGCCCGCGGACGGCGAGCGGCGCTTGACCTCGGCGATCACGCCGACGTCCCGACCGGCCAGGGCGCGTGCGAACGGGAGCGGCTTGGGCGCGGCCGCGGCCCGGCGCTCGAGCTCCCGCGCCTGCGTCCGCAGGCTCGCGACGCGGTCGCGCGTGGCCGTGAGAATGGCGTCAAGCTTGGGTTGCGACATGCTTGCGTTCGGTCGATTTTCGGGTAGATTTTGTTTCGGTTTCCGTTCGGGGGACATTGTGCCGCTCACACGCCGTCAGCACGAGATTCTGGATTTCATCTCCGCCCAGATCAGCGTGCAGGGTTACGCACCGAGCTTCGAAGAGATCGCGCAACGCTTCACGTTTCGCTCGCTCGCCACGGTGCACGAGCACCTCACCAACCTCGAGCGCAAGGGGTACATCCGCCGCGCGCACAACGAAAGTCGCGGCATCGAGGTCGTGCCGCCCCGCGGCCAGACTGGGGCCACCGAGCTGCCGCTGCAAGGCCTGGTCGCTGCCGGCGCGCCGATCGAGGCGGTGAGCGGGACCGACACGATCGCCGTCCCTGACGAGCTCATCCCCCGCCGCGGCCGGAGCTACGTGCTGAAGGTGCGCGGTCAATCGATGATCGACGAGCATATCAAGGACGGCGATTTCATCGTGGTCCACGAGCGCAACCAGGCCGACAACGGCCAGACGGTGGTCGCGCTGGTGCACGGCTCGAGCGCCACGGTCAAACGGTTCTATCGGGAGCCGGGCGGGTGGATCCGGCTCGAGCCCGCGAACCCCACCATGACGGCCCTGCGCGTAAACGAGCGCGACGTCGTGGTCCAGGGCGTGGTGGTGGGCGTCATCCGGAAGTATTAGTGCCGTTCCAACGTGGTGTAGGGCGACACCGGTCACCGGTCAGCCGCGCTTGGTTGGAACGGCATTAGTCGCGCGGCGCAGCCGCTCGAGTGCGTCTCGGGCCCTGCCCGCACGCACGGCCTCACGCGCCCGCGCCACGCCGTCGGCGTAGGACGCGACCAGGCCGGCGACGTAGATCGCCGCGCCCGCGTTGAGGAGCAGTGCGGCCCGTCCGGCCGGGTCGTCGGGCCCGTCGCCGAGCAGGCGCTCGATGCGCGCGGCGTTGGCCCGGGGCTCCGCGCCCGAAAGCCCGGCCACGTCCTCGATGGCAAGTCCGTGGTCCGCCGGATCGACCTCCCACGCGTTCACCCTCCCGTTTTGCACCTCCCACACGTCGGTGATGCCCTGCGGCGCGATCTCGTCCATGCCGATCCGCCCGTGGACCACGAGCGCGTGCTCCGCCCCCAGCCGCGCGAGGGCGCCGGCCATGAGCGGGGCGCGGTCCGCGTCCGCGACTCCCACGACCTGACGTCGCACGCCCGCCGGGTTGGCGAGTGGCCCGAGCAGGTTCATCACCGACGCGACCGCGAGCTCGCGGCGCACCGGCCCGGCGTACTTCATGGCGGGATGGAAGGTGGGGGCGAACAGAAACGTGAGGCACGCCTCGCGCAGCACACGGGCTGCGTCCGCCGCATCGAGGCTGATTCGCACGCCCAGCGCCTCGAGCACGTCGGCCGAGCCGCACCTGGAGGTGAACGATCGGTTGCCGTGCTTTGCCACGACCGCCCCGGCGCCGGCCGCGACGAACGCGGCGGCCGTGGAGATGTTGAACGTGGAGACGACACCCCCGCCGGTCCCGCAGGTGTCCACGAGGTGCGCCCCGTTCGCCTCCACGCGCACCATCGCATCGCGCAGTGCGCGGGCGGCGCCCGCCACCTCCTCCGCGGTCTCGCCTTTCACCCGGAGTCCCATCAGCAGGGCCGCGATCTGGGCGGGCGTGGCTTCGCCCCGCATCACGACCCCGAATGCGGCGGTCGTCTGGAGCTCACTCAGGGACCGGCGGTCGGCGACGGCGGCGATCGCCTGCTGCAGCTGGGAAGGCGGGGAGTGGGGCGACGCGGGCACGGGGCTCGGGTGTTTCGGGCCTGCCAAAGCTATCCCGAAAAATCGCGTTTTGTCAAATGCCACAACGGGTTGCGTGGCTTGATTGACCCCCCGTTTCAGCCTATCTTTCGCGCGTGACGAGCCGGCCCTACCTCGCAGTTGTGCAGTACGACGGGGCGCAGTTCGCGGGCTGGCAGCGGCAGCAGGACGCTCGCACCGTGCAGGCGGAATTCGAGGGGGTCTTGGACCGCCTTATGGGTCGGCGCACCGCGGCGACGGGGGCCGGGCGGACGGATACGGGCGTGCACGCGTTGGGCCAAGGCGTCGGGTTCCTGGGGGACGGGCGGTGGGCGGAGGACGTGCCGGGGCTGTACCGGGCGCTCAATGCCCTGCTGCCACGGGACATCTGGGTGGAGCGGGTGAGCCCGATGCGACCCGGGTTTCACGCGCGCAACAGCGCGCTGGCGCGGCGGTACCGCTACGTGATCGGGACCGACGACGCGGCCCGCTCGCCGTTCCGGCGGCCATACGAATGGGCCGTCGGACGCCCGCTCGATGTCGCGCTGCTTGGGCGCGCGGCCGAGTTGCTCCCGGGGGAGCACGACTTCCGCGGCCTCGCCGCGACCGGCGCGGGCTCGGGACGGCCCCACTATCGCAGCCGCGTGGCGCTGGCCCAGTGGGCGCCGCGGACTGACGGAGCGGGGGTGACGTTCACGATCGAGGCCGACCGATTCCTGCATCGGATGGTGCGCTTTCTCGTCGGTGCGATGGTGGATGTCGCCCTGGGCCGGCGCTCGCTCGACGCTCTTTCCCGGCTGCTCACCGCGACCGACAACCAGGCGGCCAGCCCGCCCGCCCCGCCGCAAGGACTCTACCTCGTGGCGGTGCGCTATCCCGCTGACCTCTATGCCGAGGCTTGAGCCATGAAGTTCTTTCTCGATACCGCGAGCCTCAAAGACATCAGCTGGGCGGCCCAGGCCGGGTTGATCGATGGCATCACCACCAACCCCTCCCTGCTCGCAAAGCAGGCGGGCGACCTGGACCCCCGCGACGTCCTCAAGGAGATCTGCTCCCTGGTGGAGGGTCCCGTCTCCGCGGAAGTGGTGGCGGTGGATGCCGACGCCATGGTCCGGGAGGGCAAAGAGCTCGCCAAGATCGCGGACAACATCGTCGTGAAGATCCCGATGCTCGAGGCGGGCATGGTCGCGGTGCGACGCCTCGCCGAAGCGGGCATCAAGACCAATGTCACGTTGTGTTTTTCGAGCGTGCAGTGCCTCATCGCCGCCAAGGCGGGCGCGGCGTACGTCAGCCCGTTCATCGGGCGCCTCGACGACGTGGGCCAGGAGGGGATGGATGTCATCCGCGAGGCGCGGGTGATTTTCGACAACTACCAGATCGCCACGGAGATCCTCGCGGCCTCGATCCGGCATCCGCGCCACGTGGTGGAGGCGGCGATGATCGGCGCCGATGTGGCCACGCTGCCCCCCGACGTCCTGAAGAAGCTGCTGCTGCATCCCCTCACCGATCGCGGCCTGGAGCAGTTCCTGGCCGACTGGAACAAGTTGGCGGCCCGCGCGAAGGCATCGGTTTGACGTACAGCTCGCCCCTGTCCCAGCGGTACGCCTCCCCGGCGATGCAGGCCCTCTGGGGCGAACGGCGGCGGATCGGGCTGTGGCGGCGACTATGGCTCGCCCTCATGGAGGTCGAGCGGGAGCTGGGCGTGGACATCCCCGAGCGCGCGCTCGAAGAGCTGCGCGCGCATCTGGACGACGCCGATCTCGAGCGCGTTGCGGAGCACGAGAAGCGGATCCGCCACGACGTGATGGCGCACATCCACCACCTGGGGGAGCAAGCGCCCACGGCGCGTCCCTTCATTCACCTCGGCGCGACGAGCGCCTACGTCACCGACAACGCCGATCTCATCTTGATGCGTGAGGGGCTGCAGCTGCTGCTCGGTCGCGTGGCAGCGGTTCTCGTCGCGCTCGCCAAGCCCGCCCGGCGCTACCGCGAGCTGCCGTGCCTCGCGTACACCCACTTCCAGCCTGCTCAGCTCACGACCGTGGGCAAGCGGATCACCCTGTGGATGCAGGAGCTGCTGCTCGACGCCGAGGAGCTCCTGCACCGGGTCGACACGCTGCAGTTCCGCGGCGTGAAGGGGACCACCGGCACGCAGGCGAGCTTCCTCGAGCTGTTCGACGGCGATGACGACAGAGTGCGCGAGCTCGACGCCCGGGTGGCGCGGCGGATGAGCTTCACGCGGGTGTTCCCCATCACCGGCCAGACTTACACGCGAAAGCTCGACGCCCAGGTGCTCGCGGCGCTGGCGGGGATCGCTCAGTCGGCGGCCAAGTTCGCCACCGATTTGCGACTGCTGCAGCACGAGGGCGAGATGCTCGAGCCGTTTGAGAGCGATCAGGTGGGATCGTCGGCAATGGCGTACAAGCGCAATCCGATGCGCGCCGAGCGGATGACCGGCCTGGCACGCTTCGTCATCGAGCTGGAAGGAAACGCCTGGCACACCGCCGCGGAGCAGTGGCTCGAGCGCACGTTGGACGACAGTGCCAATCGCCGGCTGGTCATTCCCGAGGCGTTCCTGGCCAGTGACGCGATCCTGGTGCTCGCCACCAACGTGGCGGCAGGGCTCGAGGTACGCGAGCCGGTGATTGCGCGCCACGTCGCGGCGCACCTGCCCTTCCTCGCGACTGAGCGCCTGCTGATGCGCGGCGTGAAGGCGGGCGGCGACCGCCAGCGGCTGCACGAGGTGATCCGCACCCACAGCCTCGCCGTGGCGCAAGCGGTAGCCGAGCAGGGAGCGCCGAACGACGTGCTGGAGCGGCTGGCCCGGGATCCCGCGTTCAAGGCAATGAAGATCGCCGTGCGGCCGGAGGAACTCGAGCCGACGGCCTACGTCGGCCGCGCGCCGCGCCAGGTGGACGACTTTCTCGACCACGTCCTGCCCGACGTCCTCCGCCGTATCGAGGCCGTGGCGCCGGCAGCGGTGGCGGCCGAGGTCACGGTATGACGCTCCCGCTCGTCGCCAGTGCCCTGCCGCTCCCCCTGGTCCGCCGCGGCAAAGTGCGCGAGGTGTACGAGGTGGATGCCCAGACGCTGCTGCTCGTGGCGAGCGACCGGGTCAGCGCGTTTGACGTGGTGTTGCGGGAGCCCGTTCCCCACAAGGGTGCGGTGCTCACCCAGCTGAGCGCGTTCTGGTTCGAGCGCCTCGCGACGGTGATCTCGAGCCACTTTCTCTCCGCCGACGCCGACGAGATCGTGGCGCGGATTCCGGCGCTCGCCGACCATCGCTCGGCCCTGACGGGCCGGGCCATGCTCGTGCGCCGCACGACGCCCGTGCCGTTCGAGTGCGTCGTGCGCGGCTATATCACCGGCTCGGCCTGGGCCGAATACAAGCAGTCCCGTACGCTCGCCGGCGAGCCGCTCCCGCCCGGGCTGGTCGAGAGCGCGCGAATCGACCCCCCGATCTTCTCCCCTGCGACCAAGGCCGACGTGGGCCACGACGAGAACGTCACGTTCACGCACGTCGTCCAGGCGCTCGGCCGTCCGCTGGCCGAACAGCTCAAGCGCGCGAGCCTGAGCCTGTACGAGGCGGGCCGCGGCTACGCAGCGCCGCGGGGCATCATCATCGCCGATACGAAGTTCGAGTTCGGCACCACGCCCGACGGTCGCCTGCTCGTGATCGACGAGGTCCTGACGCCCGACTCTTCGCGCTTCTGGCCCGCCGACCGCTACACTCCCGGCCGCAGCCAGCCGAGCTTCGACAAGCAGCCATTGCGGGATTACCTCGCGGGTCTGAAGCAGGAGGGCCAGTGGGACGGCAACCCCCCCCCGCCGCCTCTTCCCCGCGAAGTCGTACAGGCGACGAGCGAGCGGTACCTAAAGGCTTATCAACTGATCACGGGGAAGCCGCTGGAGATTGCATGACTACCCCAATGCGGAATGCAGAATGCGGAATGCGGAGTGTCAATGGGAGCGTCGTTAAGCGAGCGACCTTCCACCGCAATTCCGCACTCCACATTCCGCATTCCGCATTCGGTGAGGGGTGGCGGTGAGGCTGGCGCCCGAAGGCTTGCCGTTCATCCTTCCCGGCTGGGCGCTCGTCGTGCTCGGCGCCTGGGTGGCGCGCGGGTCGTCTTGGGTGTGGATACCGGAAGCAGTTTTGTTCCTGCTTGCGGTCTGGCTGCTGGTCTTCTTCCGCGACCCGACCCGTACGGGGCCGCGCGGCGATCAATTCGTCATCGCGCCGGCGGACGGCAAGATCGTGGACGTGCGGGCGGTGGATGAGCCGATGTATCTCAAGACGCAGGCGACGCGGATCTCGATCTTCATGAACGTCTTCGACGTGCACGTCAACCGTTATCCGGCGACGGGGACGGTCGAGCTGGTCCGCTACAATCCCGGACGGTTTCTCCACGCCGCGTCGGACAAGGCCAGCCTCGACAACGAGCAGGCGTCGGTCGGGTTGCGCGCCGCGCGCGGTCCCCTGCTGGTGCGCCAGATCGCCGGGCTCATCGCGCGGCGCATCGTCACCGATGGCGCCCCCGGCGACCGAGCGACCCAGGGAGCGCGGATGGGCATGATCCGGTTCGGCTCGCGCGTGGACGTCTTCGTCCCCGTCGCCGCCCGGTCGACGCTGCGCGTGGCCGTCGGTGAGCGCGTGCAGGCCGGGGCGACGGTGCTGGCGGAGTACGCGCCGTGAAGCCCTTCCGCCCCGCCGGCATGCGGCGCGTCGTGATCGTCGTGCCGAGCCTGTTCACGCTGTTCAATCTGTTCTTCGGCATCTGGTCCATGGTGCTGGCCTCGCGCGGCGAGTTCTATCGCGCCGGCTGGTACATCTTCTTCGCCGGCGTGCTCGATGCGCTCGACGGCCGGGTCGCGCGACTGTCCCGCACCGGCACCCGCTTCGGTGCAGAGCTCGACAGCCTGGTGGACGTGGTGAGCTTCGGTGTCGCGCCGGCCTTTCTCATCTACCAGCTCGAGTTCGCGGTCGCCGGCCAGGCGGAGTGGATCTTCTGCTACTTCTACGTCATGGCGGCGGCCATCCGGCTCGCCCGGTTCAACATCACTCAGGCCGGCCGCGCGAAGCGCTCCTTCATCGGACTGCCCTCGCCGGCCGCCGGCATGACGCTCGCGACATTCTTTCCGTTCACGACCACGGACCTGTATCAACATCTATTCCGTTTCCTGCCGCGCCACCACCTGATGCAGCTGCTCATGATCCTCCTGACCATCCTCATGGTGAGCAACGTGCGGTACGCGACGTTCCCGCGGGCGGGGTTGCGGACGTTCAAAGGGCTGGTGGGGCTGGCGACGATCCTGTTCATCCTGGTCTTCGGCATCCTCGAGCACGACGCGTTCTTCTTCCCGTTGGGGATCGCCTACATGGTGTATGGGATCCTGCGCGCGACACTGCTCGGCTTCTTCTTCGAGGAGGACGACGACGAAACCGACATCGCGGGCCCGATTGTGATCGCCGACGGTGCGCCCGGGGGCGAGATACTCGGTCCGCCGCCGCGCGCCATCGGGGCGCGTGAGCGTGAGGGGGGAAGCCAGGGATGAGCGCGTTCCGAGTGGAAGTGCGCGTCATGCCGCGGGCCGCGTTGCTCGACCCGCAGGGCCAGGCGGTCGAGCACGCCTTGCACGCCCTCGGGTTCGGCGAGGTCGCCCGCGTGCGGATGGGCAAACACCTGGTGCTCGAGGTGAAGGCGGCGTCGCGCGACGAGGCGCTGGAGCGGGCGCGGGCGATGTGCGAGCGCCTCCTCGCGAACCCGGTCACCGAAGACTACGACCTCGCGGTCGACGGCGGGGCCGTCCGATGAAACGGGTCGCGGTGATCGTGTTCCCCGGCTCCAACTGCGATGCGGAAACGCTTGCGGCGGCGCGCGCGGCGGGCTCCGACGCTTACTTCGTGTGGCATCGCGACACCGATCTGCAGCAGGCAGACGTGGTCATCCTCCCGGGCGGGTTCAGCTACGGCGATTACCTGCGCTCCGGGGCGATCGCGCGGTTCTCAGGCGTAATGGGCGCCGTGACCGAGCACGCGCACGCCGGCGGCGCGGTGCTGGGCATCTGCAACGGTTTCCAGATCCTGTGCGAGGCAGGGCTGTTGCCGGGCGGCCTCATGCGAAACGCCCGGCTGCGCTTCCTCTCGCGGCCGGTGTGGGTGCGGGTGGAGCAGACCGACACCCCGTTCACCAGTCTGTACGAAAACGGTGAGGTGCTCGAGATCCCGGTAGCGCACGGCGACGGGCGGTACGTGGTGGAGCCCCGGACGGCGGCCGAGCTCGAGGCGACCGAGAGAGTGGTGTGGCGCTATGTGCGCGACAACCCGAACGGCTCGACAAACGAGATTGCCGGCGTGACCAACGCCGGCCGGAACGTGGTGGGGATCATGCCGCACCCGGAGCGCCGCGACGCGCCGGCCTTGGGCGGCCAGGACGGAGCCCGTGTCTTTCACTCGATGGAGGCTCGACATGCGACGCAGCACGCTGCTGATGTGCGCGCTGTTGACGATCGCCACCTCAGGGTGTAAGCAGATCGACGAGCAGGTGCAGAAGATCAAGGACAAGATCGCGGCGGCGCGGCAGCGCACCAAGCCGGGCCAGCCGGCGCCTGCCACGCCGCAGCCCGTGCCGTCACGGGACGTCGCCGCCACGCCCCCACCCCCGGCCTCGCCCCCGCCCAAGCGGCCGGCCCGGCAGGCACCCGCGGTGCCGCTCCCCGCGCGCGACGTCCCGTACGAATCGCCCGACACGGGCACCATCGCGCCGGGCATGAGCGAGCGAGAGGTCTATTCGCTGTGGGGGCCGCCCATCGCCGTGCGGCACCAAGGCGACATGACATACCTCTACTACCGGAACGGCTGCGAATTCACCTGCGGTACGGAGGACGTGGTGTTCCTCCAGAACGACAAGGTGGTGGATGCGGTGCTGCGCTGGCCGGGCCACGGCTACAGCGGCCAGTCGTCCTCGCCTTTCGCCACCCCACCGCACGGCCCGGCACGCCCGGGCGGCGACACGCTCACGGTCAAATCATCTGCGACGCCTTGAGGCCGATGCCCGACAAGCCCAGTAGAAACGAGGAGGAATACTTCGCCAAGCGGGACGCCGAGCTGCTCCGCCAGCAGCGGGCCACGGCCCAGAAGAGCGCGGCGGAAGCCGAGCGCCGCTCGCACCACATGAAGTGCCCGAAGTGCGGCTACGATCTGATCACCGGCGAGTGGCATGGCATCCAGATCGATCAGTGCACGCATTGCCACGGGATATGGTTCGACGCGGGCGAGGCGGAGAGCGTGCTCGCGCATCCCGAGCCGAACATCATGGCGCGCGTGTTCCGCGCCCTGCTGCGAGGCGTCTCCGGGGCGAAGGCATCCGACGCGTGATCCAGGGAGCCCCTACACCGTTCCGGGGCGACCCCGCGATCACGCCCCACCTGGTTCGCGAGCACAACCTCACCGACGGAGAATACGAGCGCATCACCGCGCTGCTCGGGCGGACGCCCACCTTCGCCGAACTCGGGGTGTTCTCCGCGCTGTGGAGCGAGCATTGCTCCTACAAGCACTCACGGCCCGTCCTGAAGACGTTTCCCACCACTGGGCCCCAGGTCGTGCAGGGGCCGGGGGAGAATGCAGGGGTACTGCGGCTTCCCGGCGGCTGGGCGGTGGCGTTCAAGATCGAGTCCCACAATCACCCGTCGGCCGTCGAGCCCTATCAAGGGGCGGCCACCGGCGTGGGCGGCATCCTGCGCGATGTGTTCACCATGGGCGCCCGGCCGGTGGCGGTGTTGAACAGTCTGCGGTTCGGCCGGCTGGACGAGGCGCGCAACCGCTATCTCTGCGCCGGCGTGGTGAAGGGCGTGGGCGACTATGGCAACTGCGTAGGCGTTCCGACGCTCGGGGGCGAGGTCGATTTCGGCCCGAGTTACGGCGGCAACCCGCTGGTGAACGCGATGTGCGTCGGCCTCCTGAAGGAACGGGATCTCATCAAGGCGGCGGCGCATGGGGTGGGCAACGTGCTGCTGGTCGTGGGCTCGCGCACCGGCCGCGACGGCATCCACGGTGCATCGTTCGCCTCCGAAGAGCTGACGCGCGAGAGCGAGCGGCGGAGGCCCCAGGTGCAGGTGGGCGATCCGTTCACCGAGAAGCTGCTGCTCGAGGCCAGTCTCGCGCTGATCGCATCGGGCCACATCGTGGCGATTCAGGACATGGGTGCGGCCGGCCTCACCTCGTCGTCCGCCGAGATGGCCGCGAAAGGCGGCGTGGGCGTGGAGATCGATCTGTCGCTCGTACCCACGCGCGAGCCGGGCATGACGCCGTACGAGATCCTGCTGTCCGAATCGCAGGAGCGCATGCTGGTCGTCGCGCGGCCCGACCGGATCGCGCCGATCCAGGCGATCGCGGGGAAGTGGGACTTGGCGGCCACGCCGATCGGCCGCGTGACCGACGACGGGATGTACCGGGCGAAATGGCAGGACCAGGTCGTCGTCGAAATCCCCGGGCAGCGCCTGATCGACGATTGCCCTGTCTACACGCCCGAAGCGCGCGAGGACGAGGCGATCGTCCGGTTGCGCGCGGAGCGTCCCGCTCCCCGCTCCCCGCTCCCCGCTCCCGCCGAGCTGCTGCTCACACTCCTCGATCATCCTCCCGTCGCGTCGAAGCACTGGGTCTACGAGCAGTACGACTCGACGGTCCAAGCCGGGACCGTGCTCGGCCCGGGGGGCGACGCCGGCGTGATCCGGATCCGCGATGCGGCATTCGGCTTGGCGGTGACGGTGGATTGCAACAGCCGGTACGTGCTGCTCGACCCTTACGAAGGGGGCAAGGCGGCCGTGGCGGAGGCGGCCCGCAACATCGCGTGCACCGGCGCCCGCCCGCTGGGCATCACCGATTGCTTGAACTTCGGCAGTCCCGAACGGCCGTCGGTCTTTTACCAGTTCAAGGAGAGCTGTCGCGGCATCGCGGACGCGTGCCGGGCGCTCGACACACCGGTCACCGGTGGGAACGTCTCCTTCTACAATGAGAGCCCCACTGGTGCCGTGGACCCGACGCCGGTGGTGGGCATGGTCGGCCTGCTGGCTCGGGTGGACCGCGCCATCCCAACCCACGCGCGCGCGGCCGGCGACGTCGTCTTCGTGCTGGGCGAGACGCACGCCGAGCTGGGCGGGTCACAACTGTGGGAAGCCGTGCACGGCTTTGTGGGTGGGCAGCCCCCGCGAGTGGATTTGGTGGTCGAACGGCGCCTCGTGGACTACCTCGTCGCGGCGGCGGAGCGCGGCCTCCTCCGTTCCGCGCACGATTGCTCGCAGGGGGGGCTCGGCGCGGCGCTGGCGGAGGTCGCGATGGGTGGCCCGTACGACGAGACAGGTTTCGGCATGGATATCGATCTTACGGCTTACGCCTTGCGCCTTACGGCTGTCGACCTGTTGTTCAGCGAGTCGCATGGGCGAGCCATTATCACATGCCCACCGGAGCGCACGACCGCAGTGGCGGCGCTGGCCCAGGAGCTCGGTGTGCCCGCGCAGCCGGTCGGTACGGTGGCGGCGCGCGGTAGCGCGGTTCGACTACGGTTGCGCGACGCGACCGTCGAGCACCCCGTCGAGCGTCTGAGACAGGTATATTTCTCGAGCGTATCCCGACGCATGGGAGACTGACACACGGATGTGCGGCATCATCGGCGTCACCGGCGTTCCCGACGCAGCACGCGTCGCCTACCTCGGCCTCTACAGCCTGCAGCATCGGGGGCAGGAGTCGGGGGGGATGGTGGCCGTGGACGGGGAAGGCGTGGCGCGGTCCCATCGCGGCATGGGGCTCGTCTCGGACATCTTCAACGAGAAGGTCCTGAGCGACCTGCCGGGTGACGTCGCGATCGGCCACACCCGCTACTCCACGGCCGGCAGCTCCGTCCTCGCCAACGCGCAACCGATGCTCGCGCGGTATCGCGAAGGGCCGCTGGCGCTCGCCCACAACGGGAATCTCACGAACGCCGTGCAGCTCCGGTCCGACCTCGTCGCCAAGGGCTCGCTGTTCCAGAGCTCCTCGGACAGCGAGGTGCTGGTCCACCTGATCGCCCGCTCCGAGGCACGGGAGCCGGAGGACCAGCTGTTGGACGCGCTGGAGCGGGTGGAGGGGGCCTACTCGCTTCTCATTACCGTCGGGCGCACCCTGTACGCGATCGTCGATCCGCGCGGCTTTCGGCCGCTGGTGCTCGGTCGGCTGGGGCGCGGCTGGGTGGTGGCCTCCGAGACCTGCGCGCTCGACATCACCGGCGCGACGCTGGTGCGGGAGCTCGAGCCCGGGGACTTCGTGCGCATCCACGGTGAGGAGGTGGATCAGCTGCCTCGCCTGCCGGCGCGGCCGCGGCGCCGCTGCGTGTTCGAGCTCGTCTACTTCTCGCGTCCCGACAGCACGGTGTTCCATCGCTCGGTAGACCGGGTGCGCCGGGCGCTGGGGCACCAACTCGCCCGCGAGCACCCGGCGCCGGGCGCGGACTGCGTGTTCTCGGTGCCGGACTCGTCCAACGCCATGGCGCTCGGCTTCTCCGAGGAGTCGGGGATCAAGCTCGAGCACGCGCTCATCCGCAATCACTACGTCGGTCGCACGTTCATCCATCCCGCCCAGGCCGGCCGCATGGCGAAGGTCAAGATCAAGTTCAATCCCGTCCGGGAAGTGCTTGAGGGAAAAAAGGTCGTCGTCGTGGACGACTCGATCGTCCGCGGCACCACGAGCCGGGCCCTGGTCCAGCTGATCCGCCAGGCGGGCGCGGCCGAGGTGCATTTCCGCGTCGCTTCGCCGCCCATCACCGGGCCGTGCTATTACGGGATCGATACGCCCAGCAAGAACGAGCTGATTGGGTCGAGCAACAGCGTCGCGCAGATCCGCGATCACCTCGGCGTGGACTCACTCGGCTATCTCTCGTTGGACGGTATGCTGCGGGCCGCGGGCGGCGATCCCGCTGAGTTCTGCCACGCGTGCTTCTCGGGCGACTACCCCACCGACATCCCCGAGGATGTCGAGCGGGCACGAAACGCCGCCCCGCTCCTCGCCGCCATCCCCAGTTGATCCGCCGTGCCGGCGCTCGAGCGGTGGGTGTATTCCTTCGGCGACGGCCGTGCCGACGGCTCGGCGGCGATGCGCGACATCCTGGGTGGCAAGGGGGCCGGGCTCGCCGAAATGGCGAACCTGGGGCTCCCCGTCCCCCCGGGCTTCACCATCTCGGCCAAACTGTGTATCGCCTACCTCGAGCACGGCACGTTCCCCGACGATTTACGTGAAGAAGTCGATCGCCATCTGAAGCAGCTGGAGCGACTCGCCAAGAAGCGGTTCGGCGATGCGCGCAATCCGCTGCTCGTCTCGGTGCGCTCGGGCGCCGCGGTGTCCATGCCGGGCATGATGGAGACCATTCTGAACCTGGGCCTGAACGACGAGACCGTGCAGGGACTCATCGCGGGCTCGAAAAACCCCCGATTCGCCTTCGATTCCTACCGCCGCTTCGTCCAGATGTACGGCGACGTGGTCTTCGACCTCGGCAAGGAGCCGTTCGCGGAGGTGCTGGACGAGTTCAAGCGCCGGCGGAAGGTGGAGCGGGACATCGACCTTCCGGCCGACGACCTGAAGGCTCTGGTGCGGGAGTTCAAGTCCATCATCCAGGCGAAGTGCGGGGCCCCCTTCCCCGAGGATCCCACCGTCCAGCTGTGGGGGGCGATCGCGGCCGTCTTCAAGAGCTGGCGCACGCGCCGGGCCGCGGACTACCGCCGGGTGCACGGCATCCCGGACGATCTGGGGACCGCGGTCAACGTGGTCGCGATGGTGTACGGCAACATGGGGGACGATTCCGGGACCGGGGTCGCCTTCACGCGCGACTGCAGCACCGGCGAAGCCGTCCTCAATGGCGACGTGCTGACCAACGCGCAGGGGGAGGACGTCGTCTCGGGCGCGCGCACTCCCGAGTCACTCGCCAAGCTCAAGCGCGGTAAGCTCGCCAAAGTGTATCGCGAGCTGGAGCGCATCGCCGAAAAGCTCGAGCGGCACTTCCGGGACGTGCAGGACATCGAGTTCACCTTCGAGCACGGCGACCTGTACATGCTACAGACGCGCCGCGCTCAGCGCGCCGGGCTCGCGGCGGTCCGCAGCGCCGTGGAGATGGTGGAGGAAGGACTGATCACGCCCAGCGAGGCGGTGCAGCGCGTCCCGCCCCAGGACCTGGACCAGCTGTTCCATCCGATGGTCGACCCGCGCGCGTCCGTGACCCTGGTTGCGAAAGGTCTCCCGGCCTCGCCTGGGGCGGCGACGGGCGAGGCGGTGTTCGACGCGGACGAGGCGGAGGCGTTGGCCCATGAGGGCCGCAAAGTCATCCTCATCCGGCCCGAAACCTCCCCCGAGGACTTCCACGGGATCGTGGCGGCGCAGGCCGTGATCACCGCGCGCGGCGGCATGACGAGCCACGCCGCGGTGGTGGCCCGGGGGATGGGCAAGACCTGCGTCGTGGGAGCGAAGGACATCGAGGTGGACCCCGCAGCGGGCCGGCTGCGCGCCAACGGCCGCATCGTCAAATGGGGTCAGCTCATCACCGTGGACGGGACCACCGGCCGGGTACTGCTCGGCGCGGCCAAGCTGGTGGAGCCGAAGCTCGGCAGCCACTACGCCAAGCTGATGGTGTGGGCGGACCAACACCGTCGGCTGGGGGTGCGCGCCAACGCCGACACCCCGGCCGACGCGAAGCGCGCCCGCGAGTTCGGCGCCGAGGGGATCGGGCTGTGCCGCACCGAGCACATGTTCTTCGAAGGCGATCGCATCACGGCGATGCGCGAAATGATCGTGGCGCCGGACGAGACGGGCCGGCGCCGCGCGCTCGCCAAGCTGCTCCCGATGCAGCGCGAGGACTTCGAGGGGATGTTCGAAGCGATGGCCGGTCACCCGGTCACGATCCGCCTGCTCGATCCGCCGCTGCACGAGTTCCTCCCGCACGGGAAGGACGAGCTCGGCACGCTCGCCCGCGCCATGAAGCTGCCCGCGGTCCGGCTGGAGCGGCTCGTCGCCTCGCTGGTCGAGGCGAACCCGATGCTCGGGCATCGCGGCTGCCGGCTCGGCATCACGTATCCCGAGATCACCGAAATGCAGGCGCGGGCGATTTTCGAAGCGGCGTGCCGTGTCGTGAGCCGCGGCAAGAAGGTGACCGTCGAGGTCATGATCCCGTTGGTCGCGCTGGTCGAGGAGCTGCGTCGCCAGACCGAGATCGTGCGCCGAGTGGCACGGGAGGTGTTCCAGGCCGAGGGCCGGGCCGTGCCGTATCTCGTCGGGACGATGATCGAGTTGCCGCGCGCGGCGCTCACCGCCGACGAGATCGCCAAGGACGCGGAGTTCTTCTCCTTCGGAACGAACGACCTCACGCAGACGACCTTCGGCCTCTCGCGCGACGACGCGGGCCGGTTCCTCCCGTTCTACGTGGAGCACGGGATCCTGAAGGACGACCCGTTTCAGGTGCTCGACCAGGAGGGCGTCGGCAAGCTCATCGAGCTGGCGGTTCGGCTCGGGCGCGGATCCCGGGGCGACTTGAAGATCGGCATCTGCGGGGAGCACGGCGGCGAGCCGGCGTCGGTGAAGTTCTGTCACCACGTGGGCATGAACTACGTGTCCTGCTCGCCGTTCCGCGTGCCCATCGCCCGTCTCGCCGCAGCGCAGGCGGCGCTCGAAGAACAGGGCGTAATTAACCGAACGCGGGCGACGGTGTGACAAAGAGCAGGTTGTGGAGGTTGGGGGAGGATAGAGGAGGTTGCATCGGCGCAACCTTCACCAACCTCCCCCAACCTTCAGAACCTCCCCAACCTGCTTTGCCCGATTTTGCGATACGTGAGCGCCGCCTCAGGCGGGCTGCCACTCACGCAGGTGCGTGAAGCCGAAGCTTACGCAGCCAGTGCCAGGTTTGAATTGGCAGTTATGAATTGTGCCAGTGGTTTTACCAGGTGACTGACGCCCTGGGCACGCAGCAATATCCTCGCCAAACCCGTCGAAGCCTGTCGCCCCCTCGCAGCGAACCTAGCCGCTTCCGCGAGCTTTTTCAACGGTTTACGCACGCTTCCCCTGCAAACGCAGACGCTCGGAGACGTAACGGGCTGCGGCCGCAGCTTGCAGGTGAGTTCCCGCGAGTCCGATGTGGCCGTCGGGACGCAACAGATAGAACGAGACCCGCGGAATCTTTGCGCGTGCGAGCTCCCTCTCGTTGGCCGGATCGTTCGGAACCTCGTGGATGCGTACCAGGTCGCCGAGTTCCGGGATCCCGCGCGGAGGCGCGCCTTGCCCGATCAGGAGCAGGTGGAATCGCGTATCGTCGAGCTTCTCGAATAGGTCCTCGGTGGGCCCGCTCGGCGCGAACTTGAGCCGTAGCCACGGGAAACGATCGCCGGCGCGCGGGGCCGCTTCGGGCACCTGACCGAGAGTTTCGGACAGCGGACTGCCGCGGTACCGAATACCGATCTGGGAAATGGTCCGAAATGCAAGCCGTCGAACGCGTTCCACGCCCATTGCGAGTGCCAGGATCTTCGCCAGTAGCCGGGTGCGGACTAATCTCGCGAGCCAGCTCTCGGAGACCACGACCGAAAACGCGCGGTCGGTCGTATTCAGCAACCGCTCGGCGACCGGGAGGCGCTCGTCCTCGTAGGAGTCGAGCAACACCGTACCCGCACGTCCCGACACGACGAGCGCGAGCTTCCATGCCAGGTTGTAGGCGTCCTGCAGGCCGGTATTCATGCCTTGCGCGCCCACCGGACTGTGGATGTGCGCCGCATCGCCGAGCAGGAACGAGCGGCGGTCGCGAAAGCGCGCGGCGCGGCGGTGGTGAATGCGGTAGGTGGAGTACCACCTGCACGCTTTGAAGGTCAGCTCGGCTCCCGCTGTCTGGCGTACGGAGGGGATCACCTCCTCGAACGTCAGATCGTCTCTTCCTCGCAAGGTTCGGGGCAGGATGCCAACCAGGCGCCAGTGATCGATCCCGCGCATCGGGAAGAGCAGGTGGAATCCTTCGCGCCACAGATAGACGTTGAGTTCGTCGGGCACCATCGACCCAGTCACTTCGATATCGGCCACAAAGAAAACATGCTCGTAGGGCGCGCCCTCGAACGCGATCTTGCTCAGCTCACGCACGGCGCTGTGCGCACCGTCGCATCCCGCGATCCACCCGGCCGTGACTTCGTCGATCGTCCCATCCGCGTGCTTGAGGGTCGCCTCGACCCGCCCCCCATCCTGCGCCAGGCCGACGAGCTCTGTGTCCCACTGTACGGCCGTCCCCCGGGCACGGAGTGCGTCCCCCAGCAACCGTTCGTTGTCGTCCTGGCCCAGGATCAGGAGAAACGGGTACGGACTCAGATCGCGGCCGATGTCACCTAGCGGGACGCGCGCCGCCCGCCGTCCTTGGACCCAGATGTTGGCGCCGGTGGCGCGCTTGCCGAGATCGAACGCCCGCTCGACGATCCCGAGATGCGAGTAGATCTCCAAGGTGCGGGCCTGCACGCCCAGCGCTCTCGACTCGCGCGCCGGACCGGCGTGCCGGTCGATGATCCGCACCCTCACGCCGCGCCGGACCAGCTGGTTCGCGAGCATGAGCCCGGTGGGGCCGGCTCCGACGATAAGGACGTCAGAATCCATTGGCGCGATCCTCCTTTTGACGTTCCACCCGCGCTGACCAGGCGCGCTAGTGGGCGCCGGGTGACCGTCGCTTATTGACGACGCGAGGCCGCGGGTTAGGATGGGTGTTTCCAGACGGAACAATGACTCCAGACAAGCTGATACGCGCGTTGCGCTCGCCGTTCAGCGGCCCCAATACCACCGGGTCCCGCGGCAGCGCGCTCCCGCCGGATCTGCTGCGCGAGGCAGGCCGCCGCCTCGGCATCGTCGCGCGGCTCGTGGTGGCCCTGGCGGTCATCAACCTGGTGCTCGCCCACACGCTGTTCCCGCGCCTGAATGTCGCGTGGTCGTGGGTGGCGGACGTGGTCGTTTCGAGCGTGGGTTTGCTGTCGCTTGGCGTGTTCCTGTACACCCGGCGTGCCAAGGCCGATCCCGCGTCGTTCGTCACGCTCGGCCTGGTCTACGAAGTCGTCGTCGCCGCCGCGGTGGCCGCCGTCGAGCACGCCTCCCTGTCGGCAACAGCCATGACCGCAGGCCCGACCATATCCCGGCTCGCTCTGGTCATCCTGATCTTCTCCGCCATCGTGCCGAGTACGCCGTCGCGGACGTTGGTGGTAGCGCTGATCGCGGCATCGATGGATCCGTTGGCGATGGCGACGGCGATCGCGGCGCGGCATTTGAGCGTGCCGCCGGGGCACCTCCTGTGGATGCACATCCCCACCTACATGGCAGCCGGCGTGGGGACACTCATCTCGCAGGTCATCACGCGGCTCGGACGCGAAGTGCGTGACGCCCGAGAGTTGGGGAGCTATCGGCTCGGCGAACTGTTGGGGCGCGGCGGCATGGGCGAGGTGTATGTGGCCCACCACCGGATGCTCGCGCGTCCGGCCGCCATCAAGCTGATCCGCCCCGAACAGCTCGAGTTCGACGGTGGCGACCGGGCGGAGCGCACCGTTCAGCGGTTCAAGCGCGAGGCCGAGGCCGCGGCCGGCTTGCGCTCGCCCCACACGATCGAGCTCTACGATTTCGGAGAGACGGGCGACGGCACCCTCTATTTCGTCATGGAGCTCCTGGACGGGATCGATCTCGAATCGCTGGTCGAGCGGTTTGGCCCGGTGCCGCCGGCCCGCGCGGTGCACGTGCTGCGTCAGGCGTGCGCGTCACTCGCCGAAGCACACGCCCAGGGGCTCGTGCACCGGGACGTCAAGCCCGCGAACATCCATCTCTGCCGCATGGGTCTGGAGCACGACTTCGTGAAGGTCTTGGACTTCGGCATCGTGAAGTCGCGTCGTCACCCCACGGAGGGACACGCCCTCGCGACCGCCGCCGACAAGATCATCGGCACGCCGGCCTTCATGCCGCCCGAGATGGCCGTGGGGGACACGGTCGATGGGCGTGCGGACATCTACGGCCTGGGGTGCGTGGCGTACTGGCTACTGACGGGTGAGCTGGTGTTCGACGGCGCGACTCCCTACGAGGTCGTGGCGCAGCACATCAACGCCGTGCCGGTGCCGCCCGCGGTGCGGAGCGGCCGGCCCATCCCGGTCGCGCTCGACGACGTCATTCTCGACTGCTTGGCCAAGGATCCCGAGCGCCGGCCGCCCGATGGGCTGGAGCTGTCGCGCCGCTTGGCCGGTTGCGCGCTGCTCGAGCCGTGGTCCGAAGCGGACGCGCACCTGTGGTGGGAGACGCACCTCCCCCGGTCAGAACGGCCGTCGGTGGACATGGCGATCGAGCCGGCGCCGGCGGCGTGGCCGTCGTGAATCCGGCTTACGGTTCGTCGCGTCCGACGATCCGCCCATTCTCAACTTCGGTTCCAGACCCGGGAGGATTCTGCACGGCGACACCGTGCAGCACGAGACCCTCAAAATCGCCTGTGCCTCGCCGGTTGGTCGTGGCGGCGCCGAAGCGGACCTCCTCCAGACTCCCGTTGAACGGTCCTTCGAACGTTCCCGTGAGATCGGTTCTGTCAAAGAACTTGGTCACGAGAAAGATGGTCTCGCCGAAGACGCGCCCCTCGACTTGGGGCGTCCCGACGTTGCTAAGGGTGAGATTCAGGACGACGCGGGCGACGCCTTCGATATCACCGGTGAGGGGGCAATCGAAGACGGTGCCACGCTGAATCAACATGCCCGCGACGTTTGTCACGCTGCCGGGATCGATGACAGTCGCCCGGGCGCAGTCCCCGATCACGCTGTAGGATGCCCCCGCAGCCGGCGCGGGTTCGCTGCTTAGCCGTGCAACGGGTGTCGCAAGTGGGGCCGGCCCCTCGCACGCCGTCCCGAACATGGCTACCGAGACGAGCGTGACGGCGGCGATCTTGGAAAGCGTGTTGAGGTTGTGCATAGAACACCTCCAGCAGAGACGAGAGTGCTGAGGCGCGCTGCAACATGTGCCTTCAGGGGGGACGTGCCAGTGACCCCGGTCACCCGCTCCCTACGGTGGACGCATCGTCGTCTATGGCAAGCAATTGAGGCTTGTGTTGCCTGCGATGGGAAAGCCGCCTACGGGTGTGCGGCCGGGACAAGGTAGTCGTGCGCCGCAACAATCTGCCAACGCGCGTCTCGACGGACCCAGGTATCCGTGAACCGGTACCGACGATCAAACGAGCCACCCGGCCCATGGCCGCCGACAACCAACCACCCCGTTACGACCATTAGGACGATAGCGCCCGCCAGCTTCAAGCGCTTGTTAGAAGACGCCTAGGGGGCCTGAGGCCGACCGGCGCGCGAACGGCCGCTTGCCCGCTCGACTAGGACCGTGGCGACGAGTTGCGTTGGTGGCAACACGATGGCCGTCAGCACCACGCCCGCATCGTCGCTGTTGTCGGCGAAGGAGCGCATCACGGCGTATCCAAGCCCCCACACGGCGCCGGAGGTGAGCACGTCGAGGGCGAAGCTGCCGCGTCTGCGGTTGCCGAGATGCGCGCCCACGGCAGCGCCCAGCCCACCGCCAGCAGCGCCGCCATAAAAAATGCCCTCGAACCCGCAGAACTCGTCGAAGCAATCACCCCGAACCGCATATCCGGTGAGTGCGCCGACGCCCCAGCCCAGCAATCCGAGCCCCGCCGCCGCAAGCAGTGGCGAGTGGATGCCTGGCTCCGGCGCGACCTGTGCGGGGATGGCGGTGCCGAGAGAATGGTGCGTGCGGGCCGACGCGAGCGGGGTTGGTAGCCGCTGGCTGACCGCACCGCCAGCGGCGAGCGCAACCAGCAGTCCACTGAGCGCCAGAGAACGCATAAGTACCCGTTAGGAAGAGACGCGCTCCAAGATACGTGCTTGGCCGACCGCCGGATACTTACTCCTTCGGTGTCAGCAGCTCCTGGTACGGCGGGTAGTCACGCAGCGACCAGAGCGACGGGTAGAGGTGCATGACCCCGCCACGCGGATACCCTTGAGCGAACGCCTCCTGCACCAGCGCGACCGCGGTGTCACGCT
>WNGD01000473.1_pt1 | contig 58436 bp, 45 predicted proteins | sample 5400671 | NCBI WGS metagenome assembly WNGD01 (sample SAMN13153369, study PRJNA577476) | soil metagenome | isolation source: 40 cm soil or saprolite under grassland replicate 2 | place: USA:California | collected 2016-06-15 | reverse complement strand
GGATTCACCCTCGCTTATTTGATCGTTCTGCTGTTAGGGACAGATCCGTTCGCCGAAAAGCTCCGCCCCTACTTTGAACAGCAGCGGCGTAAGCCTCGCCACGGAACCTGCAAGGTCCTCAGCGTACTATCCATCGCTTCGCAGGTGCTCTCCGATTCGCGTTGGGAGCAACGAGCGCGAAAACGCTTGATCGAGATTCTCGCGCGACTGGCGCAGGGGCGTGGAGTGGCGCTGCTGCCGGCCTTCTCGCCCTAACCAGCAGAGCTCGCTCTCTTCTCGCAATCCTCGATCCTCTTCTCCGGTCCGTGTGGAGAAATTGTCTGCGGTGCTCCCGAGTTCGGAATGCCGAGTTGCTCTTGCCGAAAGAAACCACTCCGTCTGCCTGGTTTCCGAGAATGCGTCAACACTACGTCAGTTTCTGTGTGCAAGAGAGTTCATCGCCCTCGAATAAATTTCGCCAGGGACCGCGACAGCCGCATCGAAACTGGTGGTCGCATGAAATACTCGCGAGAGCGCCCAAAATACTGGGGGAGGGCAAGCTAACTCGAGGCTTGCGACAGCGAACCAGAACTGTCATCATTCGTGACTCTGGCATTTTTCCAGGGATATTTGTTTGGCTCCATGTGTTTCATTGAAGCTCGAGCCACAGAAGCAGGCGCATGAGTACATCTCGCAATCCGCGAATTCTCGAGAGTACTCCCGAACACGAACCTCCTGGGTTTAGCTCGGTGCTCCGCCTAAGCTCTACCTATCAAACGATCCTTTTAGCTGGCTTTGTGGGCGTCTTTTCCTATCTTGCCGCGAAGCTGGGCGGAGCATTGGTATTGCGGCCCCAGATGATCTGGCCTCTCTGGCCGGGATGCGCGTTTCTGGTTGCAGTGTTATTGCAAGTCCAACGAAAAGCCATCTGGCCTGCGCTTCTTGCGGCTGGACTTGCGGGATTTGCACTATACGACTTACAGGCCGGTTTGACATTCCGCTCGATTGCCCTACTTCTTCTGGCAGATACGGTGGAAGTTCTTGCGGCCGCTCTCGCCGTAAGCTACGCATTCAATGGCACGCCCCGTTTGACGAGCGTCAGGTCGCTGGCGAAGTATTCATTATTCGCGGGGATCATCGCCCCGATTGCCGCGGCTGTCATCGGTGCCCATGCTGTGAGCGCAGGCTACTTGGCTCGGTGGAAGGTTGGGTTTCTCACCGAGAGCCTAGCTCTGTTGACTTTAACGCCCGCCATTCTGAGTTGGGCGGACATGGTCCTCAAGCCCGCTAAGAAGCCCGTAACTTACTACTTCGAAATCGTGTTGATGTTCGTTGGACTGGTGATCGTAGCGTATTTCGCTTTCGTGGCCCCAGGCGGGATTAGCCGCCCAGCTCTTCTTTATTCCCTGGTGCCATTCCTGCTGTGGTCTGCTTTGCGTTTCGGAATTGCGGGGATTACGAACTCGACGATAGTGGTCGGCCTTTTCTCGATTTGGGGCATTATCCATGGGCGGGGCCCGTTCTCGGCTGGCGCTCCTGCCAGCAATGTGTTCTCCTTACAGCTTTTCTTTTTGTTCGCAGCGAGTCCTTTCATGTTCTTGGCAGCTCTGGTCGAAGAGCACAAAGAAGCCGAGCGAGAACTTCGACGTGGTCAAGAACGGTTTCGGCTGGCAGCTCAAACCGGAAAGATGTACGCATACGAATGGGATGTCACTAGCGATATTATCATTCGATCAGAAGAAAGTGTGAGTGTCCTGGGTTTCACCGACAAAGAGAAGGCACTTACCCGCAAACAATTGCTGAACAGGATTCACCCGGAAGACCGAGCACTGTTCAGCGCTTCCTTTGAGCACGTTACTCCCAAAAACCCAAATAACAGAATGACTTACCGCCTGTTGCGGCCGGATGGGACGATTCTTTGGTTGGAGAAGAGTGCACGCGCCTTTTTTGATGACCAAGGCAAGATGCTGCGGATGATCGGTATGGTTGCAGATGTCACGGAAAGAAAAAAAGCGGAAGAAGCCGTACTTCAACGAGAGGCGGAGCTGTTACAGGCACAGCGAGTAGCGCAACTCGGGAGTTGGCAATGGGAGCCAGAAACGGATGAGGTGACTTGGTCCAGGGAACTCTACCGAATCGCGGGCCGCGATCCCAATTTGCCGCCTCCTAACTTTAGGGAACAATCACAATTGTACGGGCCTGAAAGTGCCGGACGCCTGAAGTGCGCCGTCACGGAGGCATTACGAACCGGGACACCTTACGAGCTCGATCTCCAGATGATTCGGCCGGATGGCAGCACAAGATGGATCATCGATCGAGGCGAAGTGTTGCGCGATGCTGCCGGTCAAATCGCGTTGCTTCGCGGGACGGCTCAGGACATCACCGAACGCAAGCAAGCCGAGGACGCGCTGCGAGCGAGCGAAGAGAAGTTCCGCAATGTGTTTCGGGATGCGGGAATAGGCATGGTGATCGTTTCTCTTGAGGGCCATTTTCTCGCCGTGAACGACGCCTTCTGCGAGTGTCTCGGCTATAAGGAACAGGAGCTGCTCCACAAGACCGTGCAGTCAGTTACCGCTGCGGAAGACTGGCCGTCTTTCTCCCAGAGGCTCCGTGAAACACTTGAGCGGGGGACGAGTTTCCAGAGAGTTGAGAAGCACTGCGTTCACAAGAGCGGGCGCATCGTGATCACGGAATGCAGCGCTTCATTAATTCGAGGTCCCAGCGGCGAGCCTCGATATTTTGTCGGGGAGGTTTTGGACATTACCAAGCGTAAACTGGCTGAGGAAGCCCTTTCGAGCGTAAGCCGCAGATTGATTGAAGCTCACGAAGAGGAACGTACGCGGATTGCCAGAGAATTGCACGACGACATCAATCAGCGCATGGCTTTGTTGGCGGCGAATCTCGAGAGAGCTAAGGAAGCTCTGTCTGCTTCGGAAGGTCGGGCGAGGACTCTTGTTGAACAGGCCAGTCAAAGCGTTGCAGACCTCGGGTCCGATATTCAATCGTTGTCGCACCGCTTGCATTCGTCAAAGCTGGAATACCTGGGGCTCGCTGCGGCGTGCGCTGTTTTCTGCCGGGAGATTTCAGAGCGACAGAATGTCGAGATTGACTTTCAGTCGAACGCCGTCCCGAAGGCTCTTCCCAAAGAAATTTCACTGTGCTTGTTCCGTGTCTTGCAAGAAGCCCTCCTGAACGCGATCAAGCATAGCGGCGCACAGCGGTTTGAAGTGTCGCTCACCAATGTGTCGAATGGCATTGAGCTGAGAGTTCATGATTCAGGAATTGGCTTTGACCCGGAAAAGGCCATGACCGGGCACGGACTTGGCCTCACCAGCATGCGGGAACGCCTGAAACTGGTCGATGGGCGGCTGTCAATCGAATCGAGGCTGCACGCCGGAACAACCATTCACGTTCGCGTGCCTCTCGCTCCCCAAGCGAGGTCTGCGGCGATCGGATAGACGCTGATAGGCAGAAACGGAGTTGTCCCCCGACTTTTTCCTCCCCTTTGAGACTCGCCAAGGAGCGTTGCATTGTCTCAAGCACTTCACATATCCTCGCGATCATGGAACGGCTGCGGACTTGTTCCTTCGTGTTTGCTGTTCTCGGCTCTATTATTATTGCCCGCAGGACCGGTCTACAACGAAAGCTGCCAGGATTGACGAACTAATTTCCCGTTATCAACAGTGCGGTTACTTCAATGGTTCGATCCTCGTGGCCGAGCACGGCAAGGTTATTTACGAGAAGGGCGTAGGCTACGCCAATATGCGAATGCACACCCCGAACACGCCTCAGACGAAATTCGGGATCGCTTCCATCTCCAAACAGTTTACGGCCGCATTGGTGCTGATGCAGGTCACTAATGGCAATCTTCGCTTGGACGCTACTGTTTCGGAGATTCTGCCGTGGTATCGAAAAGACACAGGGTCGCGCATTACCATCGAGCAACTTTTGCGACACACTTCTGGCCTACCTCCGGATTATGACGCTCCGGAATTCGGCGACGGAGTGGCCGCCGCCCGGCACGCCGAGCCGGAAGCGTTTGCCCAAAGCGTATGTCAGCGGACACTCGTGTCGGAACCGGGCACACGGTGGAATTACAGCAACTGCGGTTACATTCTTTTGGGAATCATCCTCGAGCAGATTACCGCAACGTCGTTCGATGAAATTCTGCAGTCGCAACTTCTCCGACCGCTAGAGATGAACGACACCGGAATGGACAACAACAGCTTGGTGCGTCTAGGTGGTGCTGTGGGCTATCAGCGCCGGCCCGGACCTCGGTATGTACCCGGCCCGTATATTGATCGCAGCCATATCTTTGCTGCCGGGTCGATGTATTCAAGCATCGAAGACCTGTACCGTTGGAATCAGGCTCTCACGCATAGCAACCTGTTTTCTGAAGAGCTGCGCAAGAAAATCTTCACTCCCGGACTCGGCGATTGGAGCTATGGGTGGTTCGTAACAAGAATTGCTCGCGGCCAGCCCGGCGAAGGCAGCATGATGGCAGAAATGCGCGGTGACATGCCGGGAAACTTCTTCGCTTGGATTCTGCGCTATCCCGAACAGGACGATGTCATCATCGTCCTCCGCAATGGGTACGGGTCTACCGAGCGTCTCGAGCAGAATCTCCAAGCGATATTATTTGACCGCGAACCGCATCTGCCTCGAAGAAGTCCGTTGGATATCGCCGCGCAAGTCGGTTGGGTGTCTGTGAACTGGATTGTCGCCCATCGCTTCTTGTCGAGTCTCATCGTGATCCTCATCGTCTTTTGGTCAGCTTGGGCCATAAGGAGGCGCATGGGCTCTGAGACGCTCCTGACAAGGAAACCGTAGCCGTAGCAGCGAGGTTAGTCACCCATTTGGGAGGTTAGGCTGTTTTTGCCATCCGCTAGCCGGCGGCGTTGCTAACTAACGTCAGGACTGGCGGGGATACGTCGCGACGCCAACCGGACTCTTACCGTCGAGCGCGGGAATCGCTAGATCGAATAATGAAGCCGCACCACACCGTCCGGATAGCACCGGGAGGAGAGCAATTTCAAGGGAACCGCGCGGTGATGGGCCTCGATGAGAGGAATTCCTTCCCCAATGAAAATGGGGACGACGTGAATAACGAACTCATCGATTTCGTTCTCATCCAGAAACGAAGCGATGATCCCGCCTCCGCCCATCATCCAAATATCCTTGCCCGGCTGCAAACGCAATCGTTGCGCAAAAGCCTTGATCGGCTCGCCGATGAACTCGACTCCCGGCTCCAACGACGGTTGCGGCTGGCGGGAAAACACGTAGTTTTTTATGCCCTTGCCAAATCCCGCCGCCTTGACTCCCTTTTCGACGCTCCTATCGTAGGTCTTGCGGCCCCACAAGATAGTGTCGATGGTTCTGAAAAACTCACCCATTCCGTAGTTGCCCTTTGGCCGCGGGCGGTCGAGCCAAGCTACGTCACCATCTGGCCGCGCGATGAAGCCATCGGCACTGGTTGCGATGTACACAACGATCTTGCGACGCTTCTTCACCGTAGGTTGTCTTCCCAAATGTCTCTCGCCGCTCCAGACCTCTCAAGGGCTCGCCCAAGAAATTGTACAGACACTACCGCAAACTCCCGTGTCCGGTCACCCCGTATGAAAGCTCCCATCCGACCAGCCGCCTGCTCGAGTGATTTACGCTTAGTGTGCGAGCGGGTCGGGGCGCAGCTGGAAGTGCAAGACCTTGCTGGTCGTTCCTTTGCCGCCTTCGGCGTGAAAAGGCGTTCGGGTACCGTAGGTGGCCCACAGTCCCTTTCCTTTCCAGCCGCCTTTCGGATCATCGATCCGGCCGTCCATCCCTTTTGCGTAGAATCCCATCGGATAGGGCACGCGCAGGACAACGAATTTCCGGGTATCGGGCAAAAGGGCAAGCAGGGCATCATTCCCGTTGCCGGTGGCAATCGGCACATTCCTTCCCAACCCCAAGGTGTCGAACTGGTCCACCCAGTCGTAGTAACTGGCCTCGGCGCTTCCCGGGTCGGTGACTCCCTTCAACTGTGGCCCCGGGAGTTGATAGAGCGTCCAACCCTCCGGGCAGTGCTCTCCTGTCGCAGTCGGCCCGTTGAGCGGACCTTTACACTTCCGCCGGTCGAAGCTTGCCAGGTGTCCACTCGCAATGACCGTCCACACGACGCCATTGCGATCAATGTCGAGCCCACGCGGCGAGAACCCATGCAGCGGCGCTCTTGGATCGTTCCATGGCAATTCGTAGATTTCGGCCAGGGTGGTAACCGGGGGATTCGAGCCAGGGCTTAGGCGAACGACCGCGCCAGGGAAGCCTAAGACCGTTCCCCAGATCGACCCATCCGCTGGACTAACGGTGACGCCGTAAAAGGCAGCGTTGATTCGTTTGTCCTTGGTGGGATCCGCGGGCTGATCAGGCTTCACATAATCATCACGTTTTCCGTTGCCGTTGGTGTCGAGGATAAGGGCCGTCCAACCCTGTGACTTCTGTTCGTCGTGGGTTTGGTCGAACATCTTTGTGTTCAGCCAGCCCACTGCTCCTCCGCCTCCGCCGCTGCTCGTCCACAGCGTGCTGCTGGCATCCTCTGCAAACACCAGGTGATGGGTGCCAAAACAGGTGTCAATGAGCGTGAGCTGCTTGGTTCTTGGATCGTACATGGCGAGTTGCCGCCCGCTGCGCTTAAGGGGAAACAAGACCGCCGAAGGATGGGTCGACCCTTCCTGGCAGAAGGCTGGGTTGTCGCTTGGACGAATTCGGGAGGTGATCCACACTCTTCCTTTTTCATCGAACATTGGATTGTGCACGTTGGCGCGGCTATTCCAAATGGCTTCGTCTCCCCAATACGGCGAAGGCGCAGCCGGCTTGTCGTCTGCGCTCGATGGAGTCTTTGGATCGCGCACAGTCAATTTGACTTGACTCGCCGCGGCCCCAACTGGATCCAGCACCGGCAGGTAATCCACGCTGAGTTCTGCGGCCCCATAGATTGGACCATTGGCATTCAGCGTAGGATTGCGCTTGTCGGTTGCGATCTCGTCGTGAAGATACGCTTTCGCGTCGGCCCAGTCCCACTCAGTGATAACAACGTTCCGCTCCACACCTTGTGGTCGCGGCGGCGCCGGCGGCAATTCGCCGGCCGCGACCCCGTCAGACCAATTCGCGAACATCGGCAATGCGCGCTCTGGTCCAAGCTGCTCGAGGCCGTTGACCATGTTGTTGCCGGCTTGTCCGGAGAGCAAGCGTCGCGCCCAGGCTGCCGTTGAAGAATCGAAATGGCCCAGGTTTTTTGGAATTTCGCGCGTAGCCTTGTCGCCGATTTGATGGCAGGACCAGCAACTATCCGTCTTCAGCAAGTGAAGCCATTGGCCCTGGTTCTTCATATTTTCCGGAATGCCGTTGCCTTTGGGCCCCGTGCCGGGGAACTCGCTTTTGTCGGGCACGTGCAGGAGAGAAAACCAATAGATGGCCGGGTAGTATTCCGCGGCAGCGCGGGCGTTCGGCGCCAGAACGGCGGTCAAGTTAACGATTCTTCCGGGAGTCCTCTGGACTGGCTCGGAATCCACGAGCCCGTAGCCGCGCACCCATACTTTGTAGTTCGCCTTGGGAAGCTGCGGCACGAGGTAGCGGCCCCGATCGTCAGTAACCACAATCTTCACGAACTTGGTCGGAAAGTCGGTCGTTTCCGCAATGACCCAGACCCCACCCTCCGGACCCTTGGTGCTGTTGACCACACCGCCAATGTCGTCGTTTCCGATCGAGATCGCTTCGCCTGCAGTCTGGGCGTGCAGCCCGCTGACCAAAGCTAGGAGGACAGCACTTAATCCGATCGACCTCAGAGGACAGAAAACTCTCTTGCTCATCATGTTGTAACCTCATGTGCGATCGATTGACGACGACATGATTCACCGATTGCGGATCGGGGCTCTGGCGGTCTAGAGAAATGGAACGCGCACGAAATCGTAAGCACATACCATTGCGTTGTCAATTTGATCTTATTTTGTCCAACGAAACGCACAGAAGCCCGGGCTCCGGCCTTTCACGATCTGAAGGCCTCGCCACGGTTTTCCGATCTTCTGCGGCGCGTCTACCTGCCCGCTCCAGCCTTTTAAGCAATAGTAAATCAGGCGCGCAGGTCCCAGGTAAGGTTGGTGTTACCGGATGCGCGTTCCTGCCCAGGTGTGAACGGGGCGGGGCGTTCTGCACGAATCCCCTTCTAAAGAGACTTGGCACGACAACGCTTCTGATGCCGTATACTTGCATGCGTTCCTATGCCACTTCACGGGAACATCGGTCGGACATCAATGGAAGCAGGCAGGGCCTGAGCTGTGAAGGAACCGGAGTTTAATCAAGCCTTCTAAAACGCTTTGGATACTCGATTCCAGTCGCCAGTAACTCGCTCTGAACCGAACACCATACATCGCGCGCCCACCGCTCGCTTCGCCTTTCTTGTAGCGGCGGGAATCTTCCTAAGCCGAATCTTCGGACTGGTCCGCGATCGTGTTTTTGCGCACTACTTCGGCAATTCCGCTGCCGCGGACGCGTTCCGTGCCGCCCTCCGCATTCCTAATTTTCTGCAAAATCTATTTGGCGAAGGTGTTCTCTCGGCTTCTTTCATTCCCGTTTACGCAAGCTTGGTTGCACAAAAAGACGATGCGGAAGCACGTCGTACGGCAGGCGCGGTAGCGGCACTGTTGGGATTAACCACTTCCTTTCTCGTCCTCATCGGTGTGCTGGCAACTCCTTTCCTAATCGCCGTCATCGCACCGGGTTTTTCTGGTGAAAAGCGTGAGTTGACGATTCGGATTGTGCGCATTCTTTTCCCCAGCACGGGCTTATTGGTCTTCTCCGCCTGGTGCCTCGGCATTCTCAACAGCCATCGTCGCTTTTTTCTTCCCTACGTCGCGCCGGTGATCTGGAACACGGCCATGATCGTCACCTTGTGGGTGTTCGGGCGCAACCACACGCAGAACCAGCTGGCCGTCATCCTGGCCTGGGGATCAGTGGTGGGCAGCGCGCTGCAGGTAGGCGTGCAATTGCCCGTCGTACTGCGTCTCCTTCAAGGCCTGAATCTTTCACTCGCAGATCCTCGGGGAAACGTGGCAATCATAGTGCGAAATTTCCTTCCCGTTTTTATCGGACGCGGCGTCCTGCAAATCAGCGCCTACATTGACGCGCTTCTCGCAAGCCTTCTGCCCACCGGCGCCGTCGCAGCGCTTTCCTACGCCCAGACACTGTACACCCTTCCCGTGAGTTTGTTCGGGATGTCCATCTCCGCAGCGGAATTGCCGGTGATGTCAGGCACGGTTGGCGGAGAAAGTGTGGTCCGAGAGACGCTGCGCCGGCGGCTCAATTCCGGTTTGCGGCGGATTGCGTTCTTTGTCGTACCGTCGGTCGCCGCGTCTCTTGTCCTAGGCGACGTGGTCGTGGCCGCCATCTACCAATCCGGGCGATTCCAGCATGCTGACGCGATGTACGTTTGGGGCATTCTCGCGGGTGCTAGCGTCGGCCTGGTTGCCTCGACGTTTGGCCGTTTGTATGCCTCGACTTACTACGCCCTGCGCGATACCCAGACGCCGCTTCGGTATGCCGTCATGCGCGTCTTGCTGACCACAATTCTCGGCTACCTTTTCGCTGTTCCACTGCCCCCTGCGCTGGGCATCGAAGCCCGCTGGGGAGTCGCCGGACTGACCATCTCAGCCGGGATCGCCTCCTGGCTGGAATTCGTTCTGCTTCGACGCACGCTGAACCGCAGGATCGGGCATTCAGGAGCACCGCCAGCCTACCTCGTCAGTCTCTGGGTGGCCGCCTTGCTCGCTGCTGCCGCAGGCTTGGGGATTCACCATTTCTTGACCGTTCGCTCGCCGATTCTTCGTGCGCTCTTTGTGCTTGGACCGTATGGGGTTCTTTATTTTGTCTTCACGATCGCTTTCGGCTTGACCGAAGCCCGCGAAGGTCTCGAGCGAGGCATACGCTTACTTCGCCGCTTAGCCTCAGGCCCTCCGGTTGGTTAGCGGGCCGAGCCGCATGAGCCCGACCGCCTGGTGAGCCTCATGCTTGACGAGAGCGTGCCACTCCTTCATCCGCTCCCGCAACGCCGGATTATCCCGGCGCACCTACTCGTATCTCAATGCGACCAGGGGATCGAGGCGAGAGGCGCGACGCGCGGGGATGTAGCAGCCTAGCGTTGCCACGGTAGCGACTACAAGTACGACAGTCCCGAAAGTGAGAGGATCGTGCGCACTCACGCCAAAAAGAAGGCTGCTCATCAGCCGACCTGCGGACATCGCCGCGACGACGCCGGCCGCCAAGCCAACAAGGACGGGAGTCAAGCCTTGACGAAGAACCATGCGGAGCAAATTTGCCGCCCCGGCGCCAAGCGCCATACGAATGCCGAATTCCTGGCTGCGTTGCTCGACGGAATATCCCACTACCCCGAAGATGCCCAGCGATGCCAGAACAAGAGAGAAAAGAGCGAACGACATGGAAATGAACATCGGAAACCGGCGCGCGTCCAAGGACTGCGAAACGATTTGGGTCATGTGGTGCAGAGACGTGATGGGCACGTCGGGGTCAATGCTGTGAATCAACCGACGAACCTCGCTTACGAAGGCGGCGGGCTCGGTGGCCGTGCGGAGAACGAACGAGGCCGACGAGGGAACGGAGATGGCGTTAAACCAGTAAGGCACGTAGACCATCATGAGAGGAGGTTCGTCGAGCTGCACCGTGCGAATATCACCGACCACGCCTATGACCTCGGCGGGCTGGTCTCCGGCCCAGCGGGTGATGCAGACTTGGCCGACGGGGTCCGTGCCGGGCCAGAATCGGTCCGCGACGCTTTGCGAAATAATGACGACCTTGCGATGGAGATCGGCCGACGCAAAAGTCCTGCCATGCAGCAACGGGATGCCCATCGCAGAAAAATAATCCGCGCTCACAGGACGATAGTTGGCGACGGGTGTTTCGGCGCTGGACTGCCGCTCGCCGGGAAGGCTAATTCCGGTGACACTTCCTTCGCCGCCCAGCGGAGGAATGCTGACCCAGCCGGCGGCGCGGACGGCAGGTAGCGATTGAACGGCGGCTAGCACACGATCGTAAAAGCGCAACCGAACGCCAGGTTGAGAATAGCTCTGCGGTGGAAGATCTACGCCGGCAACTAGGACATTCTGCACCGCAAAACCGGCGTGCTCTTGAAGGAGCCGGCTGAGGCTGGCGGTCAAAAGCCCTGCGAGGATCAGCAGGATTGTGGTCAGGGCCACTTCGAAGGCAACCAGGCCTTCGCGAAGGTGGCGGGTTCGGCGGCTTTCCGTGGTGGCCGAGGCGCCGGCCTTAAGAGTGTCGAAGGGCGCGAGACACGTGACGCGCCATGCAGGTAAAATGCCGAATAGACAGCCGGTAGCGATGGACGCGAGCAAAGCGAATGCTAAAACACGGGCATCCATTTGGACCTCGTCGAGACGCGGGATGCTTGCGGGGGCCAAGTGCACGAATCCCTTTACCGCGAAAGTCGCGACCCATACGCCGAGCGCCCCACCGGCGAGGCTGAGCAGGAGAGTCTCAGTAAGCATCTGGCGAATGACGCGCGCCCGGGTTGCACCCAACGCAACACGAATCGCAGCTTCACGCATGCGGCCGGGAACCCGCATCAGGAGAAGGCTCGCGAGATTGGTGCAGACGATTAATAAGACCATACCGACCGCGCCAAGAAGAAAGATCAACCCGAGGCGGGCCGGTCCGACCACTTCGGCTTCGAGCGGCCGAAGCGCCGCCAGGAGATCCACGCCTTCATTTGCGTGCTTGGCGATTTGGGACTGGACTAGGTTCAATTCAGCAAGCGTCTGCTCGGGCGTTACCCCGGGTCCGAGGCGCGCTACGGCAGCAAAATCGAACTCCCCGATCAGGTCCTGTTCATAAGATTTGGGACCGTTCAACGGACTGAAAAAGGCGAGGCGAACCGTGTTGTTAGCGCCTCCCAGGGCTGCAGGGAAGCGAAATGACGAAGGAAGGATACCCACGATTTGATGGGGGACGCCGTCGAGCACAATCGTTGCACCAAGCACCGCCGGATCGCCGTGGAAGCGTGCGCGCCAGAATGCGGCGGTAAGGATGACCACGTTACCGCGACCGGGATCGTCCTCCTCGGGTAGAAACGTTCTGCCGAGCGCAGGCTGGATGCCGAGGACCTGGAAGATATTTGCAGAGGCCCGAACGCCGCGGACGATCTCCGGCTCGCCGGCGCCGGTCAGGCCCGCGGTGGTGTATTCGGCAATGGCTACATCGGCAAACGAACGAACCTGCTTCTGCCAGATGCGAAAGTCGGGCAAGTTCGCGCCAAGAGTTGGGGCAAACTTTGCAAGCTGCGGCACAATCTCCCGCACGATGTAAAGCTGCCGGGGTTCACGATAGGTGAGAGGGCGAAGCAGCACGCTATTCACAACAGAGAAGATGGCGGTGTTCGCGCCTATGCCGAGGGCAAGGGTTAGGACGGCGGCCGCCGCAAACCCAGGGGACTTGCGAAGTTGGCGGAGAGCGAAACGGCAATCCGAGAAAAGCGAAAACAGCCAGCGGTCCATGCGCTCTTGGCGAGCCATCGGCAGATTCTAACTCCAAGTGGGAACTAATTCCTATTTCCCTCTCGCAGCTTGTGCGCCTAATGGGAGAAGATACGACCGTGAGAGTGCCTGCTCTCGATCTGACCAAAACATCACTGGCCTGCGCCCTGGCGCTTGGCACACTGCTCGCCGGCGCGCAGACGAGCACCTACGACGAGGCTTATCGTCCTCAAGTGCATTTTTCTCCACGCGAACACTGGACAAACGACCCGAATGGCCTCGTCTATTTCCATGGGGAATATCACCTCTTCTATCAGTTCAATCCCTTCGGCAATAAATGGGGGCACATGAGTTGGGGCCACGCTGTCAGCACGGACCTACTGCATTGGACCGAGCTTCATGTTGCAATCCCGGAAAAAAACGGCGAAATGGCCTTCACCGGAAGCGTTGTTGTGGACCGTGACAACACAAGCGGTTTCTGCGCGGCTAAACAAGACTGCCTCGTAGCCATTTACACCGGTTATCGCGAAGGTACGGAGGGGGCACGACAGACCCAGAATCTCGCCTACAGTGTCGATCAGGGGCGCACCTGGACTCGCTACGCCGAAAACCCCGTGATCGATCTGCACTTGGCTGATTTTCGTGACCCAAGCGTATCTTGGGACGAAAAGGAAGGCCACTGGTTGATGGCTGTTTCCTTGCCGGCACAGCACCAGGTCCGTTTCTACTCCTCATCCAACTTGAAGCAGTGGACACGACTGAGTGACTTTGGCCCCGCTGGTGATGTGGGGGGAGCCTGGGAATGTCCGGATCTCCTGCGCATCCCTGCCGAGCACGGAAAGGAAAAAATGTGGGCGCTCAAAATAGGCCTCAACCCGGGCGCGCCACAAGGGGGATCGGGCGAACAATATTTCCTGGGTAAGTTCGACGGCACACGGTTTGTTGCTTCTGACGAACCCGGTTCACACGGATGGACGAACTACGGAAAGGATGACTATTGTGCGATCAGTTTTAACGCGTTGCCGCCAGATGAAAAGCCGGTCCTGATTGGCTGGATGAACAACTGGCAGTACGCGGCAAAACTTCCGACATCTCCATGGCGCGGACAAATGAGCATTCCACGCAGACTTTCTTTCGTTCGTGATCCGTCCGGATTGGCCCTCAAGCAGGAACCCGTCATCGCTCCTGTCCGTGGAGGGGGCACGGAGGTTTCGGCGCCGCCACGCGGCAATGCAGAGGGCAACGTTCTCGAGACAGCTTTTGAGTTGGATTTGCGGTTTAGCAGCGGCTCGGAACAGGTTTTTGGCGTGCGGCTCTTCACGGACGAACAGCACTGGACAGAGCTTGGTTTTGATCAACCCAAGGGCGAATTTTACATGGATCGAACAAAGGCCGGCGCCACCGTATCGCGGGACTTCCCGGCGAGCACCACGGCTCCGCTGCTTGCGAGCCGCACGTTCGACCTCAAACTCATTGTCGATCGCTGCTCGATGGAGGCTTTCGCGCAGAATGGCACAATCGCCATGACCAACCTGATTTTTCCTCCGTCGCAAAACAACAAACTTGCATTCTTCACGTCAACCGGAAAGCCGGTCTCTGTGACGGGCAAAATCTGGCCACTCCGCTCGATCTGGAAGTGAGGCGCGTTTGTGCAAGGCCTGTCCGCTCGAATCGAAACCGCCCGGAACCTCGTTAAATCCGGGGCCGGGCCAGCTCCGCACCGGATTTCGGTACAGTTTCCTTCAGCACCAAGCTAGCATTCCTGGAATTTCGCGTGGTAAAGGAGGTCTGATGAGGTGGATGACGCGCGTGTTCGCAGCTTGCGTACTCCTGGTCCCGATTGGACTCGCTGCGTGCCGCAAATCCTCGGGCTTGAAGGCTGATCGTGAGCCTGAAACGCTGTTGCAACGCTTGGCGCAAACGGAAGGAACCATCAGAGTACTCGGCCTCAAGGACCAAGTAAGAGTAGTTCGAGACCACAGCGGTGTTCCACATATCTACGCAAAAAATGTGGACGACCTATTCCTAGCCCAAGGATTCGTCCAAGCCCAGGATCGCCTGTTCCAGATCGACTTGTGGCGGCGGTCCGCACAAGGACGCCTGGCGGAAATTCTTGGACCCGAGTTCGTCGAACGAGATCGCCTCGCGCGGCTCATGCATTACCGCGGCGATATCGAGGCCGAATGGACCAGCTATGCCCCTGATGCGAAGCCAATCGTCGAACAGTTTGTTAAGGGCATCAACGCGTGGGTCACAATTGCCGGGAAAAATCCCCCCATCGAGTTTGTCTATGCCGGATATGCACCGGAATTTTGGAAGCCTGAGGACCTCCTCAGCCGTGCGGAAGGATTCACCATGGGAGGCAATGCGCTAGGAGAAGTATTCCGCGCGCGGCTCACGGCGCTTGTCGGTCCGCAGCTGGCCGTCGAGTTACTCCCTCCCGAACCTGCGATTCCCGTGAAAGTGCCGCCTGGAGTAGACCTGGGTATCATCGACGAGCGTCTCGAAACGCAATTACTAACCATCGGCGCCGGGGCACGATTCAGCCAACTCGAGAAGCAAGCGGCCCTGACTGATGGACAGCTCAGCCGCCTCGAAGGCAGTAACAATTGGGTGGTCAGCGGTCGAAAGTCTGAAACCGGGAAGCCGTTGCTGGCCAATGATCCTCATCGGCGTCTGGATCATCCTTCGCTTCGTTACTTGGTGCACCTGAATGCGCCCGGTTGGAATGTCATTGGCGCGGTGCAGCCATACCTGCCTGGCGTGTCTGTGGGCCACAACGAGCGCATTGCGTGGGGGCTCACGGTATTTCCGACCGATGCGCAGGATTTGTATATCGAAAAACTTAACCCAGATAACTCACGGCAATATCAATATCGCGGCAAATGGGTCGATCTGGAAACTCAAAAAGACCGCATCGCTGTGAAAGGCCGCGAAACGCCGGTTGACGTCGAGTATCAATACTCGATTCACGGACCTGTTGTGACAACGGACTCCAAAAGGCACGAGGCCATCGTACTGCGCTGGACCGGTGCGGAGCCAGGAACGGTCGGCTATTTGGGCGACTTATCCATCGATCGTGCACACAATTGGGAAGAGTTCCGCAAGGCGCTCGCGCGCCACAAGATGCCGGCGGAGAACTTCGTCTACGCGGACGTTGACGGCAACATCGGGTACCAAGCTGCCGGGTTGTCGCCGGTTCGACCAAACTGGTCCGGTCTCCTTCCGGTGCCAGGTTGGACTGGTGAATATGAGTGGAAGGGCTGGTTCTCCCTTGACGACTTGCCGCACGCATTGAACCCAGACAGCGGATTTCTTGCGACCGCGAACAATGATGTGCTGCCGCCCGGTGAGAAACGGCACATTGGCTATGAGTGGTCCAATCCGGCGCGGATTAACCGCATCCGCGAGGTTCTTACGTCCCGTGAAAAGTTCGGTGTCAGCGATTTTGAGAAGCTACAGCACGATGCGGTGGCCTGGAACGCCGAACAGCTGGTTTCGTTATTGACGCGCCTCAAATCGGACGATGCGGACGTTGAGCACGCGCGTACCGAGCTAGTTGCCTGGGATAAGGATATGCTGCGTTCCAGTCCAGCCGCAACGATCTACTTCGTTTGGGAGGAGAAGGCTCTCGAGTTGCTCGTCGGCGGTAAGATCGCTGTCCCGCTTGCCACAGAATACTCCAGGCATGGCGGCGACGTTCTTGTCCCGGCATTGACTTACCCGGGGCGTCCCTGGTTTGCACGAAACGCCGCGAAGGACCGGGACGCCCTTCTCCTTGCCGCACTGGCAGCCGCGGTGAAAGACCTTAAACAGAAGTGCGGGAATGACACTTCGCAATGGTCCTGGGGATTACTGCACAGCGCGACGTTCCAGCATCCTTTGGCAGTCAATGCCCAGCTGGCCTCGCTCCTCAATGTCGGCCCGATCTCACGGGATGGCTATGGCCTGACTCCGTTATCAACCGGCGGCAAAGGGTTTTCGCAGACGGTAGGGGCCACTTTTCGGGAAGTGATAGACGTGAGCGACTGGGATCGCTCCGTGGCAACCAGCGCACCCGGCCAGTCCGGACAACCGGGCAGCCCGCACTTCTGCGATCTCGCCAAGCTGTGGGGCGACGAACGCTACTTCCCGCTGCCGTACGGCGATTCAGCAGTGAGCGCGAACACGGAAGCCACCTTGCTATTGATACCCGAGCAGTAGCCAAAACAGGAGGGCACCATGAAGAGGAAATCTTTGAGGACCATCCTTCTTGCTTTTATGTTCAGCATGCTGCCCATGCTGCTAGAAGCACAGCAAGAGAAGAGACCACAGCCGGGGACCAAGCTCACTGATGAGCAGATCAAACAGTGGGTTGCTCCGATGCGCGCGGGACGAAAGCTAACGCCCAAGAGTTGGCCCAATGGAGCGAAGGTCGCGGTTTGCCTCAGTTGGGACATGGACAACGAAACCTTTGAGATCGCTGCGGGACACAGCGCGCCGGTACTCCTGTCGCAAGGGGAGTATGGCTTCACCGAAGGGCTACCCAGGATTATGGCGCTGTACGACAAGTACAATATCCCAGGTTCGTTCTACATCCCTGCGGTCACCGGCGTCCTTTATCCCGCAATGATTCAGGAGTTCAAAAGGCGGCCCCGCCATGAGATCGGCATACATGGGTGGATTCACGAGAGGCTTACGGACCTCGACGACCAGGCGGAAGAAGAACGGCTCCTGAATAAGGCGATCGAGTTTTGGACGAACGGTATGGGCCAGAAGCCTGTGGGATATAGGGCTCCTTCATGGGCATTCAGCAAATACACCCTCGATCTCATTCGCAAGGCCGGATTTCAGTATGACAGCAGCGCCATGGCGATGGACGAGCCGTATGAGCTGCTTTCCAACGGCCGGCCAACCGGCATGGTCGAACTGCCGGTTGATTGGATTCTTGACGACTACCCGTACTTCGTTTCCAGCGGCTCACTCCCGTCGCCGGAACTCATTTTTAAGGTTTATCAGGATGAATTCGACGGCGCGTATCAGGAGGGCACAATGTTCATGTTAACGCTGCACCCGATGGTATCGGGACATCGCTCACGAATCGCGTATCTCGACAAGCTGATTGCTTACATGAAATCCAAACCAGGTGTTTGGTTCGCAACCGGTCGGCAGATTGCGGATTACGTGCGGCAGAACTTGAAGTGAGGAGGATACGACGGCGCGGTAGTGCGTAAGATGCCCAATAAGGTTCTTCTTTTGTCCGTTCTGCCGTGCTTCAGAATCTAGCCCTCGTTCTGGACGAGAGCGTGGCACCCGGTATCTGCTTTGAGTCTTTTGCGATACCCCAATTCGACAATTTCGCAGATTTCAAAATAGCGGCCTAAGTCCAGGCTCTGTGGCGCCTTAGTGCCTGCTTTGCCGGTAAAGCCGCCTCACCGGACATCTGCGCTCGGGCATTCCCGACCGAGGAGCGACCATTGCTACAGGACAACGACAGTGGTGGCGTAAGAAGCTAGTCTTCTAGTTGCATCGAACCGTTGCCACTACCTGCTCAGATGTAGCCGGTGGAGGAAGCTATGGAGTATTCGGTCACGGTATGGCGCACACCGGTACGGGAGTCGAAAGAAGTTCTCTACCGCCTGACCTACCGCAGGGAATGGGTGCCCGAGCGAAACTGCTGGCGGGACATGTTAGTGGGCCAACAGAGAATGTGATTTGAGTCGCGACTAATCATCGTCCTTGGAAAACGCCGATAGTTCCCGCGTGGACAGCCCGCCAACACACCACACCTTCGAACCCCACTTCCCGGCCCTCGCGCGTTCGTACTTGCGGCCGTTCCAACGGGCCCCGGCTGCACGCTCCAGCAACCAGCCTAACAAGGAATCTGAGGGCTGCGATCGTCGGAAGGATCGGCCCAGCGGTCGTTTGGAATCGTCGGCGTCCAGCAAGGCCGAAGCGGGTCGCGGTCATAGGTGATAAGGACCCAGGCGGCGGTACATTTCGCCGTATTTCACCAGCTTCTCGCGGTCTACCCGGACTCCCAGGCCCGCGCCCGTGGGCACGCAAATCGCGCCGTCCTGGTAATGGAATTTTCCACCTTCGATGATGTCGTCCACGAGTTCGTGATAGTGGGCATCGGCCGCCAAGGAAAGATTAGGTATGAGGGAAGCCATGTGCAGCATCGATGCGAGCTGAATACCGAGCTCTCCCGAGGAATGGACTGAAACGCCTAACTGAAATGTGTCGCAAATCCCTGCGGCCTTAAGACAGGGCCGGATGCCGCCCCAGAACGTCGTATCAAGGAGTACCACGTCCACCGCGGGATCGCGAACGTTTGTCGCAAGTTGCTCGAAATTCACGACCGTCGTGTTTGTTGCCAAAGCCATTCGGGATTTCTCGCGCACCTGGCGCATGCCATTCAGGCCAAAGACTGGGTCCTCAAGATAATCGTTGTTCAATCCTTCGATGGCCCGGGCAAATTGGATGCCTTGCTCGGTGGACCAAGTGCAGTTGGGATCGAAACGCAAATGGTCGCCGGGAAACGCCTCGGCAATCGCCCGATAGCACTCAAGTTCATAGGGCGGCGGGAAGACACCGCCTTTTAGTTTGTGGGTCTTGAAACCGTGTTTGGATTTCAATTCTTGTGCGTGTGAGACAAGCTGATTGACGGTTCGGACCTCGCCCCCGCCATTCTTCGGATTTGAATAGCGAAAGAACAAGTAAGAGGCAAACTCGATGCGCTCCCTTAAACGCCCGCCCAGAATTTCCGAGACGGGAGCCCCCCAAGCCTGTCCGAGCAGATCCAAGCAGGCGAATTCGAGTGCTGCAAGTATCTGAATATGATTGTTGTAAAGCGAGGCGGTGGGGTTGGCAATGCGGAACCTGAGTTCCTCCAATCGGCAGGGATCCCAACCAAGCAGAGCTGATTTGAGTGCGCGAAAGGTGTTTTCGCTCGACTGGCCCCCGCCGCCCATTTCCCCGAGGCTGACCAGCCCGTTGTCAGACTCGACCTCCACCACGGTGCGAACAAAGCGCCCCCAGTGACATCCATTGGCATGACGCAAAGGCGCTGCCAGCGGAACACTTACGGTCGTGGCGCGGAGGTCTTTGATTTTCATACGGTCTTTTATCATCCCGAAGACTTTTGCCGGCGCGGATCAGTTCACGTCCGCGGTGCGTTCTCCCTCGTAATGCATGATGTGGTAGTAGGCCTCCCAGCCCGTCCAGTAAACGGGCGGCGGCATGGGAGACCACGGATCCTCAAGCTGCTTCGCAAAGATTTGCACGAGTTCGCGCGTTCTGCCAATCCCGGTCAGCCAATCACCGCGGTACCAGCCCTTCCATTTGCCGTACTCCGCCTTCGCTTCAGCCTTGGAGATCTCCTCCAAGGCCTCAAGCGCATGTTGCGCTTCTGCGCGAGCTTGCGTGGTCTCTCCCTTCTCGGCCCGCTGGATCGCCAGCGCTAGAGATTGAAGAGTGCGGTTGCTTTCTCTATCGATGGCAATCATAGCCAGCACGTGAGCGCGATAAAAGGGACGTCGCTCGGGCGAAACGAGCTGCTCGGTGGCAACGGCCTTCTCCCACAAGGCGTCCCATCTCGGTTGAGCTTCACCACACCGCTGGATTTCTCCCTTCAAGGCTTCCGCCAAATCTTTGCCGGGTTCTGGAAAAACGCGCGGCGTTGTCCAAGTCGGTGCTTGTCCGGGAAGAAAATAGAGCGGAAAACCGACCATATATTCGAGCAGAAAACGGCGCGCTTCCGTGTGGTAGTACTGATCGCCGTAAGGGAGAGCAGGCTCCTCGCCGGGAAGGTGCGCAGGCGCGGCAAGATACTGTTTGTAGATTCCTGCAACCTGTGTGGCGGACTTCGCACCAAATTCCTCCGAAGACCATTGCAGGTAAAACTGATCGTTACTGGCAGCATCGCGAGGAACACCTTGCCATGCGACGTTCATCACCGCTTTCATGGTCATAGGAACCGGGCGAATGTCGCTGGTGTTTAGCAACAAATAGTGAGTCGCTCCGGCCTTGATGTAACGTTCGAGTTCGGAATAGATGCGCTCGACGGGAACCATTTCCGTGAGTTGATTAGCCCGGAAGTTCATCATCGCGACGTGGTAATACGCCCCCTGCCCCGCCGTCACCAAGCCCTTGTCCTGAAGGTAACCATAACCGGTGTCCGGCCACACCGTCGCGACCTCGGGAGGAATCTTGAGATACCCTTGCTGCATCAGTCGCGCCCCTTCCATCCACAAACTGGTAATGAATTGTGCGTCAGGTCGCAAGGAGCGCACGATTTGCATTTGATCGGAGATCGCTTTGGTGATCAATTCGCCCAGGGCTTTGTCGTTGCCGCGTACACTTGGATCAAACGCGGAGTAACTGACATCGGAGAGTCCACGCAGGCCCACGGTCCACATCACTTCCTGATCGGAGGGATAAGCAGCGGCGGCGTCCTTCCAGGCGCGCTCGAGAATCTCAGGGTGGCTGGTATAGGAGTAAGGGACATCCTTTGGCCAGCGCGCGACATTGAGGCCTAAAGGGATGGCATGGTGCTGAGTCAAGATCAAACCGCGCTTGCCCGCCAGTTTGATTTGGGGCTCATCAGGGAAAATCCATGTTCCCGGCGCCACCATGTTGCCCTTGAGCCTAAGGATGGTCTCGAAGATCTTGTTCCAAACTTCGAGAGAAATCCCGGTGTGGTCTTTGGCCTCGCCGGGCGCCCAGCCCGTCAACAAATCTTCGTCATTAATGAAGAGGCCGCGGTATTTGAAAACGGAGGCTGGAAATTGTTTGTTCAATGACGCCGGCAGCCCGAGCTGTGTGCGGCGCAGTGGCTGGCGATCGGTCCAGTAATAAAGAGGATCGACACCGAGATATTGTTCAGAAAACTGGTAGATGGCGTAGATGGTCCCGCGGATATCCGCGCCCGCCAAAAGAACGACTTTGCCCGGTTGCGACTTTTCCGCGGAACGAACCACGGAAATCGAGAAAGATTCCGGCTCTTCCAACCCTTGTGGACGCACATCTTCGGGAAGTTTGGATTTTTCGCCGATCCAAATCGTCACCCCGCTTGCGCCCTCGGAGCTGCGCACGATCCTGAGTTTTTTCCCAAGCACTTTAGCAAAATCACTTTGCAGGTCTTTGACCGCTTCCTGCACGGGCGTTGGCTCTTCCTGTCCCAATAGAATGGTGGTGGCGGAATCGAGGACAACAATTGCGTTGCGAGTGTTCTTCGCAGATCGAATCTGAGACCCTGCCAATACAGGCATTTCGCCTCCAGCGACAAATGCCACCACCACAAACACTCCCCCGCATGCTTTGATAAGCCTCAGTGACCGCACGGCCACATTTTTCGGTAATTCCCCTTTGATACTAACGAGGCGACCGCCCGCTTGGGATTGCAGTTCCTCGGCACTTCCTGGCGTGTAAGGCATAAGGGGTCCTCTCGACGTCTCTCGCTCGACCGCGATCTCGACTCCCTGAGGTTGCGGGGGCAACGTGCTCGCGCAGATGGGAGACGTTCCTGATCAGAATATCAGGCGCGCCCCAAGCCAGAGAATGCGGTTGCCGGGATCGTTGCCGAAGAAACCCTGACCTGGCGGTTTGAGAGTGCTCGTAATCACGCCGAAGTTCGCTGCGCCTACCGTGGCGTTGGGGTTATTGAAATGAGGAGTGTTGGTGAAGCTCATGGCGTCGGCCCGGAACTGAACACATTGCCGTCCGCTGGATTAAGCCACCGCAGGCCTTGGGCTTCAGGGTGAGTTTCGGAGTCACCTGCCGCTGGTCCACAGGTCAGGTCGGTGGTGGAACGCGCGACGTTATAGGCAAGCCGCCTCGTCCGCTCGCGCAAAGACAGCAGCATCACCTTCCAGGACTCTGCGGGCAAAACGCTATTCCAACAAACGGAAGTCACCATGCGTTTCCGGACTGCCCTATTGGACGACGGATATCGGCGGTTTTGTTTCCGGCAATCCTGGTGATCCCGGGTATCGAGAGTTGTTCATTCGGTGGTTTCAGTTCGGGGGTGTTCAATCCGATTCTTCGAGTGCACGGAACGCGTTCGACAACCAGAACGAGTTATGGTTCTATGGAACGGAAGCCCAGACGCTTCTGGCGAGTTACGATACGTGTCGCTATCGCTTGCTCCCGTACATTTACTCGTTGGCCTGGATGGCCACCAGCCAAGGCTATACGCCAATGCGTGGATTAATCATGGATTTCCGCACCGATGAACACTCCGCGACCATAGGCGATCAGTTCATGTTTGGTCCGGCGTTTTTTGGTGAACCCGGTAACCGATCCTGGAGTAGATTCACGGCGCGTTTATCTGCCCAAAGCGAAATGGCATGACTTCTGGAGTGGCAGTTCTATTAAGGGCCCGCGCATGGTCGAGGCTGCGGCTCCTATCGATAAGCTGCCGCTGTTTGTGCGCGCTGGTGCTATTGTGCCGATGGGACCGGAAAAACAGTGGTCTACCGAAAAGCCGGAAGATCCCATCGAATTGCGCATCTATCGCGGAGCCGATGGCGATTTCACGCTCTACGAAGATGAAAACGATGGGTACAACTACGAAAAAGGAGTCTACGCGACAATCCCGCTTCACTGGGACGACGCGAAACAGACCCTGACCATCGGTGAACGCAAGGGAACTTTTCCCGGAATGCTCATGGAGCGCCGCTTTCAGCTTGTTTTTGTGAGAGAGAACCACGGCGCCGGCATAACCGCGGAGAGCAAGCCAGACAAGGTGGTGACCTACTCGGGCAGGCAGACCAGTGTAACTCCCTAGAAAGCCTTCCAAAGAAAAGGCTGCCGGTATCCGGTGCCGGTCGGACCCCAATAGACCGGGATGCCCGGTTAACTCGCCTCCCGACCTGCGCTACCGGAACTTCTTCCGCGACCTCCGATTCGCTTGTAGGCCATCCCCATTCTATCTTTCGAGTTTTTCCTCAGGTTTCAAAAATTGTCATGAAAATTCTCTTGCAGTCTCGTTACAATCAGGCGTCGCACGACCCAAAGAATGCCCAAAACCATCATCGCGATCGGCAGCAAGCGCGGCCCGAAGATCAACGGTGTCAAGCAGGCGTTGGAATTCCTTTCCCCATGCTTTCCTCCCGCTACGGAGTTCGAGCTGGTCGCGCTCGAAGTGGACTCAGGGGTCAGTCATACTCCGCTGTCGCACGAAGAACTTATGCGCGGCGCCCGCCATCGTGCGGAGACGCTGGTCGAAATCGCGCAGAAGAACGGATTGCAGTGGCATTACTTCGTCGGCCTGGAAGGGGGCCTCGACGTAATCGAGGAAACCCCTTCGCCTCTCCCCACAGGGTGGAATTCGGATTTGGCGCAAGGCTCGCGCCGCCGCGTGCTTCTCGAAAGTTGGGCTTACGTAACGGATGGCGCGCGCGGTCACTACGGCCGTTCGGGCGGCATCGAACTCCCCGAGGCTCTCGCTCGCGAAGTTCTTGAGAATGGCACCGAGCTGGCCGCGGCCATCGATAGGTTTGCCGGCATGGTGGGCATTCGCGACGCGCAGGGCGCCTGGGGCGTCCTTTCGGGCGATCTCATCAGTCGGCAGGAAGCGTTTCGCGTCGCCGTGATTGCTGCCTTTGCTCCGTTCTATAATGCGAGGATGTACCGTGCCGAAGCCGTGGGCGCCTCCGGTTTGCCTTCGTGAGCGCATCTTGGAACCGGGGCGGCGATTTGTTTTCGGGTGAAAACTGACGAAAGGACGACTGAAACTAACAAGGAGCCACCGTGGACATTGTCAAAGGCAATATGGGCTGGATCGAAGTCATCGTCGGTCCTATGTTTTCCGGCAAGAGCGAGGAACTGATTCGCCGCCTTCGCCGCGCGGAGATTGCGCGCCAGCGCTTGCAAATCTTCAAGCCCTCCATCGATGAGCGCTACGCCGCCAACGAGATCGTCTCGCACTCCGGCCTGGGCATTCCGTCGGACAACATCGCCAAGGCCGCCGAAATCATGGACAAACTGTCTCCGCGCACGGAAGTCGTGGGCATCGACGAAGCGCAGTTTCTTGGCGATGAAGTGGTGGATGTTTGCACCAGGCTCGCCAATCTTGGTAAGCGCGTCATCGTCGCCGGTCTGGACACCGACTATCGCGGGCGCCCGTTCGAGCCCATGCCCCGTCTCCTGGCTATCGCAGAAGAAATCACCAAACTGTTGGCCATCTGCGTTCGCTGTGGCAATCCCGCCGTTCACACCCAGCGCCTGGTGGAAAGCGAGGAGCTCATCGTCGTCGGCGCTATGGGAGCTTATGAAGCCCGCTGCCGCCGCTGCTTTGAGCCCAACCCCGCGCTCGCTGTGAAAAAGCCCGACGGCCCGCAGCTCATCGCCCGTAACCGCGCCGCCTCGGCTGGCGGCTAGCCGCAACCGACGATTCCTGGCTGTGCCCGCCGAGGCGGGCATTACCTTTCTGTGGACAGCGCTCCTTTCTTCCTTGAGCTTGCCACTGTGTTCCGTCAAACTACCTCGTCCGAAAAAATCCAAAATCAGGCTGACTCTTTCCTATGATCATCGAATCCAAGGCGCCAACGCGTGTGGACTTCGCCGGTAGCACGCTCGACATCTGGCCGCTTTACCTATTTCATCCTGGCTCGGTCACCCTCAACGCCGCCATCTCCCTCTACGCTTCCTGCCGTATCGAAACCAACGGTGGCGAGTCCATCCGCCTGGTGTCGCGCGACATCCAGCGTGAAGAAAGTTTCCCCTGCTTCACGGCGCTCATGAAGACCAAGCGCTATCGCCTTCCGCTCCTTGCCGAAATAACCAAGTTTTTCCGCCCACAAGGTGGATTCACGTTGATGACCGATTCGAAAGCCCCTGCCGGCGCCGGCATTGGCGGTTCCAGCGCCATGGCCGTGGCCATCTGCGCCGCGCTGGACCGCTTCACGGGGGCGGGGAAGAGCAAGGAGGACTGGATTCACATCAGCCGCGACGCCGAAGCCATTGTCATCAACGTTCCAACCGGTACGCAGGATCACTACCCGCCAGCTTTTGGCGGCGCTGCCGCCATCGAGCTGCCCCCCGGCGGCGAGCATCGCGTCGAGTTGCGCGTCAATCTCGATGAACTTGAACGCCGCGTCGTGGTTTGCTATACGGGCAAGCCCCGCCAGCACGGCATCAACAACTGGGAAGTCTTCAAAGCCCAAATCGGCGGCAAAAGGGCCGTGCAACAAAGCCTCGAACGGATTTCCGAGGTTGCCCAATGCATGCGCGTGGCCTTAGAGAAACCCGATTGGAAGGAGGCCGGGCGGCTTATGCGTGAGGAATGGTCCTTCCGCAGGCGCAACCTCCCTACGATTTCGACCAAGACCATCGATCGCGTCATTGAAAGCGCACGTCGCAACGGCGCTCTTGCCGGCAAAGTCTGCGGCGCAGGCGGAGGCGGCTGCGTGGTTCTCCTGATCGAGCCCGAGGCCCGCGACCGCGCCGAAAAGGCCGTCGCCGAAGCTGGCGGTGAAGTCCTGCACACGACCATTGACCGCCAGGGCGTAAGTGTCGTCTTCCGCTAAGCACCTTCAGCGGATCAAGCCTACCTAAAGTGCCGGTCGCCAAATAATGGCTTCTCCTTTGCTGAAGCCTGCAAATCCAAAGGGCTTTTGAAACTCGGGGTTCTCAAGTCGCCTACACTCGGGCCGAACTCCAGTCGACCGGCCCTTCGTACAGTTCGGGCTCGTCCAAGTACAGGTAGGCGAATCGCGGCTTTCCTCCGCCTTGGCCGCCTTGGCACCTGTTCAGCCACTTTCCCGCATCATAGGATAGAATAGGTAACGCGAGGTGCCCTCGAAGAGCGCCCGCGGAGTTTATGCCGAACTGGTACGCCATTCCTCTGGCACTCGTGCTCCTGGGCGACGCGGATGTCCCCCGCGTCAATAGCCTTCGTCCGCCCGAGAGGCCTTTGGTCAACTTTCCCTCGGATGAAGAGATTCCCATTTTCCCGAGCGCGGGAGACTCCACCGATGGCAGCCAGGCCCAGCCAAAGCCGGCCAGCACGCCGAACCAGCCGCTGCAGGAAAACTCCAAACTGACCCTGATCCGCTTTGTCTCCGGCGAATTTGCCAAGGCCGTCAAGTCTCTGCCTGCCGGTAAAGAGGGGTTCAACCTTATCGTCGGCAAACCGCTCGACACCCAGCTTTTGAATCGGGCTGTCGCCACGCATGGCGCTGCGGTCAATTCCGGCGACAACGTGCAGATCACCGGCCTCGAATTCCGCGCGCACCAGATTGTCGTGGACTTAAATGGCGGCGGCCGCGGCAAGCATCACTGGCGCGATCATCTGCAAATCGGCATCGGCGGCCCTTCTCCCACCATGCAATCAACTGCGACTCAGGAAACCGGCCCGCCTGGATTGCAGCCCGGCATGGGCAGCACTATCTTCTTGGAGTGGAATAAATTCGTTCCGGACATGACCCCGGACGACTTGAAGAAAATCCTTTCTCCCTTCCTCAATTTTCAGAACGAGCGCTCCGCCTCCGTGCAGTGGATCGACACCTTGCCGCCGGAGATGAAGAAAGCTATTCAGGAGCGCCGGCCCCTTGTCGGCATGGACCGCGAAGAAGTCATCGCTGCCATGGGCAAGCCCGACCACAAAGTCCGCGAGCGTGACTCCGAAGGCAACGATATTGAGGATTGGATCTATGGCCAGCCGCCGTCCAAGACCGTCTTTGTCCGCTTCACCGGCGACCACGTCACGCGCATCGAGCAGTTCCCGCAGTAGGGGGCCTTTCCCTCTCATTCCCGTGGTTCCACCATCTGCGGCCACTGCAACACTACAATTCTTCCGTCCGCTTCCCGCTCGAGCGTTGGCGCATACAATCCCAACTGCTCGCGCCGCCACCACCTTCCCGTCGCGCGCTTTTCCTCCGGCTCGGCAAACCAGTACTGCCACAGCACCGCGCGCACTTGCCGCGGCGGCGCCTTCGGAAAGGGATTGCCCGCGAACAATTGCAGAACATCCCCCGACCCGCGTAGCAGGGCCTGCTCGGTTCGCGGCACAATCGGCTCTTCCCGCCAAGTGCTCAGCGACGCGAACCACAAGTTCCAATCGAATCTCGGTTGATAGGGCGCGTAAATCCCCGGCGCCTTTGCTGGATCCTGCGGCTTGAACCGAAACGGATAAACCAGCCATTTCTGCCCATCGTCCGAGCCTTGGAATTCAATCTCGTACCGTCCGCGGGTCATGATGGCAAACAACCCATACCGGTTTGCAATACGAAATGGCTCCAGCGCCGATACCGGCGTCGTCGGCAACTCCAGCGGCTTCACCATCCATATCATCTCGACTGCCGTCGCGTAGAAAATCCATGAGAGCATCACCGCCATCATCGCCAGGGTCAACGCCGCCCATTGCTTATGCAGCGCAGGTTGCCAATGCCTTTCCGAGCTTGCTTCGGGTTTCACTTCCTGAGCCCCAAGAAATTTCCTGTCCTGGAGCGTTTCCTGTAACGTGAGGTCAAGCCCTGCGGGTTGTTCTTTTGCTTGGCTGCCTTTTCCATCTGATGCCGCGCGACCCTCGCTCCTCTTCCAGCGCTCGGGAACGAATCGTTCCAGAAGTTTGTCGTCCAGGAGCAGAAAGCCCAGCGCCAGCACCAGATAATTCAAAAATGTGTAGTTCGCCGAAAGAATGATTCCAATCTGCCATGGCGTAACGATACAAAAGCAAACCATGCGAAACCGCCGCGGCAGGAACATCATCCACACCAGCCCAAATTCCAGCGCCAGCGTGCCAAACGAGGTCGCCGCGTGGAACCAGTGCGGCCCATGCTGCATGTACCATCCAATCCAGGTCGGCAGCGGCCCGTTTTGGTAGTACTCATCGAGCGCCGTGAAGTTCCGCCACTGGGGGTCGCCTCCCATGATTTTTGCCACACCCGATTCGAAATAGATTCGGAAGCATTCCCACAACAGCAAGAACCAGCTCGCTCGCGAAGGCGGGCTTGGCTCGCCCAGCCGTGGCCGGAATCCTCCCGGCGCGAAAAACAAAGAAATAAATCCTGCCTCCAGCAGCATTCCGTCGGATTGGTACCCGGAAAAATCCTGCGCCGCGCTCACGAACGAAAGGAAACACGCAAAGCAAATCGCCAGCATTCCGCGCGGCCACAAATCCAACACCAGCAGCAGCGATGCGATCATCCCTACCCAGCAGATTGCTGTCAGCATGTGCCGGCCGCTTGAAAGCCATAGCAGCGTCGGCGCATACCAGTAGCCCACGCGGCCAAATTGCCCCGTCACCGCGTGCAGATATTCGCCCGCGGGAAGAATTCCTTGCGGCCCGATCAATCCTTTAATTTGAAAAACAAGTGAGAAAAACGCGGAGTAATAAATCAGTCCGAGTGCGCGCAGGAAAATCCAGCGCGGCAGCAGCCCGTTCGTCGCTCCAGGTTCGGAAGCAAACAGCCAGCGCACCGCCGACACCGGTGACCAGTCCTTCATCCCCCGCCATTATATCCTCGGCCCGCATTTCGATTGGTTAACTCGACGGTCCCCGAGCGGTGGCCGCGCACTCGGCCTTGTAGCCGCCCCTCCCCCTCTTGCCGCAAGTGAAGCGTCATCGTCTTGTTATGGTAGGATCGCCTTTGCGTTAAGGACGCATCCGGTCCGCGGAAAGGGTAGAAGCCCACCTGTTTGAAATCAATTCTTGCGAACCTTCTTTCCAGCCCGAAATGCGGACAACGGGCGTTGAACGAAAGGAGGTCGCGTGTCGACCGATGCCCCTAATCAGCGGCGTCCGCTTCCGGAGCGCCCCAACCTCCGCCAATTGAAGGATCAAGCCAAAGATCTTTTCATGTCTGGTGGCGCGGAATCTCTTACCGACGCGCAATTCAAAATCGCACGTCTCTATGGGTTTGCCAGTTGGCCGAAACTCAAGGCCCACGTCGATTCCCTGGAGGAAATCGGCCAGCTCAAGCAGGCCATCGATAGCAACGATCTCGAGCGCGTCAAGTTCCTCATGACACGCAATCCAGCCCTGCATCGTGCTCCGCTCGGCTACGGAAAAAATGGTCCGCTCACCTGGGTTGCCGAGTGTCGCGTACCGTGGGCGCCGCCAAGTGCCGAGAGACTCACCATGGCGGAATGGATGATCGATCATGGGTCGGATGTTCATCAAGGTGGTGAGGGTCCGTTGATGCGGGCTGCGCTCTTCGGCCATCGCATCCCGATGATGGAGCTTCTGGTGTCTCGCGGCGCGGACGTGAACGCCCTCTGGAACGGTTATTTTCCCATCATCTTCGCACCTTGCGAGACCGTGGAGCCGGCGGCCCTCAAGTGGCTCCTCGACCACGGAGCTGATCCGAACTGCCCCAGCCCGCGGCCCAAATACGCGGGCACGGCGCTCGACTATGTCATAGGCACTTACGGTCGTTCACCGGAGCTTGGCGCTTGCATGGATGCTCTGCTCGACGCTGGCGGCACGACCAAACACAACGTTCCGCTCGTTTTGGATTTGCTGCGAAGCCGGCTCGACCGCTTAGCCGAACAACTTGACGCTGACCCTGCGCTGCTCCACCAACCGTTCCCTGAACTTGATTTCGGCGTCACCGGGACGCGCCTCCTCACTCTTCGAAGTGCGACGCTCCTGCACGTGGCCGCCGAATACGGCAACGTCGACGCTGCAAGAATGCTTCTAGACCGCGGGGCCGACGTCAATGCGCGAGCGGCATTCGATCATTACGGCGTCGGTGGGCAAACTCCCGTCTTTCACGCCGTTACGCAGTTCCATGACGCGGGGTTGCCCGTGGCGCGTCTGTTGTTGGAACGCGGTGCGGACCTTTCCGTCCGTGCAAAGCTTCCGGGTTACTACGAGCGTCCGGGCGAGGTAGTGGAATGCACCCCGCTCGGCTATGCGCAGCGATTCCCCGGCCTTGCTCACCACGCTCCCAACCCGAAGACCTGTGCTCTGCTACGCGCGTGCGGGGCACCGGAATGACCATCACCGCCTGTTCTCAAATCGTCCTTGACGAAACTTGCTGGCGTACTAAAATATCTTTTAGTGAGCAGGGCAAAAGAGTTTTGAGAACGGCTTGGCTGCCGGTCTTTTTCTTTACTTCTATTTGTGCTGTAAGGCCCCAGCGACAGTGTGCGGCGTGATGAGCCCCGCGATGCTCGGTGACTTGGCGCTCTATATAACCCTCTGAGAATCAACACTTCGATGATGTCTCGAACTGTTGATTCTAAGGCACTTACAGAGACCCTTAGGATCCGCATTTTACCAATAGAGGGGAAGGGCCTCTCCCGATTTGGCAAAGGATTTCAAGTTACCGCGCTGCGGTCAACGACTCACCTTTGGAGGAATGTATGCCCATCAAGGTCGGCATCAATGGCTTCGGCCGCATCGGACGCAACATCATGCGCACGGCGATCGACGATAAGGAGATTCAATTCGTCGCGGTGAATGACGTTACGGACGCCAAGACGCTCGCGCACCTGCTGAAATACGATTCTGTGCTCGGCAATTTGCCGCACAAGGTGTCGCACACCGACGACAGCATCGCGGTCGACGGATGGAACTTCAAGGTGTTCCGCGTCAAGGATCCCGCCGAACTCGATTGGGTGTCGGTTGGCGCGGAAATCGTTGTGGAATCCACCGGCCTGTTCACCAAAGGGCCCGATGCCAGAAAGCATCTCCGCGCTCCGGTGAAGAAGGTCATCATCTCCGCGCCCGCCGACGGACCCGACGCCACCTTTGTCCTTGGTGTGAACGATAAGTGCTACGATCCGGCAAAGCACCACGTCGTTTCCAATGCCTCCTGCACCACCAATTGTCTTGCGCCCGTAGCGAAGGTCATCCAAGACACTTTCGGCATCACTAGCGGCACCATGACCACGATCCATTCCTATACCAACGATCAGCGCCTGCTCGATCTGCCGCATAAAGATTTGCGCCGCGCTCGCGCGGCTGCTCTCAACATGATTCCGAGCTCCACCGGCGCGGCTAAAGCGTTGCATCTTGTCATTCCCGAGCTGAAAGGCAAACTCGACGGGTACGCCATGCGCGTTCCCACGCCCAATGTCAGCGTCGTGGATCTCACCGTTTTCGTCGACAAGCCCGCGAGCAAAGATTCCGTGAACGCGGCTTTGAAAGCCGCCGCGAACGGCCCCATGAAGGGCATTCTTGGTTACACGGAAGAGCAGCTTGTCTCCGCCGACTTCAAAGGTAACTCGAATTCCTCCATCGTCGATGCCGAGTACACCAAAGTGGTCGGGGATCGCTGCGTCAAGGTTTTGGCCTGGTACGACAACGAGTGGGGCTACTCCTGCCGTTGCCGCGACCTGATCAAGCTCCTAGCATCTAAGTTCTGATTCATAATTCTGGCATCCTTCGGCGATCCGATCCGAACCGGCCAAGGATCTTGAATCATTGCGTCATGGCGACCAGCGCCCGTCGTCTCCAGCGCACTTCACAGGTCACAGAACACGGGCCACAGGTCACGACGAATGACGAAGCTCACCATCAACGACCTCGACCTCAAAGGCAAACGCGTCTTCATCCGCGTCGACTTCAACGTTCCCCTCAAGGACGCGATCGTCACCGATGACACGCGCATCCGCGAAACCCTCCCCACGCTGCGCCTCGCTATCCAAAAGGGTGCGCGCCTCGTTCTCGCTTCGCATCTTGGCCGTCCCAAGGGTGGTCCCGATCCGAAATATTCTCTGCGGCCCGCCGCCAAGAAGCTGGAAGAACTCCTCGGCAAGCCCGTGGCTTTTGCCCTGGATTGCGTCGGTCCCGGCGCGGAAGGGCAGAGCAAAGCCCTGCGCGATGGCGAAGTGTTGGTGCTCGAAAACGTCCGCTTTCATCCCGAAGAAGAAAAAAACGATGAAGGTTTTTCCAAACAGCTTTCCTCTCTCTGTGACGGCGTGTTCGTTTGCGACGCTTTCGGCTCGGCGCATCGCGCGCACGCCTCCGTGGTCGGCATCACCCGCTTTGTCCAGCAGGCCGCCGCCGGGCTGCTCATGGAAAGAGAGCTGGCCTATCTCGGCAAAGCTGTCATGAATCCCACACGTCCCTTTGTCGCGATCTTGGGGGGCGCGAAAGTCAGTGACAAGATTGAAGTGGTCGAAAATCTCATGAAGATTGCCGACGTTATGCTCATCGGTGGCGGCATGGCCTACACCTTCCTAAAAGCCGAGGGTCAGCCCATCGGCAAGTCCCTGGTGGAGGACGACAAGCTCGATCTCGCCCGCCGGCTTCGTTCCGAAGCCCAGCAAAAGAAATTCGCGCTGCTTCTTCCCGTCGATCATGTGGTCGGCGCGGAATTGAAAGCCGATACGGCCACAAAAATCGTTGCTGTTTCCGCCACACCTGATGGCTGGATGGGCTTGGACGTCGGACCGAAGACCATCGAAACGTATAAGCAGAAAATTGCCGGAGCCAAGACGATCGTGTGGAATGGCCCCATGGGTGTTTTCGAGATGCCCGCTTTTGCCAGGGGCACGCTCGAAATTGCCAAGGCCGTGGCCGACGCGACCAGCAGGGGCGCCACTTCCATCGTCGGCGGCGGCGATTCCGTCGCTGCCGTGCATCAATCGGGCGTGGCCAACAAAATTTCGCACATCTCCACCGGTGGAGGCGCATCGCTCGAGTTTCTCGGCGGCCATAAGCTTCCCGGCGTCGAAGCCCTCACCAACAAATAAATGAGCGCCATCCTTCTCTGCGAGTCCTCTGCGTGCTGTGCCTTTCCGCGTTCGCTTTGCCTTGAGGTTTGCATCCGCCTTCGCGCAATCGCCTCTCCCGTGCGTCATTCCGGAAAGTTCGGTGGTTTTTTGCAGGAACGACGCGGAGTCAATGGATGCTTACTTTGAGTAGCTTGGGATGGAGAACGCCATGACGCGTCGTCACGTGATTGCCGGCAACTGGAAAATGTTCAAGACGCAAGCGGAAACGCACGCGTTCTTCTCGGCGTTTCGACCGCTCGTCTCGAGCGCGAAGCATTGCGACATTGTCATCGCTCCGCCTTTCACAGCACTTCCCGCCGCTGTTGAAGCCGCCAAAAACACGAACATCGCCATCTCCGCGCAAGATGTCCACTGGGAAAAAGAGGGGGCCTTCACCGGCGAAATCTCCACCAATATGCTTGTCGAAGCCGGCTGCCGGTACGTCATCATCGGCCACTCCGAGCGCCGGCAATTTTTTGGCGAAACCGACGAGTCCGTGGCTAAGAAAACCAAAGCAGCTCTCACCGCGGGACTCATTCCCATCGTTTGTGTCGGCGAAACCTTGGTCGAGCGTGAATCCGGTCAAACTCATCAGGTTTGCAAGAGGCAATTCCTCGGCGGCCTGGGCGCGTTGACCCCGGAGGAGTTCTCTCGTATGCTGATAGCTTACGAGCCAGTATGGGCCATTGGGACGGGCCGCACCGCTACACCTGAAATGGCCGCCGATGTTCACCGATTTCTTCGCCAGTGCGCGGCGGAGAAATTCTCCGCCGCTCATGCCTCCGATTTGCGCATTCTCTACGGTGGCAGCGTGAAGCCGGACAATATTCGCGGACTGATGGCGCAGGAAGAACTGGACGGTGCGTTGGTGGGCGGAGCGAGTCTCGACGCAAAATCGCTTGCGACCATCGTCGAAGCTTCCCGGTAGCTGGCGTCTGGAGAGATTCGAGCTGTCGGTCCCGAAATACTTGGGACCGTTCGTTAGGAGATAGAAATGCCTTCTTGGATGAAATGGGCCGTCGCGTTGGCCATCGGATTCGCGATCATCGGGATTGGCTTCCGCCTCTCCTGGGGCGGCACCTGGATCCTGAAACCCTTCTTTATTCTGAACTGCCTTGTTCTTGTGGTTGTGGTGCTGCTGCAGAGCGGCAAAGCCGCAGACCTTGCGGGCGCTTTTGGCGGCGCGGGCAGTCAAACGGCTTTCGGCCCGCGCGGGGCGGCAAACGTTCTCTCCAAAGCTACCACCTGGTGCGCGGTCATGTTCATGGTTTGCTCCTTCGCCATGGTGGTGCGCACGGACAAGGCGGTCGAGGAAGGCGGTTCGATCCTTCAGAAGGTTTCTCAGCCAGCGCCAAAACCGGCTCCGGTGACGACTCCGGTTACACCGCAGCCGAGTACGCATAACCCGTTGCCGACCGGTCAGCAAACTCAGCCGCCCGCCTCGCAAGCTCCGGCAAACCCGCAGCCTCCGGCGGCAACGTCCAAGCCGGCACAGACTCCGCCAGCTTCGTCTTCGGCACCAGCTAGTTCGAAGCCAGCCGAGCAAACTCCCACGAGTCCGCCGTCTGCCCCTGCGCCAACGAAAAAACCGTAGCGTTCGGTTTCCTGGTCAGGAACTTGTGTCGTGCTCTTCTTCGGCCTGAGGGCTGAAGCGGAAGACTTAGAAACGACTTAGAAACGCTTGGCGGTTGCAGCGTTAACATTCGATAGCTAGAATGATACCAACCCACTGTGCGGTAGTGGCGGAACTGGCAGACGCACCAGCTTGAGGGGCTGGCGGTAGCAATACCGTGGAGGTTCGAGTCCTCTCTACCGCACCATAACTTTTTGCGATCCCGCGTAAACACGCAGAAAACCCGCATAAACACTGGCGATTTCGCACTTTTTCAAAAAGTATAGCGAGGTAAATTATGGTAGACCGTAGACCGAAAAGTGTGCCGCAAATGTGCCGCCAAAAGGGCGGGTCTAGCGGTCCGGCCTCTTCTTGAAATAGCAGGATACCGGCCAAAACAGCGGGTTTCCGCGATGTCATTGGGAGAGAATCGTGGCGATGTACGCGCGTCTGCACCGGTGCGCCGTGCTGCGGTGGCCGACCTAATTCATACTCTTGCCGTGGATGAAGACAGCGGAGTCCTCGAACAAACCTCCATGGCTTTGCAAATACTCGACGCGAAAGAGGCGATTCCCGTATTAAAAGCTAGACTAGGTCAGACAATCCATCTCCGCAGACGCGCCTGTGGATAATTGAAGCTATAGAAGCACTTGGCTCAAAGGATGTGTCGTTCTTTGCGGCCTTCCTCTTCGATGGGAACGAGCTTGTCGCGGCTTACGCCGCCAACGCCATAGAACGAATCACAAAGGAGGATTTCGGCTTTCCCCATTGCGGTGAGACTCGTGGTCCCTGCGCATTCGGCTCCGCCGTTTGACACCCGAATCTGCGCGCACTGTGCAAAACGGATTTGCCGTTATGACTTTCTTTTAGTCGCGGCACTCCAAAAGGAGCAGGTCACGTTCGTCGACCTATCAACTGCCTGCTAGTGCTCGTTAGGGGAACGCATGGCATGGGACAGGACATAGTCAGCCACAGCACGGCCGACCGCATTTCCTTGCACGCAGGAGTTCCGGTAGTGGATTCCGCCGAAAACGCGCGCGTCGGCGATCTCCGCAGTAGCGGCGGAGAAGCTCGAGAATGATCGCGTACCCTGCCGAACGTCGGACGTAACTGTGAATGGAGTGTTGTCTCCAAACGCGGCCTCGAGGATAAAGGCTGCGGCACCGCTGACCGTCGAATGGCCGGAGGGATATTCGGGATGTGGTGGGGTTCCGGCCGGGAAAAAATCGAGCCAGGGCGTCCAAGCGGGGTCCACAGCGGTGGCGGCATTGCCGTCGATATCACCACTGCGTATGGCGGTGATTGGGCGCCAGAAGACATACCGGTATTTGGCATCCCAGCAAGCAATGGCGGCGTCCGCCATCGAGAGATTCAGCTGCGCGAACAGGTGAGCGTTCTCTGTGAGACTTAGATTTCGTGCCGTGGCAATTTGTGAAGCGATGCGATTCCAATAGAGAGCCGTGTTGCCGGCCCAAAAGAGCGCCAGTTCCGACTGGTCAGCAGTGCGCTGAGAACCCGCGAACACTCCCATAATCTTTATTTCGTTGTAATCCATGGTATAAGCAGCACTAGTCAACGCAGGCGGCGGAGCCGGGCGGAACTGCGAAGGTCGCCGCATCGTCCATGGCGTCATGGTGGCGAATTGTGGGCCAGCACCGGGTGCGTTGACGAGTGGAGTTGGCCGCCAAACGCCAATGGCGGAGGGCGACCCCACGATACCGAGCACACCGACAAACGGGGGAGCTGGTGGGTTGAACCCATCCGTGCTCCGCCAATCCCAAATGCTGTCTGCGACCTGTTGTCCCCAAGCGATTCCCGCCTGTACTGAGTGAGGGTTCCCTTCCGTGATCGCAGCAATGGAGGCATTGCGATGCATCGTCAGCGAATCTGACTGCGCGGGATAGAGCTTGAGCAACATGGCGTAGGCCGCCTGAACCGCAGCGGCACGCTCTGATGCGTACCGTGGCGCATCGGCCTCTACATGAATTGGTTGAAGCCGACCGTCGATGCCGTTGACGGCATCGAAGAGAGAAGCCGACACCAGCGCGACAACTCGCGACGTTACCAGCGGGTTGGTTCCCCCTGCAAGGACGGTGTCGTTCATGATACCGATCCACTCAAGGACCGGGTCAGCAGTGGCCGCCAAAACCGACATGGGGCGCGCCAACACCAGCATTGCCAGGCCAAGCACCAATAGACAAGACTTTTTCAGTAATTGCATTCTTGGTGTCCTCTCTTTAGACGAGTTCCTAATAGGTGGGCCGAAGCAAATTAGGACAACGTAGCCGAGAACGGAGTCAGTGGCGCGTGACCGGACCTGGTATCGAACGAATCGCTCCGCACCTGGTCTCTCTGGCTGTTTACTCGGTGTATCGTACGCGCCGATTCGAACAAAGCAAAGTTAATATTTGTAAAATATCATAAACTGGAATCCACACACCACCGTTACGTTGCAGAGGTCGTCATGCTAATGATTAACGTTAGTGCTTTATCGCAACGCGCATCGTGGTGGACGAGTTAGGGCAGGCAGGGATCTCCGGGCGCGTTCGATAAAGCCGTTTGAACGTGGCCGCCCGGCAGGCCTTCTTCCTCGGTCGACCTCTTTTTTAGAGATCGCGCTCGCAGAAATGGTGAATCGCTGTTGCGAATGCGATCATCAGATACGCCACTGCATATCCAATCATCGTGACGCTAGGCGCAGAAGCATTCGCAAACGGCGTGAATTGAAGCGTCCGTGCAAACGATGACTGCATTTCGAAGGATGCGCGATGCCACAACGCTTCACTTGGCATCAGCAAGCTCGATATAATTCCGACCGTCGCTAGGTGAGGACTGTTTGTCAACGCCGCTATTTGTTCAATCCAACCTCCGATGAATGCGATCCCGTGGAGGCCAATCACAATGACCCCATTCGTCAGCGTCGAAAACCACGTCCCGCACATAACTGTCATTGTCAGCGCGAGCAGACATTCGAGATAAACAAGCGCCCCACCAAGGAAAATGCGGGGTGTAACGATCCCTGTGACAACTCGGCCCACCATCCCGACTCCAGCAAACATCAGCGCAACATAGACTGCCACCATGCCCGCAAAACCAATCCATTTTCCAATTAGAATTTGCCACCGCGAGACCGGCTTCGTGGCAATCGCATGAATCGTGCCGGAAGCAATCTCTCCTGAGATCGTGTCCACCGAAGTCAAGATGGCAAGCAGCACAGCGAGTACATCAGCAGCGTAGAAACCAACCTGGAGAATGGAGCTCTGCACCTGATACCGAATAAATGGCGGCACGTTGTAGCGCGCCAGGTCCTTCGCTTGAAAGTGCATTGCGGCAGCGAAGAGGGTTAAGAATGCGCCTCCCGCGAGCAGCGCAGCCCAAACAATCTTCCGCCGCGTGGCTTCACGGAATGTAACGTCCGCCATGATCCAGACACGCCTCAAAGTCCGCGGTCCTCGCCCATAATTTTTAGAAAAAGTTCCTCAAGGGATAGCCGCTCCGGAGTGAATGAAAAAATATCGGCCCCGGAGGCGGCCAAATACCGGTGAACCTCCGGGAGAACCTCTTTAGAATTCGTCGAAAACGTCAGCAGATCGTCCTCTTTTCGGATTGACGTACACCATCTGGTTAGCCCCGCTACAGTTTCGGCCGGGAGTTTCTGCGCTGAAACAACCACGCGGATTTCGCCGCCGGATTCTGTTCGAAGGTCGTGAGTCCCAACGATTTCGCCCTGCTTGATGAACGCAACTTGATCGCACGTAATTTCGACTTCGCTCAGCAAATGCGAGTTCAAAAACACAGTCGCCCCGCGCTCCCTTTGAGCACGGATCACGTCACGAACGAGCCGCCTGCCCATAGGATCGAGCCCCGATGTAGGCTCATCGAGAAAAATTAACTCCGGCTCGTGAATCAGCGCCTGTGCTAAACCAATCCGTTGCAGCATTCCTTTTGAGAATTCACGCAGGCGTTTTTCCCGATGGGGAGTGAGACCCAGCAATTCCAGAAGAGCAGGAACCCGCTCTGCGAGGGACAACGCGGACAATCCGCAAAGTCGCCCGTGCAATTTCAAGAGTTCGCTTGCGGTGAGCCAAGTATAGAATCGAAAGTCCTCAGGAAGAAAACCGATCTTGCGGCGTATCTCGACGCTTCCGGATGGCGCTCCAAGAACTAGGGCCTGCCCGTCCGTAGGCTTCACGAGCCCAAGCAACATTTTTATGGAGGTGCTCTTCCCCGCGCCGTTCGGCCCGAGGAAGCCAAAGATTTCTCCGCACCGCACGCTCAGTGAAAGATTGCGGACGGCCACCTTTTTGCCATACACCTTGCGCAAATTCTGCGTCTCAATGGCAAAACCGTCCGCTTTGTGCAGTGGCGCCCCCGGGGCATTAGTCCAAAGAATTTGCCAGCGCAATGGCATCGCTGGACCCACCTGGACCAGCCAGGGAATAGATGATGCCATCTTTGACCCAAATCAGAACAGACCCCGGTCCTCGCCGATTCGCTGGGGTCATGAGCGTTCCGTGCACGCCGTCCACGGTGACCGTCGCATACGATCGGACGAACCGCGTAATGGGCAAGACAAGAGTCGATTTCCAATCCACTGTCTGACAAAACTCCCGTGCTTGCACCGCGCTCATACCCGCAAGTTGGAGCCCGGTTTCAGCGAGTTGCTCTAGATTCAGATCTGCCGGTACGTTGACTATCGGACTCGGCGCTTCAAGAAGAATTGTGCAGTTAAATGCTTGCGGAGAGTTGCCCACCTGGCCTTCACCCTCCGTAACGATCTTCGGGCACTCGCCGTATTGCACTCGAACTCCACGTGGCACCTGGAAGGAGATCGTTTCCCCATCGATCGTTGCGGGCAATAGAAGATCAGGTCGGCCGGATTGGTCGAGAATGTCTTGCAACCGGGCGCGATCAATCGTTGTTCTGAACGCGTGCCGGCCTTCAACATTGAATTGCGGTGCATCTGTCAAACCGTGAGGGACACGCACCTGAAATCCCGCAAGTCGGCTGGCCTCGGCAAGGGTTGAGGCTTTCTGTGATTTTTCATCAGTGATGACGACAACTTTGTCCGAAATCAATTGGCTCAGCATCCGCTGAAGGGGACGATTCTCATCGAACGAAGTAGTATCGAAGCGCACGGGCTGAACTCTCTCCACGCGCAATGTAGCAAGGATTCGCTGGGCCAGTCCGCGGCCCAAAGGAAATGCCAGACTAACCAGAAAAATGGCCCCAAGGGCGCCTGCTGCCCACGCAGGGCGCCAGCGGCGAGCAAAGAGCCGCGCCAAAATCGGCGTGTGCTCTTCATCGTCGCCGCGTTGTGCCTGAAAGCGAGCTAGCGCGTCATGTGGCTCGACGGCCATTCCCGAGTCGGAAGTATCGAGCGACTTGAGCCGTCCTTGAACCCGCCGCGCCATTTCCGAGACCCTTTCAAGCTGCTCGCGGCATCGATCACAAGCCGACAGGTGGATTTCAGCCTCCGCTCGGCTGGCACCAGTCAATTCTCCATCGTGGTAAGCACGGAGCATGTTTTCCGTAAGGCAATTCATAGTTTCTCCTCCCGGCCATACAGTTCGACATATCGCTCTTCGAATGCCGCCTCCGCGCGAACGAGGCGTGTCCCGATTGTCCCAATCTCCAGATCAAGCATTTCGGCGAGCTCCTTGTACGAATGACCAGACATACGCAGCAGTAGAAGCTGCGCCTGAACTGGCTGCAACTCCGCTAAGACAGCACGCACACGCTCTTGCGTTTCGAGCCTCAATGATTGGTCCAGAGCGCTTTCGGCGAAACTTTCTTTGATTTCCGCACGCGCTGCTGCCTTCTCATAGCGATATCGCCGCGCCGAAGCGCGTAGCGCATCAATGCCAAGATTCGTCGCTGTGCGGTAAAGCCAGCCCGGGACATTCTCTATGGCGTCCGTCGGCATGGGTTGGCGATAGAGTCTTAGGAACACCTCGTTCGCTAAGTCCTCTGCCCGGGCGTGGTCGCCGACGATGCGGCGCAGAACGCTCACCACACGCGTGTAATTCGCAAGAAATACCTGTTCGACGCGTTCGCGTGTGGGGTTCTTCCCGGTCACATTGCACTTGCTCGCATTCAACCTCGGTGCACAAACTTCTTCTATCACATTCTGAAGCAACGCCAGCCTCCGCGCTCCTATTCTATTAACGCCTGTGCACGAAGAAATGTGACAGCCTCGACTAGGCCAGCCAGCCGAATATGACACAAGATCTTGGTCAGTGCCCGACTAACACGGTTGTCTCAATGGGTCGACGCAACACGAGGCCGAAACCCCCTTGCAGGGCCTCAATAGCTAAGAGTCGTTCGCGGACGTTGATTCAAAACGGAACACCGTCCTGGCCAGGCCCTGATTGCGTACGGGCGAACACAGCGGTTCTCCATGGGGAAGTGCTGACGGATCAAGCGCAACGCGGGGAGCATGCGGAACAGGAACAAAAGGACGCGGCAGCTGGCGGGAGCAACCGTTTCCCGCTTCCGCGAGTTGGGGTAATCGATGCTGTATTCCTTGGCGTTCGCAGGCCACTGCTCACAGGTCCTGCCTCCGAGCGACGCGGCCAAACGCGGTAACCGGTAAAGTCCCGGAAATCAAGTTACCGGTAAGCCGACGCGGTAATCGCCGAAGTTCGTACTAGGAGCAAGATGTCCGGTTCCTCTCTACCAGCAGAGCCGTAGAGCCCCTGCCCTTGAGGCATGGGGATATAAGGCTCCGTTGACAAGGCAAAAGCGCGCGTCGTACGCTTTGCCCTAGCCGAGGGACGCTCGGCATCTGCCTGTGGAGGCACGATAAGACCTAAGCGCAAGCTTAGGCGCGCCCGTGAAGCAGGAACCATCGTTGGAGACGAGCAAGCAATTGCTTGTAACGCCAAAGAATCCCCCGCCGTTTAGGCGAGGGAAGTCTCAACGCGCCATGATTTTCAAAGAGAATTTTCCTTCAAGCTAGCGCTTTTCTCTCTTCGGCAGAGGCTCCCATAGCTCGATGCGGTTGCCATCGGGGTCCACGATCCAGCCAAACTTTCCGTAGTCGTATTCTTCGACTTTCGGATCTACCCAGACGCCCTCTTCTCTCAAGGCCTCCAGCACGGCGTCGAGGTGGTCCACAACATAATTCACCATTAAGTCTGACCGGCTATCTCCAAAATACGTCGTGGAAGCGGGGAAAATGCACCAAGCGGTGAAGTTGTCTTTCGCGGGGCTGTCAGCTTGATGCCAGCGAAATCCGGTGCCTTGATCCCCCTCGCTCACAATCCCGAGGTGTTTGGCGTACCACGCGCGCAATGCCTCCGGATTCTTTGATTTGAAGAAGATTCCGCCGTCCCCGCGCACGCGTGCCATTGCCCGCGCATCATACGGTTTAGCCCGGCAAGGAACAAGCGAAGCCCGTGATAAACTGACTTGTCTTTCGGGTCGTAGCATTCCCTAAGGAGTGCCCCGCAAGACGAGGCAAGCGAACATGGCCAAACCGCGCGGAATCTTCGTATTTCTACTGACCTGCATGATGTTCGCGGTTTCTGCCCGTTGCTTCGCGCAGCACCGCTCGGCAATGCTTCAGCAAGCTTCCAAGGAAAGGGTCATCATTGATACGGACATTGGCGACGACATTGACGATGCTTTTGCCGTAGCTCTGGCCCTGCGCAGCACGGAACTGCAGATCCTCGGCATCACCACTACCTTTGGCGATACGGAAATGCGAGCCAAGCTCCTCGACCGCTTGCTCGAAGAAGCGGCGCGCGCGGATATTCCCGTTGCCGCAGGCCCGCCTACACAGCCTAAGACCGCGTTTACGCAGCTGAAGTATGCCAAGGGCGGGCACTCCGCAAAACCATCGCATCCGGACGCGGTCAGTTTTTTACTCGATCAAGTTCGGCGCAACCCGGGGGAAATCACGCTTGTCGCCATTGGACCGCTCGTGAATGTGGGCGCTGCCATCGAAAAAGACCCGTCCGCCCCGTGGTCCCGAGCCCGAATGGAACATCAAGAATGACATTCCTTCCGCGCAGAAACTGTTTGCCGCTGGCCTAGCGCTGTTTGTCATGCCGCTGGATTCCACGCAATTGAAGATGGATGCGGCGAACCGCGATATCCTGTTCCGCCAGGGCACGCCGATTACCGACGCGCTCAGTTTGCTCTATCACGAGTGGGGCAAGGAAACTCCGACGCTATTCGATCCCATGACCATTGCTTATATCGTGGACCCAAGTCTCTGCCCTGTTCAGGCCATGCACCTTCGCGTGGACGAGAAGGGCTTCACTCGCCCTGACCCTGGGCCTTCCAACGCACCGAATTCGCCCAACGCACAGGTATGCCTCGCTTCGAATCCCGACGCCTTCTTCCACTTCATCATGCCTCGCCTCGCCACGCCATAGATCCGGTCACATCACCGGGACGTGGCCGGCACCGCGGCGCCGCACGAACTGCAAAAGCGGGCTCCCGCCTCGCAAGACTTTCCGCAAGCGCTGCAGAAAAACCCTGTTCCAGAGACGGCTTGCGGAGGGGCAGCAGGTTGTGCCGTGACCGCGACCTGGCGTTGCTGCCCCGAAGAGAGCGCCCAAACCAACGCGATAATCCACCCGATAAAGGTCCAACCGGCAAGCAGATTCAAGGCCAAGATAGCGGTGAAGTCCGACCTTTTGCGCGCCAGAAAAGCGGGCAGAAAATAGAGAAACAGAGAAACGATCATGAAAATAGGGTGGAAATGGAAAAAGGGTATGAAACACAACGAAGAGATCAACATGGAACACGCTCCGCCAGGACGCATGATGTGTTTTACCACGGATTGACGCAATTTGAGCGGGGCAGTCGGCGGGAAGGGAAGGCCCATTCCGCAAGGGCCAACGCCCGGTTTAATACTGCCGGCATTTGCCATCGGACCTTCAAATTCGACCGCCGTCGAGACACAGACTCACGAACGAGACCGCCCCGCGACGGGCGTCCCGGCGTCTCCGCCGGCACTCACTGGCTGGCAGCCGAGCACGCCTCTTGTGTTTTTCCATCCGATGTATTCTATTGTCTGCGCGGAAGGGACCGAGGTTTGCGTCTCTTACGACAACCATGGTCATCCACGACAGCGGCGGAAATCACCCGGAAAAGCCGCGGGAGAGCTTCATCTCCCGCTACCTCTTTAGCACCGATCACAAGACCATTGGCTTGCAGTATCTTTGGCTGGCGCTCTTGAGCGTTTTTGTGGGCATGGCCATGTCGCTGGTCATGCGCATCCATTTGGCCTGGCCCGAGATGCACATCCCTTTTCTTTCCGCTCTTGGCAGCTCGCCGGAACGCTACGCCACGCTGCCGGTGCTGCACGGGTCGCTGATGGTTTTCCTGGTCCTGACGGCGGCGCCGCAGTTGGGGTTCGGGAATTATTTTCTTCCACTGCAGATCGGCGCGCGCGAAATGGCCTTTCCCGGGCTTAATCTTTTTTCCTTGTGGACCACGGTGGTCTCGCTGTTCGGCATAACCAGCGCGTTTTTGATTGCCCCGCAGGCGGGAATCACTCTCTGGATCGTCAGCGTGTCTGTTTTTTGTGCCGCGACTCTCTCGAGCGCCCTCAATTTTACCGTCACGACCATCGACCTGCGCGCGAAGGGAATGACGCTTCCACGTCTGCCCCTGACCGTGTGGGCTTGGTTTATCAACGCCATCCTGGGCATGCTCGTTTTCAGCATTCTTCTTGCTGCGTGCCTGTGCCTGCTTTCGGATCGCTTTTTCAGCACCCATTTCTTCTCCGCCGTAGATTTCCCAGCCTCGCCACCGGCGAACGTCGCGCCCGGTGCGTCGCCGGTGCTTTGGCAACGCTTGTTTTGGTTCTTTGCTCAGGCGGAAGTCTACATTGCGATGCTCCCGTGCTTCGGCATCGTTTCCCACCTAATCGCCACATTTTCTCGTAGGCCGGTTTGGAGAGAGCGCCTTGTCGTGCTTGCGCTTTGCGGGGTGGGCCTGGTGGGGTTCTGCGTTTGGGGCCAGCACATGTTTTCGAGCGGCCTGAATCCTTTCTCGCCACTGGTGTTCTCGGTCCTTGCCGCCTCTCTGGGGTTGCCGGCGACGATCCTGCTAGTCAGCTGGTTTGCCGCGCTTTGGAACGCGCGCTTCCAATTGAACACTTCTTTGCTGTTTGCTCTCGGCTTTGTTTCGCTCTTTCTCTCCGGCGGGATTTCCGGGCTATTTCTCGCACGGCACGATTTCACTTCCGCTTCCGTCACGGAAGATTTTGTGACCGGGCATTTTCATCTGGTCATGGGTGTGGCCGCGACGTTTGCCATTCTCGCGGCGCTGTTTTTCTGGTTTCCGAAACTGTTCGGGCGCCGGCTGAACGAGCCCTTAGGCAAGCTGCATTTCTGGCTGACGTTCGCGGGCGTCTACGCCGTCTTCATGCCCATGCACTGGCTGGGGTTGGGCTCGCATGTGGCCAACAATCCTGGCGCGAACCTCGCCGCGATTCGCTCGTGGATTGGTCCCGCGCGCTCGTTTATCACTGCCGGCATCGTCATCACGGTTTTTGCGCAGGCGGTCTTTTTGTTCAATTTTCTCTGGAGCTTGTTTTTCGGTGACAGAGTCGAAGAGCACAACCCTTGGCGAGCTACCACACTTGAATGGAGCATGGCATCACCGCCGCCCCGGCACGATTTTGGCGCACCTGGGCCAGTGGTTTATCGCGGAGCTTACGCGTTTGCTGTGCCAGGGGTAGCGCAAGATTATATTCCCCAGCACGTTGCCCCGGATCGCGTGGTCAAGGCAAACTAGAGAAGAGAAGGGAAGCCGACAGAGGAAGCAGCATGCCGGGTGCGACGGCAACTCCGGACGTTGAAGTCATCGTCGAAGATGCCCGCGGGGGCGGTGGCGGCGGGGGAAGACCGCCGGACGGCGGTGATGGCGGTGACGATGGCGATTACGGCAAGGGCTGGCAGAGGGAGCCACCTTCGCCGCGGCGATTCTCGACGGGAATCGCTATTGCCATGGTCTCTATCCTGATGTTTTTCATGGCGCTGGCGAGCGCTTTTCTTCTTCTTCACCACAGCAGCCGCGTGTGGGTCGCAGTGCACCTGCCACGGATCCTCTGGGCGAACACCGCCGTCCTCATGGGAAGCGGCTTCGTTCTCGAGCGATCGCGGTTACGGCTGTCAAATGGAGATGCGCGCGGCTTTCGCAAGCTGTGGTTAGTGGCCACGGTAATGGGGCTCCTTTTTGTAGCCGGACAACTTGTTGCCTGGCGCCAGCTTGTGGCCGAGGGTGTGTACATTGCGAGCGACCAGGCCAGCAGCTTCTTCTACATTTTCACCGGCGCGCATGGCGTGCATTTGCTCGGTGGCGTGGCGGCGCTGCTGTTTGTTTTGCTGCGCAATTTTGAAAAGTCGCAAATCTCGATGTCACTGGCGGCGGAAATCACTTCCTACTATTGGCATTTCATGGATGGTTTGTGGATTTTCCTGTTCGCGCTTTTGTATCTTGGCAGATAGCTACGAATTCAGGGAGCGCGGTCAAGAGCCACTTTAGCATTTCACAAATGCAGCGATGGCATCCACCACGCGCGCGATCTGATCCTTTCGCAACTCCGCATACATGGGCAGGGAGAGAACTTCTTGCGCAGCTCGTTCCGCGTGCGGGAAGTCGCCGAGCGTGTGCCCCAGCGGCGCGTACAGCGGCTGCAGATGCAGTGGATGCGGATAGTAGACAGCACTGGCAATCTTTCGCGCAGCCAAGTGCTGCTGCAGCGCGTCGCGTTGCTCGCTTCGAATGGTGTATTGGTGGTAGACGTGTTCGAAGCCCTGTGGCTCGAGAGGCGTCATGATGCCGGGAATTTGCTGCAAGAGACGCGTGTATTCGGCGGCATTTGAACGGCGGGCGTGCTGCCATCCGGCAAGGTGGCGCAGTTTGACCCGCAGTATGGCGGCTTGAAGCTCGTCGAGGCGGCTGTTCCAGCCCGGCTCGCTGCTGCGATATTTGGCGGTTTGGCCGTGATTCCGAAGTATGCGAACACGGGCGGCGATTTCCGGTGAATTGCAGACCACCATGCCTGCATCGCCGTACGCACCAAGGTTTTTTGTGGGGTAAAAACTGAGGCAGGCCGCGTCGCCGAAAGAACCGACGCGGCTTCCTTTATAAAGGGCGCCAATGGCCTGCGCGCAATCTTCGATGAGCGGCAGCTTGCGCGACTTAGCGAAAGCCGCGATGGGATCCATGTCCGCGGCGAGACCATAGAGATGCACGGCAATGATGGCGCGGGTGCGCGACGTCACACGGCGCTCGAGTTCCGAAGGATCGAGGTTGTAAGTTTCCGGGCGAATGTCGGCAAAAACCGGCTTTGCTCCCAATGCGCTTACGGCGCTGCCTGTGGCGACAAACGTAGATGTGGGCAAGAGTACTTCGTCGCCTGCCTCGACACCACAAGCGCGCAAGGCGAGAATGAGCGCGTCGGTGCCGGAAGCGACTCCCGCGCCGTGAGCCACGCCACAGAGCAGGGCAATTTCTCCCTCGAGCGCCGCGCCTTCGCGTCCGAGCACAAACTGCTGGGAAGACAGCACGCGTTCGATGGCGGTGCGAATCTCTGCGCCAATCGTCGCATATTGGACGGACAAATCAAATTGCGGAATGGGCTCGGGCGCAGCATTGGCTTGCGGGTGCGTGCTCATCGGTTCATTCGCGCGCCCTTTAGTATACGCGAGCGCGAGGCGCTGCGGCTTTGCAGCTTGGGTGGATATAATGCCTGCCGAAGATAGGCCAGCGGCACGAACGTGGCGAGCGACCGCCCCGAAGCGCTGGGCATAGGAGTGGGGAGACAGAGAAAGAGGGCTAGACGAACGTGTTTGCCGAGCGAACAAAGTGGAATTTGGCACCGAACCACTTGAGCCAGACCTTGGCGCGCCATCGCGCAGCAGGGAAGCCGCTTGTGGATTTGACCGTATCAAATCCGACGGAGTGTGGCTTCGAGTATGACCAGCGCACGATTCTGGACGCGCTGCGCAATCCCGCTGCGCTGAAATATGAACCGGCGCCGCGCGGGCTTGTCTCGGCGCGCCAGGCAGTCCGCGAATATTACGCAGAGCGCGGCGCCGCAATTGACATTGACGACATTTTTCTAACCACAAGCACGAGCGAGGCCTACTCGTTCGTGTTTCAGCTGCTGTGCAATCCGGGCGACGAAATCCTCATTCCCGCACCGAGCTATCCGCTGTTCGATTTTCTTGCGGACATTCAGGACGTGAAGCTCGCTCGTTATCCGCTGGTTTACGACCATGGCTGGCAGATTGATTTCCACGCGGTGGAGCAAGCAATCACACCACGAGCGCGGGCGCTGATCGTGGTGCATCCCAATAATCCGACTGGACATTTTACGAAACGGGCGGAAATGGAGAAATTGAACGCCATCTGTTCGGCACGGCGTCTAGCGCTGATTGTTGACGAGGTTTTTCTGGATTTTCACCTCGATGGGCGGCCCGCGAGCTTTGCGGGCAATCGCGACGCGCTTACGTTCACGCTGAGCGGCATATCAAAAATTTGCGGCTTGCCGCAGATGAAAGCGGCGTGGGTGGCAGTCAGCGGTCCGCAAGAATCGAAAAGGGAAGCGCTCGCGCGGCTCGAAGTGATTGCTGATACCTATCTTTCGATGAGCGCGCCGGTGCAACTGGCCCTGCCAACGTTTCTCTCGGACCGTGCAGCGTTTCAGCGGCAATTGATGGCGCGCGTCCGCGGGAATTTGGCGGAACTTGACGGCCAGCTCGTTTTGCGGAGCGTTTTAAGTCGCCTCGAACTCGAAGGCGGCTGGTATGCGGTCCTGCGAGTCCCCGCAACGCGCTCGGACGAGGAGCTCACGCTTGTTTTACTCGACGAGAAGGGCGTTTACGTGCATCCCGGCCACTATTACGATTTTTCGTCGGACGGATACCTGGTGGTAAGCCTGATTTGCGAGGAGAGGGAGTTCAAAACGGGACTGGAAAGGCTACTCATGCAATTCCGCTAAATGGATTGTGATGAACGAATTGGAAGCAAGTAGAAATGGCTACGCGATATGGGAAATAGATACAAATTCCGGTATAAAGGTCAAAAAAAGATGCGCTTCTGGTACTAAAACCTTACTAGAAACAAAGCAGTTAGCTCACTTTCTGTAAAAACCAATATAAACTGCGGAGTGGAAAGGACATTGCTCGTGTCTAAAGAGCCGCTGGTGCGGGTTAGCCACCTCAAGACTATTTATGAATGGTGAAGTTATGGGGGTTTCTGCTATGAAATCTATCCTAAAGACGGGCCGGTTTGCGCCTCTCGTGTTTTCGATCATGGGGATTGTGACGCTGTTTGTCGCCTGTGCACCCGCAACTTATGCAGACGTTGAGGGAACCATACGCGGTACCGTTGTGGATCCCTCGGGAGCGGCCGTGGCTGGGGCCGCTGTCAAAATAGTGAACGTGGCGACGAACCTTGAGCGCGATGTGACGTCAACGGGGGACGGTTCGTTTATCGCGCCCAACCTTCCGGCAGGGAACTATGCCGTCACCGTCTCGAAAGCCGGCTTCCGGACGTACAAGCAGACGGGCATCCGGCTAGAATCGGCCGCGACCTTTGTGGTTTCAGCAACGCTTGAAGTCGGTGAAATGTCTGCCACTGTCGAAGTGACCGCGGCGAAGCTGCAGGCGGATACCACTACAATCCAGTTGGGTGGTGAACTTGCGGCAGCGGAGCTCAAGGATTTCCCGTTGTTGAACCGCGCGTGGATCAACCTGCAGACCACCCTGCCCGGCGTTGTGGCTTCAAACGATCGCTTCACCAACAACTTCTCGACCAACGGCAGCCGGACCCAGTCCAACAACTATACTGTCAATGGCACAGACTCGAACGACCTGCCATTGAACACACCGATTGCCAATGCGATCAACCCGGATGCGATTCAGGAAGTCAAAGTAGTGGATAGTACTCTCAATCCTGAATATGGGAGAAACTCCGGCGGAACTTTGATGGTGACCACGAAGTCGGGGACCAATCAATTCCATGGTAGCGCGTTCGAGTTCTATCGCGATACGTTCATGAACGCCAAGAACTTCTTTTCAACGACGGTGCCCCCCTTTCATCAGAACCAGTTCGGCGGAACCCTAGGTGGTCCCATTGTCAGGAACAAGCTCTTCGGCTTCTTCTCTTACCAAGGGACGCGTCAATTCCAGGGAGTCGCGCAGAACTCACAGGTTTTCACTCCGGCGCAGCGGGGGGGTGATTTTACTGGCGCCGGGGCTTTGACTGGAACATCGCCATTTCCCTTGACGGGGGAGGATGGGGTTGTGCATCCACAGGGAACGCCTTATGCAACGCTCTTTCCCACAAACCACATTCCCACCGTTGATTTTTCTGTGCCTTCGGCAAATTTGCTGAACAAGTACATCCCTTCGCCGAACCCGGTTGGCGGGACTGCATACCAGTATTCCGAGCTCATTACCACCAATCCCAATCAATATCTTGGGCGCGTCGATTACAACCTCAGCTCAAAGGACAACTTATTCTTTTACTTGTTTCTCCAAAGGGCTGCGACACTTGATACGTTGCCCTTCCTCCCGGGGACGACAACACCACTGCCGGGATTTGGACAGTTTTCGAAAACAAAGATCTATCAATATACAGTCAGCGAAACGCACATCTTTAACGAGCACATGCTCAATGAGCTGAAGGTCGGGTACAACAGATTCAACTTCGATGCTGTTGAGCCTTCCAATGTTGTTGCACCTTCGAGCTTAGGATTTACAGGGATCGTCCCTCAGATCACCAAGTCTCAGAGTGCACCGCGAATCGACGTTACGGGACTCTTTACGCTGGGCTTTTCCGACAACGGTCCGCAGCCCCGGATTGATGATACAGGCCAGCTTCTCGACAATGTTTCCTACACCACGGGCAAGCACGCTTACAAATGGGGCGTGGACATTCGCCGGGGCCACGTTGCGAATCCCTTCGGCTTCGAAAACAACGGTGCGTTTGGGTTTTCGGGGAGCGGCCCATTCTCCACTGGCAATCCAGGCTCGGACTTCTTGCTTGGCATTCCAGACACCTATGGTCAATCGAGCGGCAGCTTCATTGATGCAAGAGCCTGGGAGTATTACTCCTTCATTCAGGATCAATGGAGACTGCGTCCCAACCTGACGTTCACTTATGGGATTGGTTGGCAAATCGACACGCCGCTGACGGACCACTTCAACCATGGCGTGGCGATCAACGCCTTCCGACTGAATCAGCAGTCAACAGTCTTCCCTACGGCCCCGACGGGACTGGTCTTCCCGGGCGACCAAGGGATCACTTCGGCGGGCTATAGAACGCACTACAACAATTTTGCTCCGCGCATTGGGTTTGCATGGAACCCCACGAGGAGGTTGACGGTTCGGACTGGCTGGGGCATCTATTACAACAACGCTGAGGAAGAACAGACGCTCCAGAACTTGCTTGCTCCGCCGTTTGCACTAGCCGATCTAGGGGCCGGTGACTTTCCGGTTTTCGGCAGTCCCGGTTTTGCCACTCCGTTTTGTACAGTCAACGGCGCAGGCTGCGTAACACAGAAATATCCGTACACGCCGCCTGCGGCTGGCACACCGGTGGATTTCGCCAACTTCTTTGAGCCCATGTCTCTCAATATCGTGGACCCGGCGTTTAACGTTCAGTACGCAATGAATACCCAACTGTCTCTACAATATCAGGTCTCGCCTTCCATCTTGGCTACGGTTGGCTACGTGGGGGCTCAAGGACGACGTCTGGAGGGTCGGCACGAACAAAACCCCTACAACGCAACTGTCTGCCTGGCGACTCCTGGTTGCCAGGCAGGCCGCGCCGGAGAATTCGGCTTCCCGGGTGTAGGCACGCTTGCCGATGCATCAATTTTTGCCTCTCTGGGTGCACAGTCCACTTTCTTGAGTTCGAACTACAATTCTCTTCAAGCGACTGTAGAAAAGTCGCTTTCGCATGGCCTTAGTGTACGTGCGGCCTACACTTACTCTCATGGTCTGGACAATGGCTCGAGTCTCGAGGGTGGCGGAACGAATGGACTGATTGTTCCAAGCAACTTTAAGTTAACCTACGGCAATTCGGCTTTCGATGCTCGGCACCGCTTGGCGGCAGAATACTTGTACCAGATCCCCGACTGGGGCTTTCACCACCTGCCAAGCAGCGTCACGAAGGGATGGACGTTTGCGGGTGTGACCTCACTGCAGACCGGCTTCCCAATAGGCTTGACCGACTCTTCTTTCCGGTCGCTGCAATGCACGCCGTTCGCCAGCTTTTTTGGGTGCTGGGATCGTCCGGACTTTGTGAAAACCGCGACGATCTTCTCGAACCCACGAAACGTCGGGAACCTACCCAACGCGGCGGGAGTGAACCACGCCGGGAACTACTACTTTGATCCGGCTAGCTATAAGCACAACGCGTTTGGTACAGTAGGGACAGCTGGCCGCAATGTGTTCCACGGGCCTGGAATCAACAATACCGACCTATCCTTCTACAAAGACACCAACATCACCGAAAAAATGAAGCTCCAACTTCGCGTGGATCTGTTCAATGCATTCAACCATGCGCAGTTCAGCAATCCTTCTGGCAATGTCAACAGCTCGCTCTTTGGCCGTGTGACTACAACCCGAATTCCGGCGCGCATCACGCAGCTGAGCGCAAGCTTCAACTTTTGATTAGCGTAAGCTAATGGAATAGAAAGACATTTCCCAGGAGCGCTATAAAAGCCTAGAGTGTTCCTGAAGACTTCGCGTGCAGGGTAGCCTTCCTCTTAAGAATCTGAAGGGTTTGTCATTAGTCGAGGGAGTTGCAACTTCATGATCACGCGAACGTGCAAATACACAATATTTACAAAGCTTACTCGCGTTTCCCTGAGCTTTTCGACGTTGGTCATAGGTACCCTTGCGCAGACGCCCACACCAGAGATGGGTGGCAGGCTGGGTCAGAGCACGTTCGTTAGCGCAAATTTTATCTTGAACTTAGACGTTCAGGTGCTTGGCCCTGACGGCGCGCCGCTAAAGTCCGCCGCCGTGGTGACGCTATACGCTTCGTCTGGACTGCCGATATCAACTGCTACGACGAAGGGCACGCGGGCCCTCTTTACCCAGCTTGCGCCCGGGCAGTATTACATTGAAGTGGAAGCGTCGGGCTTCTGGAAGACAAGAGAGGACACAATAATCGATCCCTCGGTGGGGGACAATGTTGTCAATGTCTCCATGGTGCCTGCAGCTGCTGGAAGCGCCCCGATTATCTACTACCATACTCCGCTGCTCGCGCCGGAGGTGCAAAAAGAGCTCGACAAAGGCATTGCGGCTCTGAAGGCAAACCGGTTGGATGCTGCCCAGAAAGCTCTTAAGCTCGTACTAAAAAAGTCGCCGAATCATCCAGCGGCGCTGTACGTGATGGGTCTAGCCGCTGAAAAAAAAGGTAATCCCCAGGAGGCCCGGCAATACTGGGAAAAGGCGCTTTCGTTTGACCCGACGCAGCAGGTTGCTGTTTATGCCTTGGGCCAGTCGAATCTCCTGAAGGGCAATTACACCGAAGCCGATGAGTTGGGGAGGCAGCTCTTGCAACTCAACCCAAATTCATGGAAGGCCCACAGCTTAGTAGCGTCAGCAGCGTTCCGGCTGGGGAAGTACGCAGAAGCTGTATCTCACGCCGAACGGGCCTGGGAGTTGGGGGGAGAAGGCGCGGGCAGCATCTCGATTGTGTTAGCACAGGCCCTTGCAGTGCAGGATCGCAGGGCAGAGGCAGTGGAAGCTTTGAAGAGATACCTTGCAGCGAAACTGGATCAAAGCCACGCAGAGACAGCCCGGAAACTCTTGGGCCAGATAGAAAGCAAGGCAGATCGTTTCGCGATTGCTGGAAGCGACTTTGAAAAGGCGGCGAGTGACTTGGCACCGCCTGACATCAGCCCGGTTGTGGAACACTGGGTACCACCCAACGTGGACGACACACCTGCTCCTGTCGAACCAGGGGCCTCTTGTGACCTGAATGACGTTCTGGAGAAAGCCGGTCACGAACTGCAACTTTTGCCTTACACTTTAGACCGTTTTTCAGCGGACGAAACGATCGAACATCAGAGCGTCAACGAAAGAGGAGTCGCCTTGCGAGCATCCAAGGTGACGTTCGCATATGTCGTATCAATTCGTGAAACGCGCTATGGCTTCTTAAATGTGGAGGAGTACCGTAACGGGACAGAAGATCCTAACGTTTTTCCCGATCACCTTGCAACAAAGGGGCTACCCTCGCAAGTCTTCTTGTTTCATCCGTACTATCAAAACGATTTTGAAATGCAATGCGAAGGGCTGGCGCGCCAGGGGCCAGGGTTCGCCTGGCAGATTCACTTCCAGCAAAAGAGAGATGTTGCAAGCCGCATGCAGGTTCACTATCTGAACGGGAAACGCTTTCCGGTTCCTTTGAAAGGAAGAGCGTGGATTGACGCTACAAACTATGAGGTGGTTCGTTTACAAACTGATATTCGGGAGCCATTGAAAGAAGCTGGTCTCTACGCGCAGCATACGGATATTGAGTACGGCCCGGTTAGATTTCAAAAGAACAGCTTGGATCTCTGGCTGCCCATCCGGGCAGAGATTTATATGCAAACGAAAGGGCATAGGATCCATAGGCGACACGACTTCAACAAGTATCTATTGTTTTCAATCGAGCACAACGAAACTATCAGCAACCCGAAAGAACATCCAAAACCCTAAGTGGCCGTGGGATGTGCGGACGGAGAGTCACTTATCGTAAGCGGCCGAGGGGATCGGCGGGGGCAGGCATGGGGGCGGACCTACTGTTTCGCGGCGCATTTGTCGAGCCTGTGGCGGGAGCAGGATTCCGCGGGCCGATGCCCGCGTTGAGCCCAAGATGATCCCTCCTGTTATGCCGCAATAGCCTTTGTCTTCCTGCGTCGTCGCGCAGCCGTTTCTTCATCGCGCAAGCTGGCCAGTTCGTAGCAGCCGCAGATGGTATCGTAGTAGCCTCGCAAAACGTTTCTCTCTAGCCGTGTGGAGCTGGAAGGCGGCTGGTACGCCGTTGCTGTGCGTGCCCGCGACGCATTCCGATGAGGATCTTGCGCTGACCTTGCTCGAGGAACAGGACGCCTACGTTCACCGGGCCTTTCCATGATTTTTCCTCGGAAGGATATTTGGTTGTGAGTTTGCTTGTCGGGAAGTTCCGTTTGCACAAGGTCGGGCTTCCAGCGTAGGACTTTTCCATCAGGCGGCAGCCTCGAAGCGAGCTCGAGATTGGTCTGCTAATCTTTTTACCTTTGGTTCGCGATACGGAATTTAGATACGCTTTATGGAATCACATGTTTCTAAAAATATAAACACGGTTTTAGTACCGCCGACGGAATCAGCAGGTTAGCGAAGGTTTTGTTTCGAATCGTGACAAGTGCGCCTGGAAGGTAACTTGCATGTCGCCGCATGGAGATTCTCCGGCTCGTGGGCGTTTGAGGAAGCAAGTCGTCTCATTTGGGCTCGCTCGCTTTACTTGTCCCAAGGTCGGGGGGCAGGAGGGGTCAGTGAAGAGCAAGCATTTGATCATTTTCCATGGGTTGTGTTTAATTTAATGATTCTCGTCCTTAGTTGCATTCTGGTTAGGGAGGGAGACGCGCAGGTTATCAGCGGAGACTTGGTGGGGACGGTGCTCGATAAGTCGGGCGCGGCGGTTCAGGGCGCCTCGATCGAGGCGGTGAACGTCGAAACCGGCGTCAAGTACGCGACGAAAGGCAATGACACCGGCGAATACCGCTTCACCAACCTGCCCGTAGGGGCTTACAACGTTTCTGCTTCGGCTACGAACTTCGCCACCACAACCATTAACGGACTCCGAGTTGAGCTGAACAAGACCGTCACCCTGCCCATTACTCTTGAGGTAAAAAGCGTAGCCAACACCATCGAGGTTTCCGGCGCCGCGCAGCCTTTTGGATACCACCACGGCTCAGGTAACCAATGACTTTACCTCGCAACAAGTTGAGGATTTACCTTCCGCAACCATTGGAAGCGGCGTTCTGAATCTCTCCCTGCTCGATTCGGGGTTGCAACGAGCGGTGGCGTGGGGGTGGGAAGCGGGCCTTCGGTCGGCGGCCAGCGTCCGCGAAAATAACAACTTCACGATCGAAGGCGTGGACAACAACGACACGAGCGTCACCGGGACTCTGGTCACCGTGCCCAACGACGCCGTCGCCGAGTTTTCCGTGCTGCAGAACCAGTTCTCACCGGAATTCGGCCACTCCTCGGGCGGGCAATTCAATACCATCGTCCAGAGCGGTACAAATGAATTTCACGGGCTCGCTTATGTCTATAACCAGAACCGAAATTATAACGCCCTCGATACTTTGCAGAAACTGAGCGGCCTTACCACCGTGCCGAGATTTGATGACAACCGTTTTGGCGGCAACTTTGGGGGCCCAATATTCAAGCAACAAGCTTTTTTTCTTCGGCGACTTTGAATATGAGCCGCTAGCCTAGAGTTTTCCATTTTATGCGACCACTTTCGCCCATTCCACAAGGGGTTTCAGGATTTTTCGCGTAGGCGCATCCAAGGCAGGGTCTTCAAAAATCCTTTCTCGCCAAGTAGCGGTTCGCAAAGTTCGCAGAAGGTCCTCGAACGACGTGGAGCATTTTTGTGTGTACCAAAGCCGGTGCAGAGTGAACTGAGGAGCCAGTTTGTACCCCGATTGCGCGTACCACAGGATTACCAAATCGTAGAGATCAGAGGGGCGGCTCAGCGCAAGCGGCCGGGGGGATCGGCGGGGGCCGGCATGCGGGCGGACCTACTGTTTCCCGGCGCATTTGCCGAGACTTTGGCGGGAGCGGGATTCGGCAGGCCGATGCCCGTGTTGAGCCCAAGATGATCCTTCCCGCACGCGGGGCAATAGCCCTTGCCCGTGTCTTCATCGCGCAGGCTGGCCAGTTCGTAGCAGCCGCAGATGCAATCGCAATAGCCGGTTTCCGAAGCAGTTTTGATGGGAACGAGAGCCATGAAGCTCCTTCTAGGGCCAGATAGTACGATGCCCCCGGATTCGATGCAAGCCGGGGCAGATGAGCATTCGGATTTTTTTGCTGCTCCCGGCGCTATAGGTTCCGGAGGTGTGCCAACCGGAACGGGGAACCAAGGTGTTCGCGCAATTCAATCCAATGCTGCTCCGGGATGGACAGGAAAACTTTCACTACCTCCGGATCGAACTGGCTGCCGGAGCATCGCCTGATTTCCTCCCGGGCGTGTGGCATCGGGAGTGCCCGCCGATACGGCCGGTCGCTGATCATGGCATCGAGCGAGTCGGCGATGGTGAAGATACGCGCCCCCAGCGGAATCTGATCACCTCGCAGGCCCCTGGGATAGCCAGAGCCGTCAAAAAACTCCTGGTGCGCGAGCACAATTTCCGCGGCATCGCGAAGAAATGGGATGCGAATCAGCATGTTGTAGCCGATTTCGCAGTGTGTGCGCATGATTTTTTTTTCCTCGTCGGTAAGCGGGCCGGGCTTTCGCAGGATGCCATCGGGAATGGCCATCTTGCCGATATCGTGGAGAAACGCGGCACGGGCCAGAATCGGCAAATAGGTATCCGGAACCGGCATGGTCTTTGCAATGGAGATGCAGAACGCGGTAACACGCTGGCAATGGCCCTCGGTTTCCGCGTCCTTCAAGTCCAGCGCGCTGCCAAGGGCCTCCAAAGTGTCGTCGTAAGACTGTTCGAGCTGGTCGAGAGCCTCTTGGAGCCGCGCGGTGCGATCTTCCACCTGCTGCTCGAGATCGCGTTGATATTTTCGGTTTTCGTTGACGAGCCGACGATGCTGCAGCGCGCGGCCCACGCCCAGGAAAAGCTGGTCCTTTTCAAAAGGCTTCAAGATGTAGTCGTAGGCGCCGCGACGGATGGCTTCGAGCGCCGTGGAGATGTCGTGGATCGCCGTGACCATAATGACGGGCACGTCGGGGTCAAACTCACGCACCCATTCCAGAAGCTTGATGCCATCCATCTCCGGCATGATCATGTCGCTCAAAATCAGGTCGGGAGTGGTGCGTTTGATGTGTTCTTGCGCAACGCGGCCGTTGTGCGCCACCGTGCAGCGGTAGCCTTTGGATTCGAGCATCGTCGAAACGACTTCTCGAATCGCTTCTTCGTCGTCCACGACAAGTATGTTCTCAGTGTCCAACCCGGTCAGCTCCAAGCACACATTATAAGTGACGGCACACCTTACTGTCCGGCTGCTTGCCCTGTCGGGAAATAGCATGTTAGCGTCAAACAGGCCGTCCATCCAAAGTTTCTCGCCGTCCGCCCATGATTCGGGCACCTTGAGCACCTTAGTGATGGCACGTCCAGCCGGAAGGCGGCGCATCGTGTTGGAGAACCAAGGCCTGCTCGGGATCGCTTTCTTCGAAGCCAGTGCCTTCGTCATTCTTCTGGTACTTTTTCCGCTTTTCCGCCGCGAACAGCCTGGAGGTTATTTCCGCTTCTGGCATGCCGGGTGGTTCTGCTTCACGTTTTCGGCGGTCTTTGAAGTGATTTTTCTTGCGCGGCCGCTGGCTGGATTACATCTAGCCAGCGGCCGCGCAAGGAAAATCACTTCAAAGACCGCCGAAAACGTGAAGCAGAACCACCCGGCATGCCAGAAGCGGAAATAACCTCCAGGCTGTTCGCGGCGGAAAAGCGGAAAAAGTACCAGAAGAATGACGAA
>WNGD01000190.1_pt1 | contig 58543 bp, 37 predicted proteins | sample 5400671 | NCBI WGS metagenome assembly WNGD01 (sample SAMN13153369, study PRJNA577476) | soil metagenome | isolation source: 40 cm soil or saprolite under grassland replicate 2 | place: USA:California | collected 2016-06-15 | reverse complement strand
GATGTTTGTTCCCTGCGTCGCCGTGATCGTTCCCGTGCAGCCCCCGGGACTATTACTCAGTCCATTCGGCGTCGAGATCGTCAGCCCGGCCGGCAGCGTGTCGCTGAACCCTATCCCATTCAACATCGTCGCGCCGTTGATGTTTCCGATCGTGAACGTTAACGACGTCGAGCCACCCAGCGGAATGCTTCCCGCTCCAAATGCCTTGCTGATTGTCGGTGGCGCCACCACGGCCAACGCGAGGGTTGCATCGCTGGCGGCGAAGTTCGTGTCACCGGAATAGCTCGCCTTAAGGTTATGAGGGCTGGCGGACAGCGACGAGGTTACAAACTCTGCACCGCCGTTTGAGATTAGGCCCGACTCAATCACTTCCGCGCCGTCGTAAAATGTCACGGTGCCTCCCGCCACGAGCGAGTTCAAGGTGGACGGAGTAAGTGTGGCTGTCAAAGTTACAGGCTGACCAAACAGCGGCGCGCTGGGGCTGGCCACGAGAGAAAGCGAAGTTGTAGCGATGCTTATGTTGATGGAGGCCGCGGAGTTGCTTTGACTGGGGCCGAAGTTTGTATCTCCGCTGTAAACCGCTTTCAGAGTGTGGGAGCCGGCGCCGAGAGTCGCAACCGAGATCTGGGCATGCCCGGCGCTCAACGGCTGCGGAGAACCTATCTGCGTGCCGCCATCCATAAATGTAACTATCCCGCCGGCAATGAAAGCACCCACGCTCGACGGTGATACCGTTGACTGGATGGTTATGCTTTGTCCCGCTTGCGAAGTTGCCGGAGCCGATACTGTCGTGGTAGTCGCAATCGGCGCAACCGTGGCGTTTGTAGTTGCCGACGCTGTCAGGAAATTGGTGTCGCCGGAGTAATTCGCGCTGAAGGAATGCAGCCCGCCGCTCAGAGGAGGGGTGACGATCGAGGCGGCCCCGTTATTGAGAGCTTGCGCCGTGCCAATCTGCGTACCGCCTTCGTAGAAGGTAAAGGTTCCACCAGCCGTGAGGCCATAGATGGAATAGGGAGAGATCGATGCGTTCAGAGTGGCCGTCGCTCCAGGAGCATTTGCCGAAAGTGAAGCACCCAAAGCAGCGGTGACAAAAAGCTGTGTGCCGCCCAGGGTGATCGGAGGCGAATTGGCGGCGCCATAGTTTGCGTCGCCGGGATATGAACCAATGACGCTATGCGAACCTCCACCGTGAGTCACGATGCCGCTGGCTTGTGCAGTGGCGCTGACGATGGGATTGCCATTGAAAACGTACCACGATGGACCGAGGGTACCGGTCGAGTAATTGGAGCCGCCGTTAGTAACGGTACATCCGTGCACGGTGCCATCGAAAGTTGAGTTAGAAAATACCGGGCCACCCCCGAACGTCAACGATGTCATTGTGGCATCGCCAAAGCCCGTGATGGTTTTCTTGCTTTTATATCCGCCGTTGCTGGCGTCGTACAGATAAATGTTATAGCCCAACGCCTCCGGCATGGGAGGAGGTCCCGTCACAACAATGTAACCCGGGGCGGACAAAGCGAGATAATCCGACTGGGTTGTCGGCCGGGTTTCTCCAGTCTGGTTCCAGTATGAGAGCTGAACGTAATAATACTGGTATAAGTGTTGGCCCTGGAAGATTACATCAAGACCTGGGATGGTGCCGCCGCCGCCAACGTAAGCGGTCGCTGTTGGCACATAAGATGACGGCGGATCGGCCAATCCTACAGAGCAACTGCAAGTGGCGCCGGATCCCGTTGGACTGAAGATCGTACAATTGGGCGCACTACCGTAACCACTTCCATGGGAGATAAGGTTGATCGCGCTTATGGCTCCGCCGCTCACACTGGCGGTGGCGGTGGCGCTACAACAAGTCCCGTTGCTCAAACCGCCGTTGATGAGTACTGTAGTTTGATTCGTGCCGGCGGGAATATTGTTGATGGCACCCACGTCCATGAAGCCATCACCATTAAAGTCACCGGTAATCGCCGAAAGGTAACCGTACTGATTGGCCAGATGCTTTCCACTACCAGCCGGCGTGGCAGTATCCGGAGGCACATTAATAAAGCTTCCGGGAAGTATGGTTGGGGTCAGAAAACCGCCGGAGCGAGTTCCGACCAGGAGACTGATATTGGCGGCATCGCCAAAGTAGTTAAAGCCCGTCCTGCTACAGGTGACCGCCGGGTTGGTACTCAACACGCATTGGTTGGCATTCACATTGGTTACCACCAGGTCACCTATGCCGTCACCATTCAGATCGCTGGCGGCCAGAGCCCAGGGCTGAGTTTGATAATTGGCGCCCGGAGTTCCCGACGGACTTATGAAGCCGGCGCTGTAATAACTAATGGCGCCAAAGGTCCGGTTGTTTGTCGTTAGCAAGACTGAGACCCGTAGATTGCCGGGATCAAGAATGGCGTAGTCATTCAACCCATCGCCATCAAAGTCGCCAACGACCAGATCGGAAAAGGGACTACCGGGAATGGTTGCGGTGGAACAGATGCCTCCGTCGCCCCAACCACCATTGACGGACGCATTGGCATTGTTGCTGACGCTTGAGATATCAATTAACTGGTTATTGGTGGAACGCGCAGTAAGAGTACCATCGCCTTTCCCCAGCAGCGCTTCGAGGTAACCATGCTCTGAATCAACCATGACCACGTCCTGGTAGCCGTCGCCGTCGTAATCGACTACCGCAACTTCGGTTGGATCTGCACTGTGGTTGTGTGATTCGGGATCGTAGTTTACCTCCGCGCCGAAAGTACCATTTCCATTTCCCAGCATCACGCTGACGAAGCCGGGCGCTCCTGTGGTATTTGGGAATGCCGGACAAGCGATTGGAAAGCCTGGCATCATTTGTTTTGCGATGATCAGATCCGAGGCGCCATCACCGTTGAGATCGCCCACAGCAAGACTCGCTGCAAATGGTTGAATCGCGGTGTTGGCGGTCAGGGTGGTCCCGGAAGTAAATGTCCCGTTTCCATTGCCGGTGAACAAAGCAATCCTGGTATTACTTTGGCTTGCAGTGCAGGCTGTCGTACCGGAACCCACAACTGCCAGGTCGGGGACTCCATCGTTGTTAAAGTCAGCGACAACAATTGCGGAAGGCGTGCAGACAGTAAGTGTCGCCGGTGAAGTGAAAGTGCCATTCGCCTGGCCGAGATTGATCTTAACGGTGTGGTCTGTGCCGCTGCCAATCGCGACATCGGCGAGACCGTCGCCATTGAAGTCGGCGGCCGTCGCGAAGGGCGCCACACCGACGGGAGTTGTGACCGGCACGTTGAAATTCAAAACCACTGACGAATTGCCAATGGCGCCGCTTCCCAGATTGAAGTTACCGGCCGTTTGATCGAGGAAGGACAACGTTCCGGTGAACGGGGTCACCCCGCTGGCACTCAAATTAGCGGTAAGGGTGTATGGCGAATTCGCCGAAGCGCCGAGACTAACATTCGTGGGAACACCGGAAGCCGGCCTTATCGTGATCGATCGTGCTGCCGAGGTGCTGCCTCCGTAGTGATTGGGCCCCGTCGCTCTGGCAGTGAAGGCGGCAGTCAGCGAATGAACCCCGAGTGGAAGTCTGAGGCTTAGATAAGCAGTCCCGGCTACGTAACCCTTCGCTGCGTTGTTTGCATTCAGGATTTGAGCGGTGCCGATTCTGCGCGATCCGTCGTAAAAAGTTATCTGACCGGTGTTGAGGTTTGTGTTGTTAAGCAGCTCCCTTACCGTTGCCGTAAGATTCAGCACAGTCCCCGGCGATGCGCTGGCGCCGTTCGGAGAGACATTAAGCGTCGTAGCGGTCGGCGTGATGAATTGAGAGACGATGAGTGATTGGCTGCCGGTGCCAACGGCAAAGTTTGAGTCGCCGGAATACTGGGCGCACAAACTATGCGTGGCGACGGTAGCGAAAATCGTCGAGATGGATGCCGCCGCCGATGCGTTGGAACCAGCCAGGGTGGTTGTGCCGAGCATACCCGTTCCGAGTTTTGTTCCCGTAACGCAGTTGCCATCATAAAAAGTTACGCTGCCTGTAATCGTGTTGCCGCTCAGCGCCGTTGGAGTGGTGTTGACTCTGCCCGTGAGCTGGACCGTAGTCTGGCCATTGAATACGCAACTGGGAGCGATGTTATTTGGCGGATTGCAAGTGCCGGTTCCATCAGGGCTGGGCATCAGGGCGATGCTCGTCGTCGGGGGGACATAAGGGTCAATTACCAGATTGTAGTAAACAGATGAGCCGGCGAAATTCGCATCACCGGAATACACTGCCAGGATGCTATGCGTGCCGACTGTGGGGAAAATGCGCGGCGCTATAGAGGCGCTGGCGCCGGATACCGTTCCGGTACCCAGATTAGTACCGCCGTCATAAAAAGTGATGGTGCCGCTGGGAACGTAACCTGCGACATTTGCGGGAGCAATGGTTGCACTGAGCGTTACCGCCACCCGGCCCCCAACGACGCCGCTGGCAGGATTCTGACTTACGGACAGCGTGTTTGGCATCGGCGTGCCAGTCAGGAAAAGCGAATTCGAATATGCCAACGGGTAGTTGTTGTCTCCGGTAGTGTTCCCGGATTCATCTGCAAACCCATATCCGGAGCGTACGGAATGATTAATGCTACCCAGAACGGGAATGTTCACTCCAAACAGACTGGCAGTCGTAGTTAAGCTGCCGGTGGAGTTCAGCAGGATGCTGGCGTTAACCGGATTGTTTTGAGAGGCACTGACGGCAACATCCTGAAGTCCATCTCCGTTGAAATCACCGGTCGCGAGACCGAAGGGGTTGCTGCCCGCTGGATAATTCAGAGTATCCTGGAAAGTCCCATTGCCATTGCCGGGAATCACACTGACTGAGTTCTCATTTTGGTTCTGAACGACGATGTCGAGATTTCCATCACCATTGATATCCGAAAGCGCTACGTTGACACTGTTGGTAGGACTTCCATAGCGCGTGAAGTAGGTGCCCGGGTAGTAGTATCTGCTCGTGGGGAACAGGTTCGGGGTTGGACTTCCGCAGCTTCCATTATTTGGGTTACCACAAGCCACCAAAACTCCGATGCTGCTATCCAGTGAATTCATGATCACGAGGTCTGTGCGGCCATCGTGGTTGACGTCGCCAGTAGCAACCGACGTTGGATAATTGCCGATGTTCCAGAAGTAGACGCTCGGATTAAGCAGGTTGAGATTTCCATTCCCGTCGTTGTGTAACAGGAACACTCGCTGATACCCCTTATCGATGACGGCCACGTCAAGGTTTCCGTTACCCTCGAAGTCACCCACCGCCACTTCAAAAGGATTAGAGCGATTCTTATTGGCAAGATTAATGTAACCGCCCAGTCCCCCTTGACCGACGAATTGGCACCGGCTTAGATCCGTCGTGGGATATGTAATCAGGACTGTCCGCTGCGACTGAAAACTTCCATTTGTATTGGCGATATAATAGCCCACCGTGCTGTCGAGATAGACCTGCGCCGTAAGAACCGGGGTAGTCGTTGCGTTGCACTGGTTCAGGTGATTACCAGAGTTGGCTACGATCAGGTCGGGAATACCATCACCGCTAAGGTCCCCTACCTCGAGACCTCTGGGGCTGTCACCTGAAGAAAGGGCCTGCGCGTTTACCGTGAAGCTGCCATCACCATTGCCTGTCAAAATGCTGATGTAGCCGCATTCATGGAAACCATCGCCGCAGGGAAAGGTATTGGCGACCGCCATGTCCAGGACCCCGTCGCCATTGAAATCCCAGATCTTAATTTTTTGCGGAGTGCTGATAACCTGAGCGGTCTGCTTCAGCGTGAAAGTCCCGTTGCCGTTTCCGAGCAGGATTTGGATATAGCCCGTTTGAGTGGAGTTGGTATCTGAAGTGGAGATGGCCAGATCGATATTACCGTCGTTGTTAAAGTCACCCGCCTGGACGGCCTGAGCATAGGGATGATTGAAATTGAACGTGCCGTTGGGAGCAAGAAAGCCAGTGGGATTTGTAAACAGATTTCCCAGCTGCGCGCCGCCGATAACAGTGTTTAAGGTGTTGTCGAAGAAATTGACTGTGCCCGTTGCCGGGCCCAACCCCTGGATCCCGGATCCGGTTACAGTTACCCCAGTGGTCAAGGTGTAATTTCCCGGGCTACCCGAGGCGCTGAATAATACGGATTCACCAGCAGCGTTGACGCTTGCGATGATAGCGGAGGTAAGCGAACTGCTGCTGGCATAGTTCCTGGTGCCGTTGAAGACCGCGCGGACATCATGGCGGCCGGGGCCCAGAAACGTTTTGAGCGTAGCGGTTCCCGGAGTAAATCCTTTGGCGTTGCTGCGAATTACCTGCAAGGTCCCAAGAGCGACGCTGACTCCAGGATTACCTGTGTCTCCGTTGATGGTTGAATAAAAAGTAACCGAGCCGACGGTGACGGGATTATTGTTGGAATCTTTCACCGTTGCCACCAGGGTCTGAAAGGAGTTAGGTGGCAACCCCGGCAACGTGGTGGTGGTGGCGGTTTGCGCGGCCGCCGGCATTACCGAAGAGAGAAGCAGCAGCGCCACCAGGGCCAGGAAAGTTCGCAGCGGAAAAGCGGCCCCTGGATACACGACCAGCCCTTCCCTGGCGGATAGGTTGGAGGAGGGGGATTTCAACTTTTGATTGACTCCTGGTTTCAACTACCGGGCGACTGGAAAATGTCTTCTTCCTTCAAGCCCGTAGGATCGAGTGATATTAAGTCTTGTTGAGATTCAGAGTTTGAGTCTTCACCGTCAGCAACTCACGAAGGGCGAGTAAATTCTCTTTAAGGACATAGGCGCAGGCGCCGGCGTCGCTGGCGGCTTCGCGCATGGCTTCGCCACTGTGTTTAGTAACAATGACAACGCGAGCTTCAGGGTATGCGTCGCAGATTTGCCGGGTGGCAGTAAGACCGTCGCTATTGCCCATCTCTACATCCATAAACACCCAATCGGGCTGATACTTTCGATAAGCGAGCACTGCCTGCGCGCCGTCGATGCCTTCATAGACTGTCTCGGAGATATCCGCCACGACCGTCTTGATCATGCGGCGGATTCTTTCGTCATCATCAACGATTAGAAATCTCATCTGGCTCCCCTGCTGGTCTAAGTTCTGGCGAATTATTGACGAGAACGAGGCGCGCGTCGATACGCACTGCTACCCATTTTAATATGGGTAGCACTACCCATCTTGATTTAGTAAGTGGTCGCGAGCGGATCCTGAACCAAAAACAATAAGCCACAGATTTGCGCGGATAAACGCAGATCAGACGAACACAAAATTAGAGGCCTTCCCCTTTTTTTGATCTGCGAACATCCGTGTAAATCTGTGGCTAATTTCTTAAGCTTTCGCTCTTTGGAGCTAGGAAATAAGAGCCCAACTGAAGTTGGTACTCTGAACGCCCACTTAAAGTTCGGATCTGTGTGTCACGGCAAACCGGATTAGCGCAGTGCTGCCGTGAAGATTCAGCTTGTCGGAGATGTTGGCGCGATGGCGATCGACGGTGCGGATGCTGATATGCAGATCGTCTGCGATCTGCCGGCTGGTCTTTTCGTTGGCGATCAGTTTGAGGATGTTCCGCTCTGCAGCCGTCAGGTCTTTGATTCCGGGCCTTTCGCGGGAGAGAGTGGCGGCGCGGCTACTGCGGCTGATGAGGTAAGTCGAAAGCTGCGCGCTGATGTAATTGCGTCCGGCAGCTACCGCCTTGATGCAGTCAATAATCTCGGGCAGCGCCGTGTCTTTGAGGACGAAGCCCTTCACGCCCAGATCAAGGGCGGCGTTGAAGAGCGACTCGCTGTCGTGCATCGTCAGGATAATTATGTTGACGGAAAGATGCTGTGCCTGAACGGCGCGGGCCACGGCGAAGCCGTCTTGCCCCGGCATGTCCAGATCCAAAATGGCTACGTCGGGTTTATGTTCGCGTAGGAGTTGCAGCGCCACTTCACCGTCGGCAGCCTCGGCCACGACTTTCAGGCGCGCGTCCGCCTCTATCACCGCCCGCAGACCCTGGCGGAAAATCGGATGGTCGTCGGCAATGATGATTTGTATGTCAGCGCTCATGTATTGGTAAGTGGGTGTTCAGAGTACCGACTTAAGTCGGGCTTTTTTATTTACTAACTGCCCAACTGAAGTTGGTACTCTAAACGCCCACTTCGCGCGGGAGTTTGATCTCGATAACGGTTCCCTTGCCTGGTTCGGATTCAATCGTCCACTCGCCTCGAAGCATCCGCACGCGTTCGGCCAGACCCAACAGGCCAAAGCCGCCCCGGCGCGCTCCGTCTGCCCCTGTTGCCCCGGGCACAAAACCTTTCCCGTTGTCACGAATTGTCAGTACCACGCGGGTAGTATCGGCCTTAATGATCACGCCGGCTTCGGTCGCGGCAGAGTGCTTGACGATGTTGTTGATTGCTTCCTGCACGATGCGAAAAATATTTGTCTCCGCCTGGCCGGCAAAAACACCGTCAAGCTGTTCGATCTCGACCTGGAAGTGAATCTGGGAAGAGCTGGCGATTTTTTGGACCATCTCCTTGATGGTGCGGCTTAAGCCGAGCCGCTCCAGTTGATACGGTCCGAGATTATAGGCAATCTCCCGAACTTCGTTGATGGCCTCAGAAGCCGTCGTGGAGATCTCGTTCAAGTTGTCTCGGGTGGACTCCTGGGGGGCCGCCGCTTTTAGCCCGAGCAGCGCCCAGTTTTTGATCAGCACCAGACTCTGGCCCAAACTGTCGTGCAACTCAGCGGCAATCCTTCTTCTTTCATTCTCCTGCGATTGAATCAACTGTTGCGAGAAAGCTTCCTGCGTCGCGTGCGCCTGTTGCAGCAGACGGATGCGCCGGCGGTAAAAAGCAAAAGCCATAGCGCCCAGCGTGACAATTGCCAGAATTAAAAACCACCACGTGCGCCAGAATGGTGGTAGCACTACGATGTCAATCGACGCGCCTTGTTCGTTCCAAATACCGTCGCGGTTCGCCGCGATTATCGTGAACCGGTACTTGCCAGGCGGCAGATGCGAATAATAAGCGATGCGACGCGTCCCGGCGTCAACCCAATTTGCGTCAAGTCCTGTCAGCCGGTATTTGAACCTGACCAATTCGGGATTGATGAAACTGAGTCCGGAATAATGAATCTCAAGGTACTCTTGCCCGGGCGTAAGCCGCACGGGTGAAAGCGACTCAACCGGTTGTGTGTCGACAATGAGAGACTCGATCACAACGGGCGGCGGTTGCGTATTGAAGGGCATGGCCGCGGGATTGATCACGGCGACGCCCTGCTGCGTGGGAAACCATATGCGCCCATCTCGGGCCTTGATGCCGGCAGGTTGCATGCCGCCGTTGCATTCTGAATTCAGCATCCCGTCCCGTTTGTTGTAAGGGATGGACGTGATCTTCTGCAGGCGCCCGGCGGCGAAATCATTCAACTCCGATTTCCTGATGCGATAGATGCCAAGGTTGCAGCTGATCCAAAAATTTGCGCGGCCGTCTTCAATGATTTGAAATGCCCCGTTATCAAACAGGCCATCCTTGGTCGTGTAGTGCGTGAATTGCCCCTGGGCGAAGCGATAGAGACCGGTGTCGTACATCCCGATCCATAACGTGCCGTCCCGGTCTTCGTAGATGGCGCGCACGATGCCACCAGCCATGCCCTCCTTCTCCGTAACCCTTGTCAATACCCCGTCTTTGTACTTCGTCAGTCCCGCGTCCGATCCAATCCAGAGTTGTCCCTGCCGGTCTTCATGAATTGCGAAAACCTCTTTGCCTGACAGCCCATCTTTCGCCGTGAAGGATATGATTTCCAAGTCAGTTCCTTTTCCATCAGCGGGCATCGTGGCGAGAAACTTTTCACTGGCGATTAGTTTCTTTACTCCCTTGAACAATCCGTTGGCGCTGCCGAACCAGATGTTGCCGGCGTGGTCCTGATAAATCACGCGCACGCGTGGACCGATCAACTCATGTTGCGGCCAGACTGTGAACTTGCCGTCGGGCGCGCGTCTGAATATGCTTCCCCAGGTGCCAACCCAGAGATATCCTTCGCGATCCTCCAACAGTGCTGAAACCAAATCTTTTTCGAGCTCGCTAATGACTTGAAAACTACCGTCGTCATAAACAGTCAGTCCGCTCCACGAGCCGATCCATATTCTTCCCTGCCGGTCTTCGCAAATCGGGTAAGCGTTTTCCGCCGCGAGGCCATCTGAAACGGAGTAGGTGGTGATGGCTTGCTCAGTCACCCGGGTCAACCCACCGGCTGCTCCTAGCCAAACCGTCCCTTCCCGATCCTGGTAAATTTGGCCGGCGCCCCCTCTAAGCAGTCCGCTCTCTGAAGTAAAGTTCGTGAACTTGCCATCCCTGAAAAGGGATACTCCATAGAAGTTGCCGAACCACAGCCGTCCTTGCCGGTCTTCCAAAACTGTTGAGTTCCTGTGACTGGAGTAACCGTCGCGCACACCGTAACTAATAAGCTTGCCATCTTTCAGCATAAACAGATTTTCGCTTTTGTCTGCGGAAATCCACACTCGCCCTTGCGAGTCTTCAAACGTTCTCAAGATCTGAAATCCCGAAGCAAAATCGACTGTCACGCGCCCGTGATCGAACTTACGCAGATGCGACCCGTCGATGTACCAGATCGCCCCGCCTGGCATGCGTTGCGTGACCCCTTTGACCGGCTCACCCGCAGCAGGTGAATAGGGCGCGAAAGAGTCGCCTTTCAGTTGCCACAGAGTGTCGCGCGCCTGGAACAGGAGGTTTCCGTTCGCATCACCCTCCAGCCGCTGAACCTGGTTATCGGGCAATCCGTTTTCAGTGGTGTAGGTCGTGAAAGTTCCGTTTCGGTACCTTGTGAGGCCCTGCCCTTCGGTGCTGATCCAGAGAGTGCCCTCCCGGTCCTCAAAGAGATTGCTTAAGCGGCCCGTCCGCAAACCTTTCGTGTTTCCCGTGTTGAAGACTTGAAACCGCAAGCCGTCATAACGTACCAGCCCACCGTAGGTCGTGAACCAGAGAAATCCGTCGCGGGTTTGCAGGATGGAATTGATTGAAGCCTGCGGCAGTCCGTTGTCCGTGGTCCACGAATCGAAACGGAATTGTGCCGGCGCCGCGGGCGCGAATAGGAAGAGGAATAGCCAGAGACCTGAAGCAATCTGGGGGGCGCGCCGCATTGGCCGTTAATCTAGCCGATTAAGTGCAATGCGACAATGCTTGTTGGTACGACGGGTAAGTGGGCGTTTAGAGTACCGACTTTAGTCGGGCTTTTTTATTTTATTAAGTGCCCGACTAAAGTTGGTACTCTAAACGCCCACTTTCATCGTCGGGCCACGTAGGTTCGGTAATCAGCTTTTTCCTGTTGCACTCGATCCTCTGTCCATCCTAAAGACTCCTGTGCGATTTTTGCGGCCGCATCGACAGCATCCAGGCCACAGGCTGAGTTCAATCCCACCATGGTGCGGCGCAGTAAATAATCCGACAGCGTCTCGGCCATTTCGTGGGTGAATGAAAAGACGACTTCGGCGGCAATGGCGTCAGCATCCTGGTTGAAAGTGTCAGCCAGCGAAGGATCTTTAACGGCCAGCTTAAGCACTTCGCGCGCGCGCGTGCCGTAAATCCGCAGCAATCGATCGCTGGTTCGAGCGGGTAGTCCGCTCGACGCTTTGAACTCTTCCCTGAAAGATGTGAAGTCTGGGGTCACCGCGCCGGGCAGCGGCACTTTGTCGGTGGTGCACACGCGTGCGGTCCGTCCAAGTTTTCTAAGAATCAGATCGACAGCTTGTTCTGCCAGGCTGCGATAGGTCGTGAGCTTGCCGCCAACAATTGAAAGCAGGCCATGGAGATGTGGATGCTCGCGGATGAAGTGACGTCGAGTGATGCTCCGTTCGTCCCGATCATCGGTGAACGGCAGCGGCCGCACGCCTGAGTAAGTGTAAAGAATGTGGTCGCGGGTCAGATTCGCCTGGGGAATCAGCCGGTTGGTTTCGCGAAGGAGATAGTCGATTTCCTGCCCTTCGATCTGCACATGATCGAGATCGCCTTCATAGCGAATATCCGTTGTGCCGATCAGGTAGTTGCCGTTCCAGGGAATAATGAAGAATGGCCGGCTGTCTGCCTGCGCTTCCGTGTACAGCGCGCCCGAAGGCGCCCCGGGAAACTCTGCCACGATCAAATGGCTTCCTTTCGTGCCGCCAATCAGTCGCGCTGAGTTTGCGCCGGCCTGGCCCAGCACTTGATCAACCCAGGGCCCGGCGGCGTTTATAACAATCCTGGCGCGAGCTGACTGCCGTTCTCCGCTAAGTTCATTTAGGAACTCAACGCCGCGCGCCGCGCCGTTTTCGACAATAACTTTATCTACTCGGGCCTGTGTCACAACGAGAGCGCTGTGCTCGACGGCAGAGAGCACATTCTCGAGCACGAGCCGCTCGGCAAATTCCACCTGGGCATCGTAATAGAGTGCAGCGCCAACCAGGTCTTCGGAGTTTAGTCCCGGCGCGCGGTTCAGAGCTTGTGCGCGGGAAAGCATTTGGTGGCGTGGAAGTGTCTTGTTAAAGGAAAGAAGGTCGTAAGCGATCATGCCGGCGCGAATGGTCCACGGACCTCGGCGCGCGTCCTTATAAATAGGAATCAAAATCGGAAGAGGACGAACCAGATGCGGCGCAATGCGAAGCAGGGTCTCGCGCTCGCGCAGAGACTCGCGCACCAGACTAAACTCACCGTGTTCCAGATAGCGCAAGCCGCCGTGGATCAGACGTGTGGACCAGCTCGAAGTGCCGCCGCCGATGTCGCCTTTGTCCAGCAGCAACACCTTCAGTCCGCGCATGGCGGCGTCCCGAGCGATTCCGGCGCCATTGATGCCCGCGCCGATAATGATGGCGTCTAAGATTGTGTTCTGGAGATTGGTTGGAAGCCGCCCCATCAGTTTGCGTCTTTGCTCAAACTCTTCGAACCAGCAAGCCCGATTCATCGGGCTTTCCCGAAGGGTTGCTAGACCAGCGCTTTTAGCGCTGGTTACGAAGCCTCTACGATTTAGAAACAGCGCGCTTCAGCGTGCTTGCTTCACTTCGCCTTTAGCCACAAGCCGGAGCGACATCAGCTAAAGCCATAAATTAGTAAGGCCGTTGAAACGGCCTGCTCGACTTTGTTCGCCGCACAACCAGCCGTAAAACGGCTGGTCTAGCAACCCTGCGGGAAAGCCGCATGAATGCGGCTTTGGAATGCGCCGGCAGAGCGAAGCGGCGACGGCGCTTTGTGTCCGACAAACTTCAGTTTGTCGCTCCCTTGAGTAACCTGAGAGCATCGACAAACTGAAGTTTGTCGGACATCGAAATCCAAAGCGGTGTCGCGCTACGCTTGCCACCGCACTCCAAATGTTTTCTTATTGTCGCGCCCAGCCCTTCGCGCGCTCCACAGCCCTGAGCCACTGCGTACACAATCGCGATCGCTCAGTTTCAATCATGCGCGGCTCGTAACGTTCTGCGACTTTCCACATCTTCTCAATCTCATTCTGGTTTCTCCAGAACCCCACCGCGAGCCCGGCGAGATAGGCGGCGCCGCAAGAAGTCGTTTCCGTTGTCAGAGGCACTTCGATCGGCACACCAAGAATGTCTGATTGAAATTGCATCAGGAAACGATTGCCGACCGCGCCGCCGTCAACGCGCAACTCCTGCAAACGAGTTCCGGCATCGTGCTCCATAGCGGCAACAACATCGCGTGTCTGATAGCACATGCTTTCCAGCGCGGCGCGCGCCAGATGCGCGCTGGTTGTGCCGCGGGTTATTCCCACAATCGCCCCGCGCGCGTAGGCATCCCAGTGCGGCGCGCCCAGGCCGGCCAGCGCGGGCACAAAGTAAACCCCCTCGTTTGATTCAAGCGACTGAGCCATTGCTTCAGTTTCCGCCGCGGTATCGATTATTCCCAGCCCGTCGCGCAGCCACTGCACCGCCGCTCCGGTTATGAACACTGCGCCTTCCAAGGCGTACACCACCGGCTCATCAGCTATGCCCCAGGCAATGGTAGTCAGCAGTCGGGCCTTGCTTTGTACCGCTCGCTGTCCTGTGTTCATCAGCACGAAGGATCCGGTTCCGTAGGTGTTCTTCGCCAAGCCTTCTCCGAAACATGCCTGGCCAAACAGCGCCGCCTGCTGGTCACCGGCAATTCCGGCAATCGGAACACTCTGGCCGAAGAAAGCTGACGGGTCGGTCTGTTCGTAAACGATCGACGAAGGTTTCACTGAAGGAAGGACTTCCGCGGGCACATGAAGAATGCTCAGGAGGGCTTCGTCCCAGCGCAGGTCGTGGAGGTTGAAGAGTAAGGTGCGCGAGGCATTCGAATAATCAGTGACGTGCGCGCGGCCGCCGGTTAGTTTCCACACCAGCCACGAGTCGATCGTACCAAAGGCGATCTCTCCGTGCTCCGCCCGCCGGCGTAAACTCGCGTCGTGGTCCAGAAGCCATTTGATCTTTGTGCCGGAGAAGTATGGGTCGATGACCAAACCCGTCTTATCGCAGAAAGTATCCTGCAGCCCTTCGGCTTTCAATTCGTCGCAGATGGCAGCAGTGCGCCGATCTTGCCAGACAATAGCTTTGCCAACGGGATGGCCTGTGGCTCGATCCCATAACATAGTGGTCTCGCGCTGGTTTGTTATGCCAATCGCTTTGATCTCGCGTGCTTCAATCGCGCCAACGGCCAGAGCTTCACCAACCAGGCCAATGCTGACTTGCCAGATTTCTTCCGGGTCGTGCTCGACCCAGCCGGGCTGCGGATAATACTGGGCGAACTCGGAATACGCGCGGGCGCGAATGTTTGCTTCATGGTCCAGGATCAGAACTTTCGTGCCGGTGGTGCCCTGGTCGATCGCCAGAATGTAGCCTTCACTCATAAGTCTGTGCTGTTGTTTTGTAATGCAGGCGGCTTTGCACAAAAAGTAGGGTAGTCGCTTTAAGCGCCAAGGGCGCGAAATGTAAAAGCCCGGGCCAACGGCCTGGGTTTTGTGCCCAAACGTCGTCTAAGCGCTGAAAGCGCGCCATCGAGCTGTGCAGATAGAACTGGTTGCATGAATACCGTCACGATTTCGCGCTTTCAGCGCTGGGGGGCTTTCTTTCCGCTAAATCCTGGGCCGTTGGCCCAGGCTATTATATTTCGCGCCGTTGGCGCTTGAAAAAACTTGATGTGGCATCTCTTACTTTTTGTGCAACGCAAACGCAGGCCATTAGCCCGGTCCAGACCGCTCCTTCGTTTCGCGCAAAGGGTGAAACTAAGACTCTACCGAAAATCGCGTAGGGCGTTTAAGATAGCGCGTCATTCTCAAAAGCCTTTCGCACGCTCCGGCGGCTGGTATACTAGGAGCAATCCGGAATTACGACAATGACTCCGATTCAACACCAAACCTCGCCCTTGCCTGTCGTTGACCCCAATGCAGTAGAGGCTGCACAGATCAAGGCGCGCGCGCTTGAGCTCGGCTTCGATAAAGTTGGCGTGGTTCGCGCTGAGCCGTTGCCGGCTGAACGCGAGCGACTGGAGGAATGGCTGCGGCGTGGTTACCAGGGCGAGATGGCCTGGATGGCCCGCGACCCGGAACAACGCGCTGACCCGCGAAAACTTTTTCCCAATGCGCGCTCAGTCATTGTCGCGGCGCTGAACTACTACACGCCGTCACAGCACGAGAATAATCCGACTACGGGAAAAGTGTCTCGCTATGCCTGGGGCGATGACTATCACGAAGTGGTTGGTGAAAAGCTGCGCGCTCTATTGCAGTGGATCAGGCAGCAATGGCCGGAAGCGGAAGGCAAGGTTTGTGTCGATATTCAACCCATGATGGACAAGGCCTGGGCCGTGCGCGCCGGTCTCGGTTGGATCGGGAAGCACACCAACCTGATCACTCGCGACTATGGCTCCTGGATATTCATCGGTGAGTTGCTATTGAACCTCGAGCTCGAATACGACGAGGCCCGGGTTGAAGATCATTGCGGCGAGTGCACGCTATGCATCGAAGCCTGCCCGACCGATGCGATTGTTGAGCCTTATGTAGTCGATTCAAACAAATGCATTTCGCACGCGACGATTGAATCGCGCGCGCCCCGGATGTCGACGGAAGTAGCTGCCAGTCTTGAAGGCTGGTTCTATGGTTGTGACATTTGCCAGGACGTTTGTCCCTGGAACCGCTTTGCCCAAAGCACTGGCGAGGCTCGTTTCGCGCCGCGCCCGGATAATGTAAATGCAGACCTCGCTGAGATTCTGATGTTGACTCCTGAAGCTTACGCAAGACGCTTTAGCCATAGTGCGATGAAACGAGCCAAGCTTGCCGGCCTGCAGCGCAATGCGGAGGCAGTATCCCGGCGTTCTTGAAGCATGCAGGGGATGTCCCGAATTGCTGCGCGTTTGCCGGGGCGCTTTGCCTCGAACTTCCAGGAAGCGGCAAAAGCCCTGCGCAAACGACTATGTTGAGAAACGGGCGTGGGGCAGAGGCTTTCCTTGCAATGGCATTGCGTTTGATTGCGTATGAGCTATCCGGGCAAACCAGTGTGTCATTTGACTCATCCAACAATCGCCGGCAGAAAGCTGCGATTAGCGGCGACGCAATTATTAATAGCCGGCGCTCTCTCCCTCTGTGAGTTTGAAAGAAAGCTTTTCGGAGCTGATATTCTGGGGGAGGGAGAAGCCATCGTTAGCAAGTGAGCGGCGATCCTTCTACTGAAGATCGCTGCTCTTTTGATTTTGAGAAGTAGTTTTGCGAGGCGCCTCCGGCGCGACTGGTGATCAATAAAGACTTCCGGGGAGGACAGAAAAATGATCAGAACAAATTATCGGAGCATAAGAGCTTCGTTTGTGTGGCTGATGGCCATCGCCATCTTTGTGATGCCGGTGTCAGGGCTGGCGCAAACAAAGATCGTTCTTCACAGTAACAGGTACAAACCCAGTGAAGACGTTCAAGTCGGGCGCCAGGCAGCTGCGGAAGTAGAACAGCAGATGCCGATACTGCGCGACGCTGATGCAACGAACACCGTTTCACGAGTTGGGCAACGGCTGGTGAGTGCGATTCCGCCGGAGTTTCAGCATCCCGAGTTTCAATACTATTTCAAAATCGTCAACGCGCGTGACATCAATGCCTTCGCGCTGCCCGGTGGTCCCATGTACGTCAACCGCGGCATGATCGAAGCAGCGCGCACCGAGGGCGAGATGGCCGGCGTGATGGCCCACGAGTTGAGCCACGTAGCTCTTCGTCACGGCACGGCCCAGGCTACCAAAGCACAAAAATATGGTTTGTTGGCCGGAATTCTTGGTATCGGAGGGCAGATTCTTGGTGGGCCGGCGGGTGCTGCCGCACAGATTGCCGGACAGGGAGTTGGCGTTTACTTCCTGAAGTTCAGCCGCGAATACGAAACCGAAGCAGACATTCTGGGGTCGCAGATTATGGCCCGCGCCGGCTATGACCCGCACGACCTCGCCAACATGTTCAAAACGATCGAACAGCAGAGCGGCGGCAGCGGTGGCGGCGGGTTCATGAGCGACCACCCGAGTCCGGCAAATCGGTATGCGCGCATTAATCAGGAAGCTCAGTACCTGCGCGTAGAGAATCCCATTCGCGACACGCGTGATTTCGACCGGCTGCAGGCGCGACTGCGCGGCATGCCGCGAGCGCCATCAATGCAGGAGATTGCCCGGAGTGGTCAGCGCTATCCGACTGGTGAAACCACCGGCAATAACTACCCGAGCAATCCGCCACAGGGACGAGTGCCCTATCCTTCATCGCGATATCGCGCTTATACCCAGTCCAATCTGTTCCGCGTGAGCGTGCCCGACAATTGGCGCGAGCTGCCAAGCGGCAACGATATCTGGTTTGTTCCGGAAGGCGCCTACGGCACCGTGCAGGGACAGACCGTCTTTACTCACGGAGTGGAATTCGGCGTGTCGCAGACTCAGTCGCAGAGCCTGCAACAGGCTACAACTGAACTCATCAACAGTCTGTCCCAGGGCAATAGCAACCTGCGCCAGCGCTCCGGCTTCAGCCGGGTCAACGTCAGTGGACGACCCGGGCTCTCGACTAGTCTCAGTAATATCAATGAGGCAACGGGGCAGGCTGAGCTGATCACAATCATCACGACGCAGCTCCGTAATGGGCAGTTGTTCTACATGATTGCCGTCAGCCCGCAGAATGAGTATGGCAACTACCAGAATACCTTCAGCAACATTCTGCGGTCGCTGCAACTGAACGGCTAACTGAATAGGCAACTTTGCCGTAACAAAAAGCCAAGGGCCTGCGCGTTTCAGCGCAGGCCCTTTGTTTCGAGTCGAACCGATTTTCCATTTGTCATTTTTCATTTCCCATTTTTCATTTATGATGGGTTGGAGGGAGAGGCACAACATCCGAGCTAAATGGCAAATGAGAAATGACAAATCATGACAAATGAAAAATGGCAAATCTGGACTCCTATCCCCCTCGCAAACTACCCACTACCATCTTCCCCACTCTTCGCTGCTTGCCACAATGATTCCAGCTCATCGAGAGTCGTAGCCTCAAATTTCCGGCCGCGCTCTCCCAAACTTCGCTCGATGTAACCAAAACGCCGGCGAAACTTTCTATTGGTGAGTTTCAAAGCGGCTTCGGGCTCCACTTTCAAATGGCGGGCAATGTTGGTGACGACGAATAACAGATCACCCACCTCTTCGCGCACGCGCGTATGGTCGGCTTCCGATTCCGTTTCGGCGTGCGCTTTAATCGCCGCACGTAGCTCATCGATCTCTTCCTGGAGTTTCTCGAAAATGTCTTCGACTTTTTCCCAGTCGAATCCCACGCGGGCCGCTTTGGTGGTCAGTTGATGCGCCTCCATCAATGCCGGCGCCTTGCGCGAGACACCGGCCAGTATCGATGTGTCTTCAGTCTCCGCGGCGCTCCGGCGTGGTTGCGATGGGTCTTGTTCGCTTGATTCAGAAGTCTTTCTGGCAGCGCGCTTCTCCTCTGCTTTAATCGCTTCCCAGTTGCGCAGCACTTCGGCGGAATCGCCCGCCTTCGCGTCGCCAAAAACATGCGGATGACGCCGCACCATCTTCTGGTGCACTTGATCGATCACGTCGTCAATGGTGAACTCTCCCCGCTCCTGCGCCACGCGGGCAAAGAAAGTGATTTGAAAAAGCAGGTCGCCAAGTTCCTCGCGCAGCGCATCGGGCCGTCCTTCGCGAGCCTCCTCCAGCGCGTCGAATGCTTCGTAAGCTTCCTCGAGCAGCATCGGCGCCAGCGTGGCATAAGTTTGCTCGCGATCCCACGGGCATCCTTCGGGCGAGCGCAGACGGGCCATCAAGGTTACAAGATCGTTGAATGTTGGCGGCATGGTTTCCCAGGTGTCCGAGTGTAGAGTTTCAAGTTTCAGGTTTCAAGTTTCAGGTTTCAAGTTACAGGTTCGCCGGAAAGTTAACGCCGTGAATTACGAGGGGCGCGGTCCCAGTCAGGTGCGGTAGCGGGTGGGTCTCTTCATTGCCCATTGTCGATTTCCGATTGCCAATTGGCTTTTGGCGACACAGGCAATCGGCATTCGGCAATTGGCAATCGTCAATGTCATGACCCACCTGCTACCGCATGGTGGTACTGACCTCATGGGCCCGCCAGCATGAGTGTCTGCTACAGGACCCGCCCGCTATCCCGACGAGTCGGGATACTGACCTCATGAGTCCGCTCGTTGTACTAACGGCAAGCGCTCAACCTGTTTCACCGCTATCGATCAGGCTTTCTTGCGACGGCTCCTGACGGATGCTAACATCAGCCCAATTCGAATCAATATCTAAAGGATGAAGAAGCGCAAGCCTCTGAAGGAATGTGCTTCCGAAAGAAACAAGATATGGGCGACGAGCAATCTACTTTTAAGGTGACGGACCGGCGGTTGTTTAATGCTGACGGGACGCCGCGCGAAATAGAGCCAGGCGCGGAGCCGGCAAAAGCTGCGACTGTCACTCCGGGACCGGATACGGCAAGGACCGAAGCTGCAGCGGCGGCTGAGGCCAGTGCAGCCACGGCACCGGCACCGCAGGCTCAGGAACAAGAAGCTCAGCATGCCCACTCGACGGCCCCTGACAGTGCTCCCGGCGGCGAAGAAGGCCAGGAGTTTTACGACGAAAAGGATCTGCCCGGCGCGAATGACCCCGCGAGTTTCATCAACTTTCTTATGTCGCTGGCCACGAACGCCGCGGCCGCTCTGGGGATGATGCCTCACCCGGGAACGGGAGAAAGCGGCGTCGATCTTGAGTTGGCCAAACACTGGATCGATGTGCTCGGCATGCTGCGGCAAAAGACGCGCGGCAATCTGGCGCCACAGGAAGATCAGATGTTCGAAGGTGTTCTCGCCGATTTGCGCATGCAATATGTTTCGCTAACCAGCGGACCCGCTCCGCCACCAAAATTCAGCGGCCGCGATATCACCGGCGGACGGTGATCGTCAACCGTTGTGACTATTCCTTCGTCAGTGGTCCGTTCTGATTTGTCATTTCTCATAATTTCTCATTTGACATTTTTCATTTGCCATTTCCGTCAACGCCGCTGACCCACCACTCATCACGACCTAAAAATGGGAAATGAAAAAATGATAAATGACAAATGGAACATCAAGGCTTGTTACTGACGCGATGCGACTAACCTTCCTCGGCACCGGCACCTCGACGGGCGTTCCCTCCATCGGCTGCGAGTGCGAAACCTGCACTTCCGTCGATCCGCGTGACAAACGTTTACGAGTCTCGGTTGTGATCGAACACGCCGGCCAGTCCGTACTCATAGACACCTCATCAGATTTTCGGCAGCAAGCATTGCGTCATGGTTTGAAGCGACTGGATGCAGTCCTGATTACGCATTGCCACGCCGATCATATTTTTGGACTCGACGACATCAGGCCCTTGAACTTCCGCCATGGCGCGCTGGGTTTGTATGCGAATGAACGGGCCTGGGTCGACATCAGGAGAATCTTCAAATATGTTTTCGAGCCGTCGCACTTTGGCGGCGGCTTGCCGCAGATCGTTCCGCACACCGTGGTCGAAGGCGCTCCCTTCTGCCTGGGGCCGGATTTGCAGATAACACCGCTAACGGTGATTCACGGGCGCTTGCCGGTGATGGCCTATCGCTGCAACGACTTCGCATACGCAACTGATCTTAGCGAGATTCCTGACACCACCATTGACTTGATGCGGGACCTGGACGTGCTGGTGCTTGATTGCCTGCGTTTCAAGCCACATCCGACGCATCTATGGGTGGACAAGGCGCTCGAGTACGTTGAGAAGATCAAGCCGCGGCGCGCTTTTTTTACGCACATCGCACATGACGTGAAGCATTCACGTGATTCGGCGAAACTTCCGGACGGAGTTTCATGGGCATATGACGGACTGCTGGTTCGCGACGAATGAATAGGGGCTGGTGGCGAATGATGAGTGAACCAGAGGATTTGTCATTTGTCATTTGCCATTTCTCATTTGTCATTGTGGTTCGAGGTACAGTGCTCTTGGCAACCAGACAGCAAATGAAAAATGAGAAATGACAAATGGAAAATCTAATGACTTTGCAAGTACGGCATAACTGATCTCTCTTAGTGATGAGACTCTTCCACGGCACCGACAACGCCGAGATCCAAAGACCGACCGTCCTTACGCTCGGCGTCTTTGACGGATTGCATCTGGGTCATCAATTGATCATGACCACAGTTGCCGAGCGCGCCCGGGCAATCGGCGCTGTGCCCACCGTGATCACTTTCGATCCACATCCGCGCGCCGTGCTGCATCCTGAGTCGGCGCCACCATTGCTGCAAACCTTCGATCAGAAGATCGAAGCTCTCGGAATTCTCGGTATCGAGCAAACGATCATCATTCGCTTTACCCAGGAGTTCGCGCAGATTCGCGCCGAAGAGTTTCTCCGCGACGTGATTGGTGAACGTTTACAGGCGCGTGAAGTTTATCTGGGTCGCGGTTTCGCCTTTGGTCACAACCGCGAGGGCAACATCGATCTACTCAAGCGGGTCAGCGATCAAATTGGTTTTCATGCGGACGAGGTTCCCGAGGTACGTTTGCGCGGCCGGCGGATCAGCTCCAGCCGCGTTCGTGAAGTGCTGGCCCAGGGCAAGGTGAACCTGGCGCGTCGCATGCTGGGCCGGCCTTATGGCGTTGAGGGCCGTGTTATGCGCGGCGATGAGCGCGGTCATCAACTCGGATTTCCTACGGCGAACCTCGTTCCGCAGAATCGTGTGATACCGCTCCGTGGCGTGTATATCACGGCGACTTTGATTGATAACGAGTGGCGCCGCAGCGTCACCAACATTGGCACGCGTCCGACATTCGAAACGGCGGGCGAACCTTTGGTGGAAACACACGTCATGAACTGGTCTGGTGATCTTTATGGCGACGTCGTGCGCGTCCGTTTTCTCCACCGGCTGCGGGCTGAGAAGAAGTTCGACTCAGTGGAGCAGTTGCGCCGACAGATTGAGACTGATATCGGGCGGGCGCATCGTTACTTCGAAAGCCGGGGCGTGCACCATTCGCTGGCGCTGGTGTGAATCGCCTCGGCCGCAAAAAAGGAATTAGCCACAGATTCACGCGGATAAACACAGATCAGACTCAGAACCTTCAGCGATTTTGAATCATCCGCGCTGATCCGCGTTCATCTGCGGCGAGGGTTCTTATCGGTTTTGCAGTTGCCGATTCATATCCGTGTTTATCCGCGTAAATCTGTGGCCTATTTGACCTGTGGCTTCTCGCCATTCGCCCCCGGCAGATTCATCTGGTTGCGGAACAGATTCAACAACAGCAATGTCCCGAGACCGCCCGCGCCATCGCCGGTGCCGCCTGAGGCCATTACATCCGGTGTAATGCGCACGCCTCTCTCGCCGATTACCTTCAGCACCTCAACCAGGGCAACACCCTGGGCTCCGAGCGCATTGACTTGTTCGTGATAAGCAACGCCCTGCGCTTCGCCCATCAAGCGCACCTTTTCCGCTTCGGCCTTGCCGGTTTGCAGAATGTAATGAGCTTCGCCTTCACCTTCAGCCTTGCGCTGCTCGGCGCGTTTGCCGGCAATCTCGACGCCGACTGTTGCACCCATCAGGTCTTTCTGGTTGTCGGCCTGGGATTTCGTTCTTTCCAGTTGAATGCGTTTCTCTTCAGCCTCGCGCTGCGCGTTGTACATGTTCTGGCGCTGCTCCGCGAGAATCTTTTCCGTCTGCGTCTTCATCAGCTCTTCCGGCAGATGAATGTGGCAGATCAGCACGTTAACCACGTCCACGTGGTACTTCAGCAGATGCGCCCGGACACGGGCTTCGGCGCGCTCCTGTTCTTCGTGCCGGTTCTGCAAGTAGGCCATTGCGGAAGACTCCGAGGCCTGATTGCGGAAGATCGAATCGATCAGCGGATGCATCACGTTCTGGATCAGGCGATCGATGCCGCCGATCTTCGCCACCATAAAAGGCGCGTCTTCCGGCTTGACGCGAAACACGACGCGCACTTCCAACTGCATCGTGAAGCCGTCTTTTGAGATTACTTCAAACGGATTGAAGGTGTTGATAACTTCGCCCGACGTCCATTCAACCGTCTGGTTGGTGGTGGGAATAACAATCGGCGTGATGGCCAGCGTGTTTACATAGTAGCGGCCCGGGCCAACCACGGTCTCCTGGATGCCGCGATAACCTTCGGGCACCACATAAGCTTCGTGGGCGCCTTCGTCCAGCCGGCGGTCAGCCGGGTCGCCGGTCATCAGTTCCGTCTTGATTTCTTCCGCGGTGCGGCCGTCATCAATCTTATCGAGGCGGGCTGCCGATTGCTCAGCTTGTTCCCTTTCCTCGCGCTCCATACGGGCCCGTACTTTCGCGGCCATCTGGCGCCGAATATCGTCTGAAGGATCTTTGCCGGTATTGGAGACGATCACCGCGACCTCGCCGGGCTTAACTTCCTTGGCGGTTTCGGGAATCACTTTGAAAAGCAGCGGGTTGATGTAGTAGGTGCCGGGCAGCAGAATGTCTTTCTGCGGACCGCGCTGGCCCTTGCTATCAATGAACTCATGTCCATCCTGAAAATTGTCGTGCCCCGCAACCGACTCCGCTACGTAATCTCGTGGATTCAAGGGCGAGCCATCCAGGGCTTCGACCAGGCCAATCTGATTTTCGTTAATCACGCTGGCATCGTAGAGCCGAACAGTGAACAAGCCTGGTTTCACTTCCGAGCCACCCTCGAGCGGTACGGACTGCGTCAGGATGCGGTACGTGCCGGGCGTTAGAATGTCCACCTGAGGACCCCGCTGTCCCCCCGACGAAATGTATAGTTCCGCATTCTGAAAACTGATGTGACCCGTAATCGCTTTTCCGAGCAAACGCCCGGCATCGAGCGGCGCGCCGTCAGCTGCCGTAACGACGCCGACTTTGCCCTGTGGAATCACCGTTGTCTTGGCCACTGAAACGCGGAACAGATAAGGGTGAATGGGCCACAACCCCGGCGGCAGCACTCGCAATTGAATGCCTTTCACGCCGCCCTGCTTGATGAACGCGATCGGATCCTGAAAGTTATTGTGCGCATTCTGCGCCCGATCCGGGGCGAAGATTCTGCCGGGCAGCATCGGCTCGCCGTCAATCGCTTCGACTATGCCCAGTTCATCCGCGCCAATCTCGATCAAAGGCACCTTGCGCACAACGCGCTCGAACGGGTACTTGATCAAGTGCAAGCCGGGCTTGAGCACATCTGCCTGAATGCCCACCTCGCCTTCGGTCGCCACCACGCGGCCGGGCGGCATTTTTGCGCCGAGATAACGTCGTTCCTTGATGGCAATCTCGCGCCCGCCGACGTTGACCATGATGCGCGTGAGCACGATCAGCAACACAATCAGCAGAACGAAAATCCCAAGCAATATGGGAAGCAGGGAAACAATGTCAATGTTTTCCATATGAACCTTAGCCTTTCATGATAGGGGCATTACAGTCCTTAGTCCTTGGTCTTCAACTCAAGTTCGTGGCGCGCATTGGCGAGCGTGCGTTTCAGAGAAAAGCCCAGGCCGGAAGCTCTGATGTCCGCTGAGAGTAACCAAAACTCGCCATCAAATAAAGCTCGCAACTCCTCTGCCGGAGTTTTGAGTTTTCCCTCGCGCCAAAACTGCAAAGCAGTCTCTACAGTTGAGCTAAAAAGGGCCGCATCATCCGAAAGCGCGACAATGTGCAAAGTCTTTGCGGTTGAACTTCCGTCGGGCGATTGTTGCCACGAATTAAAGACAGCTTCCGCCAAAGTTTTGTTCACCGGCAATTCGTGCCTGGTAACGTAGGAGACCAGCGAAAGCACTTCAGCGTCTGAGTGTGCGCGAATAACGAGTTCGCTAAGAAGTTCGTTATAGAGAGCAGCATCGCCCGCCAGGTATGTTTCCTGGAGAGTACTTTTGTCGCCGTTCTCGGCGCGCTGCAAAAGCACTGCCTTTAGTTCGGGATCAACCGTCCGTGAAATCGCCGGAACTGGCTCCGCTTCAACCAACTGTTCGCCGAACAGTCCGTGCGGCGGAGGGGGCGGCGGCAAGAGGTAGCTTTCCGGTTTGGTGGCAGGCTTCTGCCAGAAATAAATAGCGACTGCGATGAATCCCAGGATAAAAACGGAAGTAATTAGAAGGATGACCATTGCGGTCCGGCGCACGGTTTGCGACTCGCGAAAACCACTTGCCGTCTAAACAGTAATACGAACGGCCGACAAGGAAAGTTCTGAAATCCCGAAAGCTGCGCTAAAGGACTTTTCCAGTTTTAAACGCGACATAACACCGGGAGCGCCCGCGTATCGTTACTTCGAAAGCTCCAAAAAAGGAACTAGCCACAGATTCACGCGGATGAACACGGACTAGACCGGGCAGTGTCAAATTCTGAATCATCCGCGTTATCTGGGTTCACCTGCGCCGATAGCTTCTTATCGGTGATGCGTTTTCGTACCCGTGTTTATTCGCGTAAATCTGTGGCAAAGTCACTATCGGCCCGCCTGGCAAATCTGATTGATCCAAACGCGGCTAACAGAATGGCAATTGTACCCAGCAGCCGGATTGCACCGGCGACCCTGGCCGTTGCCGGAAGTAGATTCATAGTGCTGAGCAAATAATTCCAGTCGTGAAATGAACCCTCGCCCCCAAGCAGAGGCAGTTGCAAAGCCTGCGCGTCTCCCGCGTAAACCGAGACATTCAAGATACTCTCCCCCACCCAGAAGAGTACCAGGGCCGCCGAATAGTATTTGTGGTCATAAACAAAATAGCCGACGAAGATGGCTGGCATGATTACCTGGAAGAGCGAGCCTCCGGCAATCATCATGAATTCTCCGAAGGGGCGGAAAATGATATGGCCAGCCTCGTGAATGACCAGGTTCACCCCGTCGATCAAATGCCACTGGTAAGGATCGTAAGCGCACCAGAAGAAATACAAACTGGCGATCACGGCCACCGCGAGCTTCGGCTTGGACCATTTCGGCGAATCATTATTTGCCACTGATTGCATTGAAGAAGAGTGGATAAGTTGCCAGCGACTGACCGCGGTACTGCGGGCGGAGGCCGAAGAGGATTATTCGCCCTTTGCCCATTTCGACCTCGACCAGCGCGGCTTTGCCTTTGATGCGATCGCCGCCCAGTAGCCATCCGGAAAGTAGTGGGTCTTTGTCTTTCGGATACCAGGCGATGATGTGAACGCTCGAGACGCTCGCGGCTTCGCCGCCCTGATGTGCGGAAAGGCTCTGCCTTTCCGGGGCGGTGTTACCTTGATCTTGCGCGAGGCTCTGCCTCGCGCTGACAGGCAGGAATGCCTGTCCTACTTCGAACACGGGGGAGTTCTCGACCCAGGCAATGGATTCTTTTGGCATTCCTTTAGCGATTGGATTTGAGGTATCGAGCTCGATGCGGAGGATTGAGCCGGGCACGAAGAAGTCTGTGCGCGGTAATTCGGCAACGACATTGCGCAGCGGCAACTTGAATTGTTGAATCGCGAAATCTGAAGCGCGATTGAGAAAGATGAGTGTGCCGCCCTGCTCGACGAATTCACGCAAAGCCTTCACACCCTCTTCGCCAAGTCCGCCGGTGTACTCCGGCGGCATCGTGCCAGGTTTGTGGCCGTCCAGTATAGGGTCTCGTTTGTCGCGGGCGTCGCGTGGTTGGTCGGGAAGAACTATTACCTTGTAATTCGATTTCAAATCGCCGGATCGAATCTCTGAATCTTCGACTGACAAATATTTGAAGTGCTCTTGCTCCAGGACCCATCGAGTCCAACCCTCATCCATCGCTGGAACGTGCGATCTGTAGAGACCCAGTTTTTCTTCAAGTTCGCCAAAACCAGAACAGCTATTCATGCCGACGTCTCTTGGCAATGTGTAACGAAATGTGTGATAAACGGGCTTGACTGGAATATCCATCAATAATGAGAGCGTGTGTGCAGTAACATCGTACGGAGGAATCGGCCTCCCGGACGCGTCCCGCAAATTCGGGTAAACCTGACTCTCGAGGATCGCCTTTGCGAACGCGCCATAGGGCTGCGCCATTCGGATGACTGGTGTGTTTGCGGGATAGCGAATTCCCGCGGCCGAAAATGCGAGAGGAAAATCTACGTCAAGGTCTGCGTGATTAAGCACCTCAATTAAATCGCTGCGATGTCGCGCCTCTGGAATTATGAAAGCAAACAACTCGCCTGGCTTCCGCGGCCGCACCGCTTCCTTCCCAATCTCATAAAACCTGTGCAACCACTGCTCGCGATTCTGCGCGGCGTGCTTCAGAAGCAAGAACGCCGCCGTGGTCATATTGTTCGTAATGTCGCGCAAATGCCATTCGCCCCCCTTCCATACCGGACCAAAGTTGGCCGACTCTTTTTGCGGGTCGTAGCCTTCGCGCGATTTCAGCTCTGCAAACTTAATCGTAATCGGCGTCGCGATCTTGCATGAAGCCGTCTCCGACAAGATGCGCACGCCACCGTGATAATGCGAATAGGCGCGCGAGGGTGACCAGGCGTCGTAGGTTGAATCGGTGGTGATGCCTTTGAATCCGGCAGCGCGCATCTCTCGCGCCATGTACCTGCCGAGTTCCGTATAGCCTTCGACGATCTGCTTCGGCACGTTAGGCTCGACCGGTTGCATGTATGGCGGCAGAAACAGACGCGAACCGAATTCGCCCTGCTGATGAATGTCGTGGACAATTTGCGGATGCCAGATGTTGTGAATCTTATCGACAGTGATTTGTGTTTCGACCTGCGTGAAGGCGTACCAGTCGCGGTTGTCATCATGGCCGGTGTACTTGTTGTAGAGAGTCGGCGGCTCGCTGCCTTCGTAAGCTGTGCCCAACGTCTTGTCGTACCAGTTCTTCACAATGTCCACGCCGTCGGGATTAAGCGAAGGCACCAGCAGGATGATCGTGTTTTTGAGAATCTCCTGAATCTCAGGTTCGTCCGACGAAGCCAGCCGGTGCGCAATCAACATGCTGGAAAGATAAGAGCCGACCTCGTCCGAGTGAATGCCGCAGGTGATCAGGACGATGGTTTTGCCGCGCGCGATCAGTTGAGCGGCTTTGCGATCGCGAGTCCCTGCCGGCCCAAGCTTGCGCGGATCGGCGAGCAGCTCCTGAATCTTCCTGAACTCATCGAGCCGCCTGAGATTCTCCGGCGCGCTGATCGTGGCCATCACAAACGGCGCACCCATGGTTGACCTGCCCAGCTCTGCAAACCTTACCCGATCACTGGCGGCATCGAGCTTTTGAAAGTACTCGATGACCCTGGCCCAGCTGGCGAGTTTGCGATCGTCGCCTGGCGTGAAGCCAAGCACATCCTGCGGCGCGGGGATCGACGATGATCGCGCTACACCAGCGACTGCCCCGGCCGTCTGGGCTTTGTTCGGAACGGTTCCGAAAATCGCAAAGATCAAGACAACCAAACAAAGCGCCGCGACAAATCTGTCAAGGTTCCTTCGCATTTGAATCTCCAGTTGAGGAAATGAAGCTACCTGATACCACGAGACGAAGAAAGCAATCAACGAAATGTGGCACAGACTTCAGTCTGTGGGATCCCGAGTCGATCACAGACTTGAAGTCTGTGCCACACAAAACTAGACAAACCACTGAACGTGCGGCTTTGCCGCCGCACAGTGCGGAAAGGCTTCGCCTTTCCGACACTTCCATTATTCTTTTGAGGCTGCGCCTCAAGTCAGAGGCGTAGCCTCCGGTGAGTTTAGAGACTTGACGGTAAGGCCGAGCCTTACCGCACTGTGCGGCGGCAAAGCGGCTTTTATAGTATTAATAGGAACCAGGACATAACCCCGATGGGCTTGCGCCCATCGGGGTTGAGGCGGATTGGAATTCGATACCCAGGGTAGCTGCGGCGGCAACCCTGGGCTGGAGGTCATAACCGCTTCGCGGTACTTGATCAGAGGCTCCTTCAGTCAGTGGAATTCCGAATCGATCACAGACTGAAGTCTGTGCCACACAAAACATAGTCCGCGTTAACTATCTGCTTGCCCTGATGCGCCGGGCGCGTGTAAAGTAAGCCCGATCTAACCCCGCGCACTCCCCTGTTCTAACAACTTCTGTCGGAGGTCATTTAGGAATGTCTTCTGAAAGCATTGGCGCGAACGAATATCCGGACATCATCGGAGCGAAACCTGAAAACCCGCTGGCGGCAAATTTTCGCCCATACATTCCCGCGGGAGTGCGTCTGCGCGAGCTGACAATACTGCCTTTGATCGTAGGCACATTTCTGGGAATGGTTTTCGGCGCCTCGTCGCTTTACCTGGTGCTCAAAGTCGGGCTAACCGTTAGCGCCTCCATTCCGGTGGCCGTGATTTCGATCACCCTATTCAGTCTGCTTTCGAAGGTGGGTCTGCGGAACGCGACAATTCTCGAAAACAACATCGTGCAGACTGCGGGTTCCGCGGGTGAGTCGATCGCCTTCGGTCTGGGCGTGACTATGCCGGCGATCATGATTCTCGGATTCGATCTGGAGATTACTCGCGTCATGCTGGTGGCCTGCCTCGGTGGGTTACTCGGCATTCTGATGATGATTCCGCTGCGGCGAGCGCTGATCGTGGCGCAGCACGGCATCCTGAAATACCCGGAAGGAACTGCCTGCGCCGAAGTGCTCAAGGCGAGCGCTTCCGACGAATCAATCGCCGCCGCCCAGAGCGGCGAGGCGGCAGGCTCAAAAGCGCATGCTGCCATTTCGGTAGAGCGCACCGGGGCCAAGACGATCTTCGGCGGTTTTGGCATCGGATTTCTTTACCAGGTTTTGATGACTGCATTGAGGGGATGGCGGGACACGCCGGAAAAAGTTTTCGGCACGCCTTTCAAAGGCGGTTCCGTTGCCGCGGAAATCTCACCCGCGCTGCTGGGTGTCGGTTATATCATCGGCCCGCGCATCGCTTCGATAATGTGCGCCGGTGGCGTGTTGGCGTATCTCGTTTTGATTCCGGCGATCAAGTTTTTCGGCGAAGGCATGACTGGAGTGGTGGCGCCGGGCACGATGCCTATCAGCGAGATGAGCCCCAACCAGGTACGCGGCGCCTACATCCTTTATATAGGAGCGGGAGCCGTGGCAGCAGGTGGCATCATCAGCCTGTTCAGATCGTTGCCTACCATCTGGCATGGATTGAAGGGCGGACTGGCGGATCTAAGAGGCGGCCAGGGCGCCAGTGGCCGAGTCCCGCGCACGGACCAGGATCTTTCGATGAAGTTCGTGCTCGGCGGCATCATCGCGCTGATTGCGATGATCATGTTGTTTCCGCAACTCGGTTTGCAGGTCAATATTTTTGTGGCATTTCTCGGCGCGCTGCTGATTATCGCCTTCGGTTTTCTTTTCGTTACGGTATCGTCTCGACTAACAGGTGAAATTGGCTCGTCGTCAAACCCGATCTCGGGGATGACGGTGGCTACCCTGTTGCTGACCTGCCTGATCTTTTTGGTCCTTGGCTGGACCGGCTCCGCCTATTACGTAACGGCCCTTTCAATTGGCGGTATCGTTTGCATTGCGGCGTCGAACGGAGGCACAACTTCCCAGGATCTTAAGACTGGATATCTCGTCGGCTCGACACCAAGAAACCAGCAGATTGCGATTTTGATCGGCGCCTTTGCCTCGGCGCTTATACTTGGTCCTATTCTCCTGGTGCTGAACAATACTTCCACGGTTTACGTTCCGCGAGTGACGTTCACCCCGGTCAAGCAGGATGCTGGCCAGATCAATACCGGCACTGTTCCTATGCAAGCCTACTCCGATACGGCGAAGCCACCGGCAGCGGGCAACTATCGAGTGATAAAGAATGAACCAGCGGCGCAGGGCCAGGCCCCACCAGTCGCCGGCCTGGACGCGGGCGAGTATCTGGTTAACGATTCAGGAAAAGTTGTTTTCAAGATGGAGCAGAATTTCCCGGCAGAGCTGCGGGCCAAACCGGACCAACTCGATGGCCAGGACACACTTAAAGGACCACAGGCTAACGATGATAAGAACCCTTATCGTATCTGGCAGAAAACCGATACTGCTGGTGGCCCGGCCGGTCGTTATCTGGTGGACAATAGTGGCGTGCCGGTCTATCTAACTGACCCCGGCATAAACGGGACTCACAAGATCAGGCCTGATGGCAGCACCGTAACAAAATATGACGCGCCCAAGGCGACTTTGATGTCGTACATCATCAAAGGCATTCTCAACCGGCAATTGCCGTGGGGCCTGGTGCTCCTGGGAGTGATGATTGCGGTAGTGCTGGAAATGAGTGGCATTCCATCGCTGGCTTTTGCCGTGGGAGTTTATCTACCACTCTCTTCTTCCAGTCCTATTTTCATCGGTGGAATGATTCGCTGGTTGGTTGATAAGTATTTGGGACGGAAGTTTAAGCATAAAAAACTCACCGAGGAAGAGTTTGTTGCGGAGACTGACAAGAGTCCAGGTGTACTGATGGCGTCGGGCTATATTGCCGGCGGCGCCCTGGCGGCGATTGTCATCGCCATACTGCAGGGAGTTCCCAAGTGGGGCTTGCCTACTCTCAACCGAAACATCGAAGACTGGAACAAGCTGCATAACCCGCTCTTCAGCGGGCCGAATGCCGATTTGTTGTCGGTCATTCCGTTCCTCATATTGGCTGTGCTTCTCTACCTGGTAGGTCGTGAGGTTCTGCTTGCCAACCGGGTGCGAGGTGGCAATGGATGATCTGAAATCAGGGACAGGAGAAACGCCGATTCATCCGGCTCGGTAGCAACGTTTTGGGTTCTATCTGTCTCTAAGACCGCGAGGCGCGTCCGGCCTGGGAGTTATCGGACACGCCTCGCATTTGCGTGAACAAAGGTTGGCGGTTTTTATGAACACATTATTCTCACGTTCGGGCGGCGCCACTTTACTAATTCTGGCCCTGTTGTTTAGTGCGACAGCTCACGGAGGCGCGCCGCAGACTGGGCCGCGTTCGCCCTCCGAAACGGTGCGCGAGTTCTACAAGGCGATGCGCGAGCGCCGCATTCGCGAAGCCTTCGCCATGTCGATCTATAAACCCGCTATTGATGGTTTGAAGCCGCAGGAATTTGACGATCTGCGCCCGGACTTTGAAAAGATGGCGGCGGTCGTTCCGGAGACGATTGAAATCAATGGCGAACAAATCAGCGGCGATGAGGCCACTGTGTTCGTGAAGGTTCCCGACCCGGAAAAAGGTCCGCAACCCGAGCCGGTCGCCCTGATGCTCGTAAAAGGCGCCTGGATTATCGGCGACAAAGCTACTCAGGAAATGGTTAAGAAAGCCGGTAAGGCGTTTTTCTTCAATGCTCGGATCGATATGCATCACAGTGAAGTGCAGGAGCTGCTGCGCCGCATTCCGGTTGTCCAGATAGTTTACAGTCAGCAGCACAGCGGCGTGTTCGCCGACCTGGCCACGCTTATCAACGTTGGCCTGATGCCGAAGGATATCGAAGGAACGGAATCAACTGGTTATCGTTTTCATATGGCATTGGCTCCGGATGCGAAAAGCTATACCGCCGGCGCCGAGCCCGTGCGCTACGGGAAAACCGGCCGGCTTTCTTTTTTCATCGACCACACTGGAATGGTCAAGAGCGCCGACACCGGCGGCAAACCTCTGACTGCCGAGGTGCTGAAGAAAGACGCGCCAAAGAAATAAGACCTCACGCACTTTCAAAAAATCGGGAGTTGCTTTCAAACAGCAGGGTGCCAGGGCATGACCATCTCGCCGCCACGCGAAATCTCGCTACAATTCAGCTTCACTACGAACTGACGCCGGTCATGAGGACGGGCTCAGGAATCATCCTGAGCGAGGCTTATGAATTTCGGTTGCAGGTCATGGCTTCGCAAACTACAATGCTCAAGCGGTTTTAGCTTACCCTGCCCTTTTCCATTCAATTGACGCGCGCTTCGGGGGCCGCAATCGGAGTAGTTAGTTTGCACGTCCATGCCAGAATTCTTTCGATCGTTAGCATCGCGGTTACGGAAATATTTTAAGGACCGCCGCCACGCCGAGCGTCGTAATGTGCGTCTGCCTATCTCCGCTTCATTTATCGAGAAGACCAAAAAACTAAATAGCCGGCGGCCCCTGACAACGCTGAAGGGCTACACGCGCGACATTAGCGGCGACGGCCTGGCTATCGTGGTTCCGTCAATACATATCGAGGGACACTACCTGGTCGGCGAGGGGCGCACTCTGGTAGTCGAACTCCAACTGCCTGATGGGCCAGTCCATATCAATGTTGTTCCGGTTCGCTATGAAAGAATGGATGAAGATGAAACCGCCACGGGTTATTTGATTGGCTCTCGCATAACTGAGATCAGCGATCCGGACCGTAAACGTTTCATGGCCTATATCGGCACCCTACCGCCATAACGAACATCATCAAGCCAGGCAGAGCCCCTTCATACGCCATCGTCCAATCCTTTAGAAAACCCTGTCAGCGCCCTGGACGAAGCGCAACCAACCGAACGCCTGCGGCACGTGGAAGTTTGGCTCCGGCGTTCGAGTTGGCTGCCATGCCAGGTAACCACGCGTATCGCCTGCCCCCACGCAGCGAAACAGATTCGCCCGCCGGTGTTCTCCTTTTTGAGGTTTGTTAATCGAATCATCCCAGGGGATGCGCATCGCAATCACGACGCGATCTTCTTCAGTGCGGGCGGCCACCGTCATCCCGGAATCAAATTCCCAATCCGTCTCGCGCTGCTCCGGCTGATGATGAATCGCCAGATCGAGCCATTCACCCGTTGGCGCAGCTTCAAGCTCCAAATAGCGCTCGGGCACGGTTGGATCCAGCGCGATGTAAATCTCGCACACGTCGCGATCCCAGAGGCCAATCGTTTTCTTCTGAGTTTGGGGATCAGGATTGACGACCAGTGGTTCGCCTTGATGGCAAAGGAAGCGGACGAAGAGCGCTTCATTCGACCAGAGAATGCGCGCTTCGGCATGACGCCGGGAAGGAGCCGGCTCTCCCGACCAGTAACGCGTAATCGCAACCTGACCCGCTCTCTCCCATTCAGGATCTTGCAGATCTTCAACGCGAAGGCCAGTGGTCCACGGGACTTGTATCTCGGCCGCCTGATCGCTGGTCATCGTCTTTCCTGAAGAGCCTTGTACTTCCGCAATATTTCCAGAGTGCTGGCCAGCGGCAGCGCTTCTATGGTTTTGCCGCGCCCGGTCATTGTCGTGGCGCGAAAGAGAGAGTTGTAGATAGCTTCTTCCGTGGCTTCGATTACCGCCAGGAACAGCGGTGACATCGCATCATTTGGGAGGACTTTGATTGCGCGGGCTGTATTGCGGTCCGCTGGGCTGCGGCCGGTAATGCGAAGATCGGGCGCGGTTGAGAATGCGATGACATAGTCGCCGCTGCCGTTCGAGCCTGCTGATCCCGTTCGCGCCAGTCCCAGCATCGCTCGCGCCGCCAGGCGCCGAAGATTGCGCGGGTCAACCGGCGCATCGGTGGCGACGACAATAATCACTGAACCGTCCGCCGTGTGGCATAGACTTAAGTCTGTGTTGGTCCTTTGGCCCGGCGGACACAGACTTAAGTCCGTGGCACTTAGCTCTTCTTTCAAGTAGTAGCGGCCGAGCTCGCGTCCCACCGGAGCGCCGTTGATGGAGAGAACGCCGCCGAAGTTTGTTTGAACCAGTACTCCGACTGTGTAGCCGCCAAGTGAAGATGGCAGCTTTCTCGAGGAAGTACCGATGCCTCCTTTGAATCCGAACGCGATCGTGCCAGTGCCGGCGCCAACCGATCCTTCCGCGACTGGTCCGCCCCGAGCGTTTTTGATGGCGGCAAACACATCATCACGTTGTATATGACGCCCGCGAATATCGTTAAGCGTTCCGTCGTTTGTTTCCGCCACCAGCGGATTGATGGATTGCACGTCCTCATTTCCCGCCAAAGCGAGCATGTAGTCAATCACCCAGTCGGCAACTCTGGGCACACTCAACGTGGAAGTCAGCAGGATTGGAGTTTCGATCTCGCCAAGTTCATTTACCTGCGTGGAGCCTGCCAACTTTCCGAAAGCATTGCCAACAAAGACTGCGCCGGGAACTTTTTCCCGAAAGAGATTACCTCCATGGGGGAGGATGGCCGTCACGCCCGTGCGCACGTTATCGGCGCGGATGATCGTGGTCTGGCCCACCAATACTCCCTTGACATCCGTAATCGCGTTTAGCTGTCCAGGATCCAGGATTCCGACATTCACGCCTGCCTCTCTTGCCCTTGGCCTTTCCTTTACTGATGGTTCGGTTTGGGCAAGGGTTGGATTCATTGCCGCAAACAGGACAGAGAGAACCAGAAGAAGTATTTTTGACATCATATACTTTTATTGGCGCGGGACCGGCACAGACTGCGGTCTGTCGAGCGTTCGCTATGAAGCCATTCGTCTCTATGTGACTTCGGCCAGGCATCGATCGACCAACCGTACTGGATCGTCATCATAAAAGACCTTGGCCTTTGTCGGCTTCTGAAAAGCTTCGATGATTCGCGCCGCTTCATCGGCCACGCCGCCGGTTTTTGTCAGGCAGCCAATGATCTTTCCTTCGTCGTACGCAATCGTGAATTCGTTGAGCGCGCCCATCGATCCGGCAATAATGAGCACGATATCGCAGGAACGTACCAGCACGACATTCCTCCCCTTCAGGCCGAATCCAGTGTAGATGATCGCATCGCAGGACTCAGTCGGCAAATCGTATTTTTCCACATGCTCGCGTTCATTACTTCCTGGAGAGATTCCGATGTGCAACGCTCCAGCTTCGTGCGCCGCCCAACCTGCTAAGTGCACCAATCCGGTACTCGCCCCCGTTAGTAACACTGCATCCTTAGTGGCGATAGCGCATCCTAACTGCTCGGCTTTTTCGCGCAATATCCGGCTTATGCCCTCAGGCAAAGCGTCATCCGCAGACCCCATTACTCCGATCCTGGTCTTCACAACAGGCCTTTCTCCCTTTCCTGTGCCAACTCTGTGATCGTATCTTCAGCCCTTGCTGGCACCCCGAGTTGATCACGGACATCAAGTTCGCCTTTCTGATCCCTGTTCCACCATTTTTCAGTCAGCAGCCAAACCAGACCGGGCATCAGGAAGAACGTGCCAATCGCGATCGTCACCGTGCGCGGCGAGAAGCCGAATCGATCCAGCATCTCGCCGGTAAGGTAGTTTGACGCCGCCATCGTCAAGGTCAAGAGCGCCAGTTCGGCGGCAAAAACGCGCCCGCGAAACCGATCCTCAACCGTTTGCTGTAACAGCACCGTCGAGAAGACCCAGAGAATACTTCCGCCCGTATGCGCGATTGCCAATACAATCAAAGCGAAAACGAAATTGCGCGCGCTGCCAAACGCTATATAGAAAGCTCCGCCGATGATGAAGGCAATTCCGATCGAGATTTGCATGCGCCGAGGAACATCTCCAGCCAGGCGACGGGCGGCGATTGGTCCCACAGCGGTGCCGATTCCGCGGGCTGCGAATAGGACCCCGATGCCGGTGGCCGTGTTTGCTCCCACCGGAAAGATCTTTTCGCCAAACACGGCCAGCAGAGTAAGTATGCCGCCACCCATGCCCCACGAAGGCTTGACCAGCAACAACGCCAACACTCGCGGCCGCTTCTTGACGTAACGAACGCCTTCGATGCTGTCGGTAATTCCCAGGGCTTTGGCAACAGTGATTTTGCTTTTCTCCCTGACGGGGCGCGGGGGAAAACGGACGCTGGCGACCAGGAGAGCAGAACCGATGAAAGTGAAGGAGTCCAGCACGAAGGCGGCGTCAGTCCCAAACCAACCGGTTACCAGACCGCCAACTGCGGCGCCCAGCGTCAGCATCGCCGACCAGGTAACCGACGCGATGGCGTTGGCCGGAACCAGTTCACGGTCCGAGACAATGGACGGGATCGCCGCGGTCTTTGCCGGCTCGAAAAAAGTAGAGAAACCCAGTTGAAAAACTGTCAACGTGTAAACCAGCCACATCTGATCCGCCCGGCGCACCAGAAGAAAGCCGAGCACAACAATCGCCCGCAGCAAATCGGAAACGATCATGATCGAGCGGCGGCTGAACCTGTCAGCCAGGACGCCTGATAGCGGACCAATGAAAAAAGTGGGAAGAAAGCGGGCGACAAGAACCAGGCCGACGGCTCGACCTGAACCGGTAAGGTTCAGGACGATTGTGTAGATGGCAATCGTGTCGAACCAATCACCTAGTTGGCTGACGACCTGGCCCAGCCAGAGATGACGAAAAGCACGATTGCTTCGCAGCAGCTCGAGGTAACCAACCGGCTTATGTGATCCCAGGGCTTTGTGTAGTGCCTGACCCAACCGCACACCGTCCGAATAAGAGTTGAAGTTGCAGGTTGCACTTAGGCGTTGCGCGTTGTCAATGCGAGGTTAACGTTCGATTCAGGGTGCTTAATTTCGTTTCTTGAAAGCGTTCTGACCGAAAATTCAACCTGACCCGTCACAATGATTGCCTGAATGATGGCTGCCTTCAACCAAAGTCGCCGCTCTCAAGAAACCCCAGACATTAAGAGCTCAACTCAGAAACTTCAACATCAAGACTGCGGCACATTGCTTGTTAAGAGGAGGGTGCGGCTAGGAGCGTTACGCGCATCGGGCTCACCGCACTGAGCCCGCTAGCCGCGCTTGGATCAAAACTATGGAGCGTTCCCTCCTAACAGCCTTGACAAGGCATCTGCCGAAATCTCACCCCCAAAACAGGCGGGCGATGTGCCCTTTGCCCGCCTCTTGCCCGGTTCGGCGCCGGAAACGAAAGCTGACTTGCTCCCGGCAATCGTTTTCGGCGCCGTACTCGCTTCTTAATAACGCTGCAATGATTTTACGAATGTACTAAGGAACGAATTACAAACTAATTTTGAAATGTTGCGAATTGAAAAACTTAACGAATAGAAGCTGGATTCGGGAGCAGGAATGAAACTGATAGATCTCAGTCATTACAACCACGGGTACCGGCGTTACTGGTACGCGATGGTGATAGCCGGCACGCTCGCGACCGCGTGGGCCGGCTACCGTTGTCTATCGTTCACCTCGACGCAGTGGGTCGAGTTCGTGGGCTTGATGGGTTGCGCCATCATTGCCAGCTGGCGTCCCATTCGCATTCCCAACGCCAACGCGAGCGTTACCGCTGGCGATACCTTCACGTTTCTGGCCATCCTGTTTCTCGGAGTCCCCGCAGCTGTGTTGATTGGCACAGTGGACTCTCTAATCAGCTCGCGTAGAACTTCCCAGCGCGTTCCCAGCTGGATTGTAGCCCCGGCGATGATGGCCGGAACGGTCTTCGTTGCGGGGCATGCTTTTTATTTCACATTGGCAGCATACGGGCGCGTGACCGGCATGGCTGTTACAGGGGCGCCTTTGCACTTCAGCCAAATTGTAGTGCCGTTGGCCATGACGGCGATGATTCAATACTTCCTGAACAGCACCAGCATCGCGACCCTGTTTGCCCTCAAAAACAAGCGTCCCATTTGGAGATTCTGGCGTAATGACTATCTTTGGACGTCCTGGTGCTTTTTCGCCGCCGCGATAGCCGCCGCCGTAATCTATGGGGCGATTACTCATTTCGGAATTCAATACGTCATTCTAAGCGCGCCGTTCATCGCGGTGATCTATTCGACTTATAAGATCTACTTCGAGCGGGTAAACGCAAAAACGCGCGAAGCCTCCGAAGCAAGCCGCTTGCACCTCGCCACAGTTGAGGCGCTGGCTACGGCGATCGATGCCAAGGACCAAACTTCGCATTGTCACGTCCGGCGCGTACAAATTTACGCGGCCGGGATGGGACAGGTGCTGGGACTTTCTGAAGCCGAGATTGCCGCCCTCAAGGCAGGCGCCCTGCTTCACGACATCGGCAAGCTGGCCGTCCCCGATCACATCCTGAACAAGCCCGGGGGATTGACTCCCGCCGAGTTCGAAAAGATGAAGGTCCACACAACGGTGGGCGCTCAGATTTTGAGCCGGGTAGATTTTCCTTATCCGGTCGTGCCGATCGTGCGCCATCATCATGAACAATGGAACGGCCGCGGCTATCCCGACGGGCTTAAAGGCGAGCAGATCCCCGTTACCGCGCGAATCATGTCGGTCGTCGATTGTTTTGACTCGGTACGCGAAGACCGGCCGTTTCGTCGCGGCATGTCGAGCGAGGAAGCCATTAGTTTGCTGCGTCGGGGAGCGCGCACGCTTTTCGATCCAAGAATCGTGGAGTTATTCGTCGAGAACTTGCCGCGATTTGAAGCAGAGATTGCGGCGCGAGGCCTTGAGCAGCTGGCCCTGACGAATGAGCCGCTGGCACTAACACACGATCCAATGGCTCCCTTGTTATTTCCCGACGCCAGTCTGGCCGGCATGGGGGATACTGCGTCATTCATGGCTTACGATCAGATTCGAAATGCCCACCGCGAGGTCTATGCGCTTTATGAGATTGCCAGCACGTTTGGCTCGTCGCTGGAGATCTCCGACACGCTTGCTATCCTGGTGGACAAGGTCGCACACATCGTTCCCTTCGATACCTGCGTCGTGTACGTTTACGATGAAGTGAAGGGTTACGCGACCTCGGCGCATGCCGTCGGCAAGAATGCCGAAGCGCTGCGTTCGCGTTGTGTCGCGCCGGGCGAAGGCGTAACCGGCTTCGCGCTCGCGAATCGTCGCGCCATCAATCAGATTCATCCGAGTTTGGATTTCGTCGGCGTAGAGCTGGAGCCCGGCACCCAATACCGTTGCATGGTGACGTTGCCCCTGTTCAAAGATGACCTGTTGCTGGGTGCGCTGTCGGTTTACTCGACGGAGTTAAGTGAATACAACGACGACCATATGCGGCTGTTGGAGACGGTCACGCGGCTGGCTTCCGACGCGCTGGCCAACGCGATGCATCACGCCCAGGCAGAATCCAACGCGCTCACCGATCCGCTTACCGGACTGCCAAATGCCCGCTGCATGCAGGTCCGTTTCGATGAAGAGGTTTCGCGCACGAGACGCACAGGCCGGCCCTTCCAGGTCGTCATGCTCGACCTCGATCACTTCAAACAGGTCAACGACACCTTTGGCCACAAAGTGGGCGACAAGATGCTGCGCGAAGTTGCCAATATTATTCATGCACAATTGCGCGAGTACGATTTTCTCGCGCGCTACGCCGGAGACGAATTTGTCGCCATCGTTCAGGATTTGACCGGGCCTCAGGTCGAAGAGCTGGGCGAGCGCATCGAAGCGGCGGTATCAAAGTTTTCTCTGCACATGCGCGGCGAAAGGCGGGCGCAGGTCGGCATCAGCCTGGGCGCCGCCACCTATGGACCGGATGGCGAGACTTTGGATCATCTTCTGATGGCCGCCGATCAGGCAATGTACTCGGCTAAATCTGCACACAAACGGAGCGAAGCCGACGCGGCTTCCACGCGCAAGGACACTCTCCTCGATCTCAATACCGACAACCTCGCCACCGCCGCCATCAACTGAGATCCTTCTTGACAATCCTCGTTCGCTTCGCTTCAATCTAAAGCATGCGTGGAGATCCACGTCGTCGCACGCAGTTTTGAGCCGCGCGCACTGTGAACTCCCCTTTTTCACGCCTACGAATCGTGAAGCATGCCAGCTCCTCCAGATACAAACACGAAGGACTCTCCTGGTCCGACCGGCGCTACGCTGCTGATAGTTGACGATGACGCCGGCACGCGCAAGAGTCTGCGTCGCATCTTTGAAGATGCGGGCCATCGCATAATTACCGCGACCAACGCGCCCACGGCGTTGCGTTTATTGCACAAAGAGCACTGCGATCTGGTAATGCTCGACATTGAGCTGCCCGGCGTTGACGGCTTTGCCCTTTGTCGCTTGCTGCGCGCCCAACCGGAGATGAAACAGTTGCCGGTGGTGGTGTTTTCAGCCAGCGATGCGGAAACGCGCCAGGTAGAAGCTTTCGCCGCCGGCGCAGACGATTACATCACCAAACCCTCTACACCCCCGGAATTGCTCTCCCGCGTTAATTCACATCTGAATGCCGCCCAACGTGAATGGGCTCTCCTGGGGAGTAATCGTGAGTTGCGCTTTCTGGCGGATCTCGGTCGCGGATTATTGCGCGCGCTCGAGCCCGGTCAGGTGGTACGCCGTGTAGCCGGCGCGACTTATGAAGCCATTGGCGCGTCTCTTTCCGCGGCCATCGTTGACATCGAGGGGAAGACAGCGGTCTGCGTGTTCGATCGCGAAGGCAGTGCCGAAGGATTGCCGCTGATTCACGAAGAGAGACTCACCATTTGGCTGGCATCGGCGGGCTCCGCGGTCGCTGCCAGAATAGTTGATGGGAACCAGTTCCTTTTGCGTGACGACGCCCACGCCGTGGAGTACGTGGTCCCCATCCGTTTCGGTGGACGTACCAAGGGAGCGCTGATAGTTGCTTTCGATTCCGCAGAGGACTGTGGCGAGACCGAGTGCCGTTTGGTTGACGCGGCGGCGCAACAGGCCGCGCTGGCTTCACATATTTCTTCACTGTACCTGGCGGCGCGCGACTCGGCCGCGAAACTGTCCGAAGAGGTAGATCGCCGCACTGCGGAAGCAGAAGCACAGCAGCGCTTCACCGGGGCCATCATCGATAGCCTGCCCATTTCCCTCTATGCTGTGGATCGCCAGTATCGCATCGTCGCCTGGAACCATAAGCGCGAGTTGGGTGAGCTGGGCATTCCGCGCGGCGCTGCTCTTGGCCGTAGCATCTTCGAAGTGTTAACCAGGCAGAAACGCGAAGCGCTGGAGCGAGAGTTTATACGCGTGTTTGAAACGGGAGAAATTGAGCGCATCGAACAGGAAACTGTGACCGACTCCGGCGAAACCGGGCATTGGCTGATTAGCAAGATTCCGATGCGCGCCGAGGGCAGCGAAAAAGTAACCCACGTAATAACTGTCGGCGAAGATATCTCTCCACGCGTCAGAGCAGATCGAGCGGTAGCTCGCGCGGAAAAATTGGCGGCGGTCGGGCGGCTGGCCGCCGGCATCGTGCATGAAATCAACAATCCGCTGGCGACCATCGCAGCCTGCGCGGAAGCCCTGGAGTCCCGGGTGCAGGAAGGCGCCTTCGACGTCTCCGGCGAAGTTGATAACCTGCGCGAGTACCTGGGACTAATTCGCGACGAAGCCTTCCGTTGCAAAACAATAACGAATGGACTTCTTGATTTTAGTCGCACGCGCGCCGGGCGGCACACGAGCGTCAATGTCGCGGATGTGGTCAACGCAACTGCACGGCTGGTTACTCACCAGCATCGTGGCGATAATATAGAGATCGTTGTGCAGGCGGCGAATGATGTAATGATCGTCTCCGGCGACGAAGGCCATTTGCAGCAGGCCGTGGTCGCTCTGGCAACCAATGCCATTGATGCGATGCCCATGGGCGGTCGCCTGACGCTGCGTACGCGAGGACTCTATCCGAATGTATTGATCGAGGTAAGCGACACCGGCATTGGGATTCCGCCGGAAAACCTGGCAAAAATCTTCGATCCGTTCTTCACCACAAAAGAGGTTGGTCGCGGCACGGGGCTTGGGCTCGCCGTTTGTTATGGTATTTTAACGGAGCACGGGGGCAAGCTTGAGGTGCACTCGAAGGTCGGTGTCGGCACGACGTTTACGATCACGCTGCCTGCCCGCCGCGACGGAGACCAAATCTCGTGAGCGAAACACAGACGACCCGGCTGCTGATTGCCGAAGACGAAGCCAATCTGCGGCTGGTGCTACAAAAAGAGCTGCAGCGCCTCGGCTATCGAGTGCAGGTAGCGCCGGACGGCGAGGCGGCCCTGCGCCGTTTGGAAGAAAGCAATGTCGATGTGTTGCTCTGCGATATCAACATGCCGCGGATGGATGGCATGGAGCTTCTGCGGCGTGTGCACGAACGGCCGAATCCGCCGGAAGTAATCATGCTTACTGGGCAGGGCACGATCGAGACGGCCGTCGAGGCCATGAAGATTGGCGCCTACGATTACCTCACCAAGCCTTATACGATTAATGAGCTGGATGTGCGCGTGCGCCAGGCCGCGGAAAAGCGCCGTCTGCGCGTCGATAATCAGCGGCTGCGCGAGCAATTGGCGCGGCAGTCAGCGCTACCTGAGATCATTTCCGTTTCCGATGCCATGCGCGAAGCGGTACGACTGGTGGAGCGCGTGGCCCCGTCGGATGCTTCAGTCCTGATTACAGGGGAATCGGGAACGGGTAAAGAGCTGATTGCGCATGCGATTCACCGCCTGTCGAGTCGCGCGGACGCCTCCTTCATCGATCTGAACTGCGCCGCGTTTCAGGAATCGCTGCTTGAATCGGAACTTTTCGGTTATGAGGCCGGGGCCTTTTCCGGCGCGAAGGGGCGCAAGCTTGGCCTGATTGAGTTGGCTGATGGTGGCACCCTTTTCCTCGACGAAATTACGGAACTGCCGGCGCCCCTGCAAGCCAAGCTATTGCGGGCGATCGAGACTCGCACTTTTTTCCGGGTCGGCGGGGTGCGCAAAGTTGAAGTAAACGTGCGTATCGTAGCCGCGACGAATCGCAACATTGATTCAGTTGTCGCTGACGGATCGTTTCGCTCGGATTTGCTTTATCGCATCAACGGATTTCAAATTCATCTGCCGCCGCTGCGCGACCGTCCTGAAGATATCGAGCCCCTCACGGAGTACACGCTAAGACAGCTTACCGGCGCCAACGCGCCCGAGATTGTTCCCGAGGCCCGGGAGGCTTTACGTGCTTATGCCTGGCCCGGCAACGTCCGCCAGTTGCGCAACTGCCTGGAGCGCGGCGTTCTGCTGGCTAATGATGGCCGCATCACCCTCGATGAATTACCGCCCGAAGTTCAGCGCTCGTCAGCCGGTTCAGCGTCGACAGCCGTTCTGATGTCCTCGACTGCCGGAGGCCAGCCGGTGGGTTCGACAACCACTGACGCCGCGCCCGCATCTTTGCGAGAAGTCGAGCGGCAGCAAATTCTATCTGCACTGGAACAGACGGGCTGGCACCGCGGCAAGACAGCGGAGATGCTCGGCATTTCTCCATCAACTCTTTATCGCCGCTTACGTGATTACAATCTTGAACGGCGGAACGCCTGAGGGGGCTTCAGCCTTTCAATTTCTTTCGATCAATCTTGCCCCGATCGTTTTTGGGAAGTGAGGCGACGAAGTCGATCCAGCGCGGATATTTGTAAAGTGCGATGCGCGACTTGACGAACTCCTGGATTGACACGGCCAGTTGCTCGGTTGGCGCATTGCCTTCGCGAAGCACAATAAATGCTTTTGGTTTGACTAGGCCATCGCCCGTGTCATGGCCAATGACCGCGCACTCCAGCACGACCTCATGTTGCAGCAGGCAGTTCTCAATCTCCGCCGGGGCAACGAAGACGCCGGAAACTTTCAGCATTGCGTCGGTGCGACCGTGGTACCAGTAATACCCTTGCGAATCTACATGAAACTGGTCTCCGGTAGTGCACCAATCGCCCGCAAAAGTCTCCTTTGATTTCTCATGCGCGTTCCAGTAACAAAGCGCTGCCGAGTCTCCTTTTATCTTTAGCGTGCCCATCTCTCCAGTGGACACTTCCTTACCTTCCGCATCGACTATCTTCGCTTCATAACCTTCGACGACCCGCCCCAGGCTTCCGGGCTTCACGTCATCCGGCCGGTTTGTGACATAGATGTGAAACATTTCTGCTGAACCGATGCCGTCGCAGATTTCGACACCGAACATTTCTTTCCAACGATGATATAGCTCGACCGGCAGCGCCTCACCCGCTGAATAGCAAAAGCGCAAGCTCGACAAATCCTTCGCGTTCGCGCCCTCGGCGTTGAGCATCCCATTAATCATCGTCGGCACTGTTGTCAGAATCGTCGGCTGGAAGCGCTCGATCATTTCGAACATCTTTTCCGGCGTGGAACGCTCCGTAAAGAGAGCGGTGGCGCCGCCGACCGCGAAAGGAAAAAGCAGGTTAGTGCCTGTGGCATATCCGAAGAATAGTTTGGGAACAGACACCGTCAGGTCGTTTTCGCTAATGCCCATTGTGCGTTTGGCAAAAACTTCTGTGTTGTAGGGCAAATCGTGTTGCAGGTGCACCGCACCCTTGGGATGTCCGGTCGAGCCGGAAGTAAAAAGCCAGATTGCCATGTCGTCACGATGCGTGTCGGCGCCTCTGCATACCACCGGCTGAGTGGAAACAACTTCGTCGAACGAAAGAAACCTGACGCGGCTCTCTTTAGGATTGATCCGGTCTTCGTCAACTGCGCTTTCATTACGAACGAAAAGCGCTGCCCGCAGATACGCTGCGTCCCCGGCAGCCTCGGCAAACGTTTTGAGGAGCGACTCGTGAATCACAGCCACCCGAGCGCGCGTGTAATCAAGATAGTATTTGTAATCTTCAACCGGCAGTAACGGGTTTACCATCGTAATTACCGCGCCGATCCGCGCCGCACCAAACCACGTCCACACAAACTCCGGACAATCCGGCAGGACCATAAGCACGCGATCCTCAATCTCGACGCCCAGCTCGCGCAGCGCATTGCCCGCGCGGTTCGACATTCGCGCCGTATCGCCGTAGGTGTAGGTTTTATCGTTAAAGTAAAGACAGGTCTTGTTCTCGCGCCCTTCCTCGAGACTGTCGTAGAGGAAGTAATCGGCCATGTTGAAGCGCTCGGGAAATTCTATGGTCATATACTATGTAGGATTGACTGTTTCCGACGTCAACCTTTAGGATTGGTCAGTCATAGAATTCCCGACGATGGCCGACAGTTATGATCCTGACCAGTCGAGTCTCATCATTGATCTCATAGCCAACTCGCCAGTCGCCAACACGAATGCGCCATAGCCGGTCTTCACCTTTAACTTTCAGGCATCCGTGGGGCCGTGGATTGTCCGATAGAGCGAGCGCCGCAGGTACGATTCTGTTCTTGGTGGATCGATCGAGCCGCTTCAATTCGCGCTCAGCGTGGGAGGTGATAATAACCTTATACATCAATCTCGCCGGCGTTTCGTAACTCTTCAACCACCTCGTTAAGTGGTCGAGACGGTTCGTCTCTCGTCTCATGAGCTACGCGGCTTACGTGCAAATCCTCAAGCAGTTCTTCGTACTCCTCCAGCGGAAGGATCACTGCCGTCCTTTCACCGTTAGCGTCCGTAACGTATTGAACATTGCGTGACATATGTATGCTCCGTCTAAAAGCTCTTCGCCATTATTTTATCATAGTGAAACCTGCGAAAGAGACCCGGATTCCGGTCACTCGCCGGCGAATGGGCACCCCTCGTCACCGGCTTTCGCACTCAGATACGTTCGCGCTTCCCAGAACTCGGGAAAGAATTTCTTATCAAGCGTCGTGCGCAGATAGCCAATCCCTTCGGAGCCGCCGGTACCGCGCTTGGCGCCTACCATTCGCTCTACCATCTTGATGTGATGCGAGCGCCACAACGAAAACCATTCGTCGTGGTCGAGCAAGGCTTCAGCCAGCGCAAACTCTTCTTCGTATTTTTCAAAGTTGGCGAGAATGTCGCGAACGGCGCGCACCCGTTTGCTGTAGGGCCGGCGCCGCTCTTTTTTCCCGGGCGCCGTATCCTCGGTAGGAGCATCGAAACCGCGTCGCCGCAATAGCGCGTAGAACACATCGCCCAACGAAGGCTCTTGCATTCGCTTTTGCAGGCGACCATGAGCAAATTCGTCTGATTTGAATTCGCGCAGAATAGCTTCACTCTTCAGCCCCGACGAGACTTCGATCTCGCGAAACTGCATGGATTGAAAGCCGCTGGCCGGATTCAACTCCTCGCGAAAGCCAAGGAAATCAATGGCCGTCATCGTTTCCAATATATGAATCTGCCTGACCAGAAGTTTTTCGATTTCGACTATGCGCCGCAAAGCGCGCGTGGCCGAAAGCACTCGGTCGTCGTTTATTAAGCGAGTCGCGGCGTCAATCTCATGAAGGATCTGTTTGAACCACAGCTCGTAAGCCTGGTGAACCGTGATGAAAAGCAGCTCATCGTGATGCGCCGGATCGGAGAGCAGGCTTTGCAGCTCGATCAGCTCGGGCACGCGAAGGTACTTGTTATAAGAGAGCGGGGGATTCGCGCCGTAGTCTTTACTCATAAGGATGAAGGATGAAGGATGAAGGATGAAAGCCGCAAGATGACAACGCCAGTTTCATCCTTCCGCCTTCAGCCTTCATCCTTCAAAAAGCCGCCCCGGCCGCTTCGTTTGTCGCGTAGGATCGTGTGTCCCGGATCGTTTTCATTTCGTTGATAGCAAACTCCAGCTCGTCGTCAGTAGTGTAGAAATGCGGCGAGAGGCGGACCCCCGCGCCGGGGCGATAATCAACGATAACCTCTCTTCGAACCAACTCCCTGGTAACGGCGGCGGCGTGCTCTACAGCAATCGTAACCGTCCCGCCGCGTCGCGCCGGATCGCCGGGGCTGGTGACACGAAACCCTGCTGCCTCCGCTAGCTCGATCAGCCGCGACGTTTGCCGGACGCTCTTCTCGCGAATCGCCGGAACGCCGATTTCATTTATGATCTTGTAGCCACTCTGCGCGGCGTAAAGCGCGGGGATTGCCGGCGAGCCATGCAGGAAACGAGTGATATCTGACGCATAGCGAAGCGTGGTATCAAACGCAAACGGCTCTTCATGGGCCATCCAGCCGGTCGTCTTCGGTTGCAAGCGCTCGATCAAATCGGGGCGAACGTAAAGATAGCCGGCGCCCGGCCCGCCACAGAGCCACTTCACCGAGCCTCCGGTGGCGAAATCAACATTCAAATCTTTGACGCTGAAGGGAACGGTGCCTGCCGATTGGTAGACATCAAGCACGACCATTGCGCCGACTTCATGGGCGCGGTCAGTGATAGCTTTCGCGTCTTGCAGAAACGCGCTCTTGTAAAGCACGTGCGAAATCGGAACCAGCAGCGTCGTTTCATCTATGGCCGCCAGCAGGCGCTCAAGCGGCACGGTGATGCCGTCGTCTGACTTCACCGTCTCGATGCGCAAGTTGCCGTTACGGGCGTGCGCTTCATAGACGTACATGACGGTGGGAAAGTTGAGCTCGGAATAAACTACCTTGTTTCTTTTCGGAGTGGGCTCAAAACACGACAGGATCAGCGACTGGCAGATCGAGACGTTCTGATGCATGACGACGGTGCGCGGATCGGCTCCAATGATGCGTGCCACCTCGTTGCCGGTAGTGACCGGCATCTCCCACCAACCTTCGGCCCAGGCCCGCACGCCCCGGGTGGCCCAGGTTTCTGCATACTCGTGCATTCGCTCGTAGGTCTCGCGGGGCATGGCGCCCAGACTGTGCGAAATCAAGTAGACAGTCTGGTCCAGGATGGGAAACTCGCTGCGCCATTTTATGAGCTGATCGGTCACTACTATCTCCATGCGATATCGAGCGCTGCCGGATGAAGTAATTTACCACAGAGTGGTGCGCGAGCTTTAGGCTGGCAACCTGACGAAGTTAGTTGTCCCAGCCGGGTTCTTGGATAAATCCAAAGCGCCGTCGGCTCTTCGCTCTGCCGGTGCACTCCAAAAAAGGCACGTCGTGGTAAATTGACAGCCGCCCATGTGGAAGTTTCCCAATCCGATAAAGCATCCCATCCCGGAAGCGCGCTGGCCCAGCGCGGAGGAAACTACCCGGTCCCTCCTTTTTCAAGCAATCGCCATTGGCCCTATCAGCCTGGAAAACCGTACCTGGGTTCCGGCGATGGTTCCCTGGCGCGCCACCGAAGACGGTTTCGTCACCCAAGCAAATCTTGATTGGTATAGGCGATTTGCCGAAGGACAACCTGGCGCATTGGTGGTTGAAGCGACCGGTGTGCGCGACATTCCCAGCGGACCGTTGCTCCGTATTGGTCACGATCGATTCCTTCCGGGACTTCGCCAACTTGTCGAAACTGTGCGCGAAGCCAGTGGCGGCCATACGCGTCTCTTTATTCAGATCCTGGACTTTCTCGCCGTTAAGCGGCGGCCGGATCCGGCAAAGTTTTTCCAGAGGTTTCTTAAGGTCGCCAATCATCATCGTAAAGCCATCGCAGAAGTGACTGGCGACGACAGCTGGCTCGGCGCTGAAGAAGAAAGAGTACGCACATTTCTTAATAGCTCGTCAGTTGAGATTATCGAAAGCATCCTCGACGAGAGCGAGCTCGAATCGCTGCGCTTCGGTTATCGCGAGCGAGTGACTGATACGTTCTTGCCGCACATACAAGAGTTGCCTCAAGTGCTTCCCGGTATCTTTGCCGACGCCGCGCGACGAGCGCGCGAAGCGGGTTTCGATGGTGTCGAGTTGCATTACGCGCATGCCTATACGATGGCAGGCTTCTTGAGCGCGCTGAACAATCGCGCCGATGGTTACGGCGGTGCTCGCGAAAACCGTGTGCTTTTGCCGTTGGAGGTTTACGCCGCCGTGCGCGAACGAGTTGGCAACGATTACGTTGTCGGGGCTCGTTTTCTGGGCGACGAAGTGATCGAAGGGGGTAACAGAATTGAAGACGCAGCGTACTTCGGGGTCGAGTTTGCCAGGGCGGGGTTTGATTTCCTCTCGATCTCAAAAGGCGGAAAGTTCGAAGACGCGCAGCAGCCGAAGGTGGGCGAGGCCGTCTATCCGTACACGGGACAAAGCGGCTACGAATGCATGCCCACAACGCTGTCCGACGAGCGTGGCCCATTCGGTCGCTCGGTGCCGCAGGTTGCCGCCATCAAGAGCGCGGTGAACGGCGCCGGATTCAAAACACCCATTGTCGCGACCGGGGGAATCACGACCTTCGAGCAGGCGGAAGCCATCCTGCAACGCGGCGACGCGGACATTGTTGGCCTGGCGCGGCAGGCGCTGGCCGACCCGGACTGGTTCTTGAAAGTTAAGCTTGGGCGCGGCGATGAAATTCGGCGCTGCACCTACACGAATTACTGCGAAGCGCTGGACCAGGCGCACCGTCAGGTTACTTGCAAGCTTTGGGATCGCACGCAGCTGGATGACCCGGGAACTGCGCTGGCTGAAGATGGGCGGCGGCGGCTACTGGCGCCGCGGTGGGAGCGCTAGTCTGTCCGGGAATTGTGTGCCACCCCTGCTTCGGTGACGAATGAATGATCTTCCTCAATCGTAAGGTCGAAAACTGTTTCATCCGTGAAGCAGAATTCAACTGACTCAAGAACTGTCGCATCGCCGGATTCGCAGGTAATCAGATTGTCACCTGGATGCAGGTATTGCGCTTCGCACCAGAGCGATCCCGTTTCTCCACTCTCCGTTTCCCGCAAAGGCGAAATATGCTCGCCTATCTCTTCTAGTACACCCTCCAAGTCGTTCAGGATTCTTTCGTTTCTGAATCGCAATACACGCACTCCCGCCACTTGTATTTGCCGGTGCCGGATCCCATCGGCCCACTGAGATTTTGCTGAATCGTGCACTGAACCATCCAGTTCTATCGCTAATGGAACCTCCGGGGCGTAGAAATCAACGATGTAATTGGCTCCAAGTGGGTGTTGACGACGGAACTTAATTCCCCGAAGGTTTCGACGCCGAAGGTGGGCCCAGAGAATTTCCTCCGCTGAAGTACCCTCACTTTGAAGCTTGCGGGCGAAGGTTAACAATGCAGGATTAACACCTCCCAACCGGCGTTGGATTTCTCCCCTCCCCGCAAGCGGGGAGGGGTTGGGGGTGGGGCGCGCTTCCACCTCTCCCCCTGTCCCCCTCTCCGCTTGCGGAGAGGGGGAAACAATCAGAAAACGTTGCTCAGGCGTGCACCAGACCATTATTTCGCTAGATTGCACACGAAGTCCGATCATTCTTCCAACATGAGGCCTGCTTTGGACGCCGATCACTCTTCGCCACCTTCCCCGATGCGTCCAAACGGATTCGCCCTGACAAATGGACTCGATATCTTTCCAGCCGAGTTCAGTCTTGATCTTTGCGTCCTTACGAAAACATTTTGAGCGGTCAATCGCTTCATATGCCGCTACAAACGCCGGGTCCCGCCGCCTCAAACTCTCGAGATCCACCCTTCCACTGCGGGTCATCAACACGTACGCAAGCTCAATCGGGTCGAGGTGCATATAATCCCGGGCATTTTCGAACCAAACCATACTGTCATAAGCCGCGGCTTGATACTCCTCAATTACCGGCTTGCGCGTTTTTTCGAATTCTTCAAGCGCCGAGCGCACATTCCCGCTTTTTGTGAAACACTTTTCCAGCGCGATTGCGTCTTCGAACGCCAGCTTAGTTCCTGAACCAATGGAGAAATGCGCCGTGTGTAGCGCGTCGCCGAGCAGCACAACGTTCTCGTAATGCCAACGCGCGTTTTTCACCAGCAGAAAGTTGATCCACTTCGAATTGTTCGAGAGCAGCGGATGTTTGTCCAGATCCGCCTGGAAAACTGTTTCCAGATAACGGCGCGTGTCTTCATGGGTCATCCCCGCAAAACCGGCCCCGATCCAGGTCGGCTCATCGCATTCAACGATGAACGTGCTCGTGGTTTGGTTGAATTTGTACGAGTGCGCCGCAAACACTCCGGCGTCGTTCTCGCGAAACGTCAACGTCAGGCCGTGGAATAGACGGCGGGTGCCATACCAGATGTATCTGTTAGTGCGGACAGCCAAGATTGGTTGAAAGGTATCGGCATACTTCTGACGAACTGTGCTGTTTACGCCATCGGCCCCAATTAGCAGATCAGCACTCCGTCGCAATTCTTCGATCTGGTTATCGGAAACGTCTGCACGGAAATGTAATTGGACATTCAACTCGCGGCAGCGCTGGTGCAGAATCCGCAGCAGTTCCAGGCGCGCGACGCCGGAAAAATGGTTTCCGCGAATCGTGATCTTCTGGTCCCGGTGAACGACGTCGACGTTGTCCCAGGTCTGAAAGCTATCCGTAATTCGATGGAACGAGTCTTCGTCGGCCTCTTTCAAATTCGCCAGCGTCTTCCCCGAAAAGACCACGCCCCAGCCAAACGTATCGTCAGGCCCGTTGCGCTCGTGGATGGTGATGTCGTGCGCGGGGTCAGCCTTCTTCATGAGGATGGCAAAATACAACCCCGCCGGTCCGCCGCCGATGATGTTAGTTTTCATCTGCGAATTTTAGTCGCAAATCAACCCGCTTGCTGCCGGCTATCAAGGGCCGCGCCCAGTCTTTCCAGACCGCTCTTGAATGTCTCCGGCTGGCAGCAGATGCCGATACGAAAGTGCTGCGGCATTTCGAAAAACTTGCCAGGCACAACGGCCGTTTCATATTTCTCGTGCAGCAAACTACATAAGGTTTCGACACTGCCCTGACGCAGCCGCGGAAACGAAGTAGTGCCGGTCTCGGTTCTAACCGCCTCGAGGTCGCTACGAGTATCGAGAAACTGATTGAGCGAGGCGCGGTTGCTTGCCAGGATTCTTTGCGCGCGCGCCGCGATATGCGGCAGTTGCTCCAGCGCCACGACGCTCAAGCGTTCAGTTGGATGCGGGCCCACGCCATCGAAAATGTCCTTCAGACGCCACAGGCTCTGCGCCAGCTGCGGCTCCGCCAGGATCCAACCACAGCGCAACCCGCTCAGGCCGTAACCTTTCGTCAGGCTGCTGGTGGCAATAAACACTGGACCAAGGTGAACACAGGATCCCGGTCCATCTTCGAACATCGCTTCGAGATAGACTTCATCGACCAGCACTCGCGCACCAACCTTGCGGGCAAGCGCCCCAATCTCTTTCAAAGTTTCGTTGCCGACCAACACACTACTGGGGTTATGCATGTTGGTCAGCACGATAAGGCGCGTTCGCGAGGTGATCTGATTGGCTATGGCTTCAACATCCACACGGAAATCATCGGCAAATGGACGGGGAAAGCGTTTGATGTTGGCGCCAAGGTATTCCGCAATGGCGAGGAGCGGTTCGTAAGTAGGCTCCTCAATCAACACCTCATCGCCGTGATCGAGAAGGGCGGCCATCGCCAGATGGTTGGCCATCGAAGTGCCGCCGGATACTGTCACTACCGATTCAGCCGGCACGCGGCAATGCGATGCCAGCGCCTCAAGCAGCGGCCGATAGCCGTAGGCGTCCGCTCCGTGCAATTCGAGGTCATCAAGCGCGACCTGGAATTCGGCGAAGGGCAGATTAAGCACGCCGCTGAGCGCCAGATCGTATTTCGCCGGCGGGCGGGTCTTGGCCCAATGCATGTAGGCAGACTGCTTGTTCATGCTTAGATTTACTAATCAGAAACCGGATGATTCCTTTTCCGCCACCAGCCCCAGAGAAAATACACCGGCAACCCGGCCAGCATAATACCCAAACCAATGGCGCTGTTGCGCGGATACTTGTAGACCGTGCTGAAAATCACTGCACCGCAGGCAACGATGAAAAAGATTGTCGTCAGCGGATGTCCCGGTATCCGGAATGTTCGTGCTTCGTCAGCCTTGCTGGCTCGTGCCCGACTTCTAAAAAGAAATACGCACATTGCGGTTAAGGCAAAGAAAACCACGTCAACCGACACGACGTAATTCAGAATCTGCTCGTATTTACCGGAAAAAGCGATCACAATCGCCAGCGCCCCCTGCAAGGCTATGGCAAACGCGGGCACACGCGCCCGGTTGAGCCGGGCCAGGCCTTTGAAGAACACGCGGTCCTGGGCCATCGCGAAATAAACCCGCGGCGCAGTCAACATGCTCTGGCTCAAAAATCCCAGCGTCGAAATAGCAATGCCAACGGCAATGAAGCGCGCGCCGCGTTCGCCCAACGCCAGTCGCATCACCGCCGACGCCGGCGTTTTTGTCTGTGCCAGTCCCTGCGCGCCCAGCGCATGGACGCAGACAAAATTCACGGAAAGATAAACCGCGATCACGCCCAACACGCCTAGCAATAATCCGCGAGGGAGATTCTTGCGTGGCTCGCGCACCTCACCTGCCACGAAGCACGCCGTTTGCCAGCCGCCATAAGCAAACTGCACCGGAATCAAGGCAGCGCCAAAAGCTGCCAGCGCCGGCCATATACTTGAAGACGACCCTGCGTAAGCGGTGATCGTTTGGCTCTGTGGCGGGCCGCTGACAGTTAAGCCCCAAACAACAAGCGTCGCGATGGCAATCAGCTTTAGAACCATGAACACATTCTGCGTAGTGCTGCCGGCGCGCACGCCGAGGCAATTGATAAGCGTCAGTGCGCTCAAAGCGATCGCGGCAACCAGCGCCGCGTTACGATCGCTGGGGGCCAGGTGGCCCAGCTCCAGGAAGTACTTGGCAAAGGTGACGGCAACCGCGGCCATGCCGCCGGTCTGAATAACCAGTAGCAAAGCCCAGCCGTAAAGGAAGGCGATTGACGGGTGAAAGGCGTCGCGAAGATAAACGTACTGTCCACCGGAAGCCGAGCTCTGCGACGAAAGCTCGGCGTAAATAAAAGCGCCGGCCAGCGCAATCAAACCGCCAACGGCCCATGCGCCCAGGATCAGCAGCGGCGTGTGGACTTGTTGCGCAACGACGTAAGGATTGATGAAGATTCCCGAGCCGATGATCCCGCCCATTACGATCATCGCGGTATCGAATAGACCGAGCCGGCGCGCGAGCGCCTGGCCTGTTATGTTTGCTCCGTTGTCTGAGGGAGTTTGGATTGCCAATGGTTCGCAGTAGGACAGGCATTCTTGCCTGTCTGCTCTCAATGCAGTCAAGTGACAGACAAGAATGTCTGTCCTACTTCAAAAGCTGGTTCGCGATCACCAACTTCTGAATCTCCGAAGTGCCTTCGTAGATGCGTAGCGCGCGCACGTCGCGATAGAGTCGCTCGACGACGGCGCCGCGCACCAACCCCGTCCCGCCGTGTATCTGCACCGCACTATCAATGATGCGGCCGGCGGCTTCGGTGGCAAAAAGTTTGGCCTCGCTCGCTTCGCGCGTCGAGCGGTCAGCAGCGTTCGTATCCTTCACGAACGCCGCGCAATAAACCAACAGGCGCGCGGCATCGAGTTCCGTCGCCATCTCGGCCAGCTTCCCCTGAATCAATTGATGGTTGGCTAATGGCCGGCCAAACTGCTGGCGGGTCTTTGCGTAGGAAACGCTTTCATCGAGGGCGCGCCGCGCCATGCCACACGCCGCCGCGCCCACGCTGGCGCGAAAAGTATCCAGGGTTTGCAATGCCAGCCGCAGGCCATCGCCTTCCGCTCCTATCATGTCTTCGGCGGGGATGCGACAACCGCTGAATTCAAGCTCGCCGATCGGATGTGACGCCATCATTTGCGTTTGTTCGCGAACCCTAAAACCTGGCATGCGTGCGCTGACGACAAATGCTGACAATTCGGCCCGGCCGTCCGCGCGGGCGCCGGTTCTGGCGAAGACAGTGTAGAAGTCAGCGAGGCCAGCATTGGAAATGAAACGCTTGTGGCCATCGATCACATAAGCATCACCATCGCGGCGGGCCGTCGTCTTAATGGAGGACACATCCGAGCCGGCTTCAGCTTCAGTCAAAGCAAATGCAGCGATCGATTTCCCACTGGCGGCGCGCTCCAGCCAGAAATCTCGTACGTGTTCATTGGCGCCGAGGCTAATGGGATACGTTCCCAGCCCCTGCATCACAAAAGCCAGGTCAGCCAGGGATGACGAATACGCGAGCGCTTCCCGAATTAAACATAACGAACGGAGGTCCAGTGGCCGGCCAGGAATAGCTAAGGCATAGCGCAGGAGTTCGCCTTGAACCAGGAGGCCAAGGTAAGTTCGAAAGTGTTCGTCGACGTCTGCTTCTTCCTGGCGTGCGCGTGGCTCGATCTCGCGCGCGGCGAACGCGGCTACTTGCGCCGCCAGCGTGCGCTGATCAGGCGTGAAGAACGGCGTTGTCTCGATGAAGCGATCCATACTCAACTTTGAACAGCGCAGTCAGGAAGGGGGCCTGCCCCCGCTCATTCCGCGTTCCATCGTCTGACTGCTCTCGTCGTTTCCCAGAAGAAGAGCGGGGGCAGGCCCCCTTCCCGACTGCGGGAACTATTACTTGAACCTCGGCTCGCGCTTGGCAACGAAGGCGTCGTATGCTTCGCGAAAATCGGAATGTTGCATGCAGACGGCCTGGGCCTGTGCTTCGCATTCAAGCGCGGCCGCCAGATCCATGTGCAGCTCGCGATTGAGCATCTCTTTCGTTTTCGCCAGGGCAAACGCAGGTCCGCGCGCTAACTGGTCCGCAAACTCCGACGTTGTCGCCGCCAGTTGTTCCGCGGGAACTGCGCGATTGTACAAACCGATCGCTTCCGCCTCGCGGGCCGAAATGAAATCGCCGGTCATCAGCAGCTCCGTCGCTTTTGCCAGTCCCACCACGCGCGGCAGCAGGTAGGCTGCACCCATGTCCGCGCCTGAAAGTCCGACCTTGACGAAAAGAAAAGCAATCTTTGCTGCCTCGCTGGCGATGCGAATGTCGGCAGCCAGTGCGATGCATGCTCCGGCGCCGGCCGTTGTGCCATTAAGACTGGCAATAACGGGTTTGGGCAACGCGCGAATGTTATGCACCAGTTGGCAAGTCAGGCGCGTGAAATCCAACAGGCCCTGCATGTCACGCGAGAAGAGTTCGCCGATGATGTCGTGCACATCGCCGCCGGAGCAGAATGCCTTGCCCGCGCCGGTGATTACCACCGCGCGCACATCCTTTTCGTCACGCAGGGTGGCGAACATCTCCGTCAACTCGCGATAGACCTCGAACGTAATCGCGTTCAATCGTTCGGGCCGATTCAACGTGATCGTTGCTACGCCGTTGTTCGCCTGCTGATAGAGAAAGGTCGTTGGCTTCTTCATCTCTGCGGCGCCGTCGCTTGGTTCTTGGTCACACCCTCTTCAACGATTTTCACCGGCACGGGCAGAGCCCCTGAGTTCAACACTCGGGCAATGTCCTCCGCCGATTGTTTTGTGAACCTGCCGCTGATCTCACCCTGATCGAAAATCTGCGACTTGATAAACGCAACCGATTTCACTTCGTCATTGAGCACCACCCCAAGATACGAATTGATGTGTGATCCAGTCCAGGTCCCAAACTTCTCTGCTCCGGCGCGTTTCAACGAAAAAACTATGTAATAATCTTGTATTCCGGTTCTTGACGGGACCGCCGTAGCATTCCGTAACTCGCTGCCATCGACAATCGGAGGCGATTCAACTACCAACCACTTGGCAGGCTGCTGCGAATATTCGGGAGTATTGTTCAAACCACGTGGCTCATCGCGTTCTGTGTACGGCAACAGGCGGCGGTTCGCAGGGATAGTGCCACCGGGCGCGGCCATTGACGCAATTGCTTCTTCGCGCGAGTTGTATGTCTGAACGGGAGCTGGACTGGGTGGAGTGACGACTGCCGTTAATTCCAGTTTTCCTCCGGCAGTGATCATCTTCTTAATGCGTTCGCGGTCCGGAACGTCGGGGAGACTTACAATGATTCGACCCTGCGTTGCATCGCCCTGCGGTCGCACTTCAAATCTGGAAACGCCGAAAGCGTTCAGGCGGCTTTCGATAATCGCCACAGTCTGCCTTACCGCAGCTTCGCGATCAGTTGCGCTGGGGTCGACCTCCAGCGTGACATGCCAGGTGACCGGACGCTTGGGCCGCAGCAGCGAACAACCCAGTCCGGCCGAAAGCAAAAGGAGTATTGCGGTTGCACTGGTTAGCCTCTGGCGCACGAAACTTCTCCTGAAAGTCATGGTAATGACGGGAGGCGCATTAAGACTTTGCGCTACAGGACAGCGATGCCTTCAATCTCTACTTCCGCATCGTCATCGAGCAGGCTTTTCACTTCAACCAGAACCATCGCCGGAAAATGCTTGCCCATGTGCGCCCGGTACCGTTCGCCGATTTCTTTCATTCTAGTTTTATAGTCACCTTTGTCCGTGACATAAATGATCAGCCGCGCGATTTGCTCCGGTTTACCGCCTGCTTCCGTGACGACGACGATTACATTCGCCAGCGCGCGATCGAACTGCTCGACCAGATCAGCGCTGACAATTCGTTGATGTTCGTTCCAACCGATTTGGCCGGCGATAAAAAGTAGGCGACCGCCCGGCTCAGCCAGAACGCCATTGGCGTAACCGGCCGGCGCGCCCAGTGATTCAGGATTGATGAAGGTGAATGGCATCCAGTGAAATCAGTGCTCCCGGCATTAGAGTATTAGTGCGGCTCTGCCGCAGCACAATAGGGGTAGGGAGAACGAGTTGTTCCCCCTCCCTCCGAACCGGACAGGCGGGTCTCCCGCATCCGGCTCTCTAGTTGGTGGTTCACCTCCGAGAGGATTGACCACACTGCGCGCGAGCGGCAGACAGAGAAAA
>WNGD01000955.1_pt1 | contig 58665 bp, 41 predicted proteins | sample 5400671 | NCBI WGS metagenome assembly WNGD01 (sample SAMN13153369, study PRJNA577476) | soil metagenome | isolation source: 40 cm soil or saprolite under grassland replicate 2 | place: USA:California | collected 2016-06-15 | reverse complement strand
CGCCGGAAAAGTATCGACATTGGAAGCTCGAGATCGAGGGAGAGATCGCCCATTTGATCATGGACGTGCGCGAGGATGAGCCCCTCCGGCCCGACTACAAGCTCAAGCTGAACTCCTACGATCTCGGCGTTGACATCGAGCTGGCCGATGCGGTCGAGCGCCTGCGTTTCGAGCATCCGGAAGTGAAGGCCGTCGTTTTGAGAAGCGGAAAGAGCGCCATCTTCAGCGCCGGCGCAAACATCTTCATGCTCGGCAGCAGCGGGCATTCCTTCAAGGTCAACTTCTGCAAGTTTACCAATGAGACACGTCTCGCCATGGAAGACGCCAGCGCGAACGGCGGCCAGCATTACATTGCTGCATGCAATGGGACAACGGCCGGCGGGGGTTACGAGCTGGCACTGGCCTGCGACGAGATCATTCTCGTGGACGACGGCAAGAGCGCGGTAAGTCTCCCGGAGGTCCCCCTGCTGGGCGTGCTGCCAGGGACGGGCGGTCTGACGCGCCTGGTGGACAAAAGAAAAGTCCGGCGGGACCGCGCGGATGTGTTCTGCACGCTTGCGGAGGGAATCAAAGGACAACGCGCTCTGGAATGGGGTCTGGTCGATGTCCTGGCTCCGCGCAGCAAGTTCGGCGAGATCGTGATGCAGCGCGCCAGGGAATGGGCAACCAAGACACCCCCGCGCGACGGGGCGGGAATCCCGCTGGAACCCTTGGAGCCCGGAGTTTCAGAAAGCGAGGTCCGTTACCGCTACGCGACGCTGACGCTGGATCGGAAGCTCCGGACTGCGACCCTGCTGGTAAAGGGTCCGCAAGGGGAACTGCCCGGCACCCTTGCCGCAATTGGGGCCGCAGGGGCCGGCTTCTGGCCTCTGCGTCTCTTTCGTGAAATCGATAACGCCCTGCTCCACCTTCGTTTCAACGAACCGGAAACAGCGGTATTGATCCTCAAGTCCCAGGGGGATCCGGAAGCGGACCGGCGCGCCGACGAAAGCCTGGCGAAGTTTTCTGAGGATTGGCGGATTCGGGAAATTATCCTGCTGATGAAACGCGCGCTGAAGCGGCTGGACCTCACCTCGCGCACGGTGTTCGCCCTGATCGAACCCGGCTCCTGTTTTGCCGGCAGCCTTCTGGAACTGGCGCTTGCGGCGGACCGATCCTACATGTTGGATGCACCGCAGGGGGATTTGCGTGTAGTTACGACCTCTCTCAACGAGGGTCTTTTGCCGATGAGCAACGGCCTGTCTCGATTGGAGAGCCGGCTCGCAGGCCGGCCGGAGCGAGTGCGGGAAGCCCGGAGCCGGACTTTCTCCGCGCAGGAAGCGGAAGGAGCCGGGATCGTAACTCTTGCGGTAGACGAGCTCGATTATGAAGAGACCATCCGCCTGGCCGTCGAGGAACGAGCCAGCTTGTCTCCTGATGCTCTCACGGGACTGGAGGCCTGCTTGCGTTTCGCGGGTCCGGAGACTCTCGAAACAAAGATTTTCGGGCGCCTTTCGGCATGGCAGAATTGGATATTCGCGCGGCCGAACGCCGTGGGCGAGCATGGGGCGCTCACACTCTATGGCAAGCCGGCCCGGCCTGTGTTCGATTGGAAGCGAACCTAGGAACCCAGGGGTCTGACCCCATTACGGAGCCAGAATTAACCGCGAAGACGCGAAGAGCGCAAAGGGCATTTTGATGAAAAAGTCGCTGTTTAGCTATAACTAGCGGGGTCAGATCCGGGGCCCTCGAGCGGGAGCGCTCGGCCTTCGCTCATTTGTCATTTTTCATTGGTCATTGGTCATTTTTCATTTTTGGAAAGGCGAGCGATTCGAAGGGGATCAAATGGCAAATGACAAATGACCAATGAAAAATAACAAATGGGAAGTTTTCCGGGCCCCGGCAACAAAGAGAGTTTCTTATGACCAATCAGAGTGAGAAGATTCCGAACAATGTAAATCTCGGCGAGGACCGGGGGCTCCAGCGCGCGCTCGAAACGTGGCAGCCCAACTTCCAGAAGTGGTGGATGGAAGTGGGCCCCAAAGGCTTTCAGCAGAACCCGGCATACCTGCGGACGGCAGTCTCCGTGGAACCGAGCGGGTGGGCCCATTTCGACTATGTGCGGATGCCCGAGTATCGCTGGGGGATTTTCGTGGTTCCCCCCGCTTCGGATAAGAAGATCGCCTTCGGTGATTTCGAAGGACAGCCGGTGTGGAATGAGGTCCCTGGCGAATTTCGCAACGCCCTGCGGCGCATCATCGTCACGCAAGGGGACACCGAGCCGGCCAGCGTGGAGCAGCAGCGATCGCTCGGCCACACGGCGCCCAGCCTGTACGACCTGCGAAATCTCTTCCAGGTGAACGTGGAGGAAGGCCGTCATCTCTGGGCCATGGTGTATCTGCTCCACAAATACTTCGGCCGGGACGGCAGGGAAGAAGCGGAGGAGTTGCTCCAGCGGCGCAGCGGAGACCCCGACAAGCCCAGGATTCTGGGCGCGTTCAACCAGCCGATCGAAAACTGGCTCGATTTCTTCATGTTCACCATGTTCACGGACAGGGACGGCAAGTACCAGCTGATCGCCTTGAGCGAAAGCGGCTTCGATCCCCTGGCGCGAACCACGAGGTTCATGCTTACCGAGGAAGCGCATCACATGTTTGTGGGCGAAACGGCGTTGCAGCGCGTAACGCAGAGGACCTGCGAGCTGATGCGACAGGACCCGAATGAGGACGCCCGGCAGCTGGGAGGAATTGACTTGCCGACAATTCAGAAGTACGTCAACCTCTGGTACAGCGTCAGCGCCGACCTTTTCGGCGGCGAGATATCCTCCAACGCGGCTGCCTATTTTGGCGCGAGCCTCAAGGGGCGCGACCGGGAAGGCACCTACCAGGATCACAAGGCCCTCGATGGTCATTACCCGATGATGGTCATGGAAGACGGCAAGCTCGTGGAAAAGCAGGTCCCGCTGCGCAACGCCATGAACGAAGTGCTCCGTGACTCGTACATCGAGGACTGCCAGCGGGGCTGCGACCGGTGGAACAAGGTCATTGAACGCGCCTCGATCCCCCTCAGGCTGAAGATTCCGAGCCGTCGCTTTAATCGCCGGATCGGCATCTATGCGGGTGCTTACTTCACTCCGGATGGACATCTGACAGACAAGGAAGAATGGGAACGGCATCGGGATGAGTGGTTGCCCAACGAGTCGGATCGAAGCTTCCTGAGCAGCCTGATGAAGCCCGTCTACGAGCCGGGCAAAATCGCGTCCTGGGTCGCGCCTCCGGAAAAAGGGATCAACGGCAAGCCTTTCGATTTTGAATACGTCCGCGTTTAAATTGAAACCACCGATGAACACAGTGCAGCCCAGCCGCAACCAAAACGGATTTCTCCGCAGAGACGCCGAGAGCGCAGAGATTTCTACTTCCTACAGCATCCGCGTAACTATCAGCTTACTGACCAGGCTCGAAGAGCCGGCAGTCAATAGCCACCCCCGCGAGGGCGTGGACCGCGAATTCACGCGGAGATGGAGGTCCGAAGGACCGGCACAAGAAGCCTGCCGCACCTTTGGCGCTCATCATTCTTCCCGAATCTTATCCCGGCCTCACGGCCGGGCCTATTCACTGTCGGCCCTTTGGGCCTCTGCGCAAAACGCGGGAGAAAATCCTTTTCAAGCGGCGAAGAATTTTCCGGCTAGTAGTACAGATGGACACAGATAAACCCGGATCTGTGTTCATGTGTGGTTTCTTACATACTCCGGTTTCGCCGGTGAACTTTCGCCGGGAGCGCGTGCGTGCGGACAGAGACGATGATCTCGCTGAATCAGGAGCACAAGATCCTTGTCGTCGACGATGAAATGGCCAATCTGCAGAAGCTGCAGCGGACCTTCATCAACAGGTATCCCGTCCTGGTTGCCAGCAGCGGCAGGGAAGCTCTTCAGTTTGTCGAGAAGGAAAGCGACATCGCTGTGATCGTTGCCGACCAGCGAATGCCGGACATGACCGGCATCGACTTCCTGCGGCAGACTCTGGAACCCTTGCCGCACGCGATCCGCATCATCCTCACGGGCTTTACGGACGTGGAGGTCCTCCTGGACGCGATCAACAGTTGCAAGGTTTTTCGGTACATGGTGAAACCCTGGGACCCGCCGGATCTACTCATGACGGTCGAGCGGGGGCTGGAAGCGTATCGGCTTGCCGTCGAAAATGAGCGCTTCCGGAAGGAGTTGATCCGGCGCGAGCGCCTGGCGCGAGAGTTGGAGATCGCCCGGGAGATTCAGAGTTACATCCTCCCGCGCGAGTTTCCATCACTGGACGGCTGGGAAATGGCCGCCGAGTATCACCCCGCGCGGGAGGTAGGGGGCGACCTCTTTGATTTTGACTGGAATCCCGCGACGAACACACTCCAGATCGTCATCGGCGATGTTTCCGGAAAATCGATTCCAGCGGCACTCTACGGAGCTGTCTTCAGCGGGCAAATGCGCTCGCTCTTTGCAAGTCCCAGACCTCCCGCTGAGACGCTCGCATTTCTGAACGCGAGCCTGGTGCCACGGTATCACCTGAGCAATTACATCGCTGTCGCGTACCTTTCGCTCGATCTCAAGGACGGAATGGCGCGCCTGGCCAACGGCGGAATGCCCTTTCCCTGTCTGGCGCGCGGAAGCGAGGTCACGCGCCTCGCTGCCTCCGGCGTTCCGCTGGGTCTCCTGCAAGGCACGAACTACGACGAACTTCAGTTTCAAATTATGCGGGGAGACCTGCTGGTTCTCTTCAGTGATGGCGTGACCGACGCCGTGAACCCCGACGGCCAGATGTATGATGAGGAACGTTTCGTGAGATCCGTCCATCTTCATTCGTCCGAGCCCGTAAGGGAATTTGCAAGAAGCCTCTACCGGGCGATACTCGAGTTCACGCGCAAGGCTGAAGTTAATGATGACATCGCGATTCTGGCCCTTCGCCGGTTGCGTTGAGGGGAAACCGGTGTTATTTGCGCGACCCGATTTGGCCACAGCCACGGAGACACAGAGATTTTTCTCTGTGTCTCCGTGGCTCTGTGGCTAAAACTTGGCTTTGAGCGCCGTAACTCCGGAGCATCATGCTGCTCCTGAAAAACATTGCTCAGGTTGCGACACTCCGAGGCGGCCCCGTGCCGCGCTGTGGCCCTGCCATGGCGGATATCGGCATTGTCGAGAACGGGGCGATCCTCATCCGGGGACAACATATTCAGTGGGTGGGGCGCGCGAGAGACCTTCCGGTCCTCAAACCGGGAGAGGAATGTCAAACAATAGGCGGAGCGGGCCTGGGGCTTCTGGCCCTTCCCGGATTTGTCGACAGCCACACGCACCCTATCTTCGCGGGCACGCGAGCGCAGGAGTACGAACTTCGATGCCTCGGCAAGACCTACCAGGAAATCGCCGCGAGCGGCGGTGGAATCCAGGCCAGCGTGCGACAGGTTCGGGCGGCGAGCCAGGCGCAGCTGGTGCAGGCCGCGGAACGTTTCTTCTACCGCTTCCTGGAGCACGGCACGACGACCATAGAGGCCAAGAGCGGCTACGGGCTGAGTCTGCAGGATGAGCTGAAGATCCTCGAGGCAATAGCAGAGTTAAAACACAGGAGCCGGTTGGAAACGGTGCCGACCTTCTTGGGCGCTCACGCCATTCCCGAAGAGCGCAAGAACTCGAGAGAGGAGTATGTCCGGCAGATCATCGAGGAGATGATTCCCAGGATCTCCAAGGACGGGCTGGCCTCGTATTGTGACGTCTTCTGCGACGATGGGTATTTCACGGTTGAAGAAGGGCGTGAAATTCTGACGGCAGCAAAGAGAGCCGGGCTCGGCCTTCGCGTTCACGCCGAAGAGTTGGGCCACAGCGGCGGCGCGCGCCTGGCCGCGGAGCTCGGTGCTCGCAGCGCAGACCACCTCGAGTGGATCGACGACCAGGACATCGAGGCGCTCAAGCGCGCGGGCACGGTCGCCACACTCCTTCCTGGCACGGCCTTCAATCTGGGGCTGAGGCATTATCCGCCTGCGCGTAAGCTGATCGCTGCGGGCGTGCCCGTGGCGCTGGGCACGGATTTCAATCCGGGATCCTGTTTCACTCTGAACATGCAACTCATTCTTTCCATCGCCTGCAGCCAGATGGGAATGACCCCCGCCGAGGCAATTACCGCAGCAACGATCAACGGCGCGTATTCCCTGGGTCTTTCGGATCGCCTCGGCAGCATTGAAGAAGGGAAGCAGGCCGATATCGTGCTGATGGACGTGGGAGACTACAGGGAGCTTCCGTACTTCTTCGGCGTCAACCACTGCGTCGTCACCATCAAGAGAGGGATCCCGGCCATAAACAAGTTGGAGGAAGCGTGAAGCGGATCGTGGAGTGCGTTCCCAATTTCAGCGAAGGACGGCGCCGGGAAGTCGTCGATGCCCTGGCCGCCGCGCTCACGCTGCAGCCAGGAGCCGTGCTCCTGGACCGCGAAATGGATCCCGCGCATAACCGGTGCGTCCTTACGGTCGCCGGTGAACCCGAGGCCGTCGCGCGCGGCGTGATCGAGGCTGTCGGAAAGGCCGTGGAATTGATCGACCTGCGCGAGCACCGCGGCGAGCACCCGCGGATGGGCGCCGCGGACGTGATCCCTTTCGTTCCTATTTCGGGCATCACCATGCTGGAATGCGTGGAGCTCTCCGTCCGTGTTGCGCAGCAGATCGCGGAGCTTTATTCGATTCCGGTGTTTCTCTACGAGCAGTCTGCCAGAATTCCGGCGCGTCAGGACCTCGCCTACGTGCGCAAGGGAGAGTTCGAAGGAATTCGCGAAGAAATCCGGACAAACCCCGAGCGCAAGCCGGACTTCGGACCCTGCGAAGTGCACCCATCGGCCGGCGCGACCGCTGTGGGAGCGCGGTTCCCGCTGATCGCCTACAACGTCTACCTGAATACCCCGGACGTCAAGGTGGCCCGGGCGATCGCAAAGGCCGCCCGCCATTCCAGCGGGGGGCTGCGGTACGTCAAGGCGCTGGGGTTTGAAATAAAGGAGCGCAACCAGGCCCAGGTTTCGTTGAATCTCACGAATTTTGAAGGGACTCCGGTCTTCCGGGCCTTCGATCTGGTCTGCAGGGAAGCTGCGCGCTACGGGGTTTCGGTTGGCTCCAGCGAAATAGTCGGCCTCGTGCCTCACAACGCTCTGACGGCTTGCGCGGAGTACTACCTGCGTCTGGAGAATTTCTCGTCACGCCAGGTTCTCGAAAACCGGTTGTCCGAGGGGTTGAGCCAGGACGGGCTTTCGTCCATCGAGGAATTTGTCGCGAAAGTAGCTTCTCCCGACCCGGTGCCGGGCGGAGGAAGCGTCGCCGCGCTGGCCGGGGGTCTGGGGGCTGCCCTGGGAGAAATGGTTGCGGGGCTGACGGAGGGAAAGAAAAAATTTGAATCCGTAGAAGGGCGCGTCACGAAACTTCACGCGGATCTCACCCGTGCCAGGGAAGAGCTCTGCCGCTTGGTGGAAGAGGATGCGGCTTCCTACAAGGCCGTGATCGATGCCACGAAGTTACCCAAAGAAGCCGGCGCTCAGAAGCTGGCGCGCGAGGAGGCAATCGAGCAAGCCACGCGCCACGCCACGGAAACACCGCTGCGCACCGCCCGCGTGGCTTCCGGGGTCCTTTTCAGTTTGGAGGAGATGGCTCGTATCGGAAATCCCAACGCCCTCAGCGACGCCGCTGCCGGGGCGCAACTGGCCTATGCCGCACTTAAGGCGGCACAATACAACGTCCTCATCAACCTTGCCGGGTTCAAGGACCGGGCGTTTGCAGAAGCGTGCCGGCGTGAATGTGATGAGCTTGCCCAACGGGCGGCAGAGCGCTTGCGTCGCATCGATCAGCTCATGATGGGGGCGTGAACCGCTGGAGCAGTTTGTTTCTCCGCGATGGGGATTGCACGGACTTGTTGCCTGGCCACGAATGTCAGAAGAGTGCTTCTACACCTCCACAGCCGGCACGTCATCCTCATGCGTAGGGGGCAATTAGAAGTGCGGCTCGCCTCAGGTTCCGCTTCGGTCAGACAATCACAGCTCTTTTGGAGTGCGGCGACTTGTCGGCGCTATGGCCCGGGCGTCAGCAGGAAAGCGGCGACAAGTCGCCGCACTCCATATCGCACTCGTCATTTGTCCGTCTTTTGCGCGCATCCCGTGGCAGAAACTGAGTCGCACTTCTTCTAATTGCACCCTCATGGCGTAAACCGTTAGTCGCGGAAGGGTCTCTTGAAAAGAGCTGACGTCCGAAAGACTTGCCACGGATTTCACGAATTGCACGAATTTCCTTAGACTGTCTTCACAAATGACCAATGAGAAATGACAAATGATGACAAATGGAGGATGATAAAGATCTGCCCGCGTGCAATTTGTCATTTCTCATTGGTCATTTGTCACTTTTCATTTTGGAGATCAGGAGGGACCTCTTGTACAACGCGAAAATCACGGCGACAGCGCATTACGTTCCGAAAAAGGTCGTCACCAACGAAGACCTGGAAAAATTCCTGGATACCTCCGATGAATGGATCCGCACGCGTACCGGTATCCGGCAGCGTCACATGGTCGAAAAGGGCGTCGCCACCTCCGATCTGGCGGCGGAAGCGAGCCGAAGGCTGCTCGAGCGGCGTGGTATTTCGGCTTCGGAGATTGACTGCATCATTGTCGCGACAGTCACGCCGGACATGTTCTTCCCTTCCACCGCCTGCATTCTCCAGGAAAAAATCGGGGCGCGGAACGCATGGGGCTTTGATCTCTCGGGCGCCTGCACAGGCTTTGTTTACGCCCTGGCAGCGGCCGTTCAGTTTGTGCACTCGGGAGCGCATCGGAAAGTGCTGGTAGCAGGCGCGGACGTGATGACCTCCATCCTCAATCCTCAGGACCGAAACACCTATGTGCTGTTCGGGGACGGGGCGGGCGTGGCGCTGGTAGAACCCACCTCGCCCGGGGAGGAGGGGATCCTGGATTTCATCCTGCGTTCGGATGGTTCCGGAGGCAAGTACCTGTACATGCCTGGAGGCGGAAGCCTCAATCCCCCCACCCATGAAACGGTGCAAAAGAAAATGCACTATGTCCATCAGGACGGCAGGGCGGTTTTCAAGTATGCGGTAGTGGGCATGGCAGAGGTGTCCCTTGAGATTCTGAAACGAAACAATTTTTGCGCCTCCGATGTCGTTCTCTACGTCCCTCATCAGGCCAACTCGAGAATTGTCGATGCGGCCGTGGAACGTATGGGGCTGGATAAATCCAAAGTAGTGCTCAATATCGACCGCTACGCCAATACTACGGCCGCAACCATCCCCATAGGCTTGAGCGAAGCCTGTGAGCGCAATCGGGTGCGAAGGGGGGACCTGGTCCTGATGGCGAGTTTTGGGGCCGGGTTTACCTGGGGTAGTCTTCTTTTGCGGTGGGCCGCGTGAGAGGTTGATGCGCAGTCGCGCTCGCGGCCTTCTCGGCAAGAGCCGTATCCAGGAACCCGATCAACAGAGCGGCATACTCGTCGGGATGCTTGCGCGCGGCGGCCCCGTGGCTTACGTCCTTCCCAAAAACCTTCAGCCTTCGTGTTGAAGACTTGGCCTCTTCATAGAGCGCCCGGGCCACACTGGCGCTCATTCTTTCATCGCCTTCACTGGCGATTATCAGAGTCGGGACGGGCTGCGCGCGCTGGAGCGCCGCATGCGCATCGACCAGATCCGGGTCAAATCCCGCAAACTGCTCGAGCCAGAAAAGAAACAAAGATGGGAAGGGATAGCGAGGCATCTTGAGCAAGAGCCATGAATGGTCCACGACCGTCTGACGCAGGCTGGAGAACGGACTGTCGAGGATCAGGGCGGAGTAATTCCTGGTTTCTGCGGCCGCCTCCAGCGTGGCCACGGCTCCCATGGAGATGCCGAGGAGAACGATCCTGGGCCGCTCCGGAGCATCCTGGTACCGGCGCTGGATGTATTGGATAGCTCCCAGAACGTCGTTTCTCTCATGGTAGCCCAGCGAGATGAGTCCCTTGTCACTCGCGCCATGAGAGCGCGAATCGTACAGCAGCGCTCCATAACCTGCTCTGCAGGCGGCCATAGCCCGCGACAGCATCTCCACACGGTTGCGGAACAGGCCGTGGGTGCAAAGCAGGATCGCATTCCTCCCCGCGGGGGGAATAAACCAGCCGCTGAGGCGCACCGAGTCTCGGGCTTCCAAAACGATGTCCTCGTACGGAACCCCGTAGTCTGCCGGCGTTTCTTTCAGGGCTTTATCGGGGGGCCGGGTGCCGGCATGTGTGAGCGCCCAAGCGGCCAAATACGGCCCTACCCCAAGGAGAAGCACGCCCGCTGCGATGAGGTAGGAGATAGCGGTCCAGCGCCGGACGGCACGGCGTTTTCGTTTCCAGATGATAGACGTGATCCCGCCGAAAATCAGGAATGGCAGGAACAAGAGTCCCAACAGGACGAGCGTAACCATTCAGGATCCTTCTTGAGGTGACGCCGCCTTGCCTGAGAGTTGAGCAGAACAAGCAGCTTCCGCGCCCATCGTCATGCTGCGGAGCGCCCTGCTAAATAAACATCTCCTCGTCCTGATGCGGCCGGCGGGATGGGGCCTTGCGACCGCGGAAGAAAAGATCCACACCGGCTTTTACTCCCCGGACGATGGCGCCAAATTCCGTCACGGGAGCTAGAACTTTCTTTTGGACCATCTCGAAGGTTTCTTCAACCGACCCCGACACCGTATCCACAAGATCCTGAATCCTCGCTACCTCGAGACGCGCAGTCTTCATGGATTCTTCGAGAAAGCTGTCCACTGCGATGACTCTTTTGTGAATAATCTCGGTCGTGGCTGTGATGCGCTGCTCTACTTTCCCGAAATCCTGTGCCAGAGGTTTTACGATGGCAAGCAGTTCGCCGAATTCCTCCGAAAGCGCCCCCAACTTCTTCTGCAGGTCCGCACTCACGGTGTCGACGCGCGCAGACACCGTCCGCAGGGAGTTACGGATTCCCCACAGCGCTATGCCCTGAAGAAGCAGCGCCAATGCCGCAATCCCGGTCACGCATACCGTGAGTACGGTCTCCGTGGACATTTAGGTCTTCGCTTTCTCTTTTTCTTCCCGATAGGCTTGCTTGCCAGCTTCGAGTGCGGCTGTCAGTTGCTCGCGCTGCTGCTGCAGAACATCCTTCCCTCGATCTATGTAAGAAGTGGTCTTGTCCATGACGTTGCGACCGCCTCGAGACACGTAATCCGCCCCTTCACGCGCCTTGCTGGCAATGATTCTCCGAGTCTCTTCACCGCTTCTGGGGGCGAGCAGGAGGGCTACGGTTGCTCCGATGAATGCGCCGAGAGTGAAAAAGAGTGCCTTCTCGGCGGTTCTGCTGTCTTCGCTCATTGACTTCCTCCTTGGCTGGTAAGCATTTGCATCCCAACTGAGTATCATGCGCCCCAGCTAAAAGTCAAACCTTCAATTGCGGATTGCGGATTTCGGATTGTCGTAATCGCAAAGTGTCTGTTAATTCCAAAATCCGTAATCGCCAATCCGAAATCCGCAATCCGAAATCCGCAATCCTGCTATAATCCCGCACATTGCCATGTCGCCCAAATCCCGTTTCTCTTCACAAGAGCAAGCCCGGCGGGTCAAACAGATCCTGAAGGGGCTGGACAAAGCATATCCGGATGCACGGTGCGCGCTCCAGCACAGGAATGCATTGGAACTTTTGATCGCAACCATTCTATCGGCGCAGTGTACCGACGAACGCGTGAACCTGGTGACGCGGGAGCTGTTTCAGAAGTATCGAACCCCTGAAGACTATCTGAAGGCTCCGCGTAACGTCTTGGAAGAAGAAATTCGGTCGACGGGTTTCTACCGAAACAAGGCCAAGAACATCCAGGGCGCCTGTCAGATGCTCGTGGAGAAGTTTGGGGGACGGGTTCCGGACACAATGGAAGAACTGATCCAACTGCCTGGAGTGGCGCGCAAGACCGCGAACGTCGTCCTGGGTGTGATCTTTGGAAAAGCCGAAGGGATTGTCGTGGACACTCATGTGTTTCGGGTGGCGCATCGGCTGGATCTCAGCCACTCCGACACCCCGGAAAAGGTCGAAAGTGATCTGATGGGGCTCATTCCCCGTACCCGGTGGATTTCCTTCTCTCACCAGGTAATCCAGCATGGCCGCCAGGTGTGCAAAGCCCGAAGACCGCTTTGTCACACGTGCGTTCTGGAGAAGGTGTGCCAGTCGAGTGACAAGGTGCTGGCTTTTCCGCATCCCCGGGATCAAAGACTCTCCGAGAGGGGCAGCCGTCAATGAGCGACGACGCTCACACCTCGCGAGGCCCACGATTTGCTACAGCATTCTTCCTGATCTGCTTCCTCGTCCTCGGATACTTTCTCTTTGTCATTCTCCAGCCTTTCTTTTCCCAACTCCTGTGGGCCGGCGTTCTCACGGTGGTGTTTTCACCGGTGTTTCGAAGGATTCTGAGATTAAGCGGAGGACGCCGCGCCCTGGCATCTCTGGTTACCTGTCTTCTGATTCTGCTGTTGTTCGTGCTCCCTCTCTCGTGGATTGCCATCATCATCAGTCAGCAATCCATGAATCTGTATGAGAGCCTGCAGACTGAAGCCGAGGAGACAGTGACCCGCCTTCAGGAGCTGCAGAAACATCCCTGGGTGGCATGGACCCTCTCGCAGACAAGCAGATGGCTGGGTAGCGAGGAGTTGAGTCTAACAGAGGCGTTGGAGCAGCTTGTGACGGCAGTCAGCCGGTTTCTCATGGGTCAAACGCCTTCTCTCTTGAAGGGCCTGGGCCAGCTGCTCTTCGGGTTCTTGCTGATGTTCATCGCGATGTTCTTTCTGTTTCGCGATGGACCCTTGTTGCGCAAGTTAGTGGAGGAATCGAATCCGCTGCCCACGGCTTACGAATCGGAGATCATCAAAAAGTTTCAGGATGTAAGCTATGCAATTTTCGTCGGTTCCATCCTGACCGCCATCGTGCAGGGTTTGCTTGGCGCCTTCCTTTTCTGGGCGCTTGGCATCCGGGCGCCCCTCTTCTGGGGAGCGATCATCGCCTTCGTTTCCCTGGTTCCCATCGTAGGGGCCTTCATTGTGTGGGTGCCGTGGACAGCTTTTCTCCTCCTCGTGGGACAGACAGTGAAGGGCATTGTTCTGCTGGCCATCGGCGGACTGGTGGTGAGTTCCATCGATAACTTTCTCAAGCCGATCATCATCCAGGGCAGGACCGACATGCATCCGATGCTTGTGTTTCTGAGCGTGCTGGGTGGAATGCAGGCATTCGGTTTTCAAGGCATTGTCCTCGGCCCGCTGATCGTCGTTCTTTTCGTCTCCTTCCTGAGCTTCTATCAGATTGAATTTCGCGAAAGCCTGGAGAAGAAACTCGCCGGGCGTGATAAGGCCTGAGTCAGACTTCAGACTTCAGACCTCAGACTTGAACACACAGTCCAATATCCAAGGCATCCCGGTCTGAGGTCTGAGGTCTGGCTTCTCAGCCGATCAGAATGATGTGCAGGTCCATGACGTTGGTTCGGGTGGGGCCCGTAATGATCAGATCGCCGAGACGTTGAAAGAAGCGATACGAGTCGTTGTTCTCCAGGGATTCTTTCAGAAAGCCTGGCCCAAACTTCAGGGCTCGTGTGAGAGTCGAGTTGTCCGAGAAGGCGCCGGCGGCGTCCGTGGGGCCGTCGGTCCCATCCGTACCCAGGCAGGCCACGACACAGGGGGCGGGCAGGACAGCAAGCGGCCGGGCGCAATGCAGCGCAAACTCCTGATTCCGCCCGCCCTTTCCCTTGCCCAGGACCTGGACGGTGGTTTCTCCGCCGCTGAGAAGACAAGCCGGGCGCTTCAATGGCCTTCCCTCGAGCACTATTTCCTGGACGATGGCCATATGCACACGCGCGCACTCTCCGGTATCCCCCTCGAGCCTCGACGTGAGCACCATCGCATGGTAGCCCATGCGCCGGGCTTTGCGCGCAGCGGCCGCACAGGCCGTGGAGTTGTTTGCCACAATGACATTCTGTTTGTTCCTGAAAATGGGATCTCCCGGCTTGGGCGTCTCCGGGATCCTTCCTTTGGCCCCTTCGTCAATCCTCCGCCTTACGGAGGCAGGAACTTTGTGGGCAATTCGGAGTCTTTCGAGGATCTCCTGGCAGTCCCGAAAGGTGCTCCGATCCGGAACCAAGGGGCCCGACGCAATCGTGTCAAGATCATCGCCTACCACGTCCGAGAGAATGAGCGAGACTACCGGAACTCGACCGAGCAGCCGCGCGAGCTGGCCGCCCTTCAAAGTGGAGAGATGTTTGCGGATTGCATTTATCTCATGAATGGTCGCGCCGGAGCTTAACAGCAACTGAGTGCAGCAGAGTTTATCTTCGAGACTGATCTCGGGCGCCGGGGCGACCAGAAGCGCGGACCCCCCTCCGGAAAGAAGGCAAAAAACCATGTCACCTGGCTCAATCTGGCTTTCTGCCAAATGCCGGATGCGAAGTCCGGCTGTAACGCCGTTGGCGTCCGGCAAGGGATGGCCGGCCTGCAGCAACTCCAGGACCTTCATGGGCAGGCCGTGACCATACTTGGTTACCAGAATCCCGCCTGCGAGATGGCGGCCCAGAACCTTCTCCAATGCGCTGGCCATTGGCGCCGCGGCCTTTCCCGCCCCGAGCGCCCAGATTTTGCGGACCTTTCGAAGGTCGTACAGTTTACCGGCGACTCTCAACTCGTGGCCCTTGCGCTTCACATGCTGGACTACCGCCGCTTCCGGATCGACGGCTCGGAGGGCCTCGGACCAGATGCTCGCGGCATCGGAACGGAGAAGCCGTTGCGATTTCATGATCAGAGCTCGGAACGGGAACGGGGTCTGACCCTGAAAATGCAAAATGCAATTTTCAGGGTCAGACCCCTATGCTACGGGAACGGTCCGGAGTAGAATGGGGCAGCATTCGGAGCCTATCGGAAAGCTGCCGGTATACGTGTTCGTAATTACTATGATGTATTTACCGCAACACATTCGCGAATGCTTGTTTGGAGTGCGTCTACCGCCACACAGTCGCGACGGAACAGAGGTATTAAGGGCCGGGAAGGAGAATAGAATGGATTATCCGCAGTTTGCGACGTTCAAAGAAGCCTGCGATCACAAGGTCGACGACAAGCAGCACACATGCGGGGATTGCAAGTTTTTCATTTCCGAAGAGCGGTTCATCAGTTCCCAGAGCAATTGGGGTACCTGCCCTTACCATTCGCACGCTTTTCTCAAGTTCCGCCGTGCCTGCTACTCCTTCGAGCCGAAGTAGCTGTTGCTACTCGAAGGCCCTTCTGTTGATTCTGCTGGAACAACTCTTGCTCTTCCTGGAGTTGCTCCCGGGTGAGTGCTTTGTCCATCAGGAGCGCATCTTCCAGCGTCAGCCGGTATTTCTCCTGAATATGAAGAATCGTATGGAGCTGTTCCGGCGTGAGATACCCCAGAGCGATGGCGATATCTCCGAACTTTTGCCCGGTGCGCCGCTGCATGCCGATGATCTTTTGAATCTTTGGCGGATCCATGAAGCCGAAAGCGTATGAACAGAGCCCGGTCTTCAAGTTCAGGATGTCCACCTGGGACCTTGCCCGCTCCAGTTGATCTTCCGTGATCCGCCCCTTCTTGAGAAGATACTCGCAAAAGCCGTTTTTCATGGCCCCACATCATAGTACGGCGAGAGGCCGACTGCAACGATTGCGGATTGGCGATTGCGGATTATCGGATTGGGATAAGGGACAATCCGAAATCCGAAATCATTGGAGAGGGGGATCCATGACGGCGCTCGCCACTATGTTGGCGATAACCCCTCGTAAGTGAGTCACGTCTCCCTTGCCGTTGGGGTGCAGCCGATTGCTCAGGATTACCAGGAACGTCTGTGTCTCTGGATGTATCCATAGGGAAGTCCCGGTGAATCCTGTGTGACCGAACCCCCCGCTGAGCAAATCGCCTCTCGGAACGGACTGGGAACTGTCGATGTCCCAGCCAAAGCCCCGCACGGCAAGCGTGGGTGGGGGAGATTGAGGGTGGGTCATCGCTCGCACCGTCAAAGGAGAAAAGATTCGCCTGCCCGCACATGTCCCCTGGTTGAGAAGCATCTGCGCATAAACGGCGACGTCGTCGGCACTCGAGAAGAGTCCCGCGTGACCCGCAACCCCTCCCATGCGCCATGCGGTGGGATCATGGACCGAACCGCGCAGGATCTCTTCGGAAAGCGGAGAGCTGATCTTTCCCTTGAGATACTCCAGTGAACGCGCCCTGGATTCGGTAGGCGCTATCCTCTTCCGCCATTCCGATGGGGGGTTAAAGGTGGTCTCGCTCATCCCCAGGGTCCCGTACAGGTGGGTTTCCACAAAAGCATCAAGAGATTGTCCGCTGACGCGCCGCACGATCTCTCCGAGGGCGATAAAGTTGAGGTCGCTGTAGACGAATTCTTTTCCCGGCTCCGAACGCGTTTGCTCTTTCCATAACTGCTCCATCGCCGCAGCATAGCCTTCCCACGGCTCGGACAGATCAAAGTCAGGGCGCAGTCCGGAATAATGAGTGAGCAACTGACGAACGGTAATGGACTCCTTGCCGCCTCCGGCGAACTCGGGCAGGTACCGGTGGACCCTATCGCCGAGCCGAATTTGTCCGTTCTCCACCAGCAGCATGATCGCCGGTGTTGTGGCCATGACCTTAGTCAGCGAGGCCATGTCAAAGATTGTGTCCGTGGACATTGGCTCCATCAGCGGTTCCAGAGCGCGGTGGCCGAAGGCTTTCAGGTATGCAATCTTCCCGCGCCGGCCCACGAGCACTACGGCCCCGGGCGTCTCTTTGGCCTTGATAGCAGCCCGGACCGCCTCATCGATGTTCTTCAAGTTTGCGGGCCACAGCCCGACAGCCGCGGGCGCTGCATGGGGCAGCCCTTTGCCCTTGGATCCTGCCTGCCCCTTCAGAGACGGGCTTTGCAGCGTCAACAAGAACAGCAGGGTGAGCCCCAGATGAAATAGGGCGGAGCGAAAGCTAAGATTCATGATGCGTCTCCTTGTGGGCTCCGGGATTTGCGGAGGCGCCAGGGTCTCCGTAATACGGTTCCGGAAGTTCTTCCTTTTTCAGCAAATTCTTGGCGACCCTTAGCGTTCTTCGCGTCTTCGCGGTCAAGTCAGTCTCCGTTTCACCGCGAAGGCGCGAACAACGCCGGGGCAACAAAAAAATGGCATGGACAATTCCCTCGGCGGCTTTGATAGTATCCGAGACAGCGCAGATGGGGTCTCTGATTTTACCGCCGGGCCGAGAAGGACGTTCCTTTGGCCCGGCGTTGGGAATCAAAGCGAGGAAGCAATGAGGGAATTTCGAGGCGTCGATTTTTACCGAATGGATGAGCTTCTGTCAGAAGAAGAAAGAATGGTCCGGGATACGGTACGCTCCTTTGTAAGCGAAAAGGTCGTTCCAACCATCGACAGGCACTTTGAAGAAGCGACCTTTCCCATGGATCTCGTTCCGGAGATGGCAGACCTCGGGCTGTTTGGAACGACCTTGCCCGAAGAGTACGGTTGCGCCGGCATGAACAACGTTGCGTACGGACTGGTGATGCAGGAACTGGAGAGAGGAGATAGCGCTTTGAGAAGTTTCGCTTCCGTACAGGGCGCACTGGTGATGTATCCCATCTATACCTTCGGCACCGAGGAGCAGAAGCGATTCTGGCTTCCGAAGCTCGCCTCCGGGGAGAAGATAGGGTGCTTCGGTCTCACAGAACCGGACCACGGCTCCGATCCCGGAAGCATGATCACCCGGGCCATCAGGAAGAAGGACTGCTGGGTGCTGAGCGGCGCCAAATCGTGGATTACGAACGGATCGATTGCCGACGTGGCCGTTGTCTGGGCGAAGGTGGACGAGGAAATGCGCGGATTTCTGGTGGAGGCCGGAACCAAAGGATTTGCCGCGCCGGAGATCAAACACAAGATGTCGCTCCGCGCGTCCGTCACCTCCCAACTCATATTTGAGGATTGCGTGATACCCGCGGAAAACCTGCTTCCTAAAACCGGCGGACTGAAATCGCCTTTGATGTGTTTGAACCAGGCGCGTTACGGGATTGCCTGGGGCGCGCTAGGCGCCGCCATGGCTTGCTACCACACCGCGGTGGAATACGCGAAAGCGAGAAAACAGTTCAATCGGCCGATTGGAGGTTTCCAGCTGGTCCAGGAAAAACTGGTCCACATGCTCTCGGAGATTACCAAGGGACAGCTCCTTGCGCTTCAACTCGGCCGGCTGAAAGACGCGGGCAAGCTGCATCATACCCAGACGTCCCTGGCCAAGCGCAACAACGTGGCAATCGCGCTGGAAACCGCCCGGCTGGCGCGAGATATTCTGGGCGCCAACGGTATCAGCCTGGAGTTCCCCGTAATCCGCCATATGTGCAATCTTGAATCGGTAAAAACCTACGAAGGGACCCACGACATCCACACGCTGATCCTGGGCGAGGAGATCACCGGACTCAGCGCCTTCACATAGGTTGCCATTTTCCCCGCGGACGGCACGGGGCAACAGAATTCGCATCGGATAAAAGAAGGGAAAGGCGCTTACTGCGAATGCTTTCTTATGAGAGTCTGTTCTTCAACGAGAAAGGTCAGAGATACTCCGCCTGAGTGGAGGGTCCGTCATGAAAGCATTTCCCGGACCCCCCTCCACAGCACGCTCAGCCGTGGGGGCAAATTGTAACGTTCAACTACCAGTGGCATGGCGAAATTCGTACCATTCGGCTTGTCTACCTCTGCGCCGAGGGCGTGCAAGCTTATCATAGTCTTTTCTACAAACAGCGAGTTTTCCCCAGGCTCATCTGTCTGATCTTTCAGACCGGCTTCACCAACAACTGGACGGACTTCGCGAATTGGAAACAACCTCTCGGTCGATTGGTGGGGATCCGCATCAGGAGCTTTTGGCCTGTTGGTGGAGATGGATACCACGCTGGGCTTTCAATCCAGAGGCCGCGGGTTCGATTCCGGCCATCCACAGCGGATTTGGAGACGCTATCTTCCCAGCGTCGGGCTGGCGCTGTCTTGCGAGCGGGAGGTGATGCGCGCCAATGGAGGCCACACACCGTTTTTCACCACGGAGGACCCGGAGATTCACGGACGCACGGAGGCGTGCTTGACCGGAACCGTGACGTAGGAGTACGATTCGTCTTACTCTTACGAGGCTGAAATGCGAATTACTTCAAAAGGACAGGTTACGATCCCGGCCGAGATTCGGGAGAGGCTCGGCCTCCTGCCAAACTCGGAGGTAACCTTCGAAGTAACAGGCGACTCGGTCCGGATCAGAAAGGTCAAGGACACGCAGCGGCGGGGCCGCGACCTGATAGCACGGATACGTGGCAAAGCCTCCACCCGGATGAGCACCGACGAGATCCTGGCCCTCACACGAGGCTGATCCCCGATGACGGCCATTCTGGTGGACAGCAACGTCATCCTCGACGTGGTTACGGAAGATCCCCAATGGGGCAGATGGTCTGCGGAAACCCTCGCGCGCTGCGCCGAGGGCTCGATCCTGTTTATCAACCCCATCATCTATGCGGAGGTCTCGATAGGCTTTGACCGAATCGAAGACCTCGATGCCGCCGTCCCCGGGGACTTCTTCCGACGCGCCGACCTTCCCTGGGAGGCTGGCTTCTTGGCCGGCAAGTGCTTCCTCCGCTACCGGCGGGAGGGCGGGAAAAGACTCGCGCCACTGCCGGATTTCTACATTGGCGCGCATGCGGCAATCGCCGGGCTGACGCTGCTTACGCGCGACGCAAGGCGCTACAGAACCTACTTTCCCAGACTTCCTCTCGTCGCCCCTTGAGTTAAGAGCGCTCCTCTGCAGACTTTCACAAATCGGTCAAATTTGAATCAGGTCGTGACGCAGCTCAGACATAACCGGGAGTGAGGGCGGGGCGGGGGGCGGCCACTGGTCCATCGTCCCATGACTCCTCAATCGGCGAAATAGTATTTGCGGGCGTATTCCTGGACCATGCGCCAGGTATTGAATCGAGGCGCGAGCGTGACCATGGCGCGGCGGATCATCGCGACCCACCGGCGGGGTATTCCCTGCGCGTCCCGATCGAAAAAACGGGGGACCACGTCCTCCCTCAAGACCTTGTACAGGCTTTCGCAATCCCTCCGGTCTTGTTCCTCAAAGGGATCCGGATGGGAATCTTTTCCGATGGCGAAGCCGTTGGTCCCATCGTATCCTTCGCGCCACCATCCATCGAGAACGCTCAAGTTCACCCCCCCGTGACAGGTAACTTTTTGCCCGCTGGTGCCCGAGGCCTCAAAGGGACGGCGCGGCGTGTTTAACCACACGTCGCATCCCGAAATCATCTGTCGGGCGACATGGACGTCGTAGTTCTCGATGAAAACGAGGTGCCCTTTCAACTCGCTGTACTTGCTCAAATGAATGATCCGCTGGATGTACCTCTTCCCTTCGTCGTCACGAGGATGGGCCTTTCCGGCAAAAATGAACTGCACGGGCCGCTGTCGATCGGATACCAGTTGAGCGACGCGGTTAAAATCCTGAAAGATAAGCGTCGCCCGCTTGTAGGTGGCGAACCGGCGGGCGAAGCCGATGGTCAAGGCGTCCACGTTTAGCAACTGGTCGAAAGTGATGAAGTCCGCGGGTGTCACTCGCTCGCCCTGAAGGACGAGACGGCGGCGCGCGAACTCCACCAACTCGCGGCGCAACTCGTAGCGAAGCGCCCACAGCTCTTCATCGGAGACGAGATCGGGATCGGCCATCCTTTCCCAAAATTCGGGCGAATTGACGTTCGCCTCCCATTGAGGACCGAGCTTTCTCTTCCAGAAGCGGCGGAGAGGGCCCTTCATCCAACCCAGCAAATGAACGCCGTTGGTGATGTGCCCGATGGGGACCTCGTCTACCGGCTTGCCGGGGTAGAGGTGGTGCCACATTTTCCGGCTAACCTGCCCGTGCAGCTCGCTGACGGCGTTTGCGGCGCGTGACGCCTTCAGGCCGAGCACGGTCATGCAGAATGCTTCGCTCTCGTTGGCCGGGTTTACTCTCCCCAGGGCCATGAAATCGTGGAAGGACAATTTGAGTTCTGCGGGCGCCTTGTTGAGAGCGTAATTAATGAGATCGGGAGTGAAGCGGTCATGACCCGCTTCCACCGGGGTGTGGGTCGTGAAGACGCACTGGGACCGGGTCGCGTCCAGCGCCTCTTGAAACGACTTCCCTTCGGCCAGCTTTTCCCGAACGAGCTCCAGCGTAAGGAAGGCCGTGTGACCCTCGTTCATGTGAAAGATGGAGGGTCGGATTCCCAGCGCGCGCAGAAAGCGGACTCCCCCCATCCCCAAAAGGATTTCTTGCATGATACGAGTGGTGCTGTCCCCGCCGTAGACGCGGAGCGTAAGATCACGATAGTGCTGCTCGTTTTCGGGGCGATTTGAGTCCAGCAGGTAGACCGGACATCGCCCCACATTGGCCCGCCAGGCCTGAAAATAAACTTGACCGAGGGCTACATCGACCGCACACACCAGGGGCGCCCCCTTTCCGTCGAGAACGGGTTCGACCGGCAGGAGTTTGGGATTCAGAATCCTGTAGTATTCTGTCTGCCAGTTTTCCTGATTGATAGCTTGCTGGAAGTAGCCTTCACGATAGAACAGGCTGACGCCGACAAAACCCAGGCCGAGGTCGCTCGCTGATTTGGCGTGATCGCCTGACAGTATTCCCAGGCCGCCTGCGGCAATAGGCAAGGTTTCGTGGAATCCGAATTCGGCCGTGAAGTACGCCACTGGGTGGGCCAGAAGCGCGGGCGCATGCTCTTTTCCCCAGGTGTTCTCGGCGTTCAGATACGTGTTGAAAGCCTGCAGGACTTCCCGGACTCGGCGGGCAAAGTCCTGGTCCTGCAATCGAACACGCAACTCGTACTCGGATACCTCTTGTAAAACCGCCACGGCGTTGTGATAGAGATTCTGCCAGCCGCGCGGAGAGAGCTCTTGAAATAACTCCTGGGAATCCTGGTTCCATGTCCACCAGAGGTTCCGCGCCAGGCGGTTCAATCCCGCTATCAGTTCATTGATCTCTGCGGGCGAGAGGGGCGGACGACTCATACGATCCATTCCTGACGATCGATCTCCCGCGGGTCAACGGATACGTCGAGAAAGTCATGAGGAGGGTATCTCTGCAATTCGCGATTCTCGTGCAGAATCGACACCGAAAATCGAAGCGTTGCCTGGCTGCGGACGTCCAGCGCCTCCAGCGGGATCCCCAGCTCCAGAATGCGTCCTGCGCCCAACACCGGCCGGTGCTCCGGCCTCTCATCACCAGCCCATTCACAATTCCAGGTTCGATCCGCGGCACGCGATATCTGCAACAGGCGGGCGCGCGGCGCGACGAACTGCACCTGAATGAGGGAGCTCTCGGATATGGCCTCGCTGGGATCCCCGGCCAGGTCCAGCCGGAGGTAGAAGTGATGCATATCGTATCCGAAGAAGATTCTCTCGAGGTGGTTCTCGGCGCGATGCATGGCGCCTGTGCCGCCGGAAATGATCGCAAACCCGGCGGAAAGCCACTCGAAATAATCTGTGACCTGCCCGTCCAACCGCGGGGAAACGGTGTGTACCGGGTTTCGGTAGCAGACTCCCTCCCCCGCCTTCTTGATCGGAACGTCCAGCGCCAGCGGATGCGGCTGCCCCAGCAGACGGTAAACGTTCTTGACGCGGCCTCGGAACAAGGAGTCGAATTGCGCCGCGTTCTCGGTCTGATGGTCGTCGCCGTACCACCAGAACCAGTCGCTCCCTTCGGCGATCATGAGCTCGCTGAACGCTTCCTGCAGTCGCGCTGGAGCCGCTGCCTCTTGCTGCCTGGAGCTGAAGAAGCTGCGGGCTGCCGTCAGAAGCTCCCAAGCGCGGTTTTTCTCCGGATGTCCGATCCAGGTCGCCAGATTTCCGAAGATCCAGCTGCCGGCAACGATGCTTCCGAGCTCCTCTCGATGAGACTCCATTTCCAGGAACTCCGAGAAGGTCACGGCGCGCAAACGCTCGTCGTTTGCCAGGCCCCGGTAAAGAGCGCGTAAGAATTCCGTTCCGTTATCCGGATAGTGCTCCCAGGCATTTTCGCCATCCAAAATAACGGGCACTACATAGTATCTCCCATCATCCGGAAGAGCGTCCCAGATTTCCCGGAATCGGCTTAAGAAATCTGCGGCAGCCTCCAGCGGCTTCCAGCGGGCATAGGCGAACCCGATCAGGTCTGAAAGACCGTGGTCGCGGAAAAAGAAGCAAGGCCCTCCTCCCCAACGATACGCGGAAAATTTCTGCTGAGCCGTCAGGTGATGGTTCACGCGGTGAGTCTTTTTGAGCGAGTTGTAAAGCACGGCATCATCGGAAGCAAGCCAGCGGAAACCTGCTTCGCCGGCGAGAGTCGCGGTGGCTTCGCTGATCGATCCCTCGGATGGCCACATGCCCCGCGCAGGCTGGCCGAACTCCTCCAGGTAGCGCTGCTGAGCCCGCCTGATTTGCTCCCGAGCATCGCCTGGAAAGGAAAAGGGATTAGCCGGAAGAGGAATGTCGGGCATGGCTTCCCGCGCCGAGCGGTTGTCGCACAGCAGAGGGAGAATGGCGTGGCAATAAGGCGAAACCGAGAGCTCGATCCCGTGCTCTCGCATCAATCTGCCGTAAAAAGGGAGGATTCTTGCCATGAAACGATATTGCAACTCGACAAGGCGCTTCTTCTCCTCTTCAGAGAAATCCCTCCCCTTAAGGAACAGAGCGGCGATCTCGGAATCCTGGCGGAGCTCACGACCGCACCAGCTCAAATTAAACCAAACCTGCAAATCCCTGTAGTCCTGAGTCGTAAAGGAGTCCGCGGCTGACGTGTAGTCGCCTCTTTCGTCCGGAGATCCGCGGCGCTCGAGAAGCTCCCTGTAGCGCGGGTAGGGAAGCACCATCTGGTTCCAGGGAAGCTGGAAGAAACTCCGGAGCAGAAAAGTTTTTTCCGCCAGGTCGAGCTCCGCCGCGTTGCGCAGAGTAAGCGCGGCGTAGGTTTCGCGGGCTGTGCCCTGGCCGTAGGCGTGGACCTGGTCCATCAGAGAAGGCACAACGTTTATGGTAACGTGGAGTCCCGGCACATCGGCCACGAGGGCCCCCATGTCGTAGTAGTCTTTCACCCCGTGAAAGCGAGTCCAGGGCAGACAAATCTCTCCGGTCTGGACATTGCGATAATCCGGCTGGTGCATGTGCCAAAGAATGGCTACACACAAAGGCCTTTTGGACATCCTATCCTCCCGCGCTCAATCGGCACTCAAGATGCTATCGGTCAACGGTCGCATGTCAAGTGCCAAGTGTTTCCGCATCTGCAACGCTTCAGTTATTCGGTTCACTACGGAGACTCTCGTTTCCTCAGTGAGCCTCCGTGTTCTGCGTGTCTCCGTGGTGAAAGAGATGCCTTAGGCCTCGCGCAGAAATAAATTCACATTTTGGCGCGAGCGCCGGGCGGGCAGATGCGAGGCGCCGCGACGAAGACGCTGTCGGACATCGTCGAGGAGCGGCAACAAAGCAGGCGCCCGCCCGCCGCCGCGCCCCTGCGGGCCTGGGGGCCTGCAGCAAAATGTGAATTTATTTCTGCGCGAGCCCTTAGCTGGGCAGGCGCCGGGAGGCCACTACAAGTGGGGCTGTCACATCGCCTGAAATCCGCAACTGGCGCGGATTTCGCTTGACTTGGCTTGGCCAGGGTGCTAGAGATGCGCCAACCAAAGGAGGAAATGCATTGAACAAAGGAGACTTGGTAACAAAGATCGCAAAGGATGCAGACATCACGAAGGGTCAGGCTGAGGCGGCCTTCAATTCTCTCGTGGGTGGAATCAGCGCGTCCCTGAAAAAGGGTCAGAAAGTGACTATAGTTGGCTTCGGCACGTTTGCGGTGGCCAAGAGGAAGGCCCGCACCGGCCGCAATCCGCAGACCGGCGCCCCCATAAAGATAGGAGCACGCAAGGTTCCCAAATTCACCCCGGGGAGTGAATTGAAGAAGGCGGTGAAGTAGGCTCTTGGTGTGAAGGCAAGCAGGGCAGCCCCCGAGGACTACTAGGGGAGCTGCCCTTCCGAAATCTGCGGGCGTCAATTCTTGCTGATGAAGTCTACGAAATCGCGCAGCTTGTTAGAGCGGTAAGGGCTGCGCAACTTCATGAGCGCTTTTTCTTCAATCTGGCGAATCCGCTCGCGCGTCACCTGGAACATTTCCCCGACCTCTTGCAAGGTATACTCCCTGCCGGCTTCGTTGAGACCGTAGCGCATCCGCACGATCTCCTGCTCACGGGGAGAAAGAGTCTGAAGCGCCTCATCCGCAATCTCACGAAGATTCTGCTTCATCACATCCTCGTCAGGGGACACGGCATTCTTGTCCTCTACAAACTTGTTGAGAACCGCATCCTTGTTGTCAGCGATGGTTGCTTCGAGCGAAATCGGTTCCTGGGCAGCCTTGAGAATCTGGGTTACCTTGGACACCGGCGTCTTCAATTCCTTCGCCAACTCCTGCACCGAGGGCTCGCGACCCAGGCGCTTGGTGAGATCGTTGGAGGTCTTCAAAACACGGTTCATGGCCTCCACCATGTGCACGGGAACGCGGATCGTGCGCCCTTGATCCGCGATAGCTCGTGTAATGCTTTGCCGGATCCACCAGGTCGCGTAGGTCGAAAACTTGTGCCCAAGCCGATAGTTGAACTTATCGACGGCTTTCATCAGCCCGATATTACCTTCCTGGACCAGATCCAGCAGGTCGAGTCCCGGGTAGGAATAGTTCTTGGCAATACTGAGGACCAAGCGGAGATTTGCCCGGACGAACTCGTCCTTTGCGTGGGCCATCTCGCGTTTGTTCTCATGAATCAGCTGGACGATCCTCTGCAACTCAGCCCCTGGCGTCAGGATTCGTTCCTCCAGCGGTCTCAACCTGGCCCGGGTTTCGCGCAATGCTTTCCGGCGTCCGAATCCCCGCATGCGGGAGGCCCGCCCGATAGCCTCTTCTGCTTCCCGGAGCTGACGCAGGTCTTCTTCTACGGCTGCGATCAGCTCGTTGGACTGCCCTTCGTTGAAGTCTATTCGGGATAGAGTCTGGAAGATCGCGGTGCAGCACTTCTGCAGCTTATCCCGGTTCTCCTGCCGCTTCCCATTGCGGGAACGGTCGCGGTCCAACTCCGCCCTCAGAAAGCGGTATTTGCTTTCCAGCCTCTCCAAGCGGTTCGTGATTCTCTTGATCGCACGAACCCTCAACCGGTTGCGTTCCTCGAGGGGTATCTCGGCATCAGTCTCCTTGGGCGCCTCACCCTGGCTTGGCTCGCCCCCGGCCGGAGAGGCCGGGTGGAGCCCTTCCGCCATCTCCAGCACCTTCCGAGTGCTGGAGGGAGTCAACGAAAGGAGCCGCAAAATATTCGTCTTCGCCGATTCGATCTTTTTGGCCAGATACACCTCTTGCTCCCGTGTGAGAAGAGGGATCTTGCTCATGCTGCGGTAGTAAATATAGAGCGGGTCAGCAGATGCAGTCGAGTCTTGCGTCCTGCTGTCTGCCGAGCGAGGTTCGGGATTCCGCAGGTTGAATCGAACCCGATCGACATAATTCTCCCGCGTCAGCCCCGGAAATTCTTTCGAGGCGCGGTCAAAGTCTTCCGATTCCGAATCGGCGGAATCGTAAGCTTCTGAAGGGTCCAAAAGTTCTTCCTGTTCGAGTTCGATCATAGTGATATGATAACTGCTCAAGCCTTATGGGATTTTTAATTAAGTTATTTGGCAGCAATGAGTTGTGGTTGGGCCAACCGTTCGTCCACCTCTGCACAGCTGCCCGCATCGAAAACCTGCCAACAGTTACAGATTCCTGATAGAGCGAAATAGTTTCAAGAGAAGGTGCATTTTCTCTTTGAACTTAAGTTTTTGATTTTTCAAGTACTAATCTTCTCTATCGGCCGCCTCTCCATCGACGGATAGTTATACGTCACGGGGCTATGTTCCGTTCTTATTTATTTACCTTCTCGCCCCCATCGGTCCTCCATGACCTATTGGACACCCTTCGCCCGATTTTTCTTCCCGGAAAAGACCTCGCCGACCTCAGAAAAGTTCACAAACTCCTTGATTCTTGGCTTTTTCGTGGTAACCGGGGCGCGAAGGCGAATGCTACGCCCGGTCTGAGCCGCGGACACCGGAGTCGGCCGGCAGCTCGCCCAAACGAGCCCTGCCTGCGTCACTTCACAACTCCTGCGAGCTGGGCGAGGCGGTACCCGGCCCTGGATCATTGCCGATCACTACGGTCCACGAGCGCACCTCCCACCGGGTCACCAGTCCGTTGACGACGTAGGGATCGTTCCGCGCGAAGTCTTCGACGACGGATCTCTTCGGCACACGGAACACGAGAAGTGCGCCATCAGGCGGGTCACTAAACGCGCCCGCCAAGAGCAACTCGCCGCGTCGATTCGCCTCCCGGGCAAGCCGAAGATGATCGTCCCGGTAGGGGGACCTGCGCGAAACAAAATCGTCCGCCACGTAATAGAACAGTGCGTGGTAGTTCATGGCGCTACCTTTCATTTATTGAAAACGATTTCCGAACGTCCGCTTCTGGACGCTCATTCGCCTGACTGTTGCTTCAGCCGAGACACATAGTTGTACGCTCGCGGACAGTGCCCGATCCGCAGTTAAGAACATGGGTGTACATCATGCTCGTGCACACATCGTTGCGCCCCAGCAGCTTCTGAACCGTAGGGACGTCGTAACGGCTTTGAGCATATGCCCCGCGACAATACTACACCTTAGTTTCATCACGGAGTTTCCGTGATCCTTGGGCCAAGCACCGCGAGTGAAACCGCCCGGAACAGGAGGGCACGAATGAAGTCGTCCCGCCCCTGCCGGGGCGGGGGTCTTGGGGTGGCGCCGCCTCCAGGGGTTCGCGAAAAGCGCTCACCCCTGGCTAAGCTATGGCTAAGCTCCCTCTGCTCCTCCGGAGCGGAACAACACGGGCGGGACCGCCGTGCCACGAAAGCCCATTTTCACGAGAGACACAGGGAGTTCTGACATTTGTGATAGAGTAGGTTTCAAATGAATGCGCTTTCTCGGAGGCGATTTTTCAAGACTTCGGCTGCGGTTCTTTCCAGCGCGTGGCTCTCGCATGCCGAGGAGGTGGTTCCCCTCTTCAACGGGAAGGATCTGACGGGCCTCTACAGCTGGCTCCGGAAATCGAAATACGAAGATCCGCTCAAAGTTTTCACCGTGGAGAACAACCTGCTGCGCATTTCCGGCGAGGATTTCGGTTACATTGCCACTCGGGGCGAGTATCAGGACTACCACCTGACCGTAGAGTACAAATGGGGCTCCCGCACCTATGGCAGCAAGACCGTGCGCAATTCCGGGATCCTGCTCCACGCCCTCGGACCCGACGGCAACCACTCCCCCTGGATGGCCTCGATCGAGTGCCAGGTGGCTCAGGGATGCGCCGGCGACTTCATCGTCATCGGCGGCAAATACGAAGACGGCGCTGCGATTCCCGTCACGATTACAAGCGAAACCGTGCTCGGCCCGGACGGCCGCACGCGCTGGAAAAAAGGGGGGACGAAGACGGTCTACTCGGGCAAGCAGTTCTGGTGGTCGCAGCACGATCCCGAGTTTCAGGAACTGATCGACACGCGCGGCCGTTTCGACGTCGAAAGCCCCCTGGGAGAATGGACGCGCGTCGAGTGCATCTGCAACCAGGACCGGATCACGGTCGTGGTCAACGGCGCCGTCGTCAACGAATGCTTCGACGTCTTTCCTTCAAAGGGCAAGATCCTGCTCGAATCGGAGGGATTCGAGATCTACTTCCGCAGATTCGAGCTGCGCCCACTGACAAGATCCGGATGAGGAGGATTCTTATGCCAAGCCGTCGCAGGTTTCTCAAACAATCGGCCGCCGCCGTTTCCAGCGTCATGGCCGCCAACCTGAGGATCGCGCGCAGCGCTCATGTTGCAGGCTCCGACCTGCTGCGAGTAGGCCTGATCGGCTGCGGCGGGCGCGGCACCGGCGCCGCCGTCCAGGCGCTCTCAGCCGACCCCAATTGCAAGCTCGTGGCCATGGGCGACGCCTTCGAGGACCGCCTGAGCCTGAGCCTCGAACAGTTGCAGAAAAGCGAGGCAGCCTCCAAGGTCGATGTTCCAAAAGAGAGGCAATTCGTCGGCTTCGGCGCCTACCGGCAAGTACTCGAGAGCGGCGTCGATGTCGTGCTCCTGTGCGAGCCGCCCCACTTCCGGCCCAGCCATCTGCGCGCCGCCATCGACGCCGGAAAACACGTTTTCGCCGAAAAGCCGGTCGCCGTCGACTCGCCCGGCGTCCGGTCCGTGCTCGAGTCCTGCGAGCTCGCGAAGAAAAAGAACCTGTCCGTTGTTTCCGGCCTCTGCCTTCGTTACTCCTACGGCTTCCAGGAGACGGTCCGGCGCATTCACGACGGCGAAGCCGGAGAGATCCGGGCACTCCAAGCCAACGATTACCGCGGCGGGATCTGGGTCAAGCCGCGGCAGCCCGGCTGGACCGACATGGAGTGGCAGCTGCGCAACTGGTACTACTTCACCTGGCTCTCGGGCGACTTCAACGTCGAGCAGCATGTTCACTACCTGGACGTCTGCGCATGGATCATGAAAAACGAGTACCCGGCACGCGCTGCCGGGATGGGAGGCCGCCAGGTGCGGACCGGCGCCGAGTACGGGAACATTTACGACCACCACTCGGTCGTCTACGAGTACGCCAATGGAGTGAAGCTGTTCAGCAACTGCCGCCAGCAGCAGGGGTGCCACAACGATATGTCGTGCCTGGTGCTGGGGAGCAAAGGGACGGCTCTGGTCGCGGAGAGGCGTCTCTCGATTTCGACCTCCACCGAGTGGCAGTACCCAGAGAAAGACAACAATTTCTATCAGACGGAGCACGACGAGCTGTTTCGCGGCATCCGTGAAGGCAAACCGATCAACAACGGCGAATACATGGCCCGGTCGACTTTGCTCGCGATCATGGGGCGCATGGCGACCTACACCGGACAGCTGATCACCTGGGAGCAGGCGATGAATTCCAAAGAAGACCTCACGCCGCCGAAGTACGAGTGGGGTCCGATTCCCACGCCGTCGGTGGCGATTCCCGGCGTGACGAAGTTTGCGTAGCGGAAATACGGGGACAGTCACCTCTTTTCGCCCGCGAGAGTTGCCGCGATGGCACGCCCAAGGCGAAAAGAGGTGACTGTCCCCGTATTTCCCAAAGAATCACGCACAATTGATGAAACGACGAGCGTTTTTGAAGGCTGCAGCTATTGCCTTTCCGCTGGCACGGGAAGCCGGAGCCTCACAACCAAAGAAGCCCACGCGTTTCCAGATCGCGTGCATGACATTGCCTTACTCGCAATTTCCCCTTGAACGCGCGCTCAAAGGAATTCAGGGCGCAGGATACAAGTACGTGGCTTGGGGCACTACCCACGCGGAATCCGCCGGAGAACGCGTTCCGGTGATAGCGCCGGACGCCCCTCCACAGAAGGCAAAGGACCTGGCCGCCCGCTGCCGCGACCTGGGTCTCGAGCCGCTGATGATGTTCTCGATGGTGTACCCCGAAGCAAAGGAGGGACTGGAAGTTCTCACACAGCGGATTCGCCAGGCTGCCGCCGGGGGCATTCCGCAAGTCCTGACCTTCGGGCATACGGAAGGCGGCGACCGGAAGCTATGGATTGAACGGTTCCGGAAGCTCGGACCGATCGCGCGCAGCAACAACGTTCTGATCGTCGTCAAGCAGCACGGCGGCACAACCGGGACGGGCGAAGTATGCGCGGAGATTATTCGAGAGGTCGCCGACGAAGGCATCAAGGTGAACTACGACGCCGGCAATGTCATGGACTATCTGGACGTCGATCCCATTCCCGACATCCGCAAATGCGCTCCCGAGGTCCGGAGCTTCTGCATCAAAGACCACCGCAATTTCCCGCGCGACGAGGACTGCGGGCCGGGCCTCGGGGAGATCGACCACTACAAGCTGCTGGAGCCGGTTGCATGGACCGGGCTTGCGATGCCGTTGTGCTGCGAGAACATTTTTGCGCCGGTACTCCCGCGCCCCGATGCGCCCGAAGGCGTGGACCGGCTCGCGCGGCGCGCGCGGGAATTCCTGGAGCTGGTGATCCAGGGCCTCCAGGCATAGATTTCAAATTTGAAATTATTTGAAATTTCAAAAGGTCAGACCTCCAGGTCCACTGGTGGACATCACAAATCGGTCAAGTTTTGTATCATGGCCGAGTGCAAGAAGTGGGACTCAAGTCACGCTGCCGTGAGCTCCTCGAGCCCTATTTCACATCTGAAATTTCAAATCTGAAATCCAATCACTGGGTCTGGAGGACGAGAACGGTGTCGATCGGGTCGCGCGCATCCATAGGGACTCGGAGCATGTCCCCTTCCGGGTGGTGACACCCCAGTCGCGAGGGGGAATCGGTCCGCCGCGCGTGCCGTAGATACTCTCTCCATATTTCGCCAGCCAGGCCCCGACTTCCTTCAGGCGTTCGACAAACTCCGGTTGGATCGTGCCGTCGGGACGCGGGCCGACATTCAAGAGAAAGTTGGCGTTGTGCCCCGCCGCCCGCGCCAGGTAGTGGATCAGCTCTTTCGCGCTCTTGAACTTTTTGTCCTTTGCGTTGTATCCCCAGGAATTATTGACGGTCTCGCAGGTTTCGAGCGGCAGATTTCCTATCCTGGCTTCGGCATTGAATCCGGCGGTGTTCTGCCCCGGCAGGTCTTTCTCGAACATCTGGAAGTCCTCGCCTTCGAAGGGCGCCTGATGGTGATTCGCGCCCACCAGAGTCTGCGGCTGCAGTTGGTGGATCATGCCGTACGTTTTCTCGAGCCGCCAGTCCGCTTTGGGCTTGTCCCACCAACCATCAAACCAGATGCCGCCAATCTCCCCGTAGTTTGTCAGCAGCTCGCGCAACTGTGAGTCCATGAAATCGAGATAGCGGTACCATTCTCCCTTTTCAGGACGTCCTGTGTACTGGCCGGTCCGGCCGCGCGGAAAGTAATCCGGGTTGTGCCAGTCCAGCTGGGAGTGATAAAAAAACAGCTTCACCCCCTGCTTCCGGCACTCATCGGCCAGCATTTTTAACGGGTCCTTCTTGTACGGCGTCCGGTCGACGATGTCCCAATCCGCGACCTTGCTGTCGAACATCGCGAAACCGTCGTGGTGCTTGCTCGTGATGGTGATGTACTTCATTCCCGCGCCCCTTGCCATCGACACCCACTCCGCGGGGTTGTAGTTTACGGGGTTGAAGCGCGCCGGGAGCTTCTCGTACTCCTCCAGGGTGATCTTCTTGTTGTGCAGCACCCACTCGCCGTCCTCGAGAACGGAGTACACGCCCCAGTGCACGAACAGCCCGAACTTCGCGTCCTGGAACCACTCGCGCGCCTTCAGATTCTCCGGCGCCGGCCTGTACTCCGCGACTCCCGCGCCGGCCAACAGCAGGGCAGAGAGCAACATGCTTAGCGTCTTCATAGGTTGGACCCCTGAATTTACCACAGTATTTCCATGACCCTGCGGCTCCACACCGCATGAGTCCGGGCGCCCCGAAGGGGCCCTGGGAGCTTAGCCGGGGGTGAGCGAAGCGAACCCCCGGAACATTGTAATAAACGGATGCGCCCCGGCAGGGGCGCGGGGAACTCCTGCAACCTCTGCCGGGGTGCGTGTCGTTGTTCCTCTTCTACCCGGGGGTTCGCTTCGCTCACCCCCGGCTAAGCTCCTTTTCGCCCCGCTGGGGCGGTATGCGTCAAAGAGCTCATTTTCATAGCGGCGGCCACACCGCGCCGCCCCTACAGCCCGGGTCCGCGGCCGCCCACATTCACAAGGGCGAACCAAGACCGCAAGGAAACTCCGTGCTGAAATGTGAGCGGCCAGAGTATATGATAATCGCACACCTGGGTCACTGGATTCTGATAGGGGCTTGACGCATGGCCCCGACTGCAGATGAGAAAAACTGGCGAGATGGGCGGCCGGCAGGTGAATGGCGCGGTGGCTTAGCGATGCAGGGGCGGAATAATCGAGGGCGGACGGCGCGTTATACGCACGTGAGATTCAGGGGCGCATCGCGAGCCAGGTGGGCCGCTACATCACTGTCCTTGTCTTTTGTTTTCCTTGCGCAGCTCCCCGTATGGGCGCAGGAAGATTCCCGCGGGATGCTCTCGCGCAGCGCGCAGATTGAACAAGAGCGCCAAAAGAAAGCTGCGCAACTCAAGCCCGATGAGCCGGACAAGGGGGAACGGGCGTTCATCAAGGGCAAGCGCGTTCTAAACCTCGTACTTCTATCTCCTCCGGCGGGCATCCGGCCAAAATTCTCCAGCTCGGCCCCGGGCTGGGGGGGTCTCGTATTAGGCTCCGGCTTCTCGCTGGGTCCGGAGTATTACCGCCCCGATCTGGCCAAAGGAGAAATGGTCTTCCGAGCCTCCGTCATCGGGACCACCAGACACAACTACCTGTTTGACTCGCAGTTGACTTTTCCCCGGGCCGCCGGCGACCGGATGATCTTTGATTTGCTGGGACGTTACAAAGCCGAGAGGTCGATCAACTACTACGGACCGGGAGCGAAGTCAGAAAAAGGCAGCCGAACAAACTACAGCCGCGAAAGCAGCGAGCTCAACGCGCGGGCCGGCTGGAAGCCGTTCGCGCGTCATCTCCAGGTGGGTGTGACCGCCGGCCTGTTGCTGGTTCACATCGGTCCCGGCATCGCAGCCGGGATCGCGCCCACGCAACAGGTCTTCGGCTCTCAGGCGGCGCCGGGAATAGGGCAGCCGTCGGACTACCTGTGGGCCGGTCCTTATGCCGATTTCGACTCCACCGACTTCCCCAACCTGCCACGCAAGGGGAGCCGCGTCCGGGTCAGCTATGACTATTACAAAAACCGCGATTCTGGGGCCTACTCCTTCCGCCTTCTCCGGGGCTCGATCGAACAATATGTGCCCTTCTTCAACCAAAAGCGCATCCTGGCACTGCGGGCCAGAACGGCGATCAGTTACGCCAGCCCCGGCCAGGCGGTGCCGTTCTATCTCCAGCAAACCATCGGGGGGCCGGACGACCTGCGAGGCTTTCGACTCTTCCGCTTCACCGACAACAACAGCCTGGCGCTGAATGCCGAATACCGCTGGGAGGTCGCCCCGGCATTGGAGATGGCGCTCTTTGCGGACGGCGGCAAGGTATTTCACCGGCCTGGCGAATTGAACTTCAATCACGTGGAGGGGGCAGGCGGTTTTGGTTTTCGCTTCAAGAGCCGCGACTCCGTCGCGATGCGTCTCGACTTTGGCTTCAGCAGAGAAGGTTTCCAGGTATGGTTCCGATTCTCAGACATCTATTGGCATGCATATTAGTTGGGTTGTGGGCGACTTCAAGCGTCGCCCGGGCGGAAAAGTTCTATCCGGATGATCCGCTGCACTCGACGCCCAAACCGCTCGCGGTCCAAAGTCTCGACAATAGAAAGATTGACGCGTTGTACGACTTCATTCGCAACTCGGCCCGGTCCAACCCAAGGCCGCGGGTTCCGGCCGGCGCGGTAAACACGCTCGGTGAGGTCCCGGACAGCGAGTGGTTCACGAACCGTCACGGTCGAAGGCGCATGACGATCGAGGAACTGCGGCGCGGCCCGGGGAATGAGCATCCTCCGGCGCCCCCCTTTGTTGTCGTGGGCGCGAAGACGGAGGGGATCACGCCGGGCTTTCGGATTAAAGATGCCGGGGGGCGCCTCTACTTCGTCAAGCCGGATCCCATCAGCAATCCTGAACTGGCAACAGCGGCCGACGTGATTGGTTCCAAGTTCTTCTATGCGATTGGCTACTACACCCCGGAGAACTACATTCTGGATCTCAAAAGCTCGCAGATCTCTGTCGGCAAGGAGGCAAAAATCGAGGTGTCCGGGCGGTCTCGTCCGATGACTGACAAAGACATCAAGATCATCCTGGGCAACGTGCCCGCGCGGCGCGATGGCTCTTACCGCTTGCTCGCGAGCCTCGCCGTCAAGGGAGACATTATCGGGTCTTTCACGTACGAGGGGACGCGCCGTGACGATCCGAACGACACCGTCCCGCACGAGATCCGCCGGGACTTGAGAGGGCTGCATGTCTTCTGCGCGTGGCTGAATCATACCGACGCCAAGGGAGGGAACACTCTGAACACCGTCGTCGAAGAAGAGGGTATCCGCTTTGTCCGCCATTATCTCATCGACTTCGGCGCCATTCTGGGCAGCGACAGCGACAGGGCCAAAGACGCGCGCTTCGGCCACGAGTATATATTCCCCGAGCCGGCAAAGGCCTTGAAGGCGATCGCCGGCCTCGGGCTTTATTCCCCGGCCTGGGAGCGGGTGAAATATCCCACAGCCAAGGCCGTAGGGCGCTTCGAGCCTGAGTTTTTTGATCCCGAGAAATGGAAGTCGAACTACCCGAATCCCGCATTCCTGAGCCGTCAACCCGACGACGAGTACTGGGCGGCCAAGCAGGTGATGGCTTTTACAACCGAGGACATCCGGGCTATTGTCGAAACGGGTCAGTACAGCGATCCCAAGGCGGCGGAGTACATCGTCTCCGCTCTGGCCATCCGGCGTGACAAGGTCGGCAGGACATATTTCTCCAAAATCCTCCCCCTCGATCATTTTGCAGTTTCCGGCGGCACGCTGCGGTATGAGGACCTCGCGGTGAAGTACCGCTTTTCGGCGGAGCGGCAGTACGACGTCTCCTGGTCCCGTTTCGACAATGTGAGCGAGAAACATACGGCCTTGTCCGGGGAGTCGTCCTCTCAACTGCCTGACGAATTGAGGCACGCCCCGCAGGGGAGCTACTTTGCGGCCAGAATCCACGCGAGAGGCGACGACCGCAAGACCGTGACGGTTTACCTGCGCAAGAAAGACGACACGGTGGAGGTCGTGGGAATCGAGCGCACGTGGTAAATCCCGACCCCGATTTAGCCACAGAGCCACGGAGACACTGAGAGACCGAGGAAACAGCGTTGCGAATAGACTGGGTAAGTGACAAAGGAATTCAGAATCCAGAAGCCAGAATCCAGAATAGAGCTAAGCGCAGCTCTTCTGAATTCTGGATTCTGAATTCTGGATTCCTCTCTCGGTTTTCCATCCTCGATCTCTGTGTCTCCGTGGCTAAAGAGCATCTGTTTGGTGCAAAAGTGGACAGCATTTCGAAAGAAAGTTATTCTAACCGCGACCCGACACTGGTGGTCAGCAATGACTGATCACATATCGGCTTGCAGCCGTCAGTGAGTGGTCCGGGAAACTTAAGAGATGCCAGGATACAGCCCACACGACATCGAGTCCAAATGGCAGAAGTACTGGGAACAAAACAAGACTTTTCGCGCGCCCGATGACACCTCAAAGCCGAAGCTGTACGTGCTGGACATGTTTCCCTACCCCTCGGGCGAAGGGCTCCATGTGGGCCACCCCGCAGGCTATACGGCTACGGACATGTACTCCCGCTTCCAGCGCATGCGGGGATACAACGTGCTGCATCCTATGGGTTACGATGCCTTCGGGCTGCCGGCCGAGCAGTACGCCATTGAAACGGGCACGCACCCACGGATTACCACCGAACGCAACATCGCCCACATCCGCCGCCAGTTCAAGAGGCTTGGCTTCAGCTATGACTGGGACCGCGAGTTTGCCACGACCGATCCCGACTACATGCGCTGGACTCAGTGGATTTTCCTGGTTCTGTACGACACCTGGTTCGATCCCGGCATCGAGTGGGCGGACCCCAGCGGCAAGAAACGGCACGGAAAAGGGAGGCCGATCCGCGAGTTGCCAATCCCCGATGCCGTCCGCGCGCAGGGAGAAGAAACTGTCCGGCGCTATCAGGATTCCTTCCGCCTGGCCTACCAGTCCGAGGCGCCTGTGAACTGGTGCGAAGCTCTGGGGACTGTCCTGTCCGACGAAGAAGTCATCGACGGCCGTTCGGATCGCGGCGGCCATCCGGTGCAGCGCATCCCCCTGCGGCAGTGGATGCTGCGCATCACGGCATATGCCGACCGTCTCGTGGAAGACCTGGATACGCTTCGGTGGCCGGACGCAATCAAGGAGATGCAACGGAACTGGGTCGGGAGGAGCGAGGGGGCGGAGGTGGACTTTTACATCGGCGCGCCGGGCTCCCTCTACGAGGCCTGGAGGATCCTCAGGCAACTGGAAGGCTTCCCGGCGGAATCCGAATCCTATGCGATTCGCGTTTACACCACCCGGCCCGACACGCTCTTTGGCGCAACCTACATAGTGCTGGCTCCCGAGCACCCGCTTGTGGACCGGCTCACCACAGAGGCGCAGCGCGCCGAGGTCGAGAGTTACCGGCAGCGCGTCGCTTCGATGAGCGAGGAAGACCGCATCGCGGGGCGCGGAGAAAAGAGCGGCGTGTTCACCGGAGGTTATGCGATCAACCCGGTCAACGGCGAGCGCATCCCCGTCTGGATCGCCGACTATGTGCTGATCAGCTACGGGACCGGCGCGATCATGGCCGTACCGGGGCACGATCAGCGGGACTTCGAATTTGCGCGTAAATTCCACCTCCCCATTCGGGCCGTGGTGCTGCCCCCCGACAGTTGGCTGGAGCAGATGCGGGTAAGCCGCGAGGACTACGCTGCCCGTGTGGGCGAGCTGGCCTCCGCCTTTACCGACGATGGCACGGGAATCCAGTCTTCCAATCCCGGCGTATCCTTGAACGGCCTCCCCACTCCGGAGGCGAAGAGGACCATCAACGCGTGGCTGGAATCCTCGGGCCTGGGCCGCCCGGCGATCAAATACAAGCTGCGCGACTGGCTCTTCAGCCGGCAGCGCTACTGGGGCGAGCCGATCCCCATCCTGCACGAAGTGGACGCGGAGGGAAAGCCCACCGGACTCAGACGGCCGGTGCCCGAAGACCGGCTCCCCGTCCTCTTGCCCGAGCTCAACGACTTCAAGCCGACGGGCAGCCCCGAAGGACCTCTGGCAAAGGCCGCCGGCTGGATTTGGGTCCAGGAAGGGGGCCGGAAGTTCCGCCGCGAGACCAACACCATGCCGCAGTGGGCGGGTTCCTGTTGGTACTACCTCCGCTTCTGCGATCCGCGCAACAACGCGCGCGCCTGGGATTCCGAAAGGGAGAAATACTGGATGCCGGTGGACGTGTACGTGGGCGGGGCAGAGCACGCGGTTCTGCACCTTCTGTACGCGCGCTTCTGGCACAAGGTGCTCTTCGATCGAGGTCACGTGTCCACCCTGGAGCCTTTCCAGCGGCTGATCAATCAAGGGATGATCCTGTCCATTACCTATCGGACGTCCGACGGGCGGATCGTTCCTTACAGCAAGATCAACTTCAGCGAGGGCAAGGCGGCGCACGCGGAGACCGGCGAGGAACTGGCCGGAGAGACCGAGAAGATGTCCAAGTCCCGCGGGAATGTCATTCCCGTAGACTTCCCGCTGCAACAATACGGAGCGGATACCACGCGCCTTTATGAAATGTTCATGGGCCCGCTGGAGACGACCAAGCCGTGGAGCATGCAGGGGGTCGAGGGCATCAGCCGTTTTCTGAACCGCGCCTGGCGCATGATCGTCGACGAGGAGGCGCAGGGAATGCGTTTGAACCGCAAGGTCCTCGACAACGTGGAGCCCACAAACGAACAGCTTCGCGCGCTCCACAAGACGATCCAGTCCGTCACGGAAGACCTCGAGGCGCTGCGTTTCAACACAGGGATCAGCCGGCTCATGGAATTCGTGAACTTCTTCACTTCTCAGGCAGCCCGCCCGCGCTCCTGCATGGAAACCTTCGTGCTCCTGCTCGCGCCGTTTGCGCCGCACATAGCCGAGGAGATGTGGCAGGCGCTGGGACATGCGGAGTCTCTCGCTCATGCGCCCTGGCCGGTCAGCGATGCGAGGTTCACGCTGGAGGAAGCGATCGAAATCCCGATCCAGGTGAACGGAAAAGTGCGCAGCCGTCTGGTGGCGTCGATCACCGCAGGCAGCGACGATCTCGAACGCATGGCTCTCGAAGATCCCAAGATTCAGAGGTACCTGGACGGGCACGCAGTGCAGAAAGTGATCGTCGTCCCTAAGAAGCTGATCAACATCGTCGTCTCGCCATAGGCAGCAATGACTAAAGCGAGTGAGCCGCCCAGTCATTCACGGGCGGGACGCCCGTGCCACGATAGGTTTGTGGCATGGCCGTCCCCGCGACCAAAAGTATGAACGAAACCACAGATGAACACGGATGAACACAGAGACAGACGAGCCGCAACCAAACTGATCTGCTTAGCGTTTTCTTTGCGTTCTTCGCGTCTTCGTGGTAAAGCCTGCACCCAATCCACCACGAAGACACGAAGACGCGAAGAACCTGTCTGGACTAACGAGCAAATAGCATGGATCAGGAAAGACCGGGCACGGGCATAACGACCCAGGGAATCACTACCTATTCGGCGGGCAATTTCGCTGCCGAGGTGCGCGCGGGACTGAGCCGGGAAGGGCAGAAGGAACTACCGTCGAAGTACTTCTACGACGAGATTGGCTCGGCGCTGTTCGACGTCATCAGCCTCCTTCCGGAATACGGCCTGACCCGTGCCGACGAACGGCTCTTGCGCCGTCATTCCCGCGAGATTGTAAGCAAGATCCCCTCGCCGGTGACTGTCGCAGAACTGGGAAGCGGAAGCGGCAAGAAGACGCGCTGGATCCTGGATGCCCTCTGCGCGCGGCAAAGCACGACGTACTATCCGATCGAGATATCCCCCTCCGCGCTGGCGCGCTGCGAGCTCGAGCTGGCCCGCATGGATTGCGTGAGTGTCATCGGTTTTGAAAAGGAGTACCTTGATGGGCTGCTGGAAGTCGCCTCCCGCCGCGCCGAGGGCGAGCGCCTGCTCCTGTTGTTCCTGGGGAGCACCATCGGGAACTTCGACGCCAAAGCAGGTCTGGAGTTCCTGACCTCCGTGCGCGAGGTCATGCTTCCCGGAGACGCTCTGCTGCTTGGCACCGACCTCGAAAAGCCGATCTTTCAGATAATCGCGGCGTATGACGATTCCCTTGGGGTGACCGCGGCGTTCAACCTGAACCTGCTCGCGCGCATAAACCGTGAGCTGGAAGGAGATTTCCAGTTGTCGCGCTTCCGGCACCAGGTGCGCTACGACGCTCAGGAACGGAGGATCGAGATGCACCTCGAAACGATCTGGACCGAGAGCAGCTACAAGTACACCCTGGAACAGGTCGTCAGCATGGCGGACGCGACGCGGTTCCGGTGCGTCTCGCAGTGGGTCGATCAAGAGTGGCCCTTCGCCCAGAATCTCCTCATCGCCCAGTAGCTCACTGAATGCAACCACAGATGACAGAGCAGCCCAGCCGCAACCAAAACGGACCTCACCGCAGAGACGCTAACAGCGCAGAGAAAGAAAATGACAAATGACCAATGACCAATGACCAATGAAAAATGACAAATGGCAGTTCGTTGTCCGGACTTCTGACTTCTATTTGTCATTGGTCATTTGTCATTGGTCATTTGTCATTTGAGCGAAAATCCTTGCCACTAACGGGGGCGGCGCAGCTCCAGGAAGTTTTCCGGGCCGAGCTTGAAGCTGCTCTCTTCAAGCTCGTACTCGTCGAAAACCTGCTCAACCTCGCGGTACAGCGCCGGGCCGTTGATGTGCCGGTATTCTTCGTGGATAAATTCCGCAAACGGGTCTTGGGCTTGCTGCAGGTCCGCGTACGAATCTGTCCAGAATACGTGCTCCGCGACAAAAACCCTCCCTTCCGAATCCAGCGCGGACTCGATTTCGGAGCGCATCTTCTCGCGCCAGTTTCCCGATTCACCTTGCGGCATCACCCAGTCGTGAAGAATGGCCCGTCCCGGGTTTCTCGGATACCGGTCCAGGCACGTGAGCAGAAGATCGTAGTCCATCTCTCCAAACCAGTCTCTGCCGAGCACAATGAAAATGTCCTCACTGCCCAGGTGATGCTGGATCGCTTCCACGAGCGGCTCCGGAAAGTTAATGCTGTCGACCTTGTCGCGCGCGTGGTTTGCATAAAGATTCCAGGCTCCGAGAACGATGAAAACGGAAGAAAAGATCCGCGCGGGCCGGCCGCGCACCAGCATCCCCACGCAGATGAGCGAGGGGAAGAGGTTCAGGCCCCAGTAGTAGCCCGTAGGCTCCCAGGCAAAGACAAAGGCAGACCAGGCAGCCAAGGAAAGAAGACAAACGGTAAAAAGCGGGCTGTGCCGAACGAGCTGGCGGAAGCGCGGACTCTTGCGCAGCGCCCAGGCGATGCCGGCGCCGGCGAGCAGTCCGAGCGCCCCGTACAATTGCAGGATCGCCCGGTTGGAAAGATGTTCGCGGAGGTAATTCTCCATCCGGTAAGTCTGCACCACCGAACGAAGGATCCCTATGACGCTTTTGGAGAGAAACTCGGGAAACTGGACCTGAAGCGAGTGCTGTGTCTCGAGATACCGGGTAGTCCAGGAGGCGAAATCGCGGATGCCGGTCGTGCCGGCAAAACGCGACATGCCGAGATAAACTGCCAGGACCAATCCTGCGACGCTTCCGCTCCAGAATACTGCGCGCCGGAATCTCCAGCGCCAGCTGTCATGGGAGCAGATCAGCAGCGCAAGCGCGCCCGCCGGGACCAGAAGCGCCGCGGCCTGCTGAAAAAACGTGGCCACCGCCAGCGCCAGACCCGCCTGCGCGAGCCGCAGACCCTCCGGGACGCTTCCATTCTCCGGAAACCACGCATCGAGGTACAGCACCAACGCCAGAAAGACCAGGGGATACGGCTGATTCTGCATCCCCAGGAGCCAGAACTTGGGCGAGAACGCCACAAAGAGCGTCGCCGAGGCGGAGAAGATTCTGCCGGCGCCGAGCTTCAATAACAAACGGCAGAAGAGCGCCAGCGTCAAGCAGTTGATAGCGAGCCCGAAAATCTGGAACGGCGCGGTGGTCGGGTGCCCGATCGATTCGCTGATTTTCAGAAGCCCGGCCTGCAGGGGATGCCACAGTAAGTGGTGCGGGTTCAGGTTGTCATCCTGGAACGGAGAAAAGGCCTGCAGGCGATATACGTAGCCGTCGTAATTGAAGAGAGGCGGGCGCAAAGCCAGATAGACAGCGCCCGCAAGAACCGCCACAGCGAGGCCCAGCCCCCACGACTCTTCTTTGCGCATCCATGAATCATACCACCTGCAACGAGACACAGATTCACACGGCGCAGCCCAGCTGCAACCAAGAGTATAAACGAAACCACCGATGAAACAGATGAACACGGCGCAGCCCAGCCGCAACCAAAACGGATTTTCGGTCGAATGAGAAATGACAAATGACCAACGAACAATGACAAATAGAAGTCAGGAGTCCCGACAACGACCTGCCATTTTTCATTGGTCATTGGTCATTTCGTTGATTAGTTCCTCGCGTGCAATCCGCGCGGCAATATTTTTGAGTCTCCCCGCCTGGCGTTGCTATAGAATAGCAGCAGCCGCGAGCTTCACCCCCCTTGTGGAACACGTGGGATGTCAGTCCTGTGAGGAAGACGAGGAGCCCCAGGGTCACTCGCCGGAAAAAAACTGGAGTAGCTTATGCGAACGCAGCGCTCTTCTGTTCGAAGCGGTCCGTCACCGCCAGCGCATCCCTCCGCGCCGGCGCCCGAAAACGCAACCACCCCGTCTCCGAGCGGGAGCCACGGCGACCGGAAAGATGGCTTCGACACCCGCGAACTGCTCCGTGTCCTCCTGGCCACGCGCAATGGCGATTTCTCGGTGCGCCTGCCGTCCGATTGGGCCGGCATCGACGGCAAGATCGCCGACGCCTTCAACGACATCATGCTCGCCAACCAGACCATGGCCGGCGAACTGGAACGCGTCAGCCGGGCCGTGGGCCGCGAGGGCAAAATCCGGCAGCGCGCCGCTTTCTCCCCGGCCGGCGGCGCATGGCGGCGCATCGAGGAGTCGGTCAACTCGCTCATTTCCGATCTGGTCTGGCCCATCAGCGAAATCACCCGCACCATCGGCGGCGTCGCCAAGGGCGATCTGACCCAGGTCATGAGCCTCGAAGTCGACGGCCGGCCGCTCGAGGGCGAATTTCTCCGCAGCGCCAAAATTTGCAACACGATGATTGCGCAGCTGGGCGTCTTCACGTCCGAAGTCACGCGCGTGGCGCGTGAGGTCGGCACAGAAGGCAAGCTGGGCGGCCAAGCAAAAGTCAAAAACGTCAGCGGCGTCTGGAAGGAACTGACCGACAACGTCAACTCGATGGCTTCCAACCTCACGGCCCAGGTGCGCAACATTGCCGAAGTGACGATTGCCGTGGCCAAGGGCGACCTCTCCAAGAAGATCACCGTGGACGTGCGCGGCGAAATTCTGCAGCTCAAAGAGGCGATGAACACGATGGTGGACCAGCTTCGCTCCTTCGCCGCGGAAGTCACGCGCGTGGCGCGCGAAGTCGGCACAGAGGGCAAGCTCAGCGGCCAGGCCATTGTGCCGGGTGTGGCCGGCACGTGGAAGGACCTCACCGACTCCGTCAACGTGATGGGGGGCAACTTGACGGCGCAAGTGCGCAACATCGCTGAAGTCGCAACAGCCATTGCCAATGGCGACCTCTCCAAGAAGATCACCGTGGACGTAAAGGGCGAGATCCTGGAGTTGAAGAACACGATCAACGTCATGGTGGATCAGTTGAACGCGTTTGCCTCAGAAGTGACGCGCGTGGCGCGCGAAGTGGGCACGGAAGGCAAACTGGGCGGCCAGGCCCAGGTCCCCGGCGTGGCCGGCACTTGGAAAGACTTGACCGACAACGTCAACTCGATGGCTTCGAACCTCACCGCCCAGGTGCGCAACATTGCCGAGGTTACGATCGGCGTAGCCAACGGCGACCTCTCCAAGAAGATCACCGTGGACGTGCGCGGGGAGATCCTCCAGCTCAAGGAGGCGATCAACACGATGGTCGACCAGCTGCGCTCGTTCGCGGCGGAGGTGACGCGCGTGGCGCGCGAAGTCGGCACCGAAGGCAAGCTCGGCGGCCAGGCCATCGTGCCCGGCGTGGCCGGCACCTGGAAAGATCTCACCGACTCCGTGAACGTGATGGCGGGCAACCTGACGGCGCAGGTTCGTAACATCGCCGAAGTCGCCACCGCGATTGCCAAAGGCGACCTGTCCAAGAAGATCACGGTGGACGTGAAGGGCGAGATCCTGGAATTGAAGAACACGATCAACGTGATGGTGGACCAGTTGAATGCCTTTGCCTCGGAAGTGACGCGCGTGGCGCGCGAAGTCGGCACCGAAGGCAAGCTCGGCGGCCAGGCCATCGTGCCAGGCGTGGCCGGCACGTGGAAGGACCTCACCGACAACGCCAACGCCATGGCGGGCAATCTCACCGTGCAGTTGCGCGACGTTTCCAAGGTCGCCACCGCAATCGCCAACGGAGACCTGACCCAGAAGATCACCGTCGAGGTCCGCGGCGAGATTTTGCAGATCAAAGACGTCATCAACCGGATGGTGGACCAGCTCAGCGGGTTTTCGTCCGAGGTGACGCGCGTGGCGCGCGAAGTCGGCACCGAAGGCAAGCTCGGCGGCCAGGCGCTCGTGCCCGGCGTGGCCGGCACGTGGAAGGATTTGACCGACAACGTCAACTCGATGGCTTCCAATCTCACGGCCCAGGTCCGCAACATCGCCGAAGTCGCCACGGCCATCGCCAACGGCGACCTCTCCCGCAAGATCACCGTGGACGTCAAGGGCGAGATCCTCGAACTGAAGAACACGATCAACACCATGGTGGACCAGTTGAACGGGTTCGCGTCGGAGGTCACGCGGGTGGCGCGCGAAGTCGGCACCGAAGGCAAGCTCGGCGGCCAGGCGCAAGTCCCCGGCGTGGCCGGCACCTGGAAAGGCCTCACGGACAATGTCAACTCGATGGCTTCCAATCTCACGGCCCAGGTCCGCAACATCGCCGAAGTCGCCACGGCCGTTGCGCGCGGCGACCTCTCGCGCAAGATCACCGTGGACGTCAAGGGCGAGATCCTCGAACTGAAGAACACGATCAACACCATGGTGGACCAGTTGAACGCGTTCGCCTCGGAAGTCACGCGCGTGGCGCGCGAAGTGGGCACCAAAGGCGAATTAGGCGGGCAGGCGCAAGTCTCCGGTGTCGCCGGCACGTGGAAAGACTTGACCGACAACGTCAACTCGATGGCTTCCAATCTCACGGCCCAGGTCCGCAACATCGCCGAAGTCGCCACGGCCATCGCCAACGGCGACCTCTCGCGCAAGATCACCGTGGACGTCAAGGGCGAGATCCTCGAGTTGAAGAACACCATCAACACGATGGTGGACCAGTTAAACGCGTTCGCCTCGGAAGTCACGCGCGTGGCGCGCGAGGTCGGCACGGGAGGCAAGCTGGGCGGCCAGGCGCAAGTCCCCGGCATCGCGGGCACGTGGAAAGACCTTACCGACAACGTCAACTCGATGGCTTCGAACCTCACCGCTCAGGTCCGCAACATCGCCGAAGTCACCACGGCCGTCGCGCGCGGCGACCTCTCGCGCAAGATCACCGTGGACGTGAAAGGCGAGATTCTGGAGTTGAAGAACACGATCAACGTCATGGTGGACCAATTGAACGCGTTTGCCTCGGAGGTGACGCGCGTGGCCCGCGAAGTGGGAACGGAAGGCAAACTGGGCGGCCAGGCCCAGGTGCCTGGCGTGGCCGGGACGTGGAAAGACTTGACCGACAACGTCAACTCGATGGCTTCGAACCTCACCGCCCAGGTGCGCAACATCGCCGAGGTGACGATTGCCGTGGCCAACGGCGACCTCTCCAAGAAGATCACCGTGGACGTGCGCGGGGAAATTCTCCAGCTCAAGGAGGCAAGCAACACGATGGTCGACCAGCTGCGCTCGTTCGCGGCGGAGGTGACGCGCGTGGCGCGCGAGGTCGGCACCGAAGGCAAGCTCGGAGGCCAGGCCATCGTGCCGGGCGTGGGGGGAACGTGGAAGGACCTCACCGACTCCGTGAACGTGATGGCGGGCAACCTGACGGCGCAGGTTCGTAACATCGCCGAAGTCGCCACCGCGATCGCCAAAGGCGATTTGTCCAAGAAGATCACGGTGGACGTGAAGGGCGAGATCCTGGAGTTGAAGAACACGATCAACGTGATGGTGGACCAGTTGAATGCGTTCGCGGCGGAGGTGACGCGCGTGGCGCGCGAGGTCGGCACCGAAGGCAAGCTCGGCGGCCAGGCCACCGTGCCCGGCGTGGCCGGCACGTGGAAGGACCTCACCGACAACGTCAACGTCATGGCGGCGAATCTGACCGACCAGGTCCGCGGAATTGTGAAGGTGGTCACGGCGGTGGCCAACGGCAATTTGAACCAGAAACTGACCGTGCAAGCCAAGGGCGAAATCGCCGCGCTGGCCGATACGATCAACAACATGACGGACACGCTGGCCATTTTCGCCGAACAGGTCACGACCGTCGCGCGCGAAGTGGGCGTCGAAGGCGGGCTCGGCGGCCAGGCCAACGTGCCGGGCGCTTCCGGCACTTGGAAGGACCTGACCGACAACGTGAACCTGCTCGCGGCCAATCTCACCACGCAGGTGCGCGCTATCGCTGAAGTCGCCACCGCGGTCACCAAAGGCGACCTGACGCGCTCGATCCAAGTCGACGCTCGCGGCGAGGTGGCCGAGTTGAAAGACTACATCAACGCGATGATCAGCAACCTGCGCGACACGACGGAGCGCAACACCGAGCAGGACTGGTTGAAAACCAACATCGCGAAATTCACCCGCATGTTGCAGGGCCAGCGCGACCTGCTCACGGTCGGCCGGATGCTTTTGTCGGAGCTCGCGCCCCTGGTCAACGCGCAACAAGGCGTTGTGTACCAGATGGATTCGTCCGGCGACGATCCTTACCTGAAGCTGCTGGCCAGTTACGCTCACCGCCGGCGGTCGCGGGGCGAGGAGCATCTCCGTCTCGGCGACGGCCTGGTCGGCCAGTGCGCGCTCGAGAAGAAACCGATCCGGCTCACCGGCGTCAACGACCATGGAATCGAAATCGCTTCCGGTCTCCTGGCAACGAAGCCCGCGAACATCCTGGTGCTGCCGGTGCTCTTTGAAGGCCAGACCAAAGCGGTCATCGAGCTGGCTTCGCTGAGCGCCTTTACCGCGGCGCACCTGGCGTTTCTCGAGCAGTTGACGGGCAGCATCGGCATCGTGTTGAACACGATCGAGGCGACCATGCGCACGGAAGGCCTTCTGAAGCAATCGCAGGAACTGGCCGGGGAATTGCAAACCCGCCAGATCGAGCTGCAGCGCACGAACGAGGAGCTGGCCGAAAAAGCGCGCCAGTTGGCCGAGCAGAACGCCGAAGTCGAACGCAAAAACCAGGAAATCGAGCAAGCGCGCCGCGCGCTCGAGGAAAAAGCCGCCGAGCTGGCGCTCACCTCGAAATACAAATCAGAGTTTTTGGCGAACATGTCGCACGAATTGCGCACGCCGCTCAACAGCATCCTCATTCTCGGACAGCAACTGGTGGACAATCCTAAGGGCAACCTCTCGCCCAAGCAGGTGGAATTCGCCCGCACGATTCACGGCGCCGGCACCGACCTGCTGAACCTCATCAGCGACATCCTGGATCTTTCGAAGATCGAATCGGGCACGGTGACGATCGAGGCCGAGGAACTGCCGTTCGCCTCCATCCGCGACGCGGTTGACCGCAACTTCCGGCACGTGGCGGAGAGCCGCAATCTGGGCTTCGTAACCAACATCGACCCGGACTTGCCGCGCAGCGGTCTGATCACGGATTCCAAGCGTCTCCTGCAGATTCTCAAGAACCTGCTTTCCAACGCCTTCAAATTCACTTCGCAAGGCCACGTCAGCTTTTCAGTCTTTAGCGCGCAAAGCGGGTGGTCCCCCGACCATCCGGTGCTGCGCCGCTCGCCGCACGTCATTGCCTTTGAGGTCAGCGACACCGGCGTCGGCATCTCGCCCGAGAAGCAGAGGATCATTTTTGAAGCGTTCCAGCAAGCGGACGCCGGCACCAGCCGCAAATTCGGCGGCACGGGCCTGGGCCTTGCGATCAGCCGCGAACTGGCGAACCTGCTCGGCGGTGAAATCCGCCTGGTCAGCACTCCGGGCCAGGGCAGCACCTTCACGTTGTATCTGCCGCACACATACTCCGGGGCCGCCGTGGCGAAGACCGCGCCCGAACAGCAGGAGCCTGCGGTCAAAGTTCTGCCGCTGCCCCGCGTCGAACAGGTGCCGGACGATCGCCACAACATCCGGCCCGGCGACCCGGTTCTGCTCATTGTCGAGGATGATCCCCACTACGCCCGTGTGCTGCTGGGCCTGGCGCGGGACAAAGGTTTCAAGGGACTGGTCGCCATGCGCGGCAGCCATGCGCTCTCACTCGCCCGCGAATTCAACCCGACGGCCGTCAGCCTGGACATTTTCCTGCCCGACATGCTCGGCTGGACGGTGCTCAACCATTTGAAGCAGGACCCGGCCACGCGTCACATTCCGGTGCAGATCATCACGATGGAGGAGGAGCGCCAGCACGGCCTGGAGCGCGGCGCGTTCTCGTATCTCGTCAAACCCGTGACCACGGAAGGTTTGGAAGCGGCCTTCACGCGCATCCAGGAATACACGCGGCCGCGTGTGAAGCAATTGCTGATCGTGGACGACGACGAACGGGAGCGGAACAGCATGGTCGAGCTGCTCGGCCACAAAGACGTGGAAATCACGAGCGCAGGCAGCGGCGCGGAGGCCTGGGAACTGATCCATGACCGCGCGTTTGACTGCGTCGTCCTCGATCTGCGGCTGCCTGACATCTCCGGTTTCGAATTGCTGGAGAAAATCCAGGATGACCCGCTCTTGTGCGATTTGCCCATCGTCGTCTTCACCGGCAAGGAACTTTCGGCCGACGAGGAAATATACGTGCGCAAGATGGCCAAGAGCATCATCATCAAAGGCGTCCAATCGCCCGAGCGCTTGCTCGACGAAACGGCGCTGTTTCTGCATCGCACGGTGACGGACTTGCCGGTCGAGAAACAGCGGATGCTGGAGCTATTGCACCAGACCGACGAGGCGCTCGCCGGCAGGAAAGTGCTCGTGGTGGACGACGACGTGCGGAACATTTTCGCGCTGACCGGCCTGTTGGAGCGGCACAGCATGCAGGTGCTGAGCGCGTCGAACGGCCGGGAAGCCATCAGGACCCTCGAACAGACGCCTGACGTCTCCATCGTTCTGATGGATATCATGATGCCGGAAATGGACGGCTACGAGACCATGCGCGTCATTCGGGAGAATCCGCATCATAGAATTCTCCCGATGATCGCGCTGACCGCCAAGGCGATGAAAGGCGACCGGGAGAAGTGTCTCGACGCCGGCGCCTCGGATTACATCGCCAAACCCGTCAACACCGAACAATTGCTCTCACTGATGCGCGTCTGGCTGCACCGGTGACCTGAGGAACGATTTATGCCCCCGACGGTTCCAGTCGGACCCTTCAATGGGCTTTCGTTGGTCGATTCCACGGCCTCGGCGGAAAAGGTGAACATCCTGCTGGTGGACGATCAGCCGGGCAAACTGCTGGCGCATGAATCCGTTCTGGCGGAACTGGGCCAGAACATCGTCAAGGCCGCCAACGGACGCGAGGCCTTGCAGTGTCTGCTGCGACAGGATTTCGCCGTCATCCTGCTCGACGTCAACATGCCGGACATGGACGGTTTCGAAACGGCGGAGGTGATTCGCTGGCGGCCGCGATTCGAGAAAACACCCATCATTTTCCTCACCGCCTACAACACGACCGACCTGGACCGCCTCAAAGGTTACAGTCTCGGGGCGGTGGATTATCTGTTTCTGCCGGTCATTCCCGAAGTGCTCAAGGCGAAGGTGACCGTGTTCGTCGAGCTGGCGCGACAGAAGAGGCTCATCCAACGCCAGGCCGAAAACTTGGCGTTGCACAATCAGGAGCAGACCCGGCAACTGGAGATGATTCAGAAACTGAACGAGGACCTGCAGGAAGCGAACCGGGAGCTCGAAGCCTTTTCCTACACCGTGTCTCATGATCTGCGCGCGCCGCTGCGCGCTCTGAAAGGTTACACCGATATCCTGCTGGAGGATTATGGTCCGAAGCTGGAGGCGACGGCGAAGGAATATCTTTCCAACCTCGAGCGCGCTGTGGTTCGCATGGACGCGCTGACCCGCGACCTGCTGAGCTATAGCCGCATCGTCCGCCAGCAGATTGAGCTCGAGCCCGTCTGCGTGGATGCGGTGTGCCGGGAAGTGACGGCAATGAATCCGGCTCTTCAGCCGCCGAACACCGAGATGGTCGTTCCGCCCGATCTGCTGCCGGTGCGCGCACACCCGACCTTGCTCGGCCAATGCCTGGCCAACCTGCTCGACAACGCCGCCAAATTCGTCGCGCCGGGCGTCACGCCGCGCATTCACATTCGCACCGAGCCGCGCGGCGACCGTGTGCGGATTTGGGTCGAGGACAACGGCGTCGGAATCGAGCCCGCGCACCATCAGAAGATTTTCGGAATTTTCGAACGCGTCGGCAATCTCAAGACCAACCAAGGCACGGGAATCGGCCTGGCGATTGTCGCCCGCGCCGCGCAGCGGATGGGCGGCATTTGCGGCGTCGAGTCCTCCGTCGGTAACGGGAGCCGCTTCTGGATCGAGCTTGCCGGCGTGTGAAACCGAAGCCTATGGAGGCGAAACGCGAACTGACGATCCTGCTCGTGGAAGATTCGCCGGACGACGCCTTCTTCTTCCGGCGCGCCCTGGACAAAACCGGTTTGAAAGTGGCCCTCCACGTGGCCGGAGACGGCGAAGACGCGATCGATTATCTGACAAATCGGGGCCGCTTTAACGACGCGACGCGATACGTCCTGCCCGATGTGGTGTTTATCGACTTGAAGATGCCTCAAATGAACGGCTTCGAGTTGTTCGAGTGGATTCGCGCGCAATTTGCCGAGACGCCGTTCCGGGCCTTGGCGCTGACCTCGTCGGATGAGCCGCAAGACCGCAAGCGCGCGCTCGACTTGGGCGCGCATGGCTACTTCCTCAAACCGATTTCGCCGGACCAGATACGCGCCGCCGTCGCGGGAATTCCATCGAGCCGCGTGCCGACGCCATCGCCCTGATGCAGTCCCAGGCGCAACCCAACGAACGAAACCACAGATGAACACAGATAAACACGGAGCAGCCCAGCCGCAACGAAAAGCGATTTCGCAGTTTTCATGTAATTCGTGAAATTCGTGGCCAGGCTAGTAGTGTGATGGTATTATTTCTCCCATGCAAACTACCATAGATTCTGCCGGACGCCTTGTCATTCCGAAAGAAATCCGCCGGGAGGCGAAACTGGTGGCCGGGACGGTGCTCCAGATTCGCTGGCGGAACGGGCGCATTGAGATTGAGCCCGCGCCCGTACCGGTGAAGCTTGTGCGCAAAGGGAAACTTCTGGTCGCGGTCCCCCGAAGTGAGGCCCAGCCCCTCACCTCGGGAACCGTTGAGGCAACCAGGAAGAAACTGCGCGAGGAAAGACTTCCCTCAAGTTGATCTCTCATGCCAGGCTTTTTGCCGGATACAAGCTGCATGGTAGCTGCGGTTTGCGGCTGGCACGAGCACCACGAAGCAGCACATAAAGAGATTGAGCGCCGCCTCGGGCTGGGCGAGCCAATGATCATGGCGGCCCCTGCCCTGGTTGAAACATACGCGGTGCTGACCCGTCTGCCACCTCCACACCGGCTCTCGGCTGCGGATGCCTACGCACTCCTGAGCACAAACTTTATGAGCTCGGTCCGAATCATTGCGCTCGACCCGAAATCCTACCGCAACCTCCTCCGTCGGCTTTCCGAAAGTCATATGGGAGGGGGAAAGACCTACGACGCAGTTATCGCAGAGTGCGCGCGGAAGGCTCAGGCCAATGCGCTTTTGACCTTCAACGAGAGTGATTTCCACGCTGTCGTGGAGCAGGGGCTGGAGATCGTGACCCCTGGAAAAAGGAGCGGGTAGGAAAGACAGTCGCGTTAAACGAGCCGTCAGTCTCAGGGGAAAGAACGGATTTCGCAAAGGTGGCCGCGAATTTCACGAAGCAGGGCAGCCTCAACCGATAAAATCTTCGCGGCCTTCGCGCACTTAGCGCCTTCGCGGTGAAACTGAGCCCGAATTAACCGCGAAGACGCGAAGAGCGCAAAGGTCGCCAAGAATTTTTTGTTAGAAAAGTTTAATTTAGAGGGCAGTCTACGAATCAAACGAATTTTCTTTGAATTGTTTTCATTCTCGAGCAGTTCCTAAAGTAAAGTGCAGGGTATCCGACGATGAAGACCGCAGGAACTCGACAGGCGGCCCTCCTTGTGATGGGTCTCTTCTTGTGTACGCTGGTCCTGGCTCAGGAAAATGCCGCCAGCAGGCACCAATCATTTCTCAATTACCTCAAGGAAACCGCAGCCGGGATCTCCTCCCATTCTCTGACCCGGATCCAAAGCCTGGAAGCTTGGGAGGAGCAACGACTCGTGTTGCGTCGCCAGTTGCTTTACATGCTGGGGTTAGACCCTCTGCCGAAACGCACGCCGCTCAACGCGCAAGTCACGGGGAAAATCAATCGCCCTGCTTACCACATAGAAAAGATTGTCTTCCAAAGCCTGCCGGGGCTCTATGTGACAGGGAGCTTTTACGTTCCCAACAGGTCTTCCGATCCTCTGCCCACGATTCTCTACCTCTGCGGTCATTCACCCCATCCGTTAGGGGCAAAGTCAGATTACCAGGATCGGGCAATCTGGTTTGCTTCGAACGGTTATGCTTGCCTGGTTCTGGACACCCTCGAATTCGGCGAAGTCCCGGGCCTCCATCATGGCATCCACGACCTGAACATGTGGCATTGGTTGTCTTTGGGATACACGCCGGCAGGGACTGAAGTATGGAATGCCATACGCGCCCTGGATTACTTGGAAACTCGTCCAGAAGTCGACAGGCGCAATATTGGAATGACGGGCATTTCCGGAGGCGGGGCGATAACCTGGTACACGGCAGCAGTAGATGAACGCGTCACGGCGGCGGCCCCGGTCTGCTCCACTTACACCTTTGGATCACAGGCCGCCCATTGGGTCGCAGCGGGACAATGCGATTGCATTTACTTCCACAACACCTATCTGGAAGATTTTCCCATCGTGGGCGCGTTGATAGCACCGCGTCCACTGATCATGCTGAGCGGCCGCAAGGACCCGGATTTTCCGCCCGACGGCTATCATGAGGTGTTTCGGAACGTGAAGAGAGTTTACGACCTTTACGCGAAACCTCATGGAGATTCGGATCGGGTCAAGGAAGTCGACGCCGACGTCGGGCACAGCGATGTTCCGCTCTTTCTTAAAGAAGCGCGTCAGTGGATGAGGCGTTGGCTGAAGAATGAGAGCGCTTCCCCGGAAGTGGAACCAGCGGGCAAAGAGACTCCCGAAGATCTGGCTTGCCTGTCCAAACTGCCTCCAGACGCCGTTAACTACGAGATCCATAACCTATTCATCCCTGTAGCAACCCTCAACAACTGGACTTCCGTGGCGGCGTGGAATAACCGTCGCCAGGAATTATTGCAAGAGCTCAAAGAAAAAGTTTTTCGGTGGTTTCCTCGCACGAAAACGCCCTTCGAGACCAAGGTGAGCCGGAACCAAGGTGGATGGGCAGCCCGTTACGCCGATTACAAGGAGGTTGAGCTCAGCAGCGAACCGGGGGTGAGGGTTCGGGCTCAAGTGTTGAGACCGAAGAGTCGCTCAAACGACGCTCCCCTTCTCGTCTATGTGAAGCGTGCCGGCGATTCCATCTAGTTCCTCGACCTGGACGAACTGCTGCCGCTGCTGGGCCGCTATACCGTCCTGATCCTCAACCCCCGTTTGACCGAACATCCCGTGAGTGCCTTTGAGTACGCGGAAATTGAACGGACTGCCTCCTGGATTGGCAGGACCATAGCCTCCATGCAGGTCTGGGATGTTTTGCGCGCCATCGAGTGGGTAACGAGCGAAGAAAAAATCTCTCCCCCCCTCATTTCCATTTATGGCAAAGGAGAGATGGGCATTCTCGCTCTTTACGCCGGGCTCTTCGACGAGCGGGTCAAGCAGGTGATTCTCAACGATCCGCCTGCATCTCACTGGCAGAAGCCGGCGCTCCTCAATATCCTGCGGGTCTCTGATATTCCCGAGGTCGCGGGCGCCTTTGCCCCGCGGCGTATAGTTTGTCTGACCGATCTTCCCGGATCTTTCAGCTATACCCGCAAAATCTACGAACTGTACGGGCGTTCCGCCAATCTCGCCCGCGCGCGTAGTTTGCCTGAAGCCCTTGAAGTCTGGAAATATTAACGGGTGCAGTTCAAAGTTTTTGTGGAATTCGTACTACTATGCCGAAAATCCTTCGCAAACTGGCAAGGATTTTAGTCTGCATAAACCGCACAAAATGCAACCACCGATGAACACAGATGAACACCGATGCCGGGACGGCCATGCCGCGAAGCCATCGTGGCACGGGCGTCTCGCCCGTGACTGACTGGGCGGTATGACTCACTCGCTATAGCCTATTGCTGCGAACAAAGTTCACCAAAAGGTCAAATTTTGCGTCATGGCGGGCGCAGGTTCGGAGTTCAGCCTTCAGGCTGCATCACAATGGGCCGCATCCTGGCCGGAAAAATTTATGTTGACACCGATTACTATTGTAATCTATAAGACCACAGAAGAAGGCTGTCCGGTCCGAAGCGTTCCGGGGCAAGCGAGCATAGCGATGCGAAAGGTTCCAAAGATCGCAGAATCGGAATGGAAGGTCATGAAGATCCTCTGGTCGCGCCGCGAGCCGCAGGCGGCCTATGACATCATCCAGCAACTGTCCGCCAGAGAAGACTGGCACGCGAGGACCGTCAAGACGCTGCTCGGCCGGCTGGTGAAAAAGGGCGCCGTCGCCTACAAGAAGTACAAGAACCTCTACCTCTATTATCCGAGGGTCAGCGAAGCGGAGTGCGTGAAAGCCGAGAGCGCGTCCTTCCTGGCGCGTTACTTCGATGGCTCGCTCCAACCGATGCTGGCCTACTTCGTGCAGGAGCAGAAACTGGCGCCCGAAGAGATTAGAGAACTCAAGAAAATACTGGAAAGAAAGGAGCGTGGGTCGTGATTCCGGAGTGGCTGCACGAGGTCTTTCTTTGGGTCCTGCGCGCATCGTGGCAGGCATCGGTGCTGATCCTCCTGGTTCTCGCCGTCCAGTGGTCGCTGCGTGGATTGCTCGCGCCCCAATGGCGCTTCGGCCTGTGGTTCCTGGTTCTCCTCCGTCTCCTCCTCCCTCTTTCCTTGGAAAGCTCTCTCAGCGTCTTCACCTACCTTCCAGGGTCTGCTCCGGAATGGCCTCTGGCCGTTTCGTCTTCGGCCGGAGTGGAGGGACTTGCGCGTGCGTGGCGGCCTGAGTCGCCGGGCAGCCCACCTTCCTTGCCGCCAGGGCCGCATACGGCCGTGCCTGCCGGTGACCGTTTCTCTCGGGCTCGAACGGATGCCCCGGCGGTCGCCCTTCGCAGAGAGCGGAACTGGTTGGAATTGCTGCCGGTCTTTTGGGGCTCCGGCGTGTTACTCCTCCTGGGCCGCTCATTGTGGATCCACTGCCGATTCTCGCGCTGTCTTGCCAAGATGCGGCCGGTGACCGACCCCGAACTCCTCAGCCTGGTTGAACAATGCAAGCAGGCCACGCGAACCTCGAGGAAGGTATCCCTTCTGGAGGCAGCCGAACTGGAAAGCCCCGCGCTCTATGGCTTTTTTAAATTACGACTGCTGTGGCCGAGGCACAAAACGGCGGGCTTCACACGCGAGGAACTCGCCTTCATCCTTCATCATGAGCTTCATCACGCACGGCGGCACGACATCGCTCTCAATTGGCTCCTCACCACGCTTCAGATCTTCCATTGGTTCAACCCGCTCGTCTGGGTCGCCTTCCGGCGCCTGCGTTCGGATCGGGAGCTAGTCTGCGATGCGCACGTGCTCTCGCACTTCGGACCCCGGTCGTCCGAGGCTTACGGCCGAACGATCATCAAGCTCATCGAGAGAACCTCTCCTTCGTTCGGCGCTCCGGGCATCGTGGGGATTCTCGAGGACCGGGCCAGCATCAGGACGCGGATCACGGCCATTTCTCGCTTTGCGCGCGGGTCGCGGGGGTGGGCCGCGGCCGGGCTTGCCGCAATGCTTGCGCTCGCCTGCGCAGGTTTGACGGACGCAAGGGCGCCCTCGTTAACCCAATCCGCGAAAGCCGAGCAAAAGGTCCTCTTCCGCGTCCTGGATGCCGAGACCGGCCAACCGATCCACGGCGCGACGCTCAACGGCAAATATCGGACGGACGCCTCAGGGGAGTGCGAAGTACCCGTTTCGCCCTCAACTTTCGTCAACGTGCGCGCCGAAGGTCACGTTTCCCACGTGGTAGTCATTAGAGGGTCGGAGCCGGCTCCTTTGGAGTACGTCGTTCGCCTGAGCAGCGGGGAAGCCATCGGAGGCGAGGTTCTAGGCGAGGACGGGTCCCCGGTAGCGGACGCGGAAGTCATGATCCGTGTCGACGAAGATCCCGCGTCGCGCAGAGAAGGTCCTGTGTTCATTAATGTCAGGACCGACGCTCAGGGCCGCTGGCGGTCGAGTGAGATTCCTCCGCGCTCGGAATCGATGCTGCTCGAAGTGATTCATCCCGATTATCAGGCGGCGTCCTACTGGACGGGTTCCTTCGATCTCTCGCCGGCTTCCGGAGCCTTGGCCCTTCCGATCGAGGAACTGAGGACCCAGAGAGCCGCCCTTTCCGTGCGGCGAGGGCTTCGCATAGTCGGCGTTGTGCTCGATACCAGCGGGGCGCCGATCCGGGGCGCTCGGGTCAGCCAGGGCTTGCGAGGACGGGAAACAACGGAAACCGATGAAGCCGGCCGATTTTCATTCAAGAACGGCAGTCCGGGAAAGATGAACATCACGGTCGAGGCGAAAGGTTTCGCCGCGCAATCGAGAAGCGTGGAAGTCGCCGCGGGGAAGGCGCCAGTCGAGTTCTACCTGGCCCGGGGCTACACCGTCCGGGGCAGGGTGGTAGACGAAAGAGGCAACCCGATTCAAGGCGCCACGGTAGGGGCGCAGCCTCCGCTGACCTGGCACGCCGAGACGGATCGCGACGGGCTGTTCGTCTGGAACTCGGCGCCCGACAGGATGTCCACGCTTCAAGTGAGGGCGCCCGGCTTCCGGGAAACTTACACGGCGCCTCTTCCCGCGGGAGAGGAGGAGCACGAGATCAGGCTCCAGAGTCTACGGAGAATCCGGGTCTCCGGCCGTGTGATCGATGCCGGAACCGGTCGCCCCATATCGGAGTTTCGCGTTTTGACCAGCACGGACCTCCGGTTCGACGGCTGGCACAATTATCGGGTCGCGGCACAAGGCAAAGACGGGGTTTTCACCCTGTTCCTCGATGATTCGTTCCACAGGGGCACCACCGTGGTCGTCGGGGATGCCGCCGGGTCCAGAGTTTCCAAAAACGCCGCGATTCTGATCGAAGCCGACGGCTACCTCCCGGACGGCCCCCGGGCGGTGGCCATAGAGGACGGAGACCAGAAGTTGGAAATTGCATTGTCCAGGGGCGAGTTTCTCTCCGGCATCGTGCTCCTTCCGAACGGGCGCTCTGCGTCCGATGCCAGTTTGGTTCTGTGTGACGACAAACCTGTTCTCCTCTCCCCAACGGGCCAGATCCGGTGCTTGGAGGACGACAGGGCTGTCCGTGCGGACGCCTCCGGACGATTCGTACTCAATCCCATGCGCGGCAGCAGCAGAATTTTCGTGACGCATAGCGAAGGCTTTGCCTTCGTTTCGACCGATTCCCTTCAAGGTTCTTCCCGCATCACCCTGGCGCCTTGGGGCAGGGTCGAGGGTATCTTAATGATTGGGAGGAGACCGGCCCCCAACGAAACCGTCGCTTTGAGGCCTCTGATTCCCGAAGACCCCGAGACGCGCCTGTTCTTCACCTTCCACAGCACGACCGACGCATTGGGAAGATTTCGTTTTCCCAGGGTCCCGCCGGGTGAGCACGCCATCGGGCGCCTGCACCTTCCGGCAGAACAGGGCGGCCAACCCATCAGCCGTGCCGCCACCGTTCTCGTGCGCCCGGGTGAGACGGCCCATGTCCGGGTCGGAGGAACGGGACACCCTGTAATTGGCAGAGTCGTTCTCGAGGAATGGCCTGGGCCCGTGACCTGGAAGGACCTGCATCACATTCTGGTATTGAAACTCCCGCCTCTGAAGGAGCCTGCCTTCGCCAACGACGCGGCGCGTCAAGCTTGGCGTGAGTCGTTCTCCGCAACTGAAGAAGGCAAGCGACGGCTTCGCGAGCAAAGGCTCTTCCTTGTGGATAATTCTGACGACGGCGCGTTCCGGATCGATGATGTGCCCCCCGGTGTCTACGAGTTGTGCATCCAAACTCCGGATCGCCGCACCGTAACCAAGGAGGTCGCCGTCCCCGAAGGTCCGATCCACGAGCCGTTAGACGTTGGGGTTCTGAGAATACGTTGAGCCCTTCCCGGGCGCTGAAGGCGGCGATCTTGCGCGCAACGCCCTCTTGACGTGTGAGCGTCTCTCCGATACGGGGCGGCCCTTGCGCCGGTCCTTCGGGGAGTATTTTCAGCCCGAGTTTTCAGGCTAGGGGATTCGCGGACAGCTGCCAGATCCGAAAACTCCCACAACGAATTCGTGGCCGGTGGGACGCACTTCGTAGAGAG
>WNGD01000273.1_pt1 | contig 58711 bp, 52 predicted proteins | sample 5400671 | NCBI WGS metagenome assembly WNGD01 (sample SAMN13153369, study PRJNA577476) | soil metagenome | isolation source: 40 cm soil or saprolite under grassland replicate 2 | place: USA:California | collected 2016-06-15 | reverse complement strand
GTATCCAGCCACTTGATTGGCCGCGCGGTCGCGAGCGTCCGTCCGGTCGGAGCGCTCGAGGCTCCCCCAGCAGGCGGTGAACGCGGTGGCGAGTGCCGCGGCGGCAAGGATCGGTCTGCGCATGGCGAATATCCCGGGGTTTGGGTCCCATGAGAGACGCATGAGGCAGAGCGGCTTGCACACGAGAGGGAACCCGCGAGCGCCGCGCCCCGTAGGGCCGGCCATGGCGATCCGAAAGCTCAAGCTCGCCGCGCTGCGGGAATGGGAGCGGCTGGAACGGCGCATCGTCGTGCCCGGAGACCTCCGGCAATGGCGGCCGCTCACGCGCCGCACCCTCGTGCTCGCCGGGAAGCTCGGCCTACTCGCGGTGCTGCCCTTCTTCGTGCTGGTGCGGGGCTCGGTGTTCCTGTACTTGCACAGTGGCTACGGGCCGTGGCTCGCGCTGGCGGGCGGCGCCGGGTGCACGCTCCTGGTCGTGACCGCCTATGCCGCCTGGGTCTCCCACCGCCTGACCGGCCGCGTCAACGTGCTCGTGCTCGTCCGGCGCGTCGCGCTGCCGCTGGTGCTCGCCTATTGCGGCTACGCCCTGATCTACCTCTCGAGCGGCAACGCCAAGTCGGATCAAGTGCGCGCGTACTATGGCTCGCTCCATCCTCTGCTGCGCGTCGTGCTCAGCACCTGGATCCTCGTGGACAAGGACATCCTGATCACCGACCTCGCCCGCCGGCGGACGGACTACGCTGCCATGGGGATGCGCCCCAACGACGGGTCGTTGCACTACGTGCAGGGGGACGGCTACGTCCACGCCGTCGATTTGCGCACGCGCGGCCGCAGCGAGGTGAAGGACCGCCTGGTGCAGCTGTACTTCTGGAGCGCGGGGCTCGGGACGCTGCGCCACGTCGGTACGGCGGACCATCTGCACGTGGAGTTGCCGCTGCGCTGACGGCGTGTAGCTTCTCGCGACATTCCCTCTTCCTTCCGAGCTACGACACCGATGGTCACGCCGTACTGGATTCGCCCGCGCCCCCCGCGCCTCTGCGGGCGGTGCGGGCTCGTCGCCGTCCTGTCCGTTTGGGTGCCCGCGCATACGGCGCGTGCGCAAACTCCCGCGAAGTACGACACCAGCCTGTACCGCGGCCTGGTGTGGCGCGAGGTCGGGCCGTTCCGCGGCGGGCGGGTGACCGCGGTCGCGGGGAGCTCGGCGCAGCCGCTCGTCTACTATATGGGCGGCACGGGGGGCGGGGTGTGGAAGACCGCGGACGGCGGGCTGACCTGGCAGCCCGTCTCGGACAAGTTCTTCACCGCCGGGTCGGTCGGGGCGCTCGCCGTGGCGCCGTCCGATCCCAATGTGGTCTATGCCGGCACGGGGGAGTCCCCGATTCGCGGCAACCTCTCGCCGGGCGACGGGCTGTACAAGTCCACCGACGCGGGTAAGACGTGGAAGAAGATCGGGCTCGCCGATGCGGGCCAGATCGCCCACCTCGAGGTCCATCCGCAGAATCCCGATCTCGCGTACGTCGCCGTCCTGGGCCACGCGTTCGGCGCGAACACCACCCGAGGCGTGTTGCGCACCACGGATGGCGGCAAGACCTGGGACAAGGTCCTGTATCGCAACGACAGCACCGGGGCGATCGACTTGGCACTCGATCCGGTCAACCCACGCATCCTGTACGCGGGGCTGTGGCAGGCGGTGCGGCGTCCCTGGGAGCTGGCCTCGGGTGGAGCGGGGAGCGGGATCTTCAAGTCCTCGGACGGCGGCGACAGCTGGACCGAGATCACCCGCAACAAGGGCCTCCCCAAGGGGCTCATCGGGAAGATGGGCCTCGCCGTCTCGCCCTTGGACCACGAGCGGGTGTGGGCGCTGGTCGAGGCGGATTCGGGCGGGTTGTTCCGCTCGGATGACGGCGGCGCGAGCTGGACGCGCACCAGCGACGACCACGAGATCCGGCAGCGCGCCTGGTACTTCACGCACGTGTTTGCCGATCCGGGGAACTCAGACGGCGTGTACGTCCTCAACACGGCCCTCCTCAAGTCGATAGACGGCGGCAAGACATTCACGACGCTGCGTGGTCCCCATGGCGACCATCACGCGCTGTGGATCGACCCGCGCGATCCCGCGCGCATGATCAACGGCAACGATGGTGGAGCGACCATCAGCAGCAACGGCGGCGCGACCTGGACCACCCAGGGGAACCAGCCGACGGCCCAGTTCTATCATGTGATCGCCACGACGCACGTCCCGTACAGGCTGTGCGGCGCGCAGCAGGACAACAGCACGGTGTGTATCGCCGCGCGCACCGACGGGATCGGGATCGGCGAAAAGGACTGGTACGACGTGGGGGGCGGCGAGAGCGGCTGGATCGCGGCGCGGCAGGATGACCCGGACATCGTGTTCGCGGGCAGTTATGGCGGGCTCATCACGCGCTACGACCACGGCACCGGGCAAGAGCGGGCGATCAACGCATGGCCCGACAATCCGATGGGCTGGGGCGCCGCGAATCTGAAGTATCGCTTCCAGTGGACGTTTCCCATCGTCGTGGCCCCGCTCAATCCCAACGACCTGTTCATCGCCGCGCAGGTGCTGTTCCGCTCGAGCAACGAGGGGCAGAGCTGGCAGGCGATCAGTCCCGACCTGACGCGCAACGACAAGAGCAAGCAGGGTCCGTCCGGAGGCCCGATCACCAAGGACAACACCAGCATCGAGTATTACAACACGATCTTCACGGTGGCGCCGAGCCCCAAGGACTCGAACGTGATCTGGGCCGGCACCGACGACGGCCTCGTCCAGGTGACACGTGACGGCGGGAAGTCGTGGCAGAACGTCACGCCCAAGGAGCTGCCCGAGTGGGCGTTGGTGAGCACCGTAGAGGCATCGCCCCACGAGGCCGCGACGGCCTATGTGGCGGCGACGCGCTACAAGCTCGACGACTTCCGGCCCTACGTGTACAAGACGAGCGATTACGGCCGCTCCTGGAAGAAGATCGTGACCGGCATTCCCGAGACGCACTTCGTGCGCGTGGTGCGCGAGGATCCCGCTCGCCGCGGGCTGCTGTTCGCCGGCACCGAGTTCGGGATGTACGTATCCTTCGACGACGGCGCGAGCTGGCAGACCCTGCAGCTCAACCTGCCCGTGGTGCCGATTCACGACCTCACGCTCAAGGACCACGACCTGGCCGCGGCCACCCACGGGCGCGCGTTTTGGGTGCTGGACGACATCACCCCCCTCGAGCAGCTGTCGGACGAGGTGGCGCGCGCCGACCGGCATCTCTTCACCCCGCGTGAGGCAGTGCGATTCCGGGGCCCTAGCTTCGTGCCGGCGCGCAGCCTCACGGGGCTCGGGACCAACCCGCCGAACGGCGCGACCGTGTACTGCTACTTGAAGCAGAAGCCTGAAGAGGAAGCGACCCTCGAGTTCCTCGACGCGCGCGACTCGGTGGTGCGCCGGTTGTCGAGCCGGCCCAAGGAGCCGGCGGACTCCCTCAAGGTCGAGGCAGGCCTGAATCGCTTCGTGTGGGACCTGCGTTCTGCCGACGCGCATCGCTTCAAGGGCCTCGTGTTCTGGGCCGGGAACACGCGGGGCCCACTCGCGGTACCGGGGAGCTACAAGGTCCGGCTCACCGTCGGGGCCTGGTCGGAGACCCGCGGCTTGAGTGTCGTGAAGGATCCGCGGGTCAAGGCCACGCAGGCCGAGCTGCAGCAGCAGTTCGATCTGCTGGTCCGCATCCGGGACCGCGTGAGTGCGGCGGACGACGCCGTGCAGCAGATCCGCGACGTGAAGGAGCAGATCGACGCCGCGGCCAAACGCGCCAAGGGGCTCCCCGCCGGGAAGGGCTCCGGTATCGGCCGGGCGGCGGATTCGCTGCAGGCGAAGCTCGGCGCGGTCGAGGAAGCCATCTACCAGGTCAGGAACAAGAGCAACGAGGATGCGCTCAACTTCCCGATCAAGGTGAACAACAAGCTCGCGTCGCTCGGCGGCGTGGTGGGGAGCGCGGATGCGCCGCCCACCGAGCAGTCGTACCAGGTGTTCGACCAGCTCGCGGCCGAGCTGCAGGGCTATCTCGACCGGCTGAAGGCAATCGTGGAAACGGATGTCCCGGCGTTCAACCGCACGGTGCGAGAGCAGGACATCCCGGCGGTGGTCGGCCGGTAGTGATCCTATGCCGTTCACGCGCGACGATATCCGGGACTCGGTCGAGCGCGCCGGGGATGAGCACTGGAACGCGCTGCGCGCCCATCACGAAGACGCCTATCCCAACCCCAAGCCGACGCCCGGCGACGTGTGCAAGGGCGAGGCCGAGCGCCTCAACGCGCTGGGCCTGGGCACCGCCCAGGAGTTCGAGCTCGTGGAGACGCGGGTCGAGCGCGTGGGCGACGAGGTGCGTCTGACCCACGTGTTCCGCTACAAGCCGCTCAACCTCCGGCTCCTGACGGAGCCGTTCCAGGGCTACCGCTAGCACCACACCTGCTGCACAACTGTCACATGAACTGTGCATTAAATGCACGGCTCATTGTACGATCATGATACCTACCCGAATGGGTGGTTGTGTGCTGTGGTCCATTTTGTGCATGTTTGGCACGAAATCGAAGACACTGTTGCAACCGTTCAACCCCCGCTCGGGAGACCGTATGAGACGCGCTGTTGGGCTTGGCTTGCTGGTGATGGCAGTGACTCCGGTGACTCTGGCCGCGCAGGCCGCGGACTCGTTGGCGCAGGCCGCGAACACCGCGGCGGCCGCCAACACCGTCGCGATCAACTTCGTGTGGACGCTGGTCGCCGGGTTCCTCGTGATGTTCATGCAGGCCGGCTTCGCCATGGTGGAGACCGGGTTCACCCGCGCCAAGAACGCCGCCCACACCATGACCATGAACTTCATGGTGTACGGGATTGCGATGCTGGCGTATTGGGCGGTCGGCTTCGCGATCCAGGCAGGCGGCGTGGGGGCGCTCGGCACGCTCGGCGGCTACGACAAGCTCGCCCACGAGGTCTCCCTCACTATCGCGGGCAGACAGTGGGGGCTGTTCGGCGGCACCGGGTTCTTCCTCACCGGTGTGGCGTACACTGCGCCGGTGTTTGCCTACTTCCTGTTCCAGATGGTCTTCATGGACACCGCTGCGACGATCCCCACGGGCGCGCTGGCGGAACGGTGGAAGTTCGTGGCGTTCGTCGTCTTCAGCGTGTTCGTCGGCGCGTTCATTTATCCCGTGTACGCGAACTGGACGTGGGGCGGCGGCTGGCTGTCGATGCTCGGCAAGAACCTGGGGCTGGGCCACGGCCATGTGGATTTCGCGGGTTCGTCCGTGGTGCACATGACGGGCGGGGTGATGGCGTTCTTCGCGGCGGCGTTGTTGGGTCCGCGCCGCGGCAAGTACAACTACGACGGCAGCGCCAACGCGATCCCCGGTCACAACATCCCGATGGCGCTGGCCGGGACGTTCATCCTCGCCTTCGGGTGGTTCGGCTTCAACGCCGGGTCGACGCTGGCGGGCTCGGACCTGCGCATCGGGGTCATTGCGACGAACACGATGCTGGCTGGGGCGGCTGGGGGCATCACCGCGATGCTCTACATGTGGATCAAGTACGGCAAGCCCGATCCCTCGATGTTGGCCAACGGCACGCTCGCAGGGCTCGTCGCCATCACGGCGCCGTGCGCGTTCGTGACCGCGCCATCGGCGGTGCTGATCGGTGGGATCGCGGGGGTGCTGGTGTGCGTAGCGGTCTTCTTCGTCGAGCGGCGGCTGCGCATCGACGACCCCGTCGGCGCGATTTCTGTGCACGGAGTCAACGGGCTGTGGGGCATCCTGTCGCTCGGCCTGCTCGCCGATGGCACCTACGGGGACGGGTGGAACGGCGTCAACGGGGCGGTGCGCGGGCTGTTCTACGGCGACGCGGGGCAGTTCGCGGCCCAGGTCGTCGGGGGCGTGACCAACTTCGTGGCCGTGGGGGCGATGACCTACGTCGCGTACAAGGTCACCGCGGTTCTCGTGGGCGGCCATCGCGTGGCCCCGGAGATCGAGGAGCTCGGGCTCGACCTGCCGGAAATGGGAGCACTGGCGTATCCCGACACGCCGGAAGTGGCCTCGGCGGTCATCCTCAGCGAGCCCGCCGATGTCTCTTTGGGCGGCGGGTTGGAGCCGGAGCCGGAAGCGGCCTGACAGCGACCCGACAGCGTTTTGACACCTAGCGTGAAGGAGTGAACATGAAGCTCATCACCACTGTCGTTCGCCCCGAGCGCCTGCCCCAGGTGAAGGCCGGCGTCACGATCAGTCGCGTGAGCGGGCACGGCGGGGAGCGGGAGCTGCACGAGCACTACCGCGGCGCCAACGTGGTGCTCGAATTCCGCGAGAAGGTGCGCCTCGAGATGGCGGTGTCGGAGCCGTTCGTGGAGCCGACGATCAACGCGATCCTGTCGTCGGCCCGCACCGGCCAGGTCGGCGACGGGAAGATCTTTGTCCAGCCACTGGAGCGCGTGATTCGGATCAGGACCGGCGAGGTGGACACGGCTGCGGTCACGGCGGTGACGGCGGACGAGGTGCAACGCCGGGCGCTGCAGCAATCGGCGCAGCATACGCCGAAGGTGTAGCGAGGTACGGGACCGCTTCTTTCACGATGAGTTAAGGAGAGCACATGCGTTTTCTCAGCGCCCTGTTGATCGCTCCGGTGTGGCTGGCCGCCCAGAGCGCGCCTTCGGCACCGGCCGACACGACCGATAAGAAGGGCGTCGCGCCGCCGGCGCCGACGGTCAACCACCTTGAGACCACGCTGGCCGGCTTCAAGCTGTCCGGCTTCGCGGAGGCGTCGTATGCCTACTCGGGTCGCAGCCTCGGCGACACCGCGATCGTCGGGCGGCTGTACGACCGGCTGCAGAACCGCTTCACGCTGAACGCGCTCGCCGTGGTGCTCGACCGGCCGTACGACCCGGCGAAGCTCAGCGCGGGGTTCCACACCGAGCTGCTCGTCGGGCAGGATGCGACGGTGATCCAGTCGAATGGGCTCTTCGCGGGCGCCGCGACGCCGGTCCCGGTCGACGTGCCGCATCTCTATGTCACCTTGAACGTCCCGACGGCCAGCGGCAACGGGCTCCAGCTCAAGGTGGGTCGCATCCCGACCCTCCTGGGCTTGGAGGTGATCGAGACCTACGCCAACCCCAACTGGTCAGAGGGGAACCAGTTCGTCTACGTGGAGAACTTCACCGCGCTCGGGGTGAGCGTGGAGACGAAGTTCAACAACCACCTGGACGCGCAATTCCGCGTGATCAACGGCTGGGACCAGGTGTCGGACAACAACGGCCGCAAGTCCCTGATGGGACGGGTGGGGATCTATCCCGATGCGGCGACCTCGCTCGGCATCGTGGGATTCTGGGGGCCCGAGGAAGCGGGCATCAACGGCGCCAACCGGTACGGCGTCGACGGGTTGCTGTGGCGCAAGTTCGGGAAGGCCGCGATCTGGGTGCAGGGGGACTACGGGAAGGAGCAGGCCAACGCGGCGCTCCCCGACCCGACGCAAGACGCGCAGTGGTGGGCCTTGGGAGGCTGGGTCACGTACGACTTCAGCACATCGCTCGGCTTGGCGCTGCGCGGCGACTACGTGAACGATCAGGACGGCGCCCGCACGAACGGCGTGTTCGGTTTCCCCGCGAACACGGGACAGAAGTTCGGCAGCGGCACGGCGACGCTGAACATCCGCGCGTGGCCGGACGCGGTGGTCCGGCCCGAGCTCCGGTACGACCGCTCGACCCTGGCGGCGTTCGCCGGCAAGAAGGATCAGGTCACGTTCGCGCTGGCGGTGGCGTACCTGTACTGAGGCTGGCGAAAGAAGCGGTACAGTAGCCAGAGGTCGAGCAGGCCCACCGCGCCCAGAACCGAGAACGCGGCCCCGCTGTCCATGAGGTGGAGCTGTCGCAGCAGCGTCGAGATGCCATAGCCCACGACCCAGGCGTCAAAGCTCATGCAGACGCGCCTGAAGGTCTCTGGCCGCACGTGCCGAATGACGCGCACCCCGAGCGGGATCCCGACGATGAGACTCGGGAGGATGTACGGGAGCAGACCGGCGCTCTCGAGCGAGAACATCCCGGCCGCGTAGTACGCCGCGGCGGTGAAGGTCGATTCCGCGAGCCGGACGAGTCCGAGGCTGGCGCGGAAGTCCTGCTTCGCGAGGCCCTGGTTGCTCAACATCACGGCCAAGGGTGGGCCGGAGATCGTCGTGACGGAGTACAGCACGCCGAGGCCACCCCCGAACAGCAGTCCGGCGCGCTGCTCCGCCTTGATCGGTCTGCGAAACCCGGCCGCCTGCAGGAGGATCAGCGGCAGCAGCGCGATGAAAGTCGCGAGTTTGAGCCACCCCGGGTGCACGCGCTGCACGAGCGAGGTGCCGAGCACGACGCCGGGTGCCAGGCCGAGGATCATCGGCAGCACCCGGCGCCAAACGGCGGGAACGCTGGCGCGATTGACCCACAGCACGTACGCGTTCAACACCACCTCGACCCACACCAGCGCCGGGTTGAGGATCCGATTGGTGTAAAACAGCAGGGCCACCGGCGCCGTGATCGACGAGAAGCCGTAGCCGAGCGCTCCATTGACCGTGGCGGCGACGAGCGTGATCAGCACCAACACGAGCGAGCTGGTTGTCACGTTCTCCATCCGTGTGTGTCGCGTCGCTGAAGGGTGAAGGCACAACACAAAAGGCCCGGCGCACGCTGGGTGGCCGGGCCTGGGAGCCGCTCAATGGGCAAAGAGGCTTGGGGATTACCTCATGGCGTCACTGAATGCGCCGAGACGTCCGTCCAACCCTGGGGGTCGCGGTGGCGACAACAGCAGGAGGGACGACACGTCCGCGTCATGGGCATGGCCGGCAACCTAGAGCGGCGGTCGAGGCGTGTCAACCGCGCTCCGCGCCACGAGCATTGACAGGCCGACGCCCGTCGTCTAAATAGCGGGAGGTTCGGAATACATGATCACACACCAGGCCACGACCCGCTGTTGTCCGCTCTGTCGGATGATGTGCGCTTGCTCCTGCGGGAGCGGACGCGGTTGTGGCGCTGTGGTTGCCGACATCGGACGGTGTTCGACTAGCTGCTGAACGGCACGCGCGACGCATATCGGGCCCGCTCCCCACGAGGGAAGCGGGCCCGCCGTTTTTCTTGCTGCGGAGGTTCGCGACATGGCCCAAGTCGAGTTGGCGAGCGGCAGACGGATCCGACAGGCGTCGGGCTTTACGCTGTGGTTCACCGGGCTGTCCGGCGCGGGAAAGTCCACGCTCGCCGCCGCCGTCAGCCGGGAGCTGCGTCGTCACGGGATCGCGGTCGAGGTCTTGGACGGCGACGAGGTACGCCAGAATCTGTCAAAGGGCCTCGGCTTCTCACGTGAAGACCGCGACACCAACATCCGCCGCATCGGCTACGTCGCGAAACTGCTGGCGCGCAACGGCGTCGCGGTAATCACCGCGGCCATCTCCCCATATCGCGCCGTACGGGAGGAGATGCGGCACGAGATCGGTGCCTTTGTGGAGGTGTACGTGAAGGCCTCGCTCGACGAGTGCATCCGCCGGGACACCAAGGGGTTATACCGCCGGGCGCTGGCGGGCGAGATCCCTCAGTTCACGGGCGTCTCGGACCCCTACGAAGCGCCACTCGAGCCGGAGCTCGTGGTCGACACCGAGCAAGAGCCGTTGGAGCACAGCGTTGCCCGCGTGATCGATCGCCTCGTCGAGCTCGAGTACTTGGGGAGCGGGACGAATGCTTAGCCTCACCGAGGTGCGCGAGCACGCCCGGGCATTGCGCGGCGCCAACCCCGAGACGGTGCTCAGGTGGGCCGTCGTGACGTTCCCGCGCAAGGTGACCCTCACCGTGAGCTTCGGCGGCGGCGGCGTGGTGCTCGCGCACTTGATCAGTCGCATCGACCGGACGGTGCCCGTGATGTTCTTGGACACCCGGTTCCATTTCCCGGAGACCTACGCTTTCAAGGAGCGGTTCGTCCGGGAGTACGGCCTCAATCTCGTCGAGCTGCACCCGCTGACCGATCCCGGACCACTGTACCGGACCGATCCCGACCGCTGCTGCTGGATCCGCAAGGTCGCGCCGCTCGAGCGGGCGCTCGTGGGATTCGACGCCTGGATCAGCGCCGTACGGCAGGATCAGTCCGACAGCCGCTCCACGACCGAGCTGCTCGAGTATCACGACGTGGCCGGACGGCCGATCGTGAAGGTGTTTCCGCTGGCTCAGTGGAGTCGGACGGACGTGTGGCGCTACATCCGGGAGAACGATGTTCCCTATCACCCGCTGCTCGATCAGGGCTACGCGAGTATCGGGTGCTGGCCTTGCACCCGACCGACGACAGCGGGGGAGCCCGAGCGGGCGGGCCGCTGGGCCGGCACCAGGAAGACCGAGTGCGGACTCCACACCTTCACGCTGAGGCGATGAGCGTGGACCTGGTCAACCGCGAGATTCCGGAGGACGACCGGGCCGCCGCGCTCGAGCGCGCGGGCCGGCTGCGGTCGCTCACCCTCGATTCCCGCACCGTGGCCGATCTCGAGCTGATCGCGACCGGGGGATACAGCCCACTCACAGGGTTCATGGGGCAGGCCGACTACGAGCGGGTCGTGCACGAGATGCGCCTCGCCGACGGGCGGCCGTGGCCGCTGCCCATCACGCTGCGCGTCGACGCAGCGTCGGGAGTGAGGGACGCAGTGGCGCTCCAAGCGCCGGATGGGACCATCGTCGCCCTGCTTGACGTGAAGGACGTGTACCCGGCTTCCCGGCAAGACGAAGCGCAGCTGGTCTTCGGCACGCGCGATGCTGCGCATCCCGGCGTGGCCCAGCTGTACGGGGAGGGCGAGCTCGCGGTCGGTGGCGACGTCTGGTTGCTGCGTCGCACCCGGCCGCCGTTCCCCGAGCTCGCGCTCGATCCGGCCGACACGCGTCGGATCTTCGCCGAGCGCGGCTGGCGCACGGTGGTCGGATTCCAGACCCGCAATCCCGTCCATCGCGCGCACGAGTACATCCAGAAGGCGGCGCTCGAAATCGTGGACGGACTGTTGCTGCACCCGCTCGTCGGGCCGACCAAGGAGGACGACATTCCGGCGGCCGTCCGCGTCCGGAGCTACCGGGTCCTGCTCGAGCGGTATTACCCGCCCGACCGGGTGCTGCTCGCCGCGTTTCCCGCCGCCATGCGGTACGCGGGGCCACGGGAGGCAGTCTTCCACGCGCTGGTGCGCAAGAATTACGGCTGCACGCACTTCATCGTCGGCCGCGACCATGCGGGCGTGGGGAGCTACTACGGCCCTTACGACGCGCAGCGGATCTTCGAGCGGTTCCGGCCGGATGAGCTGGGCATTCAGCCGCTCTGCTTCGAGCACACGTTCTATTGTCGTCGCTGCGGGGCGATGGCTTCGCCGAAGACGTGCCCGCACGACGGCGACGCCCGTGTGACGCTCTCCGGTACCAGAGTGCGCGAGCTGCTGCGGAGCGGCGAGTTGCCGCCGCCCGAGTTCAGCCGCCCCGAGGTGGCCCGCGCGCTCGCCGACGGCTTAAAGGAGGTACTCGCATGAGTTCGGTCCGCGTCATCCTCGACCGGCTACGACGCGCGGTGCGGGAGCGCTGGGAGTGGTACCGGCGCCAACAGCGTGACGACCGGGAGCGGCACTGGTGGGACGTCTACAACCGGTGATTCCGGCAGGTCAGTCGGGGCGCCGCAGCAACGGCAGCTCGAGCGCATCCCGCAGAGCCTGCCAGCTGGCCTCGAGGATGTTCTCCGAGCAGCCGACCGTGCTCCAGCGTTCGTCGCCGCGCGCCGACTCGATCAGGACCCTGGGTTTCGCCGCGGTGCCGAGGTGCTCGTCGACGATCCGCACCTTGTAATCCACGAGGCGCACCTCCGCGAGTTGCGGGTAATGCGGCACGAGGGTCTGCCGGACCGCGCGGTCGAGTGCGTTCACCGGTCCGGCTCCCTCGGCGGTCGCGCGCATCACCGTCTCAGCGACGCGTAGCGTCACGCTCGCCTCGGCCCGCACGTCGCCGCGGCGGTTCTCGACGGTGACGGTGTACTCGATCATCTCGAACGGCGCGCGATAGTCGGCGGAGGAGCGCCGCAACAGCATTTCGAAAGACCCTTCGGCGCCCTCGAACTGGTAGCCGGCGTGTTCGAGCTCCTTGATGCGCTGGAGCACGGCACCTTCGCGCTCGCCCGCCGGCACGCCCAGCGCCGCGGCGCGCAGCCGCACGGTGCGCCGCCCGGCGAGCTCGCTCACCACCACCCGCATCTCGTTTCCCACGAGTGCCGGATCGACGTGCTGGTAGCTCTCGGGTAGCTCCGCCACGGCGGCGACGTGTATCCCGCCCTTGTGCGCGAAGGCGCTGCGGCCCACGTAGGGGGCGTGGGGATCGGGGTTCAGGTTCGCGACGGCCGCCACGAAGTGCGCGGCGTCGCGCAGCTCCCGCAGATGCTCCGGTGCGAGGACCTGGTACTCGAGCTTGAGCTGCAGCGTGGCGATCAGCTGGACCAGGTCCAAGTTGCCGCAACGCTCACCGTATCCGTTGATGGTCCCCTGGACGTGGACGCAGCCGGCCTCGACGGCGGCGAGGGCGTTCGCGAGTGCCAGGCCGCTGTCGTTGTGGGGGTGAATGCCCAGGGGCGCCGTGATCCGGTCCCGCACCTCCCAGACGCGCGCCTCCACGTCGGTGGGGAGGGCGCCGCCGTTGGTATCGCACAGCACGACGCAGTCCGCGCCGGCGTCCGCGGCCGCGTCGAGCGTCGCCAACGCGTACGCCGGATCGAGCCGATAGCCGTCGAAGAAATGCTCGGCATCGTAGATCACTTCCTTCCCCAGCGCCTTGAAGTGGCTCACGCTCTCGGCGATCATGCGCAGGTTCTCGTCGCGGCTCGTGCGGAGCACGCGATCGACGTGCAGCGTCGAGCTCTTGCCCACGAGCGTCACCACCGGCGTCCCGGCCTCGACCAGGGCGCGACAGTTGCCATCGTCCGCACAGTCGCCGCCCGCGTGCCGGGTCATCCCGAACGCCGCGATCTTCGCCTGATGCAGCGAGACATCCGCGATGCGCCGGAAGAACTCCGCATCCTTGGGATTCGAGCCGGGCCATCCGCCCTCGATGTAGCCGATCCCCAACGTGTCCAGCCGGCAGGCGATCCTGACCTTGTCCTCCGCCGAGAGGGAGAGGCCTTCACGCTGCGTGCCGTCTCTCAGGGTCGTGTCGTACAGGATCGGGTTCATGTCGCTCTCCCTAAATGTTCCACAACCGGATCGCAAAAAAAGCGGCCTCTCGAGGAGAGGCCGCGCTGCCTTGGCGCCGCGCTGTGCTCGTCAGCGGAACGCCGGCACGCTGCCTCTCGTCCAACGCGGGATGGCGATGGGGATGATCACGACACCTTCTCCGCGGGCTCCTGGTCGGCCGCGACGCTCGGGGGCGGCGCGCTCGCCGGGGGCGGCAGCGGGGCCACCTTGCGGAACAGGGGCAGGGCGCGGTGCCAGGCCGCGAGCAGGTCCCGCGCCCGGGGGCTCAACGTCCTCGCGAGATGCTGCTCCACGAGGGTCAGGAGCTGCCATTCGTCCTGCGGCTCGAGCGAGCGGATCGCGACCATGTCCGGGTTGAGCCGGGCGGCGAGACTGGCCGTCTCGTCGAGTACGTAGGCGACGCCGTTGGACATGCCCGCGCCGAAGTTGCGCCCGACCTCACCCAGCACCACGACCGTGCCGCCGGTCATGTACTCGCAGCAGTGGCTTCCCGCGCCCTCGATGACCGCGATCGCGCCGGAGTTCCGCACCGCGAACCGATCGCCCGCGCGTCCGGCCGCGAACAGCGTCCCACCGGTCGCGCCGTACAGCGCGGTGTTGCCGAGAATCACGTTGCGGTGGGTCAGCCCGCCGTACGCCGCATCGTGGAACGGCTTGATGACGATGTCGCCGCCCGATAGCCCCTTGCCGACGTAGTCGTTCGCCTCCCCTTCGAGCTCGAGGTGCATGCCGGCGAGCGCGAACGCGCCGAAGCTCTGGCCGGCGCTGCCGCGGAACTGCAGGCGGATGCGCCCGGCCGGCAATCCGGCGCTCCCGTGGCGCTCGGCGATGCGCCCGGCGATCCGGGCGCCCAGCGTCAGATGCCCGTTCCCGACGTCGTAGGCCTCGCTGAACGGCCGGTCGCTCTCGAGGCACGGCCCCAGCGTCGTGAGAATCGCGTCGTCGAGCGACTCGACTCCGGGGCGGTCGTTGCGCGCCACGCTGCGCCGCCGGGGCGCGTGCCGCGGCTCCGGCTCGGCGAGGAGCAACGACAGGTCGAGCATCTGGGCGCGCGGCACGTCCGGGCGGTCGACCCGTTCCAGCAGGTCCACGCGGCCGATGATCTCGTCGAGACTGTGGAATCCCAGCCCCGCGAGGATGCGCCGCACATCCTCCGCGATCGCCGTGAAGTACGCGACCACCTGCTCCGGCGTGCCCTTGAACTTGGCGCGCAACTCCGGCCGCTGGGTGGCGATTCCGGTGGGGCAGCTGTTCAAGTGGCACTGGCGCGCCATGGCGCAGCCGATCGCCACCAGGGCCGCCGTCCCGAAGCCGTACGCTTCGGCGCCGAGCAGAGCGGCGATCACGACGTCACGCCCGGTCTTGAACCCGCCGTCCACCCGCACCTCGATGCGGTGTCGCAGGCCGTTCTCGATCAAGAGCGCCTGCGTCTCCGCGAGCCCCAGCTCCCACGGCGATCCCGCGTGCTTGATCGAGGACAGCGGCGAGGCGCCCGTCCCGCCGTTGTGGCCGGAGACCAGCACGTAGTCGGCGTACGCCTTCGCCACGCCCGCCGCTACCCGACCGACGCCGGCCTCGGCCACCAGCTTCACGCCGACGCGGGCGCGGGGGTTCACCTGCTTCAGATCGTGGATCAGCTGCGCCAGATCCTCGATCGAGTAGATGTCGTGGTGCGGCGGAGGTGAGATCAGCGGGATGCCGGGCACGGCGTGCCGCAGCCGGGCGATCAGCGCCGTCACCTTGTGACCGGGCAGCTGGCCGCCTTCGCCGGGCTTCGAACCCTGGGCGATCTTGATCTCGAGCTCGTCGGCGCGCACGAGGTACTGCGTGGTGACCCCGAAACGGGCGGAGGCGACTTGCTTGATCCGGTTGTCGGCGCGATCCCCGTTGGGGAGCGGTGCATAGCTCTCCGGATCCTCGCCGCCCTCGCCCGAGTTCGACCGGGCGCCCATGCGGTTCATCCCGGTCGCGAGGGTACGGTGTGCCTCGGGCGACAACGCACCCAGCGACATCGCTGTAGAGATGAAGCGGCGCCGGATCACCTCCGCCGGCTCGACCTGGTCGAGCGCCACCGGAACGCCCGTGCGGATCGCGAGCAAGTCGCGCGGCCCCGCGGGCGCGCGCGCCGCGACCTTAGCGACGAAGGCGTCGTATCCATGGCGCTGCAGCGCCGTGACGACCGGCGGCGACCAGCCATGGTCCTCTCCGTCCTTGCGGAAGCGCACGCGCCCGTGGTCGGGGAGCGCCCGCTCGGCCCCTTCGTCGCCGTACGCGGCAAGGTGACGCGCGAGGACGTCTTCCGCGATCTCGGCGAATCCGATCCCGCCAATCGTGGACACCGTGCCCGTGAAACAGCGATCGATCACCTCCGCACCGAGGCCCAGCGCTTCGAAGATCTGGGCGCCGCAGTACGAGGACAGCGTCGAGATCCCCATCTTCGAGAGGATCTTCAGGAGGCCCTTTTCGGCGGCGGCGCGGAATCCGGTACGGGCTTGCGGCGTGAGCCGGGCCCGGACCGACGCGAGCGCGAGCCAGGGGTGCACCGCTTCCGCTCCGTAGCCGATCAGGGCGGCGAAGTGATGGACGTCCCAGGCGTCCCCGGCTTCCGCGGCGAGGCCGAGGCGAGTGCGGAGACCCTGACGCAGCAGATGCTGATGCACGGCCCCGATCGCCAGGAGCATCGGGAGTGGCGGGTGCTCGGCATCCGCGTCGCGATCGCTCACGATCAGGATGCGCGCACCCAGCCGCACGGCGCGCTCCGCCGCCGTGCACAGGCCATCGAGCGCGCTGCGGAGGGGGTCCGGTCCGCTCGCCGGCCGCCACAGCGCCGGCAGCGTCACTCCCTGGTCGCCGGCGAGGTTGCGCAGGGCCACAATCTCGTCTTCCAGGAGAATCGGGTGCTCGGTGCGCACCAACCGCAGCGCGGCTGGACTGTCGGCGAGCAACGAGCCGCGTCGTCCGAGGTGCATGCGCAGCGACATGACGAGGGTCTCGCGCAGCGGGTCGATCGCCGGGTTCGTCACCTGCGCGAAGCGCTGGCGGAAATACGCGTACAGGCTCTGCGGAATGCGCGACAGCGGTGGGATCGGCGTATCGTCCCCCATGCTCCACACGGTGTCCTGGCCCGCCGTGGCCATGGGCTCCGCGACGTAACGGAGGTCTTCGAAGCTCCAGCCGAACGCGAGCTGGCGCGTGACGAGCTCAGGGCCGTCGCACGCTGGCAGGGTGACCCCGGCCGCCGGGCGGAGCGGGCGGACGGAGCGGGCGGCCCAGCGCGCGTACGGACGGCGGCGGGCCACCTCCCGCTTGGCGTCGGCGTTGTGGAGGATCGTTTGGCGCCGCGTGTCCACGACGATCAGCTCACCGGGGCCCAGGCTGCCGCTTTCGACCACGTCCCGTGGATCCAAGTCCACCAGCCCCACCTCGGAGCCGGCCACGAGCAGGCCGTCCCGCGTGATCTTGTAGCGGCAGGGACGCAGGCCGTTGCGGTCCAGCGCCGCGCCTGCGATCACGCCGTCTGTGAACGCCAGTGCCGCTGGGCCGTCCCACGGCTCCACGAGGCACTCGTGGAACTCGTAGAACCCGCGCAACGCGCGTCCCATCTCGGGAGCGCCCTCGTGGGCCTCCGGGACGAGCATCATCAACGCGTGCACCGGGTCGCGGCCGGAGCGCACCAGCAGCTCGAGCGCGTTGTCGAGGCTGGTCGAGTCGCTCCCTTCCGCCCAGATGACGGGCTTCAGGCGATCGATGCCCTCATCCCAGAGCGGTGAGGCGAGGGCCGGCTCGCGCGCCGCCATCGCGTTCCGGTTGCCCCAGAGGGTGTTGATTTCCCCGTTGTGGCCGAGCAACCGGAACGGTTGCGCCAGCGCCCAGCTCGAGCTGGTGTTGGTCGAGTACCGCTGGTGGAAGACGGCGATCGCGGACTCGAAGTCGGGCGATACCAAGTCTGGGAAGAAGGCGGGCAGCTGGGTGCCGGTGAGCAGGGCCTTGTACACCACCGTACGACACGAGAGCGAACACGCGAAGAAGCCCTCGAGCTCGGGTCCCGCCGCGGCGATCCGTTGCTCCACGATACGGCGGGCGAGATAGAGCGACCGCTCCCACGCCGGCGCGTCCACCTGCCGGACGGCCGCGGGCGCGGCGATCACGGCCTGCCGGACGGCGGGGCAGGTGGCGCGGGCGGTGGGCCCGAGTACCGCCGGCTCGACGGGGACATCGCGCCAGCCAAGCACGGGCAGGCCTGCACCGTGCAGCACGTCTTCGATGATCGCGGTGGCCCGATCCCGGGCCGCCGGGTGCGGCGGCAGGAAGAACATCCCCACCGCGAACGGGTGCTCGGGCGCGAGGGAGAGGCCCAGCCGCGCCGCCTCTCTATGGAAGAAGCCGCGGGGGATTTGGACGAGCAGGCCCGCCCCGTCGCCCGAATGGTCGGTAGAGGCGGCGCCGCGGTGCGCCACGCGGGCGAGCGCTTGCAGCGCCAGGGCGACGATCCCACTGGAGCGCTCGCCGGACGCGCGCGCCACGCATCCGACCCCGCACGCGTCGTGCTCACGCCAGGGGTCGCGGTCCGGCGCCCGGCGGTTGGCCCAGCGCGATCGATCGTGTTCGCGCATCACGACTCCGTGGATCGAGCTGCGAAAAAAGAAGGCCCGCTCTTGTCAGGGAGCGGGCCGGGGCGTTGCTCGTGATCTCGCACTCTAAGCCGCCCGGTCGCTCCCAGTCACGGGACAGGCCGGAGTCAGGATCAGATTCGCGTTCGACGTGCGGACGGTCACGGGCACCTACCTGATCGTATTAACCGGTTCGTATTAATATGCGGCTTCCAGAATAAATATGCGTTTCGGCGCCGCTGGTCAAGGGGGGCCGGCCCCTGGAAAACGACACGGGTCAACGGGCGATCAGACGCTGGATCTCTGCGAACGGGATCACCAGGTCGGTCAGGGCCTCGTAGGTGCCGCGCTCGCGCAACTCCGCTGTGATGCGGCGGATCAGTCCCAAGGTGGCTTGCACGATCCGCGGCCCGAGGCTGGCGCGGCGCACGCCGAGGGCTTCGAGCTCGCCGAGCGGCGGGGCGGGGGGGCCGGCGATGACGTTCAGGGGACCGGCGATCTCGCGGGCCAGTCGCTCGATCGTGCCTGCGTCGCTCACGTGGGGGACGAACAGGCAGTCGGCCCCGGCGGCGCGATAGGCGTTGGCGCGGCGGACGGCGGCGGTGAACCGCTCCGCCGGGGACCATTGTTTCATTTCGAACGCATCGGTGCGTGCGTTGACGACCAGCGGCACGCGTGCCGCCGCCCCCGCCTCGCGCACCGCCCGGACGCGTTCCACTTGGAGCGTGAGGTCAAGCAGCCGGCCCTCGTCGGTCGCGTCCTCCAGATTCAATCCGATCGCCCCGGCCGCGATCACGCCGCGCGCCGTCTCCGCCGCGGCTTCCGGCGTCGCGCCGTAGCCCGCCTCGACATCGGCGGTCACGGGGATGCGCACGCCCAGCACGATCCGCCGGACGACCGCGAGCATCTCCCCGCGGCTGATGCGCTCGCCGTCGGCGTACCCCAGCGCCCAGGCGACGCCCGCGCTCGATGTAGCGATCGCGGGGAACCCGGCCTCCTCGATCAGGCGGGCGCTGATCGCATCCCACGCGTTGGGCAGGACGAGCAGGCGCGGTCCGGTGTGCAGCGCGCGGAAGCGCTCTGCCTGCTGCGCCTGCGTCGTTGCGCTCATCGCCTGTCCCCTTGGGTGAAGGACACGGTTCGCACGCCGGCCACCGACGGCTAAGTTTGTGACACCCAAACTTACCGCCCGGTGGCCATCATGCGTGCACGATTGGTTTCCCCGCTGTTCCCAGTCGCCCTCGCCGTCCTGCTGGCCGGGTCACTGGTCGCCCAGGCGACGCAGGCGCCCGTTCTCACCGTCCACTCGATCTGGGGCACGCGCGAGTTCGCGAGCGACCTCGTGTCCCCGACCTGGACGAAGGACGGTGCGGCCTACATGACGATCGAGACAGACAGCGCGGGGCATACGGATCTGTACCGTGTGGACGCCGTGTCGGGGAAGCAGGAGCGTCTCGTCCGCGGCGTCGATCTCGTTCCCGCCGGGGCAACGCAGCCGGTGGCGATCGAAGAGTACCGGTTCTCGAGCGACGGCGCGAGGCTGCTCATCTTCACCAACTCGGCGCGCGTGTGGCGCCAGAACACCAAGGGCACCTACTACGTCTGGGACTTGCCGGCGAAACGGCTCATCCCCGTGAGCGCGCAGCCCGGTTATCAGATGTTCGCCAAGTTCTCACCCGACGGGCGGATGGTCGCCTTCGTGCGCGGCAACAACGTCTACGTGACGGACCTGACGACCGGCGCCGAGACCGCGGTGACCGCGGACGGCAACGAGAACGTCATTAACGGGACCTCCGACTGGGTGTACGAGGAAGAGCTCGATCTGCGGGACGCGTTCCGCTGGAGCCCGGACGGCCGCCGCATCGCGTTCTGGCGGCTCGACCAGACGGCGATCCGGCCCTTCTATCTGCTGAACGCCGACTCGCTCTACCCCGAGCTCGTGCCGGTGCGGTATCCGAAGGCGGGGACGCCGAATTCGGAGGTCAGGATCGGCGTCGTCGATCTGGCGACGCACCGGACGGCGTGGGTCGACCTCGGAGCGGACAAGGACATCTACGTCGCCGCGATGGACTTCGCCGGATCGGGAGACGAGATCTGGCTCACCCGCTTGAACCGTCATCAGAACCGGCTCGACCTCCTGCTCGCGGACACGCAACGTGGTGCGTCGCGGGTGATCATGACCGACCGCGACTCGGCGTGGGTGGACGCCAACCAGCCGCGCTGGATCGACGGCGGGAAACAGTTCCTGTTCGTCTCCGAGCGCGACGGTTACGACCAGGTGTATCTGTTCAACCGGGACGGCTCGCTGGTCCGACGAGTGACCCCGGGCGGGTGGGACGTGTCGCAGGTGTACGGGGTGGACGAGAAGCAAAAGGTGCTGTACTGCGGCGGCGCGATCGATGGGCCGCTCGGCCGCCCCCTGGTGCGGATCGGGCTCGATGGAAAGGGCCTCACGCGGATCGCGTCGGAGCCGGGCACGCACGGGATCGAGTTCGATCCGACGTTCCGACTGTACGTCGACACATATTCGCGCGCGGGCGTTCCCCCGGTCCAAACGCTGCGGCGAGCGGACGGCAGGGTCGTGCGCACCCTGGCGGACAACGCGGCGCTGGCGGCGAGGGTTGCCGGGCTGGCGCTCGCGCGCCCCGAATTCATCACGATCAAGACGGCGGAGGGCGTGGAGCTCAACGCTTGGATCATCAAGCCGAAGGGCTTCGATCCGTCCCGGCGCTATCCCCTGCTCATGAATGTCTACGGCGGGCCGGGCTCCCAAACGGTCACCGACTCCTGGGGCGGCGCGAGCTATCTCTGGCACCAGATGCTCGCGCAAGACGGATACCTGGTCGCGAGCGTGGACAACCGCGGCACGGGAGGGCGCGGTGCCAAGTTCATGAAGATGACGTATCTCCACCTCGGTCGGTACGAATCGGCCGATCAGATCGCGGCGGCCCGCTGGTTTGCGGCGCAGTCGTACGTCGATCCCGACCGGATCGGCATCTGGGGTTGGAGCTACGGCGGCTACATGAGCTCGCTCAGCATGTTCCGCGGCGCCGGCGTGTTCAAGGCGGGGCTTGCCGTCGCCCCCGTCACCGACTGGCGCTTCTACGACACCATCTACACCGAGCGCTACATGCGCACCCCGCAGGAGAACCCGGCGGGCTACGCCGAGGGCGCCCCGCTCGCCTACGCCGACAGCCTGAAGGGCCATTTCCTGCTGGTGCACGGCACGGGCGACGACAACGTGCATTTCCAGAACTCGATCCGCCTGGTCGAGCGCCTCGAAGCCGCCAACAAACAATTCGGCATGCGGATCTACCCGAACAAGACCCACGCAATCGCGGGCGGGAACACGCGCGAGAACCTGTACGAGCTGTTCACGACGTGGGTGAAGCAAAACCTCTAGCGCGGACCGCTCTCGCCGTTTTGACGCTGATCAACCTGTTTAACTACCTCGACAGGTGGATCGTGGCGGCGCTGGCCGAGAGCATGAAGCACTCCGAGCTGCGGCTCTCGGATACGCAGCTCGGCGCGCTCATGACCGGGTTCCTCATCGTGTACATGCTGGCGGCGCCATTGTTCGGCTCGCTGGGCGACGCGCGGTCGCGCACGCGGCTCATCGCCCTCGGCGTGGCGATCTGGAGCGCGGCCACGGCGCTGGCGGGGCTGGCGCGGAGCTACGCCGCGCTGTTCGCGGCCCGGGCCGCGGTGGGGGTGGGCGAGGCGGCCTATGGTACCATCTCCCCGGCGCTGCTGGCCGACTACTACCCGCGCGAGCGACGCGGGCGGGTGTTCGCGATCTTCTTCGCCGCGATTCCGATCGGATCGGCGCTGGGGTACGTCGTGGGGGGCCTCGCGGATCACTATTTCGGGTGGCGGCCGGCGTTCTTCGTCGCGGGCGTCCCCGGATTGCTGCTCGCCGCCCTCGCGCTGCGACTGCACGAGCCGCCGCGGGGCGCCCAGGAGCCCGACGTGGTGGCTCCGGCCTGGGCGGGACGGTCGCCGGGCGCGGCGACCCGCGCCGCGTACGCCGCGCTGCTCCGGAACCGCGCCTACGTCCTGACGGTGCTCGGGTACGCAGCCTACACCTTCGCGATCGGCGCGCTGGCGTTTTGGACGCCGTCCTTCCTGGAGCGGGCCCGCGGCATCCCGAAGGCCCAGGCGACGGTGCAGTTCGGCGCGATCGTCGTGGTGACGGGGTTTCTCGGGACCTACGGCGGCGGCTGGTTGGGCGACCGCTTGTTGCGCCGCTCCCGGCAGGCGTACCTCTGGGTGTCCGGGGTCGCGACGCTCGCGGCCGCGCCGCTCACGCTCGCGGCCCTCGCCGCGCCTGCGCCCCCGGTCTATTGGACGGCCATCGTGGCGGCCGAGCTGCTGCTGTTCGCGTCGACCGGGCCCGTCAACTCGACTATCGTGAACGTCGTGTCCCCACACGTGCGGGCCACGGCCGTCGCGCTGAGCATTTTCACGATTCACATCCTGGGCGACGTGCCGTCGCCGTCCTTGGTCGGGGCGATCTCGGACGCGCGCTCCCTCGGCGAGGCGATGCTGATCATTCCGGTCGCCGTGCTCATCGGGGGCATGATCTGGAGCTATGCGGCGTGGGAGGCGGGCCGAGTGCCGGTGAGGTGAGTTGCGGGCTCCCGCTTGCTTCGCGGGAGCCCGCAACCTCGCCTGCTCGTGTAACGGCTCAGCGCCAACTCTTCACCTGCTCCACGAAACTTCGGGCGACGTCAGCGAGATCCACCGGCCCAACCGCCGGATCCTGCTTCAATCCCTCGACCCGCGCGAGATTGACCGAGGCCTTCTGGTATGTGCTGTCGATCCCCAACGCGGCCTTATAGGCATCCGCACTCTGGGTGATGTGGCCGGTGCGCTCGAGCGCCAAGCCAAGGTTGTTGTGGAACGGCGCTACGGTCGAATCGATCTCGATCGCGTGCGACAGGGCCCCTAGCGCCTGATCGAACTGCCCCTGGCCGATGTACACGACCGCCAGGTTGTTCAGGGACCACACGTCGCGCTCGTCCAGCACGAGGGAGCGGCGGTAGGCGTCGATCGACCCCGTGGTGTCCCCGAGCGCGCTCTTCACCCGGCCGAGCAGCCGGAATCCCTCACTCGATGCGGAATCGATCTTGAGCGCCGCCTCCACGCTCGACAGGGCGTCTTGTGGCTTGCCCTGCTCGAGCAGCACCCGGGTGAGGTTCAAGTGGCTCTTGACGTGGGTCGAATCCTGCTCGAGCGCGCGCTGGAACGCGTCGACGGCCCGGTCGTGATCGCCGGCCTTCCAAGCGGAGAGTCCGAGCATGTAGTACCCCCATACGTTGTCGGGCTTCGCAGTGGTGTACGTCGCGAACAGCCGCGCCGCCTCAGCGTAACGCTTCTCCTTGAATGCCGTGTTCGCGTCCTCGAACGAGACCGGCCCGGTCACGGCCGGCGTGGGCGCGGACGCGCTCGCCGACTCCGACGAGACGGGGGAGACTTCGGCAGCGTTCGCGTCGGAAGTGTGGGGGCGCTTGTCGCCGCAGGCTGCAAGCACGAAGGCGGCGATCGAGATGAGGGTGATACGGTTCCGCATAAGCTCCTCCTGGTTGGGGTTCGTGCGGCAGTAAAGCAGGAGGAGGGCCAGCGATCGCTGTCCGCTATCAGTCGTCGGCACAATCGGTTGTGGGAGCACGCGACGGCGGTGGTGTCCGGGTGGACACGCGATCAACCGTCGCGACGTGTGGGAGTGGACACGCCGCTACTCGCGGCTGATGCCATGCCTCCGCATGATCTTCAACAGGCTCGCGTGATCGGCCAGACCCAGCTGCTGCGCGGTCTTCGTGACGTGCCAATCGTTGCGCTCCAAGGCTGCCACGATGATGCGCCGCTCGGCCTCGGCCTTGAGCGCGTGGAAGCTCGTGGGCGGTGGGCCGGGACTCGCCCCGGGCGCGTCGCCCCCCCCGCCGTCCCGGATCTCGGCGGGTACATCATCGAGCGCGATCACGTCCGTCTCGGTCGCGATGATCATGCGCTCCACCACATTCCGCAGCTCGCGGACGTTGTTCCGCTTCCACTCGTACGCGAGCAGCGACTCGAGCGCCGCGCCGTCGACCTTCTTGGGGCGGACCCCGAACCGCGCGCAGGTAGTGGTGACGAGCTCCGCGACCAGCGCGGGAAGGTCGGACAGCCGCTCGCGCAGTGCCGGCACGCGCAACACATGCACGTTGAGGCGATAGAGCAGATCCTGCCGGAACCGCCCCGCGGCCACCTCCGCCTCGAGATCGCGGTTGGTCGCCGCTACGACGCGCGCGTCCACGGTGATCGTGCGATTGCCGCCCAGTCGGCTGATCTGTCGCTGCTCGATCACCCGCAGCAGCTTCGCTTGCGCGGGGAGCGGCAGCTCGCCGATCTCGTCCAGGAACAGCGTGCCCCCTGCGGCCGTCTCGAACGCGCCCTTACGGAGCACGTTCGCGCCGGTGAAGGCGCCGCGCTCGTGCCCGAACAGCTCGTCTTCGACCAAGCTCTCCGGAAGCGCGCCGCTGTTCAAGGCGACGAACGGACCGTGGGGTCTGGCGCCGAGGCGATGCAGCTCCCGGGCCACGAGCTCCTTTCCCGATCCACTTTCGCCGACGATCAGCACCGGGCTCGGAATCTTGGCGACGCGGGCGATCGCGTCCTTGAGCCGTTGCATGGCGGGGCTGGCGCCGACCAGGGGCACGTCGGCCCCGGCGCGCTCGCGCAGGGCGGCGACCTGACCGACCAGGCGCTGTCGCGCGAGCGCGTTCTCGACCTCCTGCACGACCCGCTCCATCGGCTCGGCCTTGTCGATGAAGCTCTGGGCGCCGAGCCGGATCGCCTGGGTGCAGCGATCGTAGTTGCCCGTCCCGGTGTACACGATCACCGGAATGCGGAAGCTGCGTCGCTCCATGGCGCGCAGCACCTCGAAGCCATCCATCCCCGGCATTTCGAGATCGAGGATGACGCAGTCCACGGCCTCGCGCTCGAGTGTGTCCAGGGCTTCCCGCCCGCCGGACGCGACCAGGGCATCGTACCCGCCGACCCGCTTCAAATCGTAGGCGTACTGCTCCGCCATGGCGGGCACATCGTCGACCACGAGCACGGTGGTCACTTCCCCTCTCCCGGGAGCTCCACGATGAACTTGCTGCCCGCCCCGGGCGCGGTCTCCACGCGGATGGCGCCATCGGCGTCGAGCACCAGGCGCCGCACGATCGAGAGGCCGAGGCCGGTGCCGTCCGGCTTGGTGGTGTAGAAGTCGTCGAACGCACGGTTCAACTCCTCCCGGCTCATTCCCCTGCCGGTGTCCGCAACCGTGATCCGGACGACGGCGCGGCCGCCATCACCACCGGCGCCGCGGGTGGTCCCGACGGTCACGGTCCCCCCCGGCGACGCGAGGCTGTCGAGGGCGTTGCCGATCAGGTTTTCCAGGATTCTGCGCAGCACTAGGGGATCCGTGCGGACGGCGGGGAGCGCGTCCGCCAGCTCGCTCTTGAGCGCACCGCGGCTCGCGTCGGCGACGCGGCGGATCGTCTCGCGGACCGCCGCGTTGACGTCGCACGGCTCGCGGGCCGGCTGCGGGGAGAGGCGGGCGTAATTCGTCGCGAGGTTCTCGAGATATGAGATGCCCGACTCGACCGTCCCCTGGCGGTCCTGCAACGCCGCGGCGAGCCGGTCGGGCCCGCCACGCGCGGCTTCCAGCAGGTGCCGAAACACGTTGCGGATGGGGATCAAGCCGTTCTTGATGTCGTGGTTCACCTGCCGAGCGAGGTCGCCCACGGCGATGCGGCGCTCCGCCTCGCGCAGCCGGGCGGCGCCCGCCCGGAGCCGCTCCGTCATCGCGCCGAGCAGCCGTGACAGTGCGCCGATCTCGTCGGCGCGATCGCTCTCGAACCGGATGTCGAGGCGCTCCATGTCGATCTCGGCCGTGCGGCGCGCCAGCTCGCGGAGGGGACGGCTGATCCAGTTGGAGAGCCAGCTGGCGAGGAGCAGGGCGATCGCGCCGGTGAGCAGCACCGCCGCAGCGAATGCCGCGTCCACGCGCCGGCGCAACACGGCGAGCGGGGCGAGGGAGTGCGTGACCACGATCCGGGCTTCACCCATGCCGGGAGAATCGCGGAGCCCGACGAAGGGAACCGCCAGCGTGCCCACAACCTGTGCCGTCGAGTCGACGCGCGCGAGTGGATCGGTCGGGAGGGTCAGGGAGACGGCCAGGTCGGAGTCGGGAGCGAGCCGCGCCAGGAAGCTCGAGTCGACGGCTACGCCGCCAACCAGCGTGAGCCGCCGGCCGCCAAGGCGCAGCGAGTCGACCCGCGCCAGCGCCAGCAGCGTGGCCTCCGCGGTGCGGGCCTCGAGCAGCGCCGTGCCGCCGGGCGCGGTCGCCAGGAGGCGCGGCAGCTCCGGCTCGGCACGGTCGTATTCGTTTCGAAAGTGGCCCGAGCTGATGATGCGACCCTGCTCGTCCTGGATTTGCAGCATCGCCAGGCCGGTGAAGCGCATGGCATTGCCGGCGTAGTCCAGGAGATACGCGCGGTCGGTCCCTTGCAGCGCGGCGAGCCGGAACCGGTTGTCCGCCGCGATCGCGTCCTTCAGGGCGTCGAGCCGACCGGCGATCCCGGCACTGTCCCGGCTCAGATCCGCGCGGATCACCGCCACGAGCGACGCCACGCGCCGTTGATACTGGGCGGTGAGGCGGTCCGCCATGTCCGCGCGCACGCGCAGCTCGAACACGGCGAGGGGGAAGAGGACGATGAGCCCGAGCCCGATGAGGATGCGGGCGCGGAAGCTCATCGCGGCACGAGCCGGACGGCGCCGTCCCAGTCGACGCTGAGGCGCGGCAGGCCACGCCGGACCAGGGCGTGCGTGCGCGTGTCGATGAGCGGCGTGATCGAGCCGCGCGGCACCCACGCGGGCAGCTCGCGCGCCGCGGCGCACGGATCGACGGTCCGGCGCCGGACCCGGAGCACGTACGCCGCCTCGGCTCCGCTCCGGAAAGCGGGCTCGAAGGCGGCAGGCGCGAGGCCGGCCACGACCGCGCCGCGGCCCAGCGCGGCGAGACCGACGAGGCGGGCCGCGAGGTCGCGCGCGTCGCGGTCGGCCTGCTCGTACACGATGCGCCGGCGCGGCGGTGCATGGGTCGACGGGGCCTCGGCCGCGAGGCCGCAACGCTTGAGATCGACCAGCCAGAACCCCCCATCGTCTGCTTGGGCCGGTCGCCCCTCGACGTGGACCGCCTGGGGGAGGGTTTCCAGGCGCAGGGCGCTCAGCTCGAGGCTACTCCCATCGGGCGCGAGCAGCACGTACGTCTGATCCCACCCCAGCGGGGCATCCTGATACTCGGAGCGGGTGCGCCCGTAGTCGAGTGCGGCGGGGTCGCTCGTCAGGAGGAGATCGGCGTTCGCGTCGACGGCGTCCCGCGCCTCGCTCGCCGGCGCGACAGTTACCTTGAGGGCCGGCAGCCCGGCGCCCAGCACCGGGCTCGCCCGGAGCGCCTCGGCTCCGGCCGCCGAGCCGGTCGTCCAGTAGTGGCCGGTGCCGATGGGCCAGCCGCCACCCGGAGCGGACTTGGTCACCGCGAGCGCGGGATCGGCGAAGCGCTGAAACGACAGGCCGGTCGGATCGATGCTGAGCGCTCGATCGTCCGGGACGGTGACCGCCCGAGCGAGACTCGAGTCGCGCGCCCGCCACGCGGCCAGCACGTCCTGCGCCGTCACCGGTGCCCCGTCCCAGAAGCGCGCGTCCGACCGGAGCGTGACCGTCCAGCGGCCTTCGGGTCCCTGCTCCCAGGATCGGGCGAGCGCCGGCAGGACACGCCCCCGGCAGTCCACGCGGATCAACGTCTCGTACAGTTGTGCGAAGACGAACCGCTCGGCGACATTGCGCGGCAGCGGCGCGTGCGCCGGGTCGACCGGATCTGTGAGCGCGATCGTGACCGTGTCGCGAGACGTCGGCCGGCCGGCCGCGATCAGGCACGCCGTGTCACTGGGAGCGAGGGTCGGCGCGGGGGGCGGCAGCTCGCCGCGCGGCGCGGCCCCGCCGCAGGCCGCCGCGACGAGCAGGCCGAAGAGCCAGATCTGGTGGTGCGGACGGATCATGGGGGGCTCGGGCTGTGGAGGGTCTGTCGAAGGATACCGAGGGCCGGAAGCCCGAGCCAGGCGGGGTCTAGGCGCGCGGTTTGCGCATCATCAGCGCCAGCACGTTCCCCTCAGGATCGCGGAACTCGGCCAGCCACAGCTCGTAGTCCGCGGCCCGGTGCACGAGGTGGGGTTCGGTGATGAACTCGACGCCCCGGCCGCGCAGCGTCGCGTGCGCCGCCGCGATGTCCGGCACGAGGTAGTAGACGACCGACGCCGGGTGATCGAGCTCGGGGGCCTCGGGGACGCCGAGCAGGACGGTCGTGGCGCCGCACTGGAAGAACGCCATCTGGGGCGGCGCCTGGAAGAGAAACGGCATGCCGAGCGTGTCGCGGTAGAAGCGGATGGCCCGCTCGAGATCGCGGGCGCGGATGAAGATTTGGCCGATGGCGGAGAGACCGAACGGCTGGGTGGTCGTGGCGGTCATCTGTCACTCCTCTAGTGCCGGTTCCTGCTGCGTTAAACAATGGATCGTCCCCAGCCCCCAGACCAGGTCGACCGCATGGATCCCCACGACCGGCCGGTCGGCGATCAGCTCGGCGAGTAGCCCAAGCGCAACGCGGTCGTTCGGATCGTTGAACGTCGGCACCAATACTGCGCCATTCGCGATGTAGAAATTGGCGTAGCTCGCCGGAAGCCGCTGGCCATCGAAGTACAGAGGTGCGGGCATCGGCAAGGGGACGACCTCGATCTTCCCCCCGTCTTCGAGCCGCATCCCCTCGAGCCGCTCGCGGTTGTCTTGCAGGGCGCGGAAGTTGGCGTCGTGCGGGTCGGTCTCGCTGCACAACACCACGGTCCGCGCGTCGACGAAGCGGCACAGATCGTCCACGTGCCCGTGGGTGTCGTCTCCCGCGATGCCCTTGCCGAGCCACAGCACATTCGTCACGCTCAGCTGGTCGCGTAGCGCACGCTCGAGCTCGGCGCGCGACAGATCCGGGTTCCGCACCTGAACCGCGGGGTCGAGCAGGCATTCCTCGGTGGTCAGGAGCGTGCCGCGACCGTTCACGTCGATGCTGCCGCCTTCCAGCACCACGTCGCGGTGGCCTACCCGAGCCCGCAACAGGCGCAGTCCGAGCCGTTTCGCAGCCAGCTCCGGCACATTGTCGTCGCGTTTCCAGTCGGGGTACTTCGCCCAGGCGTTGAAGCGGAATCGCGCGACGGCGAGCTCGGGCCGGGGGGAGGCGCGCACCACGAACAGCGGGCCGAAATCACGGGTCCAACCCCGGTTGGTGGGGAAGCGGAAGAATTCCAGGCGCGCGGGATCGCCACCCACCTTCCCGAGCATGCCTCGCGCCCGGCGCTCGTGCGCGGCCGAATTCACGAGAATGCGCACCATCTCGCCCGGCACGAGCTTGCGGACGATCTCGCCATATACCCACTGGATCGGCGTGAGCTTTCCCGGCCAATCGGTCGCGTTGTGTGGCCAGCCGATCCACGTGGCGTGGTGTGGCTCCCACTCGGCGGGCATGCGGAACCCTTGCGAGGCGGGAGAGGCGCCATCGGCCATCAGCCGTCAGCCATCAGCGGTCGATGGGTCCTGGCGGACGGCCGACAGGCGACGGCGCATTCGCATTATCGAGGAACCGGCTGGCGATCCCGCTATACGCGTCGATGCGCCGATCACGCAGGAACGGCCATCCGCGGCGCACCTCCTCGATGCGATCGAGGTCGACCTCCGCGACCACGATCGCCTCGCGGTCTCGCGGGGCTTCCGCGATCACCGCCCCGAACGGATCCGCCAGGAACGACGAGCCCCAGAACTCGATGCCGTCCCCATTCCCGTCGCTCGGGCGTTCATGTCCGACGCGGTTCACGGCGGCCACGTAACAGCCGTTGGCGATGGCGTGGCTGCGCTGGATCGTGCGCCAGGCGTCGAGCTGCTCGGCGCCGTGCGTGGCCTTCTCTTTCGGATGCCAGCCGATCGCGGTCGGATAGAACAGCACGGCGGCGCCCTGTAGCGCCGTGAGCCGCGCGCCCTCGGGGTACCATTGATCCCAGCACACCAGGGTTCCGATCCGTCCCACCCGCGTGTCGAACGCGCGGAAGCCCAAGTCCCCCGGCGCGAAGTAGAACTTCTCGTAGTACGCCGGATCGTCGGGGATGTGCATCTTGCGGTAGATCCCGACGAGGCGTCCGTCGGCGTCGATCACGGCGGCGCTGTTGTGATACAGCCCGGGCGCGCGCCGCTCGAAGACGGGCGCGATCACGACCACCCCCGCGCGCTGCGCCGCCCGCGCCAGCGCCTCCGTGCTCGGCCCCGGCAGGGGCTCGGCGAGGTCGAACGACGCAGGGTCCTCGCGCTGAGCGAAGTAGCGCGAGCGAAACAGCTCCGGCAGGCAGACGAGCTGCGCGCCGGCGACCGCCGCCTCCGCGACCTTCGCGACCGCGGTCTGAAGATTTGCATCCGGATCGGCCGACATCGCCATCTGGACGAGCCCCACCTTGAATCTCACCGGAGGCGACGCGGAGTCCACGCCTAGTAGACCTCGAACTCGGCGGTGATATCGTACCCGTCGACCTGACACACGCCCACTCGGGCGACGTAGCGGCCGGGTTTCGATGCGGCGTCCTGGGGCAGCTGCACGACATCGCGGTAGGCACCCGCGCGCGTCACCACGAAGTGGCGCGGGTCGGGGGGCCGAGCCTGGGTGGTGTGCTCCCAGCGCGTCACTCCTTCGTCGGTCAAGACCGTTGCACACAGCAGATCGTTGGTCGGCAGGCGGAACGCGATGGGTGCCTGGCGCTGGTTCCGGATGCTGTAGAGGAGCACCGGATTCACGCCGGTAGGCCGGCCGTCGCGGTAGGTCCACGCGATACGGTTGGGGATCACCGCGAGCATGATTTCGGCGTGCAAGGTGAGATCACGGTCGAGCGTCCTGTGGGCCGTTCCCGGAGGCTCGACCTCTTTCATCTCCTCCACGACGATGCCCAGGAAATCTGGCGCGGCGCCTGGAACGAGCGGGACACGCCCGCGCGCCTCGACGTAGCGGTCCAGCAGCGGGCTCCACCGGCTCGCTTTGCCCTGCAACTGGAGCACGAAAGTGCGGACACCACGCGCTTCGAACGACTCCGGCACGACGATGATCCAGCCCCCGTTGGGATCATGCTGCAGGAAGCCCCGGACGACGACGCCGGTGTCGGGGGTCGCTTGAGCCCGGGCCCTCGCGACGCCGCACGCCGCCAGGACGATGAGACCCAAGGTCGCGCGCATGGCTGGAATCTTCATCGGGGCGGTACCTGGGGCTAGTGTTGCCAGCCGGTGGCGCGATGCGCACCTTCACCGCGTGCTCGCCGGAGTGCCGCGGTACGTGAGGTATTGGTTCACGCTCGTTGATCCGGTCGATCGACGGGCGTATCTCGCCACGGGCCTCGGCCTGATGGCGTTCAAGTATGCCGTCGACGCGGGCGCGGTGGCCCTCGCGACCGGTCGCTTTTGGTCGCCGCTCGATTACCTGCTGCCGTTTTACCTGCTCCGAGCCGAGAAGCTCGCCGGCGCTCCCGCCTGGTTTCTTCCCGCGTTCGTCTTGTGGACGCTGCCGTTCCTGTGGATCGGCGTCGCCATGACGCTGCGGCGGGCGGTCGACGCGGGGCGGTCACCCTGGCTCGCGCTCGCCTTCTTCGTCCCGCTCGTCAATTACGTCGTGATGCTCGCTCTGTGCCGGCTCCCCACGGTGCCGCTCAATCCGCGGGAGGAGCGCGCGGGCGGCCGCGAGGTGGACGCGCGGCCCGCCTTGGTTCTGTACGGCATCGCGGCCGGTCTCGCCGTGGCGCTGCCGACGATTCTGTTGAACGTCTACGTGCTACGCCGTTACTCGACGTCTTTGTTTTTGGGTACCCCGTTCACGCTGGGTGCTGTGACAGCCTATGTGTTCAACCGCGCCGCGCCGCAGGGCTCCGGCGCCACGGCGCAGGTGGTGAGCCTGAGTCTGCTGCTGTTGGCCGGTGCGATACTACTCTTCGCGCTCGAGGGCCTCTTCTGCGTGGCGCTCGCGCTGCCCCTGGCGCTCGCGCTCGCCTTGCTGGGCGGGACCTTCGGCCGGGCGATTGCGCTCCACACCCCGGGCGGGGTCGGACATCTCGCCAGCCTGGTGGTCGCGATTCCCGTGCTCGCCGGGCTCGACGGGGCGCACGACCCGACTCCGCTGTACGAGGTGGACGACTCGGTCGTGGTTGCCGCACCTCCGGCGGCGGTGTGGCGCAACGTGGTGAGCTTCAGTGAGCTCCCCCCGCCCACCGAGGCGCTGTTCCGGCTGGGCATCGCCTACCCGATCCGCGCTCGGATCGACGGCGTGGGGGCGGGCGCCATCCGTCGCTGCGAATTCTCGACGGGGACGTTCGTCGAGCCGATCAGCGCGTGGGAAGCCCCGGCCCGCTTGTCCTTCGACATCACGGCGCAGCCGGTGCCGCTGCGCGAGCTGTCCCCTTACGGGACGATCGCGCCGCCACACCTGCAGGGCTACTTCCGGGCCCGGCGCGGCGCGTTCCGGTTGACGGCATTGCCGGGAGGCCGCACGCTGCTGGTGGGCGCCACGTGGTACGAGCTCGATATCGAGCCCCGGGGGTACTGGAAGATTCCGGCGAACGCAATCGTGTCGGCGATCCACCGGCGCGTCCTCTTGCACATCAAGCGACTGACGGAGGCAGGGTCATGAAGCGTGCCCTCGTGGCTGTGCTGATCGGTACGGCGCTGCTCGCGTCCCCAATGGCTCACAGCGGTGCCGCAGGGCAGGCGCAGTGCATCTCGCGCGCGGCTGTGCCCGTGCCGCCGGCCTATGCCTCGACCGTGGCGCGGGCCCGCGCCCTGGTGTGCGACAAGCTCGCAGCCCGCATCAGCGGACTCCAGGTGGCCGTGGGGGTGGACGGCAAGCTGGTGTGGTCGGAGGGCTTCGGCTACGCGGATGTCGCCCGCAAGATTCCCGTCACGGCGGAGACGCAATTCCGCATCGGGAGCGTGTCCAAGCCGATCACCGCGGCGGCCGTGGCACTGTTGTACGAGCAGGGGAAGCTCGACCTCGACGCCCCGGTGCAGCGCTACGTCCCGTCGTTTCCCGATAAGGGCGTCCCGATCACCACGCGGCAGCTCGCCGGGCACTTGGCTGGGATTCGCCATTATCGAGGTGACGAATTCCTGCTCAACCGCCGCTTCACCAGCGTGCTCGAAGGACTCACCATCTTTCAGGGCGACTCGCTGCTGTTCCCCCCGGGCACGAAGTTCTCCTACTCCACCTACGGCTGGAACTTGATCTCGGCGGTGGTCGAAGCCGCGGCGGGGCAGAACTTCTTGAGCTATATGGGCCGGACTGTGTTCCGGCCGCTGGGCATGACGCACACGGCGGCCGATCGTGTCGACAGCCTGATCCCGAACCGCACCCGGTTCTACGAGCGCGCGGCCGACGGCGCGTTCGTCCTCGCCCCGCCGGTGAACAACAGTTACAAGTGGGCGGGGGGCGGCTTCGTCTCCACCGCTGAGGACCTCGTGAAGTTCGGCTCGGCCATGCTCCGGCCGGGGTTCCTCAAGGCTGGGACGCTCGAGCTGCTCTTCACCTCACAGAAGACGACTGCGGGCGAGCCGACCGGCTACGGCGTCGGCTGGTTCGTGGGCACGGACAGCCTGGGCCACCGCTGGGTGTTCCATGGCGGCAGCTCGGTGGGGGGGACCACGGCGTTCGGGGTGGATCGCGACTCGCGGGTCGTCGTCGCGATCACGTCGAATCTGTCGGACGCGCCGCTCGCGCCGGGAGAGGGGATCCGGGCGCTGTTCGACCGCTGACGCGGTCAGCTCCTCGCCTTCTTCCACTGGCGGGGGTCGAACAGATCGTCGGCGAGCGGTGTGTCGGTCTTGATCTCGGTGTACTGCTCGAGCCAGCGCTCGTGCCCATCCACCAGAAACGCCACCTCCGCCGAGAGCCAGGCGCTCCCGGCCGGCTGGTACTTGTTGAAGCGGATGTCGTTGGTGCGGGTGGTGTCCCGCTGACCCGGCTCGAGCAGCCGCACGAAGACCAGGCGCTCGCGGTCCACCCAGAACTGCCGCGTCCGCAGATCGCCCGGCCTGGCGCCGACGACGTAGACGGGACGCCCTTCCCACGTGTCCTCGTGCACGGCCGCGAGGTCGATCTTGAGCCGCTCGAGCCGCGCGATGGTCCGCTCCACCGGGTCGAAGTAGACGTCGAAGCCCAGCACCATGAGCGGATGGATGAAGGCCGACGCGTTCCCGATCGTATCGGCGGCGAAGACGAACTGGGAGTCGTTCGCGAACAGGATGCCGTTCCCGGAATCGGGCGGGACGAACTCGATGCGCAGCTTGCCGGGGAGCGCGGCGTACTCGCGCCACACGGAGTGCTGCTGCGAGCCGTCGGGCCGGGTCGCGGTGTTCTGCTGGACGAAACTGAGCGTGCGGTACCACTTGCCCGCGTAGCGGTCGTGCATCGCTTTGATCACGTCACGCCCACTGGGCGGCGACGATACCAGCGCGGACAGGAGCAGTAGCTGTTGCAGCACGGATCCCCTAACGTTCCAGCCGATACCCGGATTTGCGAACCGTGAGAATATGCCGCGGCGCCGCGGGGTCGGTCTCGAGCTTGCGGCGCAGCTCGGCGACATGCGTATCCACGGTGCGGCTCAGCACCTCGGCGCTGTACCCCCACACCTCGCGCAGCAGGTCGAGCCGCGTCACCACGGCGCCGCGACGCCGCAGCAGCGCGACTAGCAGGTCGAACTCCTTGGGCGTGAGCGGCACCGGCTGGCCGCTTCGGAGCACCGTGCGGGAGGCGGGGATCACCTCGATGTCGCCGAACCGCTCGGGCGGCGGCCCGCCGTTTTTCCCGGGGAGGGGCGGCGCCGCGCGGCGCAACAGCGCCTCAACGCGGGCGAGGAGCTCGAGCACGCCAAACGGCTTGGTGACGTAGTCGTCCGCGCCCAGCCGCAGGCCGCGCACTTTGTCCGCTTCTTCGCCCCGCGCCGTGAGGATGAGGACCGGCATGGTACGACCGGCCTCCCGCAACGCGCGCAACACGCGGAACCCGTCCATCCCGGGAAGCATGAGGTCGAGAATGATCAGGTCGGGCCGGCCGTCGCGCGCGCGCGCCAGCCCCTTCGTGCCGTCGTCCGCGACCTCGACCTGATAGCCTTCGATCTCGAGGTTGTTCCGCAACCCGTATGCGAGGTCCGGGTTGTCTTCCACCACGAGGATGCGCGTCATGCCGGCACGCTCGTGGGACCGTCGCGCTGCCCCGCCACGCCGGGGGAGGGCTCGAGCGGCAACTCGATGACGAACCGCACGCCGCGTCCGCCGGTGGGGAGCGGGCCGTTTTGCCCATCCTCCGCCCAGGCGCGCCCGCCGTGCAGCGCCACCAGCTCGCGCACCACCGCGAGCCCGATGCCGGTACCGGCGACGGCCGAGCCCCGGTCGCGCTCGAGGCGCCAGAAGCGGTCCCAGACGCGCTCGCGGTCGGCCGCCGGGATGCCGGGCCCCTGGTCGTCGACCCAGATCCGGGCGCGTCGGTCGCCGGCCGCGAGGCCGACGGTCACGACCTGCCCCGGCGGGCCGTACTTGACGGCGTTGTCGAGCAAGTTGAGCAGCATCTGGCGGAACGCCTCGGCGTCCACCGGGGCGACGACGCCTTCCGCCAGCTCGGAGCGGAGGCGGACACCGCGCGCTCCCGCCAGCGGCGCGAAGCCCTCGAGGGCTTCCTGCACCAGCGGCGCGAGCGGCGCGCGCTCCGGTGACAGGCGCGTGACCTGGCGTTCGGAACGAGAAAAGTGCAGCAGGTTCTCGACGAGATGGGTGAGCCGGCGCGACTCCTGGTCGATGATCTCGAGCGAGCGGCGGCCTTCCTCCTCGGAGCGCACGCGCCCCAGCAGTAGCGTCTCGGAAAACATCCGGATCTGCGCGAGTGGAGTGCGCAGCTCGTGGGACACGCCCGACACGAAGTCGGTGCGCAGCCGGGCGAGCTCGTATTCGCGCCGCAACTGGACCAGGGCGGTGACGATGAGCCCGGCGGTGAGCCCGAGCGCGCCGAGCAGCAGCGGGAGGCGCGAGCGCGGCAGGCCGCCGATCACGAGCTTCGACGCCAACTCCGGGCGAAGCGCCACCGCCACCTGCATGCCCCCCATCATCGCTTCGACCGTGTCCCGAGCCGAGAACGTGGCCGCATACTGCACCGGGGAATGGTACAGCTTGGCGCCGTCTGCGGAGGTCACGACGACGGACATGAGCGAGTCGAACACGACGCCGCCGGTGAGGGGGCGGGGCAAGAGCGGCTGCTTCTCGGCCCCCATGGTGTAGAACGGCTCGAACCCCTTGGGATCGACGTCGACACCGACCAGCGTGCGAAGCGCCCCGGCTCTTTCCATGCCGGTGTACATGACGGCGTGGGGCTCGCCGGCCACCCGCGCGACGATCACGGCGAGGTGCTCCTCCGGCTGGTACACGGTGCGGGCGTGCGCGGGCAGCGTGTCACGCAGCCAGACGCGCTCCGCCGCCGACGGCGCGCCGCCCGCGGTTTCGAGGCGGCCGGTCGCAAGGTCCAGGCGAAACGTGTACCGCGCCAGCTTGAGGAAGGCGGCGGCGTAGGGCTTCAGCCCTGGCGCGAGCCGCTCCGGGCGCGGCAGCGGCGCCACCGCTCCCGGTGCGGCGGCCTGAGTGTGCAGCAGCGCCTCCATCGGCGGCCACGCCGCCATATAGTAGAGATTGGCTCCGGTGCGGAGTGCGAAGCGCGAAGCCGCGAGCCGCGCGTAGTCGCGCAGCACCCGCTCGGCGGTGGCCCGATGATGCAGGAACGTCCGATGCGCCTGCAATGCGAGCAGGCTCGCCACCAGCAGGCTGGCGAGCAACATCACCGCGATGAGAACGCCGCGCGGGCGGCGGGGGACGTGCCGCATCTTGGCCAGGTCCATCGAGCTTCCCGAGAAATGCACGCGATTCGACTGAGTTTCAAGACGGTCTGACGGTTTGCTGACAATCTCCGCACCGCGTCTCCACCTGAAGGGCGGTGCTGCGGGATAGAATGCATGCGGGTCGCGGCCGCAGTGTGACGGCCACTTCGTCCCGACCAGTCAACCCGGGGTGCAGTTCACGGCCCCGGGTTTGGCTTTTATGTTCCGGGATGGCGTTCTCGCTCTCGAGCCCGGCCTTCAAGGAAGGCGCGACCATCCCCGGCAAATACACGTGCGACGGTGCGGACGTATCGCCGTCGCTCAGCTGGAGCGGCGCGCCGCCGGGCACCGTCACCTTCGCGCTGATCGCCGACGATCCCGACGCGCCGGCCGGGACCTGGGTGCATTGGGTACTGTACGACCTGCCGGCAGCCACAACGCAGCTGGCCGAGAACGTCGAGAGGAGCGACGCCCCGGCGTCCCTGGGCGGCGCGCGACAAGGGCGCACCGACTTCCGGCGCCCAGGGTACGGCGGGCCGTGCCCGCCCCCAGGGCCAGCACATCGGTACTTCTTCAAGCTCTACGCGCTCGACGCGCCGCTGAAATTGCAGGCCGGCGCTACGAAGCGGGACGTGGAGGCCGCCATGCAGGGGCACGTGTTGGGAACGGCCCAGCTCATGGGGACCTACGCGAGGCAGAAGCGGTGAGGGCGCTGCTCGTCGCGTCGGTCGTTACGCTGGGGGCTGCCACTCCCGCGCCGCCGTTCAGCGTGATCGTACTCCCCCCGGGGCTCCGCGGCATGATGAGCGCCGTGTGGATCCAAAACAACCGTCACTGGGACGAGCTCGCGGGCCAGAACACCCTCACGCAGCTGCTGGGGACGGGGCGGCCGACCCAGCGCGAGTACCTGGGATGCCTCGCCGGCGAGGTCGCGAACGACACGCTGTGGGTGCGCGAGCTCCAGTCGGCGGCCGACCTGAAGCAGCTGCAGTTCGCGGTGGCGGGCAACTGCGACCAGGTCGACCGCCTCGTGGGGACGTGGCACACGCACCCGTACCGGGCGGGCCCGGACGGCCGGGCCTTGAAAGAGCGCGGTCTCTCAGCCCTGGACTTGGAGACCTTCGCGGCGGCCCGCGATCTCATCACGCTCGTCATGTGGGACATGGACTCGATCGACGTGGCAGCCAAGGCACCGGACGGCTCCGTGCGCCATCCGGTGCCCCTCAGCCCGCGCTAGCGCGTGGGGCTTACGTCAGCGTCGAAGACTCCCGTTTCGATCCGATGGTTGTGCCGCACCTGCACCCAGAGGCGGTAGTGCCCGGTCTGCGGAAACGCATACGGGAAAGAGATCTTACCAGGAGGTACCGCTCCACGCTCTTCGTTCCCCATGTCCATCTCGGCCAGGCGCTTGCTGAGCTCGCCCCGAACGGTATCGCCGGGTTGACGCACGAGGAACGTCTGCTGCGCGGCAACTGAGATCGTTCCGGCCGGATGTAGGTGCACGAATACCGCGCCGTCGTCGCGGGTGATCATCGCGTGGGCCGCCATGCCCATGTAGGGCTCGAGCGTCGCTGGCTTGCCGTCCGGCGTCTTGACCACGAACGTGAGCGGAGCGTCTCGATCGACGACCATCTGGGCATCGCCTCGGTTCCAGGTCATGGTCGAACCGTCGGCTAGCCGGACCACGTTTCCCATTTCCCGTTTCACGTTTCCCCGGAGCCATGCATCGTCGGCGTCGGTCGGGTGCCAGGCGGTCGCCTGAGATCCGATCTCCGCCGTCGCGACCAGCGTCTGTGCGAACCCGCTCTCGTGCACGATGTCCGCATACACGCGATACGCTCCGGCCGGGAGCGGCGGCAGCGCGGCCTCGAACGTGGTCGAGTCGCGCGGAAGAGGATGGAGGTGCGCGAACGCGTCGAGACCTGCGTCTCGGACGAGAAACAGGTGCATCAGGTGACCGTGGTCCGGGATGAGCGGCGTCCACTGGCGCTGACGGTTAGTCCAAGAGCTGTCGTCGATGGCGAAGCGCAGCACGCGTCCGGTGGCGGTGGTCTGCACCGTAGCTGCGGCGTGGAGCGGCTGGTACAACCCGCTGCGGTACGCGGCGTCGACCGCGTTCCACCACGCCCGGCCGCCGAGCAGCGCGAGCGCGAGGATCAGTGCCCCCAGGAGGATCGCGACGCGCGAGCGGAGCGTGCGCCGCCTGTCGGGCTCGAGGCCGGGCTCGAGCCCGCTCTCTCGCACCGCGGCGCCGACGATCGTGAGCGCTCCCACGCAAAGAAATGCCCCGAGCGCGAGCAGCGCGACCCCGAGCGGCTTCTCGAGCGCGAGTCGTCGGGTCGCCAGAGCCATAACGGGGACGAGCGTCGTGCCGGTCCCCGCGTCTCCCTCGACGGTCACCCGCACGCTGTATGAGCCGGAGCTCATGAGCCACAGCGCTGCGTTGTAAAGCGTCGAGTCGCCGGGGACGGGTGTTGCGACGTCGGGGGGTGGGGGCGCCGCGGTCCGCGGGTCCCAGAAGATGGGGAGCACCAGCACTCGCCGGACCGCGCGGGGGGGCGGGGCGAGCAGGCGGACGGTGATTTGGGCGAGTCCCGGCACGACGCCGGGATTGCGTACGATCACTCGCACGGAGTAGGGACCCGCGGCACCTTCGAAGTACGTGTCCGGGCTCCCCACGTGCGCTGAGGCGACCAGCGCGATCCCGACGAGCGCACCCAGCCTCAGGCCGCGGCCGGTCATCGCCGCAGCCTGGCCATCCAGCTCCCCCACCATAGCCCGAGCCGGGCGGAGAGCACGGCGAGCACCGCGGCGATCGCCACGGCCCGCGGCGTCACCGGATCGGTCTCGGCGCGCCAGAAGCGGTAGCGCCACAGCCCCGGGCGACTCGAGTAGTCCCAGTGATCGACGCCGAACAGAAAGTTGTGGCTGTGCGGACTGAGCAGAAACTCAGTGAAGAACCACTGGGTCACGAAGAACACCGCGAGGAACGCGAGCCCGACCAGCGCCGCCAACCGCCAGTCACGGCCCGGGCCGACGCGTTGCATCAACAGGTCGATCGCCACCGCCGGCACCACGAGCAGCAGCGGGAACGGCGGCGGTACCATATGAGTCAGCGGATTGAAGACCGGGGCGAGCTTCGGCGTCGCCGGCGCGAGCTGCAGGATCCAGATCATGACGAACGAGAACGCCATGTAGACGAGCGCGGCGGTCGTCGCGGGCCAACGGAGCCGGACCGCCCGCCCGGCCGCGACCAGCAGGATCGGCATCGCGCCGGCGGCAACCTGATAGTAGACGGCGTTGTGGGCCACGTTAGGGAAGCCGATCTGCTCGATGCCGATCGTCGCAGCGTTCTGGAGCAGAATGCCGATCACGTAGGCCGCGAGCAGCCCGTACAGGCGCGGGGTCTGCTGCACCGGACTGCGGTTCTGGAGCGAGAGTACAAGGAAGAGACCGCCGAGCTGAATCGCCCAGATGCCCAGCGCGAGAATCACGTGGGGAGGCGACAGGACTTTGACGTCGAGGCCGTACGCGTTGTGCCACCAGTTATCGAACGGGGCCGACGTAATCATCGCGAAGGCGCCCCAGATGCACACCCACGCGCCGAGCGGGCCGCGGAAGCCCCAGAACCCGACGGTGGCCGCCCGCTGCTCCGCCGTCCCAGCGAAGCTCGTCCGGAGCACGAGCCAGCCGCACGCCAGTCCCGCGAGCACGCCGCCCAGGTAGATGGCCCCGTGCGCCGGGGTCCAGAACGTGTCGCGACCGATCGAGCGGTGCCAGGAGATGTCCCAGATGATGCCGACCTTCGCGCTCGTCGCCGCGACGAGCGTCGCGGCGACGTACCAGGGCACGGGCGCCGCGAGCGGCGCGGCGGGGGCGGCCGGTGTGGCCGCCCCCCTCATCGCGCTAGGAGTGGTCACCCGAGCCGCCGGCGACCAGTCCCTTGCCGCGCCACTTCTCGAAGATCTTCTTCACCTGCTGATGCGCGTCGTCCAGCGCTTGTCGGGCGGTCATGCGGCCCGTCGCCGCATTGGCGAACATGGTGGGGAGTACGAAGGTGTCGAACACCTCGCTCTCGGCCGGGTTGGCCGGTCCCGGGTGCCCGATGTTCGTCGCCCACTGCAGGGCGGTGCTGATGGGCTTCAACTTCGCGGGTGGATTCGAGCCGAACGGGTCGCTCGCCGTGGCCTGCTCGAGCCACTTGGTGCCCGCCGCCGGCTTCTGCGCCACCGGCACGCCGGCGTCCGCCACGGAGCCCGTGAACGACGGGAAGTTGTACAGCTTGCTGCCCAGGACAGCGTCGCGGTAGTGCCCGATCAAGTCGAGCAGGAATTGCTTCGCGACGTCCGGGCTCTGGGCGAACTTCCAGATCACGTAGATGCCCATCACGTGCTCGCTCGCCCAGCCCGTCCCGCGCGGTCCCTTCAGCGCCGGCACGAAGAAGATGTCGTCCGCCACCGGGAGCTTGTTGTCCTGTGCGGTGCGGTAGGCGGAGATCGAGTTGAGGATGTAGCCCGTCTGTCTTGCGTTCAACGCCTGATTGTTCGACGCGGCGTTCCAGCTCATGACCGACGGGTTCATCCCGGCCTTGAAGAGGCGCACGCCGAACTCCAGCGCCTCGAGCGTGTGATCCGACTTCAAGACCACGTTCTCATTCGCATCCTGGATCGATCCGTCGAACGACCACACCATAGCACGGGCGGCCATGTTGGAGTCGAGCTCCTGCGACATCCCGATCCCGATCGGGATCTGGATCTCGGGATGCTTTCCCTTAATCAGCGGTGCCGCCTTGACGAGATCTTCCCACGTCACGGGGCCGTCCGGCATACCGATTTCGGTCCAGATCGTCTTGAGATAATCGCCGGGATCGGGCACGTAGTTGTCGCTGAAGCCGAACCACTTGCGCGTCACCGGGTTGTAGGTGCTGCGCTTGCACAGGTCGAGGATCGGCCCGTGCTGGCGCTCGGCCTGTTGCACCACGTCCGCCATGTCGAGCACCTGCGGCTCGAACGCGCCGGGAGGCGAGAGGAACTGGAACAGGTCGTGCCCCTGCTGCGCCGCGACCTCAGCGTTGGCGCGCGTGCCCAGGTCGGCGAGGGCGATGTGGTCGACTGTCACGTCGATCCCCTTCGCCGTCCCCCAGTCCTTGGCGTATTTGTCGAACCACACGTCGTACGAAGGAACGAAGTGGCTCCACTGCAGGATCTTGAGCGTCTTCTGCCGGCGCTTGATCCGGATGGTGGGACCGAGCGCGGCGGCGGCGAGGGTCGCCCCGGTCGTCGTGACGAACTCGCGCCGATCAATTCGCTTCTTGGTCATGGACCTTCCTCCGTGTGTGCGGCTCCATCGGTTCGTTCATGGCGGGACAAAGTTGTTTCGTGGCTCCGTGGCCGCAAGGCGTCACGGCGGCGCCACGGGCGCGGCGTAGGGCAGAGTCTGCGCGAAGAGCCACATCAGGAACAAGACCACCGGAAGGTGCACCAGGAGCTGCACCGCCGCGTAGCCGACGAGATCGCGCGCGCGAACTCCGAGGAGCCCCAAGAGTGGGAGCATCCAGAACGGGTTGATGAGGTTCGGGAGGGCCTCCGCGGCGTTGTAGATCTGCACCACCCAGCCGAGGTTCACCTTCAAGTCGTTCGCGGCCTGGAGCAGATACGGCGCTTCGATCACCCATTTGCTCCCGCCCGAGGGCACGAACAGGCCGAGCACGGCCGAGTAGATCGACACCAGGATCGGATAGCCGTTCGTGTCCGAGACACGGACGAACAGCCCGGCGAGCCACTGTGAGATCGGCGACGGGTCGTTCGCGGTGCCGGTGATCATGCCGAAGATCCCCGCATAGAACGGGAACTGAATGAGCACGCCTGCGGTCGCGGGGACGGACCGCGCGACGGCCTCGAGGAACCGCCGCGGCCGCCAGTGCAGCAGCAGGCCGGCGAGCAAGAAGATGAAGTTGTAGGTGTTCAGGTCGAGCGCCTGCGCGATCCCCGCCGCGATCCCGCCGCCCTTCGAGGCGAACAGCTGCACGAGGTAGGCGACCCCCACGATCACGACGAGAATCGTCAGCAGGGGGCTGTATTCCAGCCATTCGCCGGGGCGCTGCCGCGCAGGGGTGCGGATCTCTAGCGGCTCGGGGCGGATACCGTAGCTCTCCGCCGTGCGCGCCGTCCGCCCGTCCGGCGCGGTCACATAGGCGACGAGCACGGAGATTGCCATGAGGACGACCGCCGTGACGATGCTCTGCCACAGGAAAATCGTTCGGGAAAGGGGCAACACGCCCGAGATCGGCAGCAGCGAGGCGGGGATCGATCCCTTGGTCGCCATGAGCAGCGCTGCGGACGACGACAGGCCGAGCGCCCAGACGCTGCCGAGGCCGAGGTAGCCGGCGGCGCCCGCGGCGCGGTAGTCGGTCTGCGGGACGCGCCGCACCACCTCGCGGACGAGGAGCCCGCTGAACACGAGGCTGAACCCCCACGACAGGAGCGACGAGACGGTCGCAAACAGGGCGATCCACGCGACCGCGGTCCGCGGTGTCTTGGGGATCGTGGCGAGCCACTGCACGACACGATAGACGGGCGGTGAGGACGCCACGACGTAGCCGAAGATGACGATGAGCGCCATCTGCATCGTGAAGGGGATGAGCGTCCAGAAGCCACCCCCAAAGTAGCGCGTCATCTGCGCGGGACTCCGTCCCAGCAGGAGGCCGGCGACGAACACGACCACGATTCCCACGAGGGCGAAGACGAACGCATCCGGGAACCAGCGCTCGGTCCAGTCCGAGATCGCAAGACCGAGCCGGATCGCCGCAGGCTCCCGCGGGCGTTTCACAGCGGACGGGTCGACCATGACCTACCCAGGCTCGCAGCGAAGCGCGCCATGCGCTCCGCTGCGAGCCCGGTCGTCTCAGAGTGTGTACAGCGCGCTGAGCGCGTACTGGTCAGCGCTCGTGATCCCGGTGTTCCACCGCGTCACGTTCCGGAAGTACTCCAAGCCGGCGGCGTACCGGCCTGCACGGAACCGCAGCAGCGCCGAGCCGGTGTGGGTCAGCTGACGCGCAAGGGTCCCGCCCGTCTCCGTGTTGAACCGCGCATAGTCCGGCTGGTCTATCCCGTAGTCGGCCCAAACGCTCCAATGAGAGGTGAAGTCGTAGCCCGCCTGGGCCCACGCGCCCCAGCCCCGAATCTGCGGCTGAAACTGGTTGATCATGCCGAACTGTGATCCCAGGCCCTTCCCGTAATAAACGCTGCCGTGCAGGGTGAAACTGCTGATGGCGATGTACTGGCCCGTCTCGACGCCCCAGTCCGTGACGTTGGAGCCCGGGACGCCGGTGCCTCCCGGCCTTTTCCAATCGATATGGTAGACGACGAAGCCGTTCCAGCTCACTTTGGTGAACTTTCTCGACGCGTTGAGCCGTGTCTCGACCTGCGGCAACCCCGACGCCTCGCCGCTGCCGATGACGTTTTGCGTGTCCCTGGCCGAGGCAGCAACCCCCGAACCCTTCAGGGCCGCGACCTCGAGCTGAAGCTTGAGCGGGTTGGTGGAGGGGGTCAGGTCGTGAAAGAGAAAGACGCCCGGGAAGCGCCAGCCGATCATGCTCGCGCCGAGGCCGACCGGAAAGGCGATGTGCGTCACCGACACGGGGATGAAGGCGGCGGTTTCGCCGAACAGCGGCGCCCAGTACTGTCCGATTCTGAGGGTGGTGCGGCCGTTCGAGAGGTCCACGAACGCGTGACGGACGCGGAATTGAGGCTGCTCGTCGCCGAACGGGGGCACACCGTTGAACGCCCCGAAGAAGTCGGCTTCGATCGTGGCTCGTGGGGCCCACTTCCCCAGCACTGCCGGAGCGTTGAAGGTGAAGTTCAGGCGGCTGTTCCGGACGTCGCCGTCGAAGATCCCCCGGTTGATGACGGGCTGACTCGTGACCGCTGCGCCGGGCGCTGCGGCAATCTCGGCGTTTTGCCCCTGTCCGAACGAGCTGAACAGCCCGACGTCGTTGAACAGGGTCCCGTTGATGAACCCGCCGATGGTGAGCGTCTCTCCCTCTCCCAGCCTGACCACCTGCCCGGTCGGCTGTTGCGCGGGAGCGGGGCGCGCCCCTCCCAAGACGGAGATCACGATTACGGCGAGCCCAGAGAATGATGCCACTCCCTTTCTCATGACAGCCCCCTCGTGTGAGAAGGTGGGTACGACGTTGTTACCCCTTTACCGCTCCCATCGTGAAGCCTTGAATGAAGCGATCGATGAACACGTTATAGACGATGGCGAGCGGGATGCTGGTGAACAGGGCCGCCGCCATGAGCGCCCCCCAGTGGTACACGTCGCCCCGCACCAACGCGATCGGCACTCCCAGGCTCACCGTCATCTTGTCTACCGAGCTGATGAACGTCAGGGCGTAGACGAATTCCTGCATCACCAGCGTGAAGCTGAACACGATCACCGTCAAGATCCCCGGAACGATGAGGCGCGGCGCCACTTTTACGATCACGGCGAGCCGGCTGTACCCGTCGATCATCGCCTGCTCCTCGATGTCCCACGGGACCGAGCGGAGAAACCCCATGACGAGCCAGGTGCAGAATGGGATCGTCATAGTGGGATAGATGAGGATCAGCGAGGCGAGCGAGTCCTGCAGCCCGAGCAGCGAGATGAGCCGCGCGAACGGCACGAACAGCAGCGTAGGAGGAATGAGGTAGGTGAAGAAAATGCCCATTCCCAGGCGCTCGCCCCACCGGCCGGCGAGCCGCGCCAGGCTGTAGCCGGCCGGCACCGCCACCGCCACCGTGATGACCACGACCGCCGCCACCACGAGCAGCGTGTTCAGCACCCAGCGCGGAAAGTCCGTCTGGCCGAACAGCAGCTTGACGTGCTCGAGCGTCGGCGGGTCGTTGAAGATCCACGGGATGTGGCTCAGATCCGACGCGCCGACGTAGAGGTCCCGGTTCTGTTTGAACGTCGTGACGAGCATCCAGTAGAACGGGAACCCCGCGAAGATCATGAAGCCGAGCGCGCCGGCATAGAGGGCCACCCGCTTCATCAGGCCGCACCCCCCACTTCGGTACGCCGGGCGAGCCGCAGCATCGCGACGGCGACCACGATCAGAAACGGCAACAGAAACACCGCGATCGCGGCGCCCTGTCCGAGATCGGCGCCGAGGATGCCGCGCTGGAATGCGAGCGTTGGGAGCACGTGCGTGGTATTGGCCGGCCCGCCGCCCGTCAGGATGTAGACGACGCCCAGGTCGGTCGCCGTGTACACCACGCCGAACAGGACGGCGACCGCTACGACCGGGAGCAACAGCGGCAGCTCGACCTGGAACAGCCGCCGCCAGAACCCGGCGCCGTCTACGATCGACGCTTCGATGATCTCCTGCGGGATCGAGGCCAGACCGGCCAGCACGATCACCGTGGCGAAGGGAAAGATGCGCCACGCCTGCACGATGATGATCGCCAGCAATGCGAGGGCGGGGTCCCCGAGCCAGTACAGCCAACCGTGCATCAGGCCGGCGGCCTTGAGCGTCCAGTTGATCACACTGAAGGTGGAATCGAAAATCCACGTCCACGCGATGGCGGCGAGCGAGACCGGCACGGCCCACGGTAAGAGCAGCACGAGCCGCGCGACGCGCTTGCCCCGGAACGTGGCGCGGAACACCTGAGCCGCGGCGGTCGCCAGGATGATCACCAGCAGCTGCGTGCCGACCGTTACCACCACGCTGTTCCGGAGGGCACGGAGGAAAATCGGATCGCCCAGGATCGTGGCATAGTTGCCCAGGCCGCTCCATTGGAAGCTCAAGCTGCCGGCGGTCGCGTTGCTGAAGCTCAGCGCGATCGCGAGGACGAAGGGCACGCCGACGAGCAGGATCACGTAGCCGAGGGCCGGCGCGAGCATCACACTGCCCAGCACATCCTCGCGGTCGGCGAGCGTGCGCCGCGACGTCACGGCCGGCGCCTCAAGCCGGTGTCGGCATTAAAGTACCGCAGCAGGCGCCGCGGCACCGCAAACTCGTGCGTCTCGCCTTCCGGGATCGTCAGCGGGATGGTTGCGGGCAGCTTGGCGATGACCGTGGCGTCGGGAGCGGCGCTCTCCGTCACGGCGCCGTACACGTAGCGGTCGGAGCCAAGGTATTCCACGCGCCGCACGGCGAAGTGGAAGGTAGAGAGCTCTTCACCCGCTGCGAACACGCTGCGCGGCAGCAGGTGCTCGGGTCGAAACCCCACGAGCGTGCCGGGGGGCAGCGACGGGTCGCGCAGGGGGAGCAGGTTCATGGGCGGCTGGCCCACGAACGTCGCCACGAACGTGTCCACGGGATCCTCGTACACCTCCTGGGGCGTGCCCACCTGCCGCACCTTGCCGTGTTCCATCACCACGATCCGGTCGCCCAAGCCCATCGCCTCCACCTGGTCGTGCGTCACGTACACGGTCGTCGTCTGGATCTGCCGCTGGAACCGCTTCAGGTCGTCGCGGGCGGTGTTGCGCAGCTTCGCGTCGAGGTTGGCCAGCGGCTCGTCCAGCAGAAACACCTTGGGATCGCGCACCAGCGCGCGGCACAGCGCGACCCGCTGGCGCTCCCCGCCCGAGAGCTGGCGGGGATAGCGATCGAGGTAGCGCGTGATGCTGAACAGGTCCGCCGCCCAGCGGACCTTCTCCTCGATGCGTTTGCGGGGCGTCCGGCTGGCCTGGAGCGGGAAGGCGATGTTCTGGTAAACGGTACGGTGGGGATAGAGCGCATAGCTTTGGAACACCATCGCGATCCCCCGGGCTCTGGGCGGGACGTCGCCGTCCACTCGCTCGCCCCCGATGGAAATCTCCCCCGCCGTGGGCCGCTCGAGCCCCGCGATCATGCGCAGCAGGGTCGTTTTCCCCGAGCCGGAAGAGCCGAGCAGCACGAGGAACTCTCCGTCGCGGATCGAGAGGTCCACACCATCGACCGCGTGAAGTTCGCCGAACTGTTTCCTTAAGTTCCGGATCTCGATGCCAGCCACCGACGGCGCGCTAGCTCCGAGGCTTCCGGCCGTGCGCGGTCGTGTCGGGCGGCTTGGCGAGGTTTACCGGCGGGGAGTAGATGATGCGAGACGGGATCTCCGGAACTTGGAGCGGCCGCAGCAGCTCCGCCGTAGGGGCCGTCGTGGCTCCCGCCCGGCGGCTTGCGGCGCCCCCGCAAGCGGTCAGCAGAAGAACGGCGCCACACCACCGGACGTTCATGGTTTCCCCCTCGCTACCGAGCGGCCCGATCGCGGGGGGCGTCGTCCGACGGCGCCCCACGCGCGAGCCAATCGCGAAAATAGTCGGCTTCCCGGGCCAGTCGCCATTCCTCGAAGATCGACAACGCCATCGCACGGACGCCGCCCTCGCCGGGACCGGCGGCGAAGCACTGCTCCTGCAGCCAGCCTTCGAACTGGTCGGGCTCCGGGTCGGCCGCGATGGCCCGCTGTAGCAGATCGAGCTTGATCGACAACCCGATCGCGTCGGGAGTCGTGTCGCGCTTGCGGCGCTGGCGCCTCCCCTCCGACGCCTCGAGCGCCGCGAGCAGCTCGCGGCACACAGTGGCCGGGCGCGCCGGCGCGTCCCCGTTCACGCTCCGCGCCTAACCTCAAGGCGAGCTTCCAGCGCCCACCCCGGCCGCTCGGGTCGTCGATATCCCCGTTCCAGGGCCGCGACGTCCAAGTGGACCGTCATCAGATCATCGATCAGGATCGACCACGGCGCGCTCGGGCGCACCGTGGTGACCCCTTTCAGATATCCCTTGCACGTCTGGCAGACCTCGATCCTCCGCGTCTGCTCACCCTCCTCGGGCGTCAGGTAGGCGAGGTTGTCGTGCTCGATCTCGTCGCAGAAGACGCACCGCAGCAACGGGATCGCCCATCCTGTCCCGCAGCGGCCACAGCGCAGCTGGCGTTTGCGCTCGAGCCCCGTGTACTCGGCCACCACCGGCCAGGCCCCGCACACCGGACAGTACCCTTCCCACCAGCTGGCCGGGATCTGCGACGCGAGGCCGCGGGCACAGGCCTGCAGCAGCGGCACGGCCGCCATCTGTCCCACGACGCGGACCGCTTGCGCGTCGGCGCCGGCGGCCGCGGCGAGCGCGTCCAGGCGAGTGTCGTCCTGGCACACCGCCGCTTCGAGCAGAGCGAGCCCGTCCATGCCCCGCTTCGCGCCGTTCACTTGCGGAGCGAGGCCGAGCAGGCGACGCACCCAGACGCGGACCGCCCGATGGTCCACCGTCAGTGGAGCGTGAGACAACAACGGCGCCTTGACCGGACGGTCCGCCACCAGCTGCGGCACGGCGGCCTCCCACCGGGCGCCATCCTCGCTCTCGCCGAGCGCTGCCTCCAACAGCCCGAGCCACGCCTCCGCCTCGGGGTTGTCGCGGCGGGCCTGGGCCAGCCGCTCTTGAAGCTCTACGTTCCGCGTGCGCCGGAGACGGGCAGGGGGCCAGAGCATTGCACTTTCACGGTGCGGCAGGGAGTCCGGTAGTACATCGTCGCGCCCGCGTGCAGCCGCGCGACGCGGTCGTGGTTGCCGGGGTCGGCGCCGGGCCCGCCCCCGCGAGCCCGCGTGGCCTCGGGGCTGGCGCACGCCGCGGCGCCGAGCAGCAGCCAAAGGGCGGTTCCGCGGCGGGCGAGCACGGTCACATCCCCGCCGCGACGCGGTAGCGGTCGACTCCCTCGGACGCGAAGATCGTGGCGAGTCGTAACAGGAAGCCGCCCAGCAGCACGAGCTTGGCGGCACTGGCCACCGGCCGCCGCTGCATGTGCAGGCGCAGCGGGGCGAGGATCCCGAACCAGACCACGCCTACCAGCAGCACCAGTCCCCAGAAGCTCAACCACACGCGGTTCACCGAGCCGAGCGAGCCGATGAAGATCGCCAGCACCAGCAGCTCGACGACCAGCGCCTTGGTGTCGAACGCCGACAATCGGGCCAGCGACTGCTCGCTCGCCCCGCGGCGCAGTCCGAGCAGGATGAGCGCGGCGGCCCCGGTGGACGCGCCCGAAGCGACGAACAGGGCGCCCAGCCAGGGGCTGTCCGCCCAGATGGGACGGTTCGTCACGGAGAGGAGGACCCCCGTGTAACCGGCGATGAAGATGCCGAACAGGCCCGCCACGCCCCCCACGACTTTCGCGAGCCCGCCTCCGCCCCGTACGGCGCCGCCCACCGCTCGCAGCGCCGGATTCTGCAGCCGCCCCTCCTCCGCCATGCCCCCGAGCGCCGACAGGACCGCGAAGACCCCAAACACGAGCAGCGCCCAAGCCCCGAAGGAAATGGGCGACCATCCCTTGAACATGATGGCCGGAAAGTTCGCGGACTGGAACACCATGTGCCAGAACCGCAGCGGCCGTCCGAGATCGATCGTCAGCAGCGCGCCGGAGAGAATCGCGCCGACGGCGGCGACGTTGTAACCGGTGCGGACGACAGGCCGGTCTTCCGGCCCGCCGAACCAGTCCAACACGGCCGCAAGGAAGCAGGCGCCTCCGGCGATGCCTCCCACGAAGAAGTACAGGATGATGAGCCAGGTCCAGTGCGGCGCCCCGCTGAAGAAGGTGTCGGACATCAGTTCGATCCTCCCGAGCCACCCACTTGGTCCATCCGGCGCTTACGCAGTCCAACGAGCGCGAGCACACCCAGCACGCCGGCGCTCAGGACCGAGAAGCCCGCGCTCTTGGCGAGGTTACGCGAGGGCAGTTGTGGTTTACGGGGGAGTCCGTATACCTCGGGCTCGTCGACGAGCAGATAGAACGAGTTGAGTCCGCCGAGCGGCCCGTCGGAATCGGCGCCGTACAGCGCCGCCTTGACGCCCTGCGCCTTGAGCTGGTCGGCGCGCTTCTGGGCCCGCGTCCGCAGCTCGGTGATCGTCCCAAACTGGATCGAGTCGGTGGGGCAGGCCTTCGAGCACGCGGGCTCGAGGCCAACCTTGAGCCGGTCGTAGCACAGCGTGCACTTCTGCGCCGTGCCCGACACCGGGTTGATGTCGATGACGCCGAACGGGCAGGCCGCGATGCAGGCGCGGCACCCGTTGCAGACGTCCGACTGGATCACCACGGTGTCGAACTCGGTGCGGATGATGGCGCCGGTCGGGCAGACTTCCAGGCACCCGGCCTGGACGCAGTGCTTGCACACGTCGCTCATCATCAGCCAGCGGCCGTCGTAGGGCCCTTTGAACTGCTCGATGAAACGGACGTGCCGCCAGTGGATGCCGTCCAGCCGGCGGGTGTTATCGTAGCTGTCTCCGGACAGCTCCCGGATGCCGCCGTTCTCGGCCGGCAGCTGGTTCCACTCCTTGCACGCGACCTCGCACGCCTTGCAGCCGATGCAGACCGTGGTGTCGGTGAAAAACCCCATGGCTTCGGCCATAATCACGCCTTCTCCACGTTGCAGACGAACGCCTTGCCTTCGTGGATCGACACGTTGGGATCCCCGACCCAGGAGGTCAGATCGTTGACCACATCGCCCGTGGACAGGCCCATCCAGCCCCAGTGCCACGGCATGCCGACGTGGTGGATGCGCTTGCCGCCGATGTGCATCACGCCGATGCGGTGGGTGACCAGCGCCTTCGCGCGGATATGACCGCGCGGGCTCGACACGACCACCCAATCGAGGTTGTTGATCCCCTTCTCCTTGGCCAGGTCGTGCCCGAGCTCGATGAACAGCTCGGGCTGGAGCTCGGCGAGCCACGGCAGCCAGCGGCTCATCGCGCCCGCCAGGTAGTGCTCGGTGAGCCGGTAGGTGCTGATGACGTACGGGAACTTCGGATCGCCCACCGCCGCGAGCTTGTTGTACGGCTTGCCCGGCGCCCAGACCTTGTGCACCGGGCTGGTCTGCTGCTTGTAGAGCGGGTTCTGGATCGGCGACTCGTGTGGCTCGTAGTGCGTCGGCAGCGGGCCGTCGACCAGGCCGGCCGGCACGAACAGCCAGCCCCTGCCGTCCGCTCTCATAATGAAGGGCTGCGTGCCGGAGAGGGCGTCGAGGCCGATGCCGTCCGGCTTGGGTTGCGCATCCGGCGCCTTGGTGGCCGCGAAGTCCGGCACGTCATAGCCGACCCACTTGCCGCGCGGCACGGGCTTACCGGTCTTGGGATCGGGCGGATTCACGAACGTCGGGTCCCACCAGACCCAGCGCTTGCGCTCGCTCCACGGGTTGCCCTTCAAGTCAGCCGAGGCGCGGTTGTACATGACGCGGCGGTTGGCGGGCCACGCCCACCCCCACTTCAAGTGCGCGCCCGGCACGCCGGGCGGATCGGCCTCACGCCGCGCCGTGAGGTTCTGATCCCAGGCGGGGAAGCAGCCGCAGTAGATCCACGACGCGCACGTGGTCGAGCCGTCGTCTTTCAGGTCGCCGAAGCCCTTGAGATGCTGCTTCGAATCGGCGGTCTGATACCCGTTGATCTCGCGCAGCACCTTGCGTGCGCTGATCTCACCGGGGTACAACGGCTCCTCGCCCGCATCCGGGTCGAAGTCCCACGTCAGGTTGTTCCAGCCCTGGTCACGGGCCAGCTTCGAGTCGGCGTAGGCCTTCTTGAGACGCTTCGCCAGGTTGTGGTAGAACCAGCTATCCGTGCGGCAGTCCCCCGGCGCCTTGGCGGCGAAGGAATGCCACTGCAGCATGCGCTGCGTGTTCGTGAAGCTGCCGTCGTACTCCGCGATCTGGGTCGAGGGGAAAAAGAAGACCTCGGTCTTGATGTCCTCGATCTTCACCTCGCCGCTCTTCACCTCGGGGCTGAGATACCAATAGGTGGCGGTCTCGGTGAGCCAGTTGTCCTTCACCACCAGCCACTCGAGCTGGCGCATCGCGCCCCGCGTCGCCCCGCCGTTGAGCGTGGTCGCGGGGTTCTGGCCGACGCAGCACATCCCCTTGACCTTGCCGTCGGCCATGGCGGCGAAGCTCGCCATGTGGGAGTGGTCGCCCAGGATTTTGGGGTGCCAGTCGTAGCCGAAATCGTTCTCCGCCGTCGCGGCGGCGCCGTACATCGACTTCAGGTACGACACGAGGAACTTGGGCGTGTTGCCGTAATAGCTCGTGGGACTGGTCTCGGCCGCGATGTAGTCCCGCAGCGATTCGTGCGGCCGGAGCGCCGAGGGCGCATTCATGTACCCGTGGATGCTGTGGTACAAGGTCGGGACGTCGGTCGAACCCTGAATCGCCGCGTGGCCGCGCAGCGCCATCACGCCGGCGCCGGGCCGGCCGATGTTGCCGAGCAACAGCTGGAGCAGCGCGCAGCAGCTGATCATCTGGACACCGTAGGTGTGCTGGGTCCAGGCCACCGCGTAGGCGAACGCGCTGGTGCGGTCGCGTCCCGAATTCTCGAGCAACATCTCCGCGACCTTGATGAACTTCTCCTTGGGCGAGCCGCACACCTGCTCCACCATCTCCGGCGTATAGCGGGCGAAGTGCCGCTTCAGGATCTGGAAGACGCAGTGCGGGTTCTGCAGCGTCGGGTCCTTCTCGGCGGGCCCGGGCTTGAGCGACCGCACCAGGTCGTCGAAGGGTGGACCGGCGTGCTTCGCGATCAGGTCCTTCGTGACCGGGCCGGGAGCCTTGGGACCGCGCTTGTATTGCCAGGTGGCGTTGTCGTAGCGACCCTCGAGCCCGTTGTACGGCCAGAACGGCGGCTCCGAGAATTTCACCAGCCCCGAGAAGACGCCCTCCAGCTCCTCGGTGTCCTTGAAGTCTTCGTTGATGATCGTCGCGGCGTTGGTGTAGTTGACCGCGAACTCCTTGAAGAAGGGGTCCGCGTTCCACCGTTGGCTGTTGATGACGTAATTGATCAGCCCGCCGAGGAACGCGATGTCCGAGCCGGCGCGGATCGGGACGTGGAGGTCCGCGACGGCGCTGGTGCGGGTGAAGCGCGGATCGACGTGGACCAGCTTCGCCCCGTTGAGCTTCGCCTTCATGGGCCAGCGGAACGCCACCGGGTGGCACTCCGCCATGTTCGAGCCCATGACGACGAAGCAGTCGGTGTGCTCGAGGTTGCGCGGATACAGGGTCGCCGCGCCGCGACCGAACCGTGTCCCCAGACCGGGGACGCTAGAGCTGTGTCATATCCTGGCCTGATTCTCGATGGCCACCACCCCGAGCCCGCGCCAGACCTTCTGGCACACGTGATTGAACTCGTTGTCCAAGGTGGCCCCGCCCAGCGCGAAGATGGCCGGCGTCATGTTCACGAGCTTCCCGTTCGGAAGCTTTTCGATGAACGTCTCGTCGCGCGTCTTCCTGGTCAGTTCGGCCACGCGGTCCATGGCCCATTCGAGCTCCACGACCTCCCAGTCGCTGGCCCCGGGCTTGCGGTGCAGCACCTTGGTCGCCCGGTTGGGATTCATGTGGAGCTGGTAGATCGCCGCGCCCTTGGGGCAGAGGGTGCCCTCGTTGTGCGGGCTGCGCGGATCGCCTTCGATGTTCACGATCTTGCCGTCGACCGTGTGGATCAGGGTGGCGCATCCGACCGAGCAGAAGGGACAGATGCTCGGCGTCGTCTTCGCGTCCTTGATCCTCAACTCCTGCGCTCGCGCCTCAGCCGGCGCCAGTGTCACGCCGAGCCCAACCATCCCGCCGATGGCCGTTCCCGCCCCGGCGTTCGCGGTGAGCCGCAAGAAGTCGCGCCGACTGACCTGCATAGAATCCTCCGCGCTCTGGAGTGGGGTGGGGTGCGCGAGGCGTCTAAGCCGTCTGCTCGTGTCGGATGATATAGGCGGGCGCTTAGGGAGACGCAACCCCCATTCTCCTAGAGGGTCTGGCGGCCCGCCCGATCTTCGTCTAGCGTCTCGAGCGATGCTGGAATTGCCGCAGCTCACCCCGGAGCATTTCGAGATTCTCGTCGTGCGCGAGCTGCGCAAGGTCGGGCTCCTCGTGTCCGAGCTGCGCGTCCATCGGCGCGCGACCCTGCCGGAGCCGGAGCGAGGCTATCTGCTGGAGCTTAAGGGCAGGGTGAGCCGCGGGTCGTGGCACCGACGTGTCTTGATCGCCTGCCGGCGTCAGGACGCGGCCGTCGGCCGGACCGAAGTCCAAGCGCTGCGGGATCATCTCGGCGAGGCGGACGTCGAGGCGGGAATCCTGTTCGCCACCGCGACATTCGACCGGGACGCCCTGGCGGCCGCCAAGGACGCATGCCTAGCCCTGCTGCGGGTGACGGATGGGCGCACCGCGTTCGACACGAGCGGCTGGGGCACCCCCGGGCACTATCCCGCCTGGCTCCCTGCCTACTGCGCCCAGACGATCGCGCGCGACCTCCTCGGGGAGCCGCGCTACCAGCTCCTGGAGAGCGGCCAGGCGGACGCGATCCTGGAGCAGCTCCGAACCGAGACCGTCGACCCGGGTGAAGCGCCGCGCGCCTAGGACAGGGGGGAATATGGCGGACGAGGGACGTCAGAAGGACGCGATGGACGTGCTGCAGGCCTGGGTCGATGACTACAACGGCCGCGCCCGGCCGACGATTCGGCTCGGCTCGGCGGGCGAGGCCGGCGGAGCGCAGCTCCGACTCAAGTACAGTCCGGCAGAGGGGCAAATTGCGATCCTCCACCTGGTCGCCGTCAATCGGGACGGTCGCGCCGCGATCCTGGTGCGGCGGTTCGAGGGACCCGCGGCCGAAGCCGCGGTCGAGGCGGGACTATGGGCGAGCACCCAGCTCGGCCGTCGGTAGTCTCGATTCACGAGCTGGGCACGCTGGGCGGCGCCGTGAGCCAGGCCAAGGCGGTGAACGGACGGGGGCACGTCGTCGGCACGAGCCGCGACGCCAGAGGCCGAACCCGCGCGTTTCTCTGGCAGGAGCAGTTGGGAATCGTCGACCTGAAACCCCTCACCGGGGTGAACACGTCGGCCAACGACATCAACGACCACGGCGAAATCGCTGGCGGCGGGGACACGGGCTTCGGCGACTTCCACGCGTACCTCTTATCCGAAGGCACGAGCTTCGATCTCGGCACGCTCGGCGGGAACGAGAGCGAGGCCCGCGCCGTCAATCGACCGGGGCAGGTGGCGGGGCACAGCCGGGTCGCCGGGGCGCTGGCCAAGCGCGCCTTCTTCATTCCCGAGCCGGGCCGCATGGTCGACCTCGGGACGTTGGGGGGGGCGACGAGCATCGCGCACGATGTGAACGACCGCGGTGAAGTGGTGGGCTTCGCGGAGACGCCTGCCGGCGAGCCGCACCCGTTCCTCTGGACTAGCGGACACGGCATGCGCGATCTCGGAACCTCCGGGGCAGGCGCGAGCATGGCGCTCGCGATCAACAACCATACCGCGATCGTGGGCGGCGGCGGGCACGCGTTCCTCTGGACGGAGCAGCGTGGTACCGTCGACCTGGGGACGCTCGGGGGGCGGACGAGCTGCGCCAACGACATCAACGATGTCGGGTGCGTCGTGGGGGTCAGTCAAACGGCGGCGACCGACGCACGCGGCCTCCCGGTCACCCGTGCCTTTCTCCGCACGGCGGACGGGCCCATGCTGGACCTGGGCACACTGGGAGGCGAGCACAGCGCCGCGGCGGCTGTCTCCGAAGAGGTCGACGGCACGCTCTGGATCGTGGGGCACAGCCACGACGCGGCGGCCCGTGTCCGTGCGGTCCTGTGGGCCGTGCGTCTCGGGTAGACCAGCCTTGACTGGAACCCCTCCGCGCCGTCGTTTACACCCCGACTCGAGCTATCCCCCTGGAGATTCCAACGGAGGCGGCGCATGCGATTCTGGATTCCGAGACTGGCGCTCGCGTTGGGCACGGCTGCGTTGCTGCCCGGCGTGACTCACGCTCAAGCGAGCAAGCCTGCGAAGGTGAAGATCACCACGCCCGCCAACGGGGCCACGGTGAGCGGACCCGTGAAGGTCACGCTCCAGGCGACCGGTGTGGAGATCGTTCCGGCCACCGATGAGCGCCCCGGCACGGGGCATCATCATCTATTCGTCGATCACGACGTGACGCCCGTCGGCGACACGATTCCGCGCGGCGTGACCGGGATTCTGCACCTCGGTCGTGGGCAGACGGAGTTCGTGCTGGATTCGCTGAAGCCCGGCCCGCACCGCGTGATCGCGGTGGTCGCAGACTGGAAGCACATTCCCTTGAAGCCCCTCGTCGTCGACACGGTGAGGTTCACGGTGAAATAGCCGGCCGACAAGGAGAGCGCCATGACCTGGACCCAGGTCTACGATCCGCTGCACAGCTGGATTCTCTCCACTCTGGTGGCGGCACTGCCGATCCTGGTGCTGTTCGGCATGCTGGCGGGGCTGCGGGTGAAGCCGCACTGGTGCGCGATTGGGGGGGCCGCCACGGCCGTCCTCGTGGCGGTCGCGATCTTCGGGATGCCGGTGCAGCTCGCGGGGATGAGCTTTCTGTACGGAGTGGCATTCGGCGTCGTGAAGATCGCCTGGATCGTGCTGGCGGCCGTCTACCTGTACGACATCTCCGTCCACACCGGCCAGTTCGAGATCATGAAGGAGTCGGTCGCGGGGATCACTCCGGACCGCCGGCTCCAGGTCCTGTTGGTGGCGTTCTGCTTCGGCGCGTTCATCGAGGGCGCGGCGGGGTTCGGGGCGCCCGTAGCGATCGCCGGTGCCTTCATGATCGGTCTCGGATTCAAGCCGTTCCACGCGGCGGCGCTCAATCTCATCGCCAACACGTCGCCCGTGGCGTGGGGTGCCATCGGAACCCCGGTGCACACGCTGGCCGCCGTGTCCGGTCTGCCCGAGTCCGACCTGAGCGCGATGATCGGGCGGATCCTGCCGATCACCGGCATCATCGTGCCCTTCTGGTTGGTGCGGGCGATGGTGGGCTGGGCCGAAACGTTCGAGGTGCTCCCCGCTATTCTGGTGGTGGGGGCCTCGTTCAGCCTGACGCAGTATCTCTGGTCCAACCACGTGGATTCGAACCTCGTCGACATCGCGGGCGGCGTCGTCTCGCTGCTCGCCACAGTCGTGTTTCTCCGGTTCTGGCGGCCCAAGCGCATCTGGCGCTTCGAGGAGGAGCGCGCGGCGGCACCGCTGGGGCAGGCGAGCGGCAAGCCGGCGGCGGCGCGCAGGTACACGGCGGGGCAGATCGCCAAGGCCTGGATGCCGTTCGCGATCCTGTCGGTCACGGTGCTCGTGTGGGGCCTGCCGTCGATCAAGGGCGCCATCAACAAGGCCACGACGCCCATTTGGAATGTCCCCTTGTTGCACAATGCGGTGACCCGCGCCGCCCCGGTCGTGACCAAGCTGACGCCGGAGGCGGCGCGCTATGATTTCAATTGGCTGTCGGCCACGGGGACGGGATGCTTCATCGCCGCGATCATCGCGGGTCTCGTGCTCGGCGTGGGGCCGGTCCAGCTCGCCAAGATCTTCTGGTACACGCTGAAGCGCATGAGGCTGGCGGTGATCGCGATTTCCTTCATGCTGGGACTGGGGTTCACCACCCGCTACTCGGGGCTCGATGCCGTGCTCGGCCTGGCGTTCACGCGGACCGGATGGCTGTTCCCCTTCTTCGGCACGTACCTGGGCTGGCTCGGCGTCGCACTCACCGGCAGCGATACCTCGTCGAACGCGCTGTTCGGCAGCCTGCAGCGGATCACCGCGCAACAGCTCGGGCTCGACCCGATCCTCATGTGCGCCGCCAACTCGGCCGGCGGCGTGATGGGCAAGATGGTGGATGCGCAATCGATCACTGTGGCGACATCGGCGACGAACCAGGTGGGCAACGAAGGGATGATCTTCCGGTACGTGTTCTGGCATTCGATCGCGCTCGGTGCGATCGTCGGACTGATCGTACTGCTGTACGCGTACGTCTTCCCGGCCGCGGTGCCGCATGGGTTGACGATCGTGAAGTGATGGACCCCCGCGTCCTGGACCGGTTTCGGGCCATCGTGGGCGGCGACGGGCTGCTCACCGAGCCGGAGCAGTTGCGCACCTATGAGTGC
>WNGD01000367.1_pt1 | contig 58724 bp, 46 predicted proteins | sample 5400671 | NCBI WGS metagenome assembly WNGD01 (sample SAMN13153369, study PRJNA577476) | soil metagenome | isolation source: 40 cm soil or saprolite under grassland replicate 2 | place: USA:California | collected 2016-06-15 | reverse complement strand
TTTGAGCAAGGAGTGCGTCGGTATCGACAGCAGTCTCCGGCCATGGCTCTGGGGCTGACGGACCATCTCTGGTCGTTCCTGGAAGTGTTGACCTCCCGTGTTCCTACCACCTCTTAACAGGGTCACTACCGAAAATTCCTTCACAGGCCCAATTTGATTGACACATTTCCTGCTATACAGTACTATTCTTAAATAGTGAAAGGCAGCAAAGGTACCAGGTAGAGATGACAACTAAATCTTATACAGCAAAAATACGTCTTTTTTTAGCTTTCGCATACGAAGATCAAAAATTCCGCGACGAACTGGTGAAGCACTTGAGAACGCTTGAGCGTATAGGCATGATCGACGATTGGTACAGGTACGAAATTCGGTCTGCAAGCGACTGGCAACAGGTTGACAACAACCGGCTTAACCAGGCCGATATCATCTTGCTCGGCATCAGTCCAAATTTTATTGAATCCGACTATTATTATCATGTCCAGATGCCACAGGCTCTTGAGAGACAGAAGACTGGTCAGGCTCACGTGATTCCCATTCTGCTTCGCCCAACACCATGGCAAGGTCTCCCCATCGCGCGTTTTCAATGGTTGCCACGGAGTAATCCGCAAGAGATGAAAGCTGTCAGTGAATGGCAAAACAGAGACACGGTATATAGAAAAATCGTTGAAGAGATTCAACACATCATTAATGAACTTCTAGGGCGAAAAAAGACCACGACACCTCTTGAGACGATAGAAACACCACCACCCGAGGGGGAAAAAATCTCTCCACCACAGGGAACTACCCACCGCATCTATAAAGAACATAGCAACTACTTGATTAGCGTTGCCTGGTCGCCCGATGGGAAGTACATTGCTTCTGGCGGAGGCGATAGCACCGTTAGAGTATGGGATGCGGATACAGGGCATACTCTTTCTCTTTACCGGGGACACAATAAGGGTACCATTCTTGGAGGGATACTTCTTTCTGAAGTTTGGACCATTATCTGGTCCCCCGAGAGTTCCACGCTCGTATTTGCTGGCAAGCGAGCCCCCACCGTCTGGCGACCTTCCAACGATCAGAAAATCGCCACCTATCAAGGCCACTCTCCTATCATGCCTGTTATAGCAAGCATGTCATGGTCGCCCGATGGACAGTTTATTGCTTCGACCAACCTCGGGAGTCCGAAAGATCAGGCAGTCCATATATGGCGTCATGGCGACGGTCGGCAGATTGCAAAAATGAATGTCAGCTCTGGCTGGACGGACACAAATCCTATTGGAGGAGTTGCATGGTCGCCCGATAGCAAGCGCATTGCCTGTGGATTGCATGGAGAGGTTCGCATCTACGACATCCTCACAAAACAGCATCTGCACACATACAGCCATAAATCAGCCTGGGCCTATTATTGCGTCTGCTGGTCGCCTGACAACAGCAAGCTGATATGCGCTTTCCCAAAGCAAGCAGTGGCATGGGATATTCCGACAGGAAAGCTCCTCTATTCATATGTCAATCATAGCGCAGATATACGCGATCTCGCTCTATCACCTGATGGCAGATATGTTGCAAGCGCCAGCAATGATACCACCGTCCATATCTGGAAGACGGATACAGGAAAGCATGTCTACACATATTCCGCCCACAAAGATCAGGTTGCATCGGTAACATGGTCGCCCGATGGCACGCGTATTGCCTCGGGATGCAAGGATGGCACGGTCCGCGTCTGGCAGGCTATCTAATCTCCTGGCGTTCCATCTGATACAATAGAAGGAAAACGAGGATAAGACTATGCCCTTCGATCTTCAGCGCGCTCGCCAGGATACACCAGGTTGTCATAATGTATTGCATTTCAATAACGCAGGGGCGGCACTGATGCCGCAGCCTGTGCTGGACGCAACAATCGGCCATCTGCAACTGGAGGCGCAGATTGGCGGCTACGAGGCTGCTGCGCAGGCCGAAGACGCGATTGAGCATGTGTACGATGCTGCGGCGGCGCTGATCAACTGCACGCGTGAAGAGATTGCGATCGTGGAGAATGCGACGCGGGCGTGGGACATGGCCTTCTATTCGCTGCCGTTTCGGGCGGGCGATCGTATTCTGACCGGCATGAATGAATATGCCAGCAACTATATCGCCTTCTTGCAGATGGCGCGCAAGACCGGCGCGGTGATCGAGGCGGTTCCCAACGACGAGCACGGGCAGATCTCGATCCAGGCGCTGCGTACTATGCTCGATGAGCGCGTCAGGCTGATCGCCGTTACCCACGTGCCGACGAGTGGGGGACTGGTGAATCCGGTCGCGGAGGTGGGCAAGGTAGCGCGCGAGGCCGGCATCCTCTACCTGGTCGACGCCTGCCAGTCGGTGGGACAGATGCCCATCGATGTCGAGAAGATCGGCTGCGATATGCTCTCGGCGACGGGGCGCAAATACCTGCGGGGTCCGCGCGGAACCGGCTTTTTGTATGTTCGGCGCTCGCTTGTCGATCGGCTTGAGCCGCCGTTTCTGGATTTGCACGCGGCGGAGTGGGTGGCGCGCGACCGCTACGAGATACGCTCCGACGCACGCCGCTTCGAGAACTGGGAGGCGAACTACGCGGGGAAGGTCGGGTTGGGAGTCGCCATCGATTACGCCGTGCAGTGGGGCATCGATAATATCTGGCGGCGCGTCAGGACGATTGCCTATCAACTGCGCACACAACTCAGTCCGCTGCCGGGCGTCATTGTGCATGATCGCGGCATTACGCAATGCGGCATCGTCACCTTCACCGTCGAGGACGTAGCACCTGAAGAGATCCAGCGCCGCCTGGCCGAGCAAAACATCAACGTCTCGGTCGCGGTGATCGGCTCGACGCGGCTCGATCTGGAGGCACGAGGACTGAGGAGCATGGTGCGCGCGTCGGTCCACTATTATAATAGCGAAGAGGAGATCGAGCGCTTCTGCTTCCTCATCGCGGAGATGGTGCAATGAGGATAGAGCGCCTCAATGCCCAAAGAGCCAGCCACCATTGACGTTGAGCACTTCGCCCGTCACAAATGATGCCTCTGGCCAGGCGAGGTAGAGGACGGCGGCGATGGCTTCAGGACTACCGACACGCCCGGAGCTTCTAGCATAGAAAGGACGGAATCAATGGGACAAGGTATCGTCTCACTTTTAGATGTTCATCATTGTCAAATTGTAAAAGATCTTTGGGCAGAATTGAAACGTGAGTTTGGAGTACAGGGCGTCTATGTCACACCATATCCTCACTTTTCTTATCAGGTTGCCAGCCATTACAATGTTGAGTTGCTTGAACCTATCTTGCGCGATTTTGTTGCCAGCCATAAGTCATTTTACGTCAACACAACCGGATTAAGCATCTTCACTGGAAAGATGCCGGTGCTCTACATTCCGATAATACGCAGCGCTGAATTGACACTGGTTCATCAAGAGCTATATCATCTTTCTACCGCTAAAGCAGGGAGTGGAATTCAAGAATATTACCATCCTGACGCCTGGATGCCACACATCACGATCGGCTTTGGAGATCTGGATAGCGATATCCTTGCTCGCATGATCCACTATCTGGGTGAACGCGACTTCAACTGGCGCATCTTGATTGATAATATCATATTCATTTATGACCCTGGAACAGGGCAAGAGGTGAAATATCGCTTTCAATTAACTGCATAAGCAAAGAGGCCAGGCTCTTTTAAATGTGCTCGGCCTCTCATCTCATATTAGCGATGTTAGCTTTTCGTTCCAGCTTTGCTCGCCAGCTTGCGCGACCTGAAACGCAGAGGCTTCCCGGTTGGAGAGGAGGCGCCCGACTCCACACCCTCCATCGTACGTTCGATCAGGAACTGTTGCACCTTTTGTCGATCGTTGCTTTCCTGATAGATAGCGATCTGGTGATCGGCGCCCGTACCATGAGGATCGTCCAGCAATTCGCGCAGATAGTTCATCTCGCGGCGGCTGCCCAGGTCGTCCACCATATCATCGACGAAATCCAGCATCTCCCTGAGAGAGTCACGTATACTCAGGCGGCGCATGCGGCCGAAATCGAGCATCTGGGCGTCCAGACCGTAGCGCATGGCGCGCCACTTGTTCTCCTCGATATAATCGCGGCGCAGCGTGGGAACGCTCTTATCGCGCTCATTGAGATACGCCAGCTTCGCCACCAGCGCCTGACAGAGCGCTACGATGCCCAGCGTATCCTCCAGCGTCGAGGGCATATCGCAGATGCGGAACTCCAGCGTATCGAAGAAGGCGTGCGGGCGGATATCCCACCAGATCTTCTTGCCGTTATCAATAGCCTCCATCTCCACTAGATCCTGCACGTAGCGATCGAAATGGCTCCATGAATCGAAGACATCTGGCATTCCGCTGCGCGGAAAGCGCTTCCAGACGACTGCACGATAGGATTTGATGCCGGTCATGCGCTCGTGCCAGAACGGTGAATTGGAGGAAAGGGCCAGCAGGTGAGGCAGCCATGTGCGCACCTGGTTCATAATCTTGATCTGCAGTTCTTTATCCTGCACGGCCACATGTACATGCAAGCCGAAGATCAGGATAGAACGTCCAATATCCTGATACTCTTCTTCCAACTCTTCGTAACGCTCGTGTTCGGTACGCTCCTGTTCACGCCAGCTCGCGCTCGGATGCGTCCCCGCGCTGACCAGAGCCAGCCCTTCCTCTTTGACCAGGCGCGAGAGCAACATACGGGCTGAATACAACTCTCTGCGGGCAGCGGTCAGATCAGGCAAAACGTCTGAGATATACTCCACCGTCGATTGCAGCATCTCCGGCTTGATCTTCTTCTCAAAATACGGGGCGCCCTTGTGCAGTATGCTTTGCGCACAAGAGCACAGCTCGCCCGATCCCAGCTTCACTAACTGGAACTCTTCTTCAACTCCAAGTGTGAAATGATCCGACATTCTATACACCTCCAGCAAACTAGCAATAGAGTTCTATCACGTATCCACTTATGCAGATAATACGGATGAAATTGCGAATCAGGTTCTAGTAGTTACTGAGAAGAGCCATTCGGGGCTGGAATCCAGCGCGATAAAATACCCGTTTTATTGGCGTTTTCAAGGATAACGGAAGACCTACGCCAGCGTTATCTGCGCATATGGACCATCTTCTGCAGGCTTCCCCCTTGTCACCGAGCTACCCTGCGTCGACACCTCTGTCGCAGTAACGAGGCGGGTATCATCGGGCGACCAGGCCAGGGCGAAGACCGGCGTGTCTATGTAGAAGGCGAAATTGCGTTCGGTCTCCGCGTCCCAGGAGACCACGACGGCACAAATATCGCCGCAGTAGACCTGCGTTACCGCCGCGATACGTTTCCCATTGTGCGACCAGGCGACAACAAAGATGAGATCTGGCAGGACGCCTTTCGCGGTACTGATCTGCGCCTCCTTCACATTGTACCCTTCGTAGGTATAAGCCACCTTGCCGGTCACAGCATCCCAGACCTGCACCGTTTTGTCCCACGAACCGGAGGCGATCCTTTTCCCATCAGGTGCCCAGGAGACCGAGCTGACGGTAGCTGTATGACCACGATAGGTAAAGACGCGCTTTCCGCTCGCGACATCCTGGATATGGACGGTCGTATCCGAGGAGGCGGAGGCGAGATGCAGGCTATCGGGCGACCAGGATACGCTATTTACGCTGTTAGTATGGCCGCGATAGACGTACTTCTGGGTGCCGGTCGCCGCGTCCCACAGCCGTACGGTGCCATCCACCGAACCCGAGGCAATGTATCTTCCATCGGGCGACCACGCCACCGTCGTCACAGAGTCGGTATGGCCGCGACAGATGGCGACGTGCTCCCCGGAAAGAGCATCCCAGATCTGCACCGTCTTATCGGAAGCGCCCGAGACAACGCGCTGGCTATCTGGCGACCAGTCCGCGGCATTTACGCCGGCACTGTGACCGCGATAGATAAAGGGGTGAAAATGATCGCTGGCATTGGCGGCCCAGATCTGCACTGTTTTGTCTAAAGACCCGGAGGCGATGTAGCGGCTATCGGGCGACCATGCGACAGTTGTTACACGCATTTTATGTCCGCGATAGGTTGCAATAATGCTGCCATGAGAACGAGGAGTAGGGGTAGGAGCAGGCGACGAAGCAGTGGACTGCGCACAGCCCTCTATGCTCATCGTCACGATAAAGCCCGCGAGACTCTGTAGAACGACGCGGCGAGGACCTGCTCCGCAACTGATAATGCCGTATAGATAGGTTCTATGCCAGAGCATAGCATCTCCTCGTGTAACTGTCAATATTATTTAGAGGGTTATCATCTGTTCCCCTATCGATCGACTTGTGATAAGATAGGCGTCATGGATGCTCTATGTCTGCAGTTTGTCAATAGCGAATTTCGCGATTTCCGTGGCCGGTGGGCGAGGGATGATCTATGGCAGCCGGGCTGGCTGGAACACTTTCTCGCGCAATGGGGACTGCAGATAGAAGAGCCACCCGACGAGGCGGTACTGGCCGAACTGGTAGCGCTACGCGCCTTTCTGCGGCGCTTGCTGGAATCCCTGACCGCCGCCGGGCAGATCTCTGACGAGCAGCAGGCAGAGCTCAATGCCATTCTGCTCAAAACACCTCTGAAGCGGCACATAGAGAAGGACGGAGAAGGATATCGCCTGGAAATGCTTCCCTTGCGCAAAGACTGGGACTGGGTGCAGGCAGAAATCGCCGCCTCGTTCGTCCATCTACTGACCGCTCATGACGCAAGACGCCTCAAATTGTGCGCGAACCCCAACTGCCGCGGGGCTTTCTACGATAACAGCAAGAGCCGCACCCAGCGCTATTGCACAGCAGACAAATGCGCCAGTCTTATGAAGGCGCGTCGCTACCGGGCGCGCCGTAGGGATAGAGGACCTTGATTGCGGCTTGCCGATGCAGTCGTCTATGCTCACCAAGATAGACCTCAGCAAAGCCTCCTCGTCCAAGAAGCGAGACCAATCGATAACTCCCCAGTTGTTGCCCTACAAGGCTTCGCCTCACGATGCATCTGACTCCTACTATGATGAAGAAATCCATTTTTAGATGATATAAAAGAAATGTAACAGATCAATATTCATTGGTCAAGTAGAAAGAGCAATTGAACTAAAACGGATTCCCGTACTACTTACTTACTTACCTGCCTTCCTATGTTGTCAGGTACAACTTTTGTTAGTATTAAGAGCTCAGTTCCTAATAAATCAGCAGAATTCCATACTTGTTAGCGTATCATGGAATCAAGCATCGGAAGTTGTAACTGATATCCATAGACATGCTCTGAAAGGTACTTAGCTTAGTAATGAGAATTGATTTGTCGTTAAAGCTGTGTTGTAATAGGCATGTGACAAAGAGGATCAGAGCAATGATACTATAGAAAGGGAGGATATCGTGGCACAAATAGCTTGAGTGAGTATAAGACGAGCCAGCACCTCTCAATCGTCCTCGCGCTCAGCACGCCACATGGTATAATACCCCGTATAAGAGAGAGATAGCACCAACAGGGAGGCTCGATATGCGACTACAGGGCAAAACCATTGGATATTTTGTAGCTGAAGAGGTTGAGGATCTGGAGTTCTGGGTTCCGCTGATGCGGCTGCGCGAGGAAGGGGCCAGGGTAATTGTGATTGGCCTGTCGGCGAGGACGGTGCACGGGAAACACGGTCTGGAGATGACGCCAGATGTGAGCATCGAGGAGGCTCCCGTCGCCAATGATCTCGATGGGCTGGTAATTCCTGGCGGCTGGGCGCCGGATAAGCTGCGACGCAATCAGAGATTGCTGCAACTCGTGCGCGATGTGCATGCGCGGGGCAAGGTTATCGCCACTATCTGCCACGGCGGACTGGTCCCGATCTCTGCCGGTATTATGGGCGGACGTAAGGCAACGGGTTCCCTTGGCATCAAAGATGATATCGTCAACGCGGGTGGCATCTGGGTAGACGACCCGGCGTTCCGCGAGGGCAATCTGGTGTGGGGACGCGTCGTTGAAGACATTCCCGACTTCTGCCGCGAATTGGTCGCTGCTCTTGCAGAGTAGAGGTCATATAAAAAACTAAAGAGTAAACGGGTAGGTTGGAAGTGTAGATGAAAGTTAGAGATATTATTAAGCTTATTGAGGCAGATGGATGGTACCAGGTTACGATGAAAGGAAGCCATCGACAATATAAGCATTCGACGAAACCCGGACGTGTTACTGTTGCAGGACACCTCAGCAAAGAAGTTCCTCCTCGTACACTGTCAAGTGTTCTTAAACAGGCAAAACTTTCAGGGAGGGATTGATATGTACCGTTTTCTTGTTATTATCGAAAAGGGCGACGAAAACTTTGGTGCCTATTCACCAGATTTACCAGGGTGTATCGCGGTTGGAGATACAGTGGAGGAGGTCAAGGATAACATGCAGGAGGCAATCAGGATGCACCTGCAAGGGATGATTGAGGATAACGAGCCAATCCCGACTCCCACAACTACCGCCCAGTATGTAGAGGTTGCTTTGTCTGATTCGGCAGCATAATCGCATAGCGCAGGTCCATCCATATATCGATGCCCGCGATCTCTACATACATTCGCTTTACTCTGAACGCGAGAGAACTGGAGGATTCATGAGTCAATTTCTTGATGCGCTGGCGCAGCATGTTATTATCTACGATGGCGCCATGGGCACCAATGTACAACGCTATCAATTGACGGCGGAGGATTACGGCGGCCAGGCAACTGAGGGCTGTAACGAGTACCTGGTCCTGACACGACCTTCAGTGATCGAGGAGATTCACGCGGGCTTTCTTGAGGTAGGCTGCGATGTGATCGAGAGCGATTCGTTTACGGCGAGTCGCCTGAAGCTCGATGAGTACGGTATTGGCCACCTGACGCACGAGATCAACCTGACGGCGACGCGGCTGGCACGGCGCGTGGCTGATCGCTACAGTACACCAGAGCACCCGCGCTTCGTGGCGGGCTCGGTGGGACCGACCGGCATGCTGCCCTCGTCCGACGATCCTCTGCTGAGCAATATTACATATCAGCAACTCGTGGAGATCTTTCGCGAACAGGCGGCGGCCCTGCTGGAGGGTGGCGTCGATCTGCTGCTGATCGAGACCAGCCAGGATATTCTGGAGGTGCGGGCGACGATCACTGGCATGAGACGGGCCATGCAGCAGGTTGGGCGTGTAGTGCCGATCCAGGCTCAGGTCTCGCTCGATACCAGTGGACGCATGTTGCTCGGTACCGATATCGCAGCGGTGATGGCGACGCTGGTGGCGTTGCGCGTCGATATCGTGGGCCTGAACTGTTCGACGGGTCCTGACTATATGCGCGAGCCGGTGCGCTTCCTCGCCGAGAACTGTCCGCTGCCGATCTCGACGATCCCCAACGCGGGCATTCCCTTGAACGTCAATGGGCAGGCCGTCTATCCCACGAAGCCGGAGCAGATGGCAATGGCCCTGCGCGAGTTCATCACCGAGTTCGGCGTCAATATCGTCGGCGGCTGCTGTGGCAACAGTCACGAGCACCTGCGCGCGATCGTCAATGCGTGTCGCACCGCATCGCGCCAGGCACGCCCGATCGCCGACGGGAACATAAGTGAGAAGGACTTTACGCGCATCACGCCGCCCTTCGTCTCCAGCGGCATCCGCGCCACCGCGATGCTGCAGGACCCGGCACCGCTGCTCGTGGGCGAACGCGTCAACGCACAGGGGAGCCGCAAGGCAAAACAGGCGCTACTCGCCGACGACTACGATACGCTGCTCTCGATCGGACGCGAACAGGTCGAAGGCGGCGCGCACGTCCTGGATGTCCAGGTCGCCCTGACCGAGCGCACCGATGAAGGGGGGCAGATGGCGCGGATCGTCAAGAAGCTCTCGATGGGCGTCGAGGCACCGCTCGTCATCGACACCACCGAAGCCAATGTGATCAAGGCGGGCCTGGAGACCTATCCCGGACGCGCGATCATCAATTCGATCAATATGGAGACCGGGCGCGAGCGCATTGAGAACGTTTTGCCCATGGCGCTTGAGCATGGCTCAGCGGTCGTCGCCCTGACGATCGACGAGATCGGCATGGGCAAGACGACAGCGCGTAAGGTCGAAATCGCCCACACGATCTACAATATTTGCGTGCATGAATACGGCCTGCCATCCAACGCGCTGATCTTCGATCCGCTGACCTTCCCGGTCACAACGGGACAGGAAGAACTGCAGACGGCGGCGATCGAGACACTCGACGCGCTCACCCGCATCAAGCAGGAACTACCGGGCGTGATGACGATTCTGGGCGTCAGCAACGTCTCCTTCGGCCTCAAGCAGCATGCGCGCGCCGTGCTCAATAGCGTCTTCCTGTACCACGCGGTGAAGGCCGGCCTCGATATGGCGATCGTCAACCCGACGCATATCAAGCCCTACGCGGAGATCGACGCCGAACAGCGCCAGCTCGCCGATGACCTGATCTTCAACCGGCCCAACGCCCTGCCGCGCTACATCGCCTACTTCGAGGCGCACGGGCCGCAGCAGGATACGGGCAGTGCGAAGGTAGATCCGACCGAGGGCATGGAATCCGCCGAGCGCATTCACTGGCAGATCCTGCACAGGCGCAAAGAGGGCATCGAGCCGCTCATCGACGAGGTCGTCGCCGAACGCGCGCAGGGGAGCACCCTGGGCGATGCCGCAGTGAACGTGCTCAATACTGTCCTGCTGCCGGCGATGAAAGACGTTGGCGACCGCTTCGGAGCGGGCGAACTGATCCTGCCCTTTGTGCTGCAATCCGCCGAGGTCATGAAGCGGGCCGTCTCGCATCTCGAAGGCTACCTGGAGAAGAAGGAAGGCTACACGAAAGGCAAGGTCGTGCTGGCAACCGTCTTCGGCGATGTGCACGATATCGGCAAAAACCTCGTCAACACGATCCTGAGCAACAACGGCTACACCGTCTACGATCTGGGCAAGCAGGTGCCGCTGAACACGATTCTCGATAAGGCGGTCGAGGTTAATGCAGACGCCATCGGACTCTCCGCCCTGCTCGTCAGTACGTCGAAGCAGATGCCGATGTGCGTGAAAGAGCTGCACAGGCGCGGCCTGACCATCCCGGTCATCGTCGGCGGGGCCGCGATCAACCGCTCGTTCGGGCGGCGCATCCTCTTCGTCGACGAGCAGACATCTGAAGCGACGCCGCTCGCCTACGATCCCGGCGTCTTCTACGCGCGCGACGCCTTCGAGGGGTTGGACATTATCGACAAGCTGACCAATACGCCTGAAGGACGTACGACATTTACGCGCCATATTAAGCAAGAGGCGCTGAGCGAGCGCCTGCGCAAGGCGGCACATCCCACCGGTAAGACGGCACAAAGCGTTGAGAATGTGGAAGAGGCTTCGGCCAGCATTCAGCCGGCGCTCTCACTTCCGACGCCGCCGTTCTGGGGACCGCGCGTGCTGGAGCGCATCGGAATTGAAGATGTCGCGGTCTGCATGGACCTCAATACGCTCTACCGCCTGCACTGGGGCGGCAAGGCACACGGGGCCGAATTTACGCAACTGGTTGAGCAGGACTTCCAGCCAAGGCTGGAACGCATGCTGCACGAGGCACGCCAGCAGCGCTATCTGCAACCGCGCGTCCTCTACGGCTACTTCCCCTGCCAGGCCAGCGGGAATGAATTGATTGTCTATGATCCGGTGGAGATGCAGCAAACGGGGAGGGCGACGCGCGAACTGACGCGCTTCCGCTTCCCACGCCAGCAGGAACGCGAACGGCTCTGCCTCGCCGACTACTTCTCATCCGTGAAAAGCGGCAAGACCGACGTCGTGGCCTTGCAGATCGTCACGATGGGCGCGGCAGCGAGCGACCGGATAGCGCAGTTACAGCAGGCGGGCAACTACTCCGAGGCGTACTTCGTTCACGGCCTTGCCGTCGAGATGGCCGAGGGGCTGGCGGAATACACCAATCGTCTGGTCCAGAGCGAGCTCGGCCTGGACAGGTCAAGGGGACGACGCTATAGCTGGGGCTACCCGGCCATCCCCGACCTGGAGGATCACAAGAAGCTTTTCTCCTTGCTGCCCGCGTCCTCCACGATCGGCATCGAGCTGACCGAAGCATACCAACTCGTACCGGAGCAATCGACCGCCGCGATCGTCGTGCACCATCAGCAGGCGACCTACTTCTCGGTCGGGGCCACGCCTGAAGTCGCGCAGGTGTAGTCTCGAACTTTAGCGTTTCGTCGCAGGCAAGAAAGGAATATCCGTTTCAAGGCGTCCACCGCTCAGGCGATCCTGGCACAGGGCGTTTAAAGCGAACCCTGTGCCAGGAGGCTGTGCTTACTTACGCGTCTGCTCCTCTGACGCAGGCTTTTCGGCATCTTTTTGGGATGGGGAAAAGATGCGCAGTGGATTGAGCCAGCGTCCTATACCGATCCGCTCGGCACCGAGCAGTTCCCAGGCACGCAACAGGCCGATGGCGTAGACATACTGCAAGATGCCAGCGACCGCATACACAGCACCCGCATCGCCGGGAGCGCGTAAAAGGCTCACCGCTTGATACAGCTCATCTCCGTAAATAACAAGACTCACCAGAACCATAAGCACACTGCCGATCAAGTTCCCACGCGACCTTTTCCTGGTGAATAACGGTATGCCCAGCCAAAGGGTATTCACTAGCCCGATGATGCTCATTGTGAGGACGCTCCAGCCCAGATTCCCCGAGGTATCCAGCGCCGCCAGCGAGATAAAAAAGGCATTGAGCAGGGCTAGAAATGAGCCGCCCGCGACGGCACGCCGCTCCGGCGCGGCACCGGACATCACGGTCTCTTGTGGAGAAAGCGAGATCGCCACGAAGATGAGTCCCACCAGGGCGGCTCCCGCGCCGGTGCTGGCGAGAAAATAATTGAACATTCCTTCGGGGACCATAGATATGTCTCCTTTTGCGTTTTATGATGTACTTTGTTACTCAATTGTATCCTATTTACATTCATCTCAAGACGAGTTCCGTCCGGAACGCTGGGACCCGGTCAATGGGCAGAAGGTTCCCCAGGGCGCCTCCTTCCCATTCGGAGCCGGTCCGCGCATCTGCATCGGCATGCCCTTCGCGCAGATGGAGACGCGCCTGCTGCTGGCGACGATTCTACAACGCTACTCGCCGCGCCTCGTGCCCGGCTTCCCGGTCGTCCTTCAACCACGCGTCACGCTACGTCCAAAATACGGCATGCGCATGATCCTGGAGCCAACAACTATCACGCAGACAGTTCCCGGTTGATTTCATTATAGTGGGGATGGGGCTTGCCCCCATCCAGTTTCCCAGAACGCTGCTCCTTTGCCTGATCGCGCTCCCCGAGCCGGATAGGGGCTTGCCCCATCCCTACTATACGGTTTCTGCGAGGTATGCTATACTGGTAACATACAATACCAACATATCTCGCGGAGAAGATCGTGAACGTTAAACGGCTGATACTCAGGCACTATTGCACCTGTCTTTACGTTCGCAGCGGAAAGTAGCGGTAGCTCACTCCTGCGAACGTAGCGACGTGCCCTCCGATCCTATATGCGATTCTTCCACACGTCTCCGGGCTACCACCTCTTTACACAGCTGATAAACTCAAGCTATATTCGATTGTAGAGGAGCTTTAAACAGTGTTGGCAAACATATTGAAACGTAGTAGAGTGGATGCATGGACAATACATACTCACTTTGAAGCCTTTTGTGAGCGACACCACACCGAGCTTGTCGTCATGAACTCGATCAGCCTCTCACCTGAGCAAGAACTGGTACGCGACTTGATTGCTATTGTTACCGTGTTTGGGGCGCGGCTCCACGGTTTACGTTCCTACAAGAAAGTATTACACGATGCTGCTCTGCACAAAGATCAGGCTTGAGGTAAGCGACCAGGACGCCGCCACCCTTGAGTTCATGCAAGGAAAATGTAGGGGCTTGTACAACTGGTGGATTGGGCGCTTACGTGATGGGGAGAAATGGCCGGGATGGGCGACCGCGAAGAAGACGTTACAAGCCAGCAAACAGCACGATCCTGAACTGAAGTACGTCTACGGGAAACTCTTGCACGAGGTCTACTTCCGAGCGGAGAAGGCGATGCAAGACTTCTTTCGTCGGTGTCAGGCAGGTGAGAAACGTGGGTTTCCCCGCTTCAAGCCACGCCATGAGTTCTTTACGCTCTGCTATCCCGCCATGTATATCAAGGTTGAACAGAACATCCTTCGCCTGCCAACGGGCGGCAGAGGGAAGCACAAAGCCTTCCCTGATATCCTTGCCAAACTCACCGAGCCAGCACCAGTCACCTTTCGAGAAGTAGCGATCTCACGAGATGCACACGGGCACTATCATGCCTCCTTTACCTATGAGCAACAGGAGGAACCGCCTGGACAAGGTGGAATTGTTGCCTTTGACTTAGGGATCAAGACCCTGGCAACCGGCGTCAATGAGGATGGACGCGTCTATACCATTGGCGGGTTCAAAGGGCATCGCTGGTATAACCGCCAACTCGACATGATCCGCTCCAAGCGGGACAGGTGCAAGAAAGGATCGAGAAGGTATAAGCACCTCTCTCAGGTCTACAAGCGCGTTTCTGAGAAGAAGCGCGCAAAACGCACTGATTGTCTTCATAAGGCAAGCCACCTGATCAGCCACAAACTGGTTGAAAGCACTGTTGTGGTGGGCGACTTGTCTCAGCAGCAAATGGTGACGAACCCCAGGAACGCCCCCAACGCGCATCGCAACCGTGAAGTGGGCAACGAATGGTGTGTCTATACCTTTGTGCACATGCTGATCTATAAATGCAAGGTGTACGGAAAAGACTTGCACATCATCAGTGAGAAGTATACGTCCCAGGACTGTAGTGGATGCCGGAACCGGCAACCAATGCCTCTGTGGAAGCGAACGTATCACTGCCCTCGCTGTGGGTTAGTTCTGGACAGAGATGAGAACTCTGCTCACAACATCCTCAAGCGGTACCTTGCCCGGCTCGGGCCACACACGGGCGATCCCGTGCGGTGTGCGGACGTTTTCACCGCAATCAATACGTTTCCACACGTTTAGAAAGGCAGGCGAGCGTATGCCTACAATTTCAACAAAACCAGTTTACCTGTATAATACACTGACACGCAGCAAAGAACTGTTCCAGCCGCTCCACGCGCCACGCGTGGGCATCTATAACTGCGGACCGACCGTCTATAAAGATATCCATATCGGCAACCTGCGCACGTTTACGATGACCGATTGGTTGCACCGTATGCTCGAATATAACGGCTACGAGGTCTTTCTCGTGCGCAACATTACCGACGTCGGGCACCTGCACCAGGACGACGATGCTGAGCGCGCAGGCGAGGATAAACTGGAGCACGAGGCGCGCACGACTGGCCGGTCTGCGCAAGAGATAGCAGCCTTTTATACGGCACAATACGCGCACGATAGCGCGGAGATGAACATTCTGCCGCCAAATTTGAATCCGAAGGCAACCGACCATATTCCTGAGATGCAGGCGATGATCGCGCAGTTGATCGAGCGCGGCCTGGCCTATGTCAGGAACGGCAACGTCTATTACGATGTGAGTCGCTTCCCCGACTACGGCGAGCTATCGGGCAACACGGTCGAACGCCTGCGCACGGGCGCGGGTGGGCGCGTCTCGCTGGAGGTGGCCGAGGATAAGGACGCGCCGGAGGATTTCGCGCTCTGGAAGGTGGGCGACGAGGCGCGGCAGATGAACTGGAGCAGCCCCTGGGGGACCGGCTTCCCCGGCTGGCATATCGAGTGCTCCGCTATGGCGACGAAGTACCTGGGCGAGCAGTTCGACATACACACGGGCGCCGTCGATCTCATCTTTCCGCATCACGAAGACGAGATCGCGCAGAGCGAGGGCGTCAGCGGCAAACGACCAGTGCAGATATGGATGCACGGCGAGTTTCTAGACTTCGGCAACAGCAAGATGTCGCGCTCCGTCGGCAACGTGCTCCTGCTGCGCGATCTGGAGCAGCAGGGCATCGATCCTATGGCCTTCCGCTACCTGCTGCTGACCGCGCACTATCGCTCGAAGCTCAACTTCACCGACGAGTCGATCGCCGCCGCACAGAACGCACTGAACAACTTCCGCTCCGATATTGCCAAAATCGCCGCCCAGGCGGGCGACGCTCAGGCTCCGCTCTCCACAGAGGCGCAACACGTACAAGAGGCGTTCCACGACGCGATCAACGACGACCTGGACCTGCCCACAGCGATCAGCCTGGCACGGGAAGTGGCGCGCGACAATAAGATAACTGCCGGAGAGCGCTATCGCCTCCTGCTGGATTTCGATCGCGTGCTTGGTCTGCGCCTCGATACGGTCGCACCCGAGGCGCCGCGCGAGGTCAGCGCCGAGGCGCTCGCCCTGGTACGCCAGCGCGATGAGGCGCGCGCTGCGCGTCGGTGGAAAGAGTCCGATCAGCTCCGCGACCAGCTCAAGGCCCTGGGCTTCGAGGTGCGCGATACACCGAAGGGGACTGAATTGGTGTAGAATAAAGAATGAGCTGTGTTTTTTCACATACTGAGGAGGATTTTTCATGGCTGCCTGGTGGAAGAAAACCCTGGTCACTGCCGCTAGCCTCGCCGGATTGACCGCGGGCACCTACTACCTGCTGACGCGCCGACCCCTGCCCCAGAAGAGTGGCACGCTCCATCTACAGGGTCTGCACGAGGCCGTAGAGGTTATCAGCGATACCTACGGCGTCGCGCATATCTATGCCCAGAACGAGGACGATCTCTACTTTGCCCAGGGCTTTGTACACGCACAGGAGCGCCTGTGGCAGATGGAGCTGAACCGCCGCCTGGGCTCGGGTCGGCTCGCAGAGATCTTCGGCGATGTCGCGCTGGAGACTGACCGCTTCTGCCGCCGCCTGGGCCTGCACCGCTCCGCAGCAAGCGAAGTGCCACGCCTCTCAGAACACAACAAACGCGTGCTCGACGCGTATACGCGCGGCGTCAATGCGTTTATCACGAATAATGGGAACAAGCTTCCGATCGAGTTTACGCTGCTGCGCTTCCAGCCGGAACCCTGGCGGCCTCAGGACACGATTCAATGGGCCAAGATGATGGGCTGGAACCTCGGCGGCAACTGGGAGACCGAGATCACGCGCGCACAGCTGGTGGCGAAGCTGGGCACTGAACGGGCTTCGCAATTGGAGGCAGGCTACGATCCCAGACATCCCCTGATCACTCCGCCCGGCGTCGAGTACAACGGCATCAACCTGGGCCTGCGCGAACAGTATGAGCAGATTAAGGAAATGAGCGGCTTCGGCATGCTGGGCGCGAGCAATAACTGGGTGGTCGACGGCACAATGAGCGAGACGGGCGCACCGATCCTCTGCAACGATCCGCACCTGGGACAGGCGGCCCCATCAATCTGGTACGAGTGTCACCTGGTCGCGGGCGATATTGATGTGATAGGTGTGAGCTTTCCTGGAACGCCCGGCGTGGTCATTGGCCACAATCAATCCATCGCCTGGGGCGTCACGAACGCCATCTCCGATGTACAGGATCTCTATATCGAAAAGTTCAATCCCGAAAATCCTAATCAGTACGAACACAATGGCGCGTGGGAAGAGGCTGAGGTTATCCGCGAAGAGATTAAGGTGAAGGACCAGCCACTGCCCTTCATAGAGAAGGTGCGCGTCACGAGGCACGGCCCCATCCTCACGGGGCTGCCCAAGAGCTCCAATGGGAATGGGACAGATAACGCGAAGGAGTTGCCCCTGGCGCTACGCTGGACCGGACTGGAGCAGTGCAACATCGTTTCCTCGATCCAGAAGCTCAACCGGGCGACGAACTGGGACGAGTTTCGCGACGCCCTCCGCGATTGGGATGTGCCGCCGCAGAACTTTGTGTACGCCGACCGCGAGGGCAATATCGGCTATGTTATGGCGGGCGCTATTCCGGTGCGCAACAAGGGCCAGGCGCTGCTGCCCTCGCCCGGCTGGACGGATGAGTACGAATGGAGCGGCCTTATCCCATTCGACGAACTGCCCCAGACCTTCAATCCAGAGCAGCACTTCATCGCGACCGCCAATAATCGCGTGGTCGACGATAGCTACCCCTACTACATTACGCACGAATGGCTCAACGGCTACCGCGCGCAGCGCATACGCGATCTGCTGACCAGCAAGGGCAAGCTCACGCTGGCAGATATGGCGGAGATCCAGGGCGATCAGTACTCGCTGCCCGCCGTTGAACTCGTACCCTATATCCTCAAGCTGGAGATTCAGACGCCACTCGAAAAGGCCGCGCTGGAGATCCTACAGGCATGGGATTTCGTGCTCGCGCCTAAAAGTATCGCTGCGGCCATTTATACGTGCTTCTTCAATAAGCTAGAGCACATCGTTCTTAATGCGGTCCTCGGCGATGACGAAGCGCTCAAGCAGAGCTACCTGGGCGTCGGCGCGACCATCCTCGCCGCCTCCAACGGCTACGCCAGTCGTAACAAGCCGCTGATCATTCGCCTGCTCAAAGAGCACAACGATAGCTGGTTCTCCGGCTCGGTCGTTCCCAACGGTCCAAAATCATGGGACGACGCGGTGAAGAGGGCGTTTCAGGCGGCCATCGGCGAACTGCGCGACCGGCTGGGGAGAAATATTCTAGCCTGGGAATACGGCGCGCTGCATAAGATGACCTACAACCACCCGCTGGGCATGGTCAAGCCACTTGAGCGCTTCTTCAATCGAGGCCCTTTCCCGTGCGGTGGCGATGTCGATACGGTCAACATGGGCGCGTCGCTCCCCACCAACCCGGAGTTGGTGATCACGGTCCCGTCGTTCCGCCAGATCGTCGATCTCGCCGATCTGACCCGCTCGCGCTCGATCCACGCACCGGGCCAGTCGGGGCATCCAGCCAGCCAGCACTACGATGACTTTATCAAAATGTGGATGAAGATTGAATATCACCCGATGCTCTTCGCGCGTGAAGAGATCGAGGAGAACGCCGAGGGGACGCTTTCTATGCACCCAGAGCAGCGAGTTAAGGTCACTACCGGTTAACCATACGAAAATTTTACAGATTTCTGAATATTTCTTGATTTCCTACCAGTACACTATCCTTGTGCGATACGCAGAGTGTGTCACAGGCTCTGCGTATCTGAGCAGGGGGGCTTGTGCATGCGAGCAAGCCTCATTTTTTTGTCTGCGAAATGGTACTCTCGAAAAAGCGCTGAAACAATGTACAGAAGTAAGAAGTCGGCAATAGATTCATGCGTGTTTAACCTCGTTATAGTAGTGTTGTGCAGCAGATTAGCAACAATGTAACACGCAAGGGGTAATAATGAAGGTACAGAAAAGTTTATATAATTCGCATATCGCACCATGGGTCCTGTTGCCATTACGTCTCTTTCTTGGAGTGACATTTCTCTATGCAGGCATACAAAAATTTACTGATCCACAATTCTTTCATCCCGGCACGATCGGGTTCATAGGCAGGCAGATGCTCGGGTTCGCCAGGGGCTCTCCCATCGGCGGCTTTCTAGTCCACGTTGTCGTGCCGCACGCGCTGGCCTTCGGCTACCTGGTCGCCTTTGGGGAGATCGCGATCGGGCTGGGCGTACTCTTCGGATTTCTTTTCCGCCCGGCGGCCTTCTTCGGTATGCTACTGAGCCTCATCTTCTTCCTTTCGGTAACGTGGCACGTCTATCCGTATTTCTATGGCGCCGACATCGTTTTCGTCTTCGGCTGGCTGACGCTGTTGCTTAACGGTCCTCTCAATATGGGCCTGCCCACGCTGGACGAATATTTCACGTTGCGTTTCTTGCACATCTTCCCACCCGAAAGGCAGACAGGACTGGCAAGCGCACTGCATTTCATTCTGGGCACAACCTCGGAGCGCCCACAGGACCTCGCCGACATTGCCGAGACATTGCCTGTCGTCAAGGGGCAGCAGACACGAGGGCAGCAACAACAACAACTGAGACAACAGCAGCGGCGGCAGATAGCGGCACGGGTAGAACGCGAGAAGAGGCGCAGTTTCTTGAGCGGTACTCTAACAGGCGGAGCTGGCATTCTCGGTCTGGGAGCCTTGATTTTTGTATTCCGCGCCCTCGTTGTCGGCTATGAGAATACCGGAACGGACCTGACGACCGTCACTGATGCGCCAACGCCTGGCACGACGAACACGAACCAGGCCGCGCCGACGGCAAATACGACTTCAGCCGGACCGGGAAAGGGAGCGATCGCGCAGGTAAAAGCCGTCCCCAGCAATAGTTCGACAACCTTTACCATCCCTTCGTCGGGCGATCCCGGTATCCTGGTCCACCTCAATAATGGGCAATTCGTCGCGTACGACGCGCTCTGCACGCACGCGGGCTGCCAGGTGGACTACGATCCGAGCCAGCAACTGCTCGTCTGCCCCTGTCATGGGGCGGCCTTCGATCCGGCAAAGGCCGCCACTGTCGTGCAGGGGCCTGCTCCTACGCCACTTGACCCCGTCTCCATTCGCGTAGATAGCGCGACGGGCGCGATTGTACTCGTCTAGAAGCTGTGTGTGTGGTTCTATCTGGTCTCGGGGCATTTATGCAGTTCACAAATTTAAGCGGATAAGAACGAGTATGCATATATCTCCGCTAATTTTTTAAACTGCATAAATGCTTCTTCTGGACCAACTAGTATCTACATTTACAGGACGATCTGCACAGATGACCGACCGCTAGCCAGTACCCGGTTTTGAATGGTTTCACATAACCATAACAGAAATATTGACGGTTACATTTTTCTATGCTATTATCCGATATATAAAAATACTATTGCTAATCGAAATCAAATAAAAAATAGTACTCAAGAGAGATCTTGAGGTGATGTAGCGATTTGTTTGCCTTAAGCTAAGAGGATATTACGATGAGTTCTATCGCCCAAAGGCTTGCTCAAATGGATGAGGAGAAGCGCTTATACCGCCTTCGTCATATGGTTGAGGAATTTATCCAGGCTCAGAAATCCGAGGGAGCGCAACGACTATTGACTTCCTTTGATTTTATCGAAATGAAGATAGATGCTTTGCGGCTGGAAGATGGCGTCAATCAATTGTTAGCAGACTATGACAGAGCTATCATTGTGAATAAAGATATCATTCTCCTATCATTAGCCTCGGCAGTACCCTTAAGCTCAACCGTATTAGCGCAAGATGCTAAACAAACGTTCCCTCAACTCTACAGTCGCTTGCTAAATGATCCAACGCCTGCTCTACGTGTCCTTCTAGATGCATACAAACCTTCATCTGGCTGGTTACGTATGTATTCAAAAAATATGATCTCTACGGAGAGTCCATTGATTCGCTCCCTCATTGGCCATGAGGGAGCGGTGTCGGATTGCAAACTGAGTAATGATGGAAAAATGGCCCTCTCTGCATCAAGTGATCGTACACTAAGGATATGGGATTTAGAAACCGGGTTATGCAAACACATACTCCGTGGGCATACCGATGAGATTAATGCTTGCGCATTAAGTGCGGATGGCCGCTTAGCTTTATCGGCTTCGACGGACAAAACACTTCGCCTCTGGGATGTAGAAAGGGGAGAGTGCCTCCGCGTTTTGCAAGAACATACTGGCAAAGTGACAGGGTGCACTTTGAATGAAGATGGTAGCCTAGCTGTGTCATCCTCATATGATCAGACAATACGCGTGTGGGATATCCGGGCAAATACTTCATTCGCTCTGTCGGGTCATGAAGAGCGCGTGACCTGCCGCGCTCTGGACTCGACTGGTCGGCTGGTACTGTCCGGTTCGTATGATAAAACGTTGCGCTTATGGAATATTGTGACGCGAGAATGTTTGACGGTGATCGAGAATGAATTTGGTGGCATTACTCACTGTGCCTTGAGTGGCGATGGGCAGTTCGCCCTCTCTAAATGTATCCTTTATCTTATTGAGTTCGAGAACTGGGACCCAGAGACAGGAGACACGCCTGTAAGTGTTTTCTATAATCCTGATGATAAGGATCTTGAAGATCTAAAAGGCGATTCTGAAGATGATTTTTTCCCCGCGTTAGTGCGTGTAATACTGGGCACTGGTATTACTAGCGATATTTTCAGGGAGGATAGTATTATATCAGTCTGGAATCTTTCTTCTGGAGAATGTATGCACAGACTTGGAGAAGAGCTGCGCTCATCTATCAGTGATTTTGAACTGGATAAAGACGGAAAGCACGTAATCTCGTCTTCGAGCGGTGATGGCTCCATTAGAATCTGGAGTCTTGAAACAGGACAGTGTATAACGGGCTTGTTTGAAACAACTGCTGGTGTTTCTAGCTGTGCAATGAATAGTGCCAATAATGTGGCGATTTCATCATCAAACGATGGCGATTTACATGTCTGGCGTATTACAGGCTCGCCAACAGATGCTGGTCCAACTGCCCAGGAAAGTGCTGTTAGCACAATTTTTGCATGCTCCTACGATCAGACAGGTGATATAGCCATCTCAGCATCGTCTGACAAAAATTTTTATCTCTGGAACGCTCGCACTGGAGAGCAAATCTCGCATACATTTACTACTGATTTTCGTTCTACTGGTGGGGTGACTATCAGCGTTGAGCGCCGGATCGCTTTAATTGAGCCTACTTTTCTCACACCCAAGGAGGACCGAGAAAAGAACGGGCCGATAGTTTTTGATATACAAAGCGGACAGGTTATCCGTGTGCTTGCCGGACATAGCGAGCTCTTATCTGTATGCACAATCGATCAGACCGGCAGATATATCGTTTCTGCTTATCATGATGGAGCCTGCTGGCTCTGGAATCTGGAGGATGGAACCCGCCTTTATATTTTAGAGGGACACCAGGAGAGGATCAGTTGTTGCGCTTTACACGCTAACCGGCAGCGTGTACTTTCTGGTTCAGAGGACACGACTCTGCGTATCTGGGATATGCAAACTGGCCTTTGTGTGTATGTTTTGCAAAAGCACACTAAAAGTGTGAAGAATTGCTGTTTGAGCCTGGATGGACACTATGGATTATCGGTGGGAGATGATAATCTCCTCTGCCTATGGGATATACCAACAGGTACATTAGTATATCATCTCAAGCCTGCCGAGGAATTGTCATCTCCTTGCGCGCTCAACATGGACGGACGGTTCATGTTATATGTGACATCTGATCGAACTGTACGGTTGCTTGAAGTAGGAACAGGGCAGGAAGTTGCCGCTTTCACCTTTGATGCCAGAGTCAGCTCCGTTGCATTCTCTCCAGATGCAATGAGTATTATGGTTGGTGATTCCTCTGGTCGTGTCCATTTTTTGCGTATAATAGAAGAAGCAAAGTAAGTCTTAGCCCAGCCGGTTTACGTGAGTGAAATGAACAGGCTGCTTCATAAATAATGCTACTGCCTGAAGGGAGAGCTTATGGAGATATTTGTTGTTGCTGTCCTTGAGAAGATTGGCGAAGCGCTTCTGGATGCATTTGTGGGAAACGTCACCGATGATATCTGGACTAAACTCAAAGGAGATCCCACGAAAAAAGCTTTTCAGTACGCTGTAGCGGCTGCTACACAACGGTATGCAGTTTTACCTCTACGTCTTGATCTGGCTCGCCCCCTACTTGAAAAGGATAGCTTCCTGACTCTACCTGCTGTAGCTCAAGAAGTGATACAGGTAGTGCGCTTCGAACGCGAGCCGAATGCCGCGTTGATTGGACAGCAATGGAAAACCGCTCTGGATAGCCCACCTTCCTGGTGTGATTTTACCTATGAGACCAGGCGCTTGCTTGAATATCTGCAAATTGAATTACGCAATACAGAGGTTTTCCGTCCCGTTTTTGATGCGAAACGGCTTGATGCCATAGCAACCAATACTACAACCTCGAATGAGCTACTGGCCCGTATGGAAGCGCAGCTTGCAGATCTGGCGCGCCTGATGGATACACGTTTGAGCGAACTCATCCATAATTTTTCGCTTGCTCCGGCTGGTATTCAGGAACAGATTCGTGACTATACACGCTTTATTGGTGATAAGACGCACGATTTTGTGGGAAGAAAGTTTATCTTTGAAGCCGTAACGCGCTTTATCGAGACTCAGCCCCGTGGGTATTTTTTCATTCGTGGTGATCCCGGTATCGGCAAATCTGCTCTAGCCGCACAGATGGTCAGGGTTCATGGCTACGTACATCATTTTAATAACCGCAGTGAAGGTATTAACAAAACCGAAAGCTTTTTGCGCAATATCTGTGCTCAACTCATCGTGGCTTATCAGCTTGATTATGCTTTCCTGCCACCTGATGCAACGCAAGATGCAGGTTTCTTGATGCGTCTGTTAGGAGAAATTTCGGATAAGTTGAAGGCAAACGAAAGGGCTGTTATTGTCGTAGATGCGTTAGATGAGGTGGACATGATGGGACTGTCATCTGATGCGAATACACTCTACCTCCCGGTTATATTGCCTCATAATGGGTACGTGGTTGTAACAACGCGAAAAATCCCTCTCAGTCTACGCATTGACTGTGAGCAAGGCGCTCTTGATATTGAACATGACTCGGCAGGCAATATTGCCGATGTCCATGAGTATGTTGTACGCAACGTTACACTACCGGGCATTCAGGCATATATCACTAAGCAAGAAATCGATAATGATCTGTTTATCGACTACCTGGTACAGAAAAGCGAAGGCAATTTTCTGTACCTGCATTATGTCCTGCCAGAGATTGAGCATGGAGCGTATACAGATCTCGGGCTGGAGGCGTTGCCTGCTGGCCTGCTGAATTATTATGATGATCACTGGCGGCGTATGCGTGGAGAAAATGAAGAAGCCTGGTTTCGATATAAATTGCCGGTTATTATGGCGCTGACAGGAGTAAAAGAACCTGTATCTATTGATCTTATCGCTGATTTTTCTGGTGTGCAAGAGCGTGCACGCATTCGCGAAGTTCTTCATGATTGGGGACAGTTTTTACATGAAGAGCAGATCCTATACAAGGATGGTCTACAAAAACGTTATTATGTGTATCATGCTAGCTTTCACGATTTCATCGCAAAAAAAGAAGAAGTCGATGATGAACGGGTGAGTAGAAAGGCCGCACAAGAAAAATTTGCGGATTTATACTGGTCGGAGCTTTTTGATGATAAGCAATGAATTGATTTAAATGACAGTGTTTCGCGCCAATCGAAAGACTGCAGACCTGGAATGGTCTCCTTTTACGCTTCCCCCAAATCCCTACCAAAACACTTGACAAGTGCATAGCTATTCGCTATACTCTATATAGCAAATAGCTATGTGAGGATAGTGAGATGAATCTGGCAGAGAAGATCAAACATTTGCGTGCAATCGAAGGCGAGCTACGCGGACTTAACCGGCCCATGACCCAGATGGAAGTTGTCAAAGCCATGCAGGAAGAGCTGAACGAGAGTATCAGCCAGGCATATCTGTCGCAGCTAGAGGGCAACAAGCGCCTGCATCTTACAGCTTCCAGCCGCGAGCTCCTGTCGCGCTTCTTCAAGGTCTATCCGGGCTACCTGGTGAGTGACCCGCCCGACTACAGCACCGATCTGTTGTCCGAGATCGGGCACGACGGAGCGGAGCGCCTCAACACGTGGTTGACGGCCAGTGCCGCCGAGTGGCGCTCCGAGCCAGCATTGCAAGATCTTTTGCAACATCTCTCTGAGATCGATGAGCCGTTGCGCTACATCGAAGCGTTTCACAGGCTCGTGGACCTACCTATAGAAGAACTCGAAGCCATCGTTGAGGCTATTATGGCACCCGCGAATGATAGTGCGTTAGAGCTTGATTAGATTATATTTTTCCATATGTTTTACGTCTACTTACCAGGGTTATGCTTTCGATCGGATGTTCGGGCTATGTATAGTGAAACGCAAGTACCGGTGTGCCTGGTACTTTTGAGCCGTCAGAGAAGAGAGGGAAGATTATGATACGGGGCCACGACGACCTGCCTGGCCTGAAGCAACCTGTCACGAAGAGGGAGCAAGCTTCTTTTCTGAGATTGAAATATCCTGTGCTAATTCCGCTTCTCTTGCTGGGCTGTGCGCTCATTACAGGGCGTGCGGCCTTCTCAGGCGAGGACCTATTTCCTGGATTGACGCTGATTGGAGTGTCTACCATCCCTCTTTGCTCATCAATTGCTCTAGTAGCAGGAATATCTGGTATACTGACCAGTATCGTTGGTATTATTGAGTACATCGATCGGCAGAGTATAAGGGCTGCAATGTTTCCTGAGTCAAAGGAGCAAAAGCCATGCTAGCAACTGATCCGCTTTCTCTTCTGTTTATGGCCTGCTTTCTCTTCGGGCTGCTCTTCCTGGTAGTAGCAGCTCTGCTGGGAAGTATAGGAGGTCATGGGGCAGGACATACTACTACTGTGCACCATATAGATGTCGGTGGACACGCGCATGGCACTGCCGGTTCCCATGTCCACGCTAGCCACCACGCTATCCATCCTACAACGACGGCCCAGCATGGAGGGGCAAACGCGCTCTTTACCTTTATCAACCCGACCTCCATCGTCCTCTTCTTGCTGGGATTTGGCTTCTTCGGCTACGTCTTCCACAATACCACCTCGCTTGCGCTACCCATTTCGCTAAGCCTGGCGGTTATCGGTGGCCTGGTGATCGCCACGCTACTCCTCATGCTCATCAGCCGTGTCTTCGGAGATAGCGAGGGAGCAACCGTACAGGATGTCTCGGATCGCACGGGGCTATTGGGGAAGGTGAGCCTGACGATACAGGAGAACGGCATAGGCGAGGTGCTCTACGTCTCTCCCGGTGGAATGCGCAAGAGCATTCCGGCGCGCAGCGTAGACGGACGCCGCCTTGAGCGCGACCAGGAAGTCGTCGTCGTAAATTATCAACATGGAGTCGCTGAGGTAGATACCTGGGACCATTTCGTCAACCAGGAAGAGCCAGGATCGCTCACAGCGCCAACCAGTGCCGATGGATTGCAAGAGCTGCGCGCTTTACTCGCAGAACCAGATAGTACTGATACCGAATACGTAATGAGAAAAGATTCATCAAAGGAGTAACACACTATGGACATACCTGTGATATGGGGTATCGGTGTTGTTGTCTTAGTCGCCGTCGTTTTTATCCTTCTCCGCATCGTTGGCAGCCTGCTGCGCAAGGTCGGCCCCAACCAGGCACTGATCGTGTACGGCGCGGGCGGGACCAAGGTGATCACCGGCGGGTCGCATTTTGTGGTCCCCCTATACCAGCGGGCGCAGGACTTCTCGCTGGAACTGATGTCCTTCGATGTCGCGCCGCCCCAGGCGCTCTACACGACCCAGGGCGTTGCGGTGAACGTCGAAGCGGTCACGCAGATCAAAGTGCGCTCCGATGAGGAGAGCATCAAGACCGCCGCCGAGCAGTTCCTCAGCAAAAGTCAGGAGGAGCGCGAGAATCTGATTCGCCTGGTCATGGAGGGCCACCTGCGTGGCATCGTCGGTCAGTTGACCGTCGAGGACCTGGTGAAAGACCCGGAGAGCGTCGGCGGAAAGATGCTGGGCACCGTTACGCCCGACATGGAGAAGATGGGCCTCGAAGTCATCTCCTTTACGATTAAGGACGTACGCGACGAGAACGACTACATCACCAATATGGGCCGCCCGCAGATCGCCGAGATTCGCAAGCAGGCCGATATCGCCACCGCCCTGGCTCAGCGCGATACGCAGATCCAACAGGCGAACGCCTCCCGCCAGGCCGCCGTCGCCCGCGCATCCGCCGATCAAGAGCGCGTGAAGGCCGAAGCCGAGTCGCTGGCCCTGCAAGCAGAGTCCCAGCGTAACCTGTCCCTGAAGAAAGCGGCCTTCGATGCCGAGGTCAAGAAGCAGCAGGCATACGCCGATAAGGCGTATGATATTCAGTCCAACGTCTCGCAGCAGGAGGTCGTGACCGAGGCAATCAGAGTGACCGAGGTCGAGAAGAACGCGCAGATCAAGGTGCAGCAGGCCGAAATTCAGCGCCGCGAACTGGAACTGCAAGCGACTATTCAGAAGGCGGCTGAAGCTGAACGCCGCCGCGTCGAGACGGTCGCCGAGGCCGAACGCCAGCGCCTGATCCTTGAGGCGCAGGGCCAGGCGGACGCCGCTAAGGCGCGTGGTATCGGTGATGCTGATGCCAACCGCGCTCGCGGTCTCTCCGAAGCTGAGGTTGTGCGCGCCAAAGGTCTCGCCGAAGCCGAAGTCATTCGTGCTAAAGGCGAGGCCGAAGCTGACGCCATGAAGGTCAAGGCCGCCGCCTTCCACGAGTACAACCAGGCCGCGGTGCTCGACAAGCTGCTCACCGGGATGCCAGAAATCGTACGGGCGATCGCCGAGCCTCTGAGCAAGGTCGACAAGGTCACGATCGTCTCCACCGGCGCGGGAAGCGATGGCAACGGGGGCATAGGCGCGAGCCGCCTTACGGGCGATATCGTCAACATGGTTGCCCAGGTGCCTGCGCTCTTCGAGTTGCTCAGCGGCACGCGCATCGGCGATCTGATGAGCCGGGTCCCCGCACTCTCCAACCAGAGCGGCGATGGCAAGGTACCAACCGGCGTCAATGGTTCCTCCAGCGCCATCGACGCGACGACGCCACCGGCAAACTAGTCCTCAACGCAAGCAGGATGAGATCGCTCATCCTGCTTGCGACGGATGGTCGGTAACATCTTAGTCATCCAGGTTACCTGGCACCTCGATACAGTGACGGAGATTTTTATGAACCTGTTGGAACGTGTGCTCACCCTACTACGCGCCAATCTCAACACGGTCGTTGAGAAGGCCGACGACCCCGAGAAGGTCCTACGACAACTACAGCTTGACATGCACAATCAGCTCGTCCAGGTCAAGACGCAGGTTGCAACGGCCATTGCTGAAGGTCACAAGCTGCGTAAGAGGAGTGAGGCGCGTCGGGCCGAGGCGGACCTGTGGATGAAGAAGGCAGAGCTGGCCATTCAACAGGACAATGACGATATAGCGCGCACCGCGCTTACGCGTTACAACGATTTCACCAGGCAGGCGCAGCGCTACCAGCAGCAGCAAAAAGAGCAGGAGCAACTGGTACAGACGATGCGCAGCGCCCTACGCCAGCTTGAGACAAAGATCTCCGAGGTCGAGACGACGCTCGATCTGCTGGCCGCCCGCAAACGGAACGCGCTCATTCAGCAGCGCGTCTACGATGCACTGAATAAGTCCGGTAAGACGCAGGAAAAAGAACGCACCTCAAAAGCGCAGGACGCTGTGCTTGAAGCGGAGGCGCGCGCCCGCGCCCTGGCCGACCTCCACAACCGCGATCTGGATCTACAACTGGAACAGCTCTCAGCGGATCAGGCCCTTGAGCAACAACTCGATGAGCTGAAGGCGAGGAAGCGCCCACTGTTGTCAGAAAGAAGCGGACAGAACTCCCAACTGCTGCACCCGCGCCCGCGCAGCGGCGAACCCGCACGTCAACGCGAACCGGAGACGGAAAAGAAGCTCAAGCCCATCACAGAACCAACCACCCTCAACGAAGGCGACCTCGAACAGCTCAAGCGCTTACTGGATATACCGGAAGCGGCGGAATAGGCTCTTCAGTGATTGAAGAGAAGGACAAAGACGACGATAATCGCCATGGCGATGAAGATGCCAACAATGAACGAAAAGCGATTACTACTTCTCTCATCTTCACTTATCTCTCGCTTCTCTGATTGCTTGTTCATTCTCTGTTCTCTCCAGGTTTCTAGGAATGCAAGGCGGCACTAATCGCCCCCTCGACATTGGCCATGATGTGCAGACTCTCCGTAGTCCCCGCCTCGCGCGTGGTGATCAGGACCTGGAAGGCGCTGTCGCCGATGATGCGCATCAGGACATAGCGATCCGAGCTGGTGAGCACGATGTCTTCGTAGTCGCCCCACATCCCCTGATTGAGCGCCTGCAGCATATTTTTCAGCGTCTCACTGAAGTATTTACAGAGCCGCGAGATGTCCAGATCATCCACAGTTACCTGCGCGACAGTCTGCCCATCCATGCTTACAACGGCAGCAGCGACGAAGCCCGGAATGGAGTAGCCCAGCGTCTGCAGCGCCGAGACCAGGGCAGAGTAGTTGTAGCCACTCTTCAACGCGGTCCCGGTCGACGGAGAATCCTGCATTTCGACACGATTGAGGGCGCCGCTCGCGGCAAGGGATGCGAACCTCTGTGAGTCGCCATTGGAGCGCGAAGGACTCAGCGACTCCGGCGGCTGCCACTCGGGCGAGGCGGGCCGACGCGCTCCCGTGTCGGAAGAGATTGCCTTCCGCACGCCCGACACCGGCTTGTGCGCGCCCGACGGCAGCTTCCTATGGGTGCCGACACGGGAGCGCGATCCCGTAGATTCCTGGTCGGAGCTATCTATAGCAGGCGGTGGGAGCCATTCGGGAGACGAAGGCCTGACGTGCGGGGTCGCGGGTATACGCTCGCCCGAGGGACGGAGCTTTGGGAGATCGGCAGCCGTTGGCTGGTCCGTCAACCAGGAGGGCAGATCAGCGCGCTGGCTGGCCGCCGTCTTATATACAGTCGCCGGCGTAATCGTACCGGAGGTCGCTTCACCGATAGCCAGCGTGGGAGAGGGCTCGACACTGGCGGGCAAGGGAGCACTCGGACTACTGGCGCGCCCAGGGTTCCCAATAGCGCCAATATTACCGATGTCGTCCATATTCTCCAGGCGCGGGATACTCCCGGTTCGCTCCCCCCACCCCTTCCCGCTTTCAGTCATGGCAGCACCCGGCAGGGCCGCGAAGGAGATATCGGCTTCAGCCACCATGCCAAAGGGAGTGTCATCCTCGTCCCCTATGGTCAGCGCTCCATTCCCACTGTTTGCTACAGGTGCGAACGCCCCACTGAGTTGGGCGCCAACGACGATAGACCCATCACTAAAAGGCTGTGCGTATTTGTTGCGATATTGAAGGGCTTGAAAGATCAGGCGAGAGAGAGGCTGCGTCACATTCGAGACTACCTGCTCATTCCAGGGCTGGTGCGTCACCGTCCCATTCTTGTGGGCCGCCAGGGCGAAAAACGCCTCCTCGCCGCGTAGCAGGCCATACTCCGCCCAGACCAGATCGCCACCCTTAAAGCACAACAGGCCGCGCTCCTCCAGGCCCGTGTTCACCAGCAGGGCAATACTCTTGCGGCTCATCGTAATGATCTGGATCACATCGAGCAGGTCGAACGATTCCAGGTTGGCCGAGAAGCCCGTCTGTTGCAGCAGGCGGCGCAGCTCCTCCTTGAGCAGGTGCAGATCCAGAGGCTTCTCCAGATAGCCCGAGGCGCCGGACTCAAGCGCCTGCATACGCATGGAGGAAGAGTCGGGACCGCCGATCAGAATCATGCGCGTATTCGGGTGCGACGCGCGCAGCCATTGCAGCAATTCGAAGCCATCAGTTCCAGGCGTTTTGAGATCGCACAGGACAACGTCGTATTCTTCCGCCCAGAGAATACGAACGGCATCTGCACCATTTGTTACTCCCTGCACAATATAACCATCTTTGCGAAGAGAGTTTATCACATTATGGTTGAGCGCTTCGTCACCCTCAACCACGAAAATACGCCGGACATCAGACATAGTTACCACCTGTTTGTTTCAATCCCAGTTTCCAATCCCAGGCAGGACGGACGGATTCTTCGTCGATCAACTCGGTAATTACTCGAAGAGTGTATCACGACGCCGTATGGATGGCAAGATACAACAAAAGGTACCCCTAAAGAGGTTAAACTCCCTTTGGCGTTCTTTTCGCACACATGTTATGCTATAAGCGGTGCAATGCCTTCGCACCATCTTCTAGAAATGCATATATTTTTCGTCCGTACCAGCAGATAAGGAGCAGCTTTATGACGGGACCCGATATCGAGCGCGATACATGGAAGCAGATGGTCGGGAGCGCCGCCGCCAGGCGCGTTGAAGATGGGATGATCATTGGCCTGGGAACTGGCTCGACGACGAATCACTTCATCCACGCGCTTGCACGACGTGTTCAGGAGGGTCTGCGTATCAGAGGTGCCGTCGCCTCCTCGGAGGCTTCAAAGGCGCTCGCCAGCAGCCTGGGTATTCTTGTAAGTGACCTTGATACATTTCCAGAGATCGACCTCTATATAGATGGCGCCGATGAGATCGGCCCACAACTGAGCCTGATCAAGGGCGGCGGCGGCGCGCTGCTCCACGAGAAGATCGTTGCCTCCTCCGCGCATCATTTCATCGTGATCGCCGATAAAACCAAGCTCGTGCCACGGCTGGGGATCAGTTTTCCCGTGCCCATCGAAACGGTTCCCTTCGGGGCCGCACCGGTACACAGGCGCTTGCAGGCCCTGGGCGCGACCGTGCAGGTACGCCAGATTGCAGGCAAGGTCTTCCTGACCGAAGAGCGGAACTTTATTCTGGACTGCACCTTTCCCGCTGGCATCGCTGATCCGGCTGACCTGGACGCACACTTCCATGCTATCGCGGGCGTTGTGGAGTCAGGCATCTTCCTCAACCTGGCTCACGAGGCGATCATCGCCGGCCCCGATGGCTTCAAAACCTTGCCTTAAGAGAAATATCGGGACGCGACATCACAATTTTGTGAGTCGGCCGTGCGCTACTTATTTTTTACAAGTAGCGTACCTGCCCATCGCAGGCTGATGCAGAGCCGTTTCTCGTCTTTTTCATTAGAAACCGACCGGTCTGGCTTTTTTCTTGACAGAGAAGAGACAAGCAGGTATACTAACTAGCAACAGACGAAATCCCGTCTGTTCTGCAAAGGAGGTCTCTTTCACCTTCTTACCCGTTATCTCTTGTCGTGCCTTCCTTGTAAACACATGCTGGAAAGAGATCGCATGTGTCTACCGCAAAGGAGTGTCTCTCTTGAACAAGGTCTCTCTTGATTCCCCACAAACCGGTACCTGGTCCATCACCACTCAACGGATCGTCATTGCCGGCGTACTTGCCGCGATCACCATTGTCCTTGGCGTGGTCCCTGGCATTGGCTTTATCCCAGTTCCCACGATATCCGGCAGTGCGACCATCGAGCATGTGCCGACCATTCTCGGCGGCGTGCTGGCCGGACCGGTGGTTGGAATCGTCACCGGCCTGATATTTGGCCTCTTGAGCTTTACCCGTGCCACGACGCCTCTCTTTAAAGATCCGCTGGTCGCTATCTTGCCACGTCTATTTATCGGACTGGTAGCGTGGGCGGTCTACGCCGGTCTGAAGCCGTTCAATCGCGACGTGGCGGCTGGGGCAGCAGGCTTCCTGGGATCGGCGACCAACACCGTTCTCGTCGTGGCGATGCTGGTGATACGCGGCTACATCCCGCTGGCAGTCACCGTTACGCTCATCCCACAGGCCCTTGCGGAGGCAATTCTCGCGCTGATTCTCACCGTCATTCTGGCTCGTGTCTTTTACATCATCCAGAAACGCTACATTCGTGCGGTCGATACGAAGCCGCGCAGCGAGCTCCCTTACTAGCCATGTTAGAAGTCAACAACGTTACCTTCAATTATAGCTCGCAGGAGGAACAGGACGTTCCTCCTGCTTTACAAGATATCAACCTGCGCATCGCTGCCGGCGAGACCGTCGCGGTGATCGGTCACAACGGTTCGGGCAAGAGCACGCTCGCAAAACTGTTGGCGGCCATTCTGCGCCCCAACAGCGGAACTGTGCTCGTTGATGGCCTCTCGACGCATGCGAAAGGTGAAGATATCTGGACGATTCGTCAACGCGTTGGCATTGTGTTCCAGAATCCGGACGACCAGCTCGTTGCCAACACCGTCATCGACGATATCGCCTTCGGACCAGAGAACCTGGGCCTGCCGCGCTTTGAGATCGAGGAGCGCATCCGCGAGGCGATCCACCTGATGAATCTGGAGGGCTACGCACACATGGCGATCAGTGAGCTCTCGGTCGGCCAGAAACAGCGCGTCGCCATCGCCGGTATCCTGGCAATGCGCCCGGCCTACCTGCTACTGGACGAGCCGACAACCATGATCTCCGGTCAGACGGCGCGCCAGCTCATGCAGACAATGGACCGTCTCGCCAATGAGTACGGGACCACCATCATCCACATCACCCATTTCATGCACGAGATTACCGCATTCAAGCGCGTGATCGTAATGGATGAGGGTCGGATACTCATGGAAGGCTCACCTGCTGAGATTTTCGCGCGCGCCGACGAACTACAAGCCACCGGTCTGGATGTCCCTATGGTGACGCACCTGGGGAAACATCTCTACACACGCGGCTGGAACGGGCTCTCAGAGGTTATTCTTTCTAGTGCACAACTAAAGGCAGGGCTGCTATGCTCTTCGAATTAAGGAACGTGGTTTACACGTATCTCAAAGGTACGCCGTTCGCAAAGGAGGCGCTGCGTGGGCTCTCGCTCTCCATTGCGCCCCACCAGACTACGGCGCTGATCGGTCCCACGCAGTCCGGAAAGTCTACCGTTGTGGACCTGCTAACGGGGCTGCTGAAGCCGGCTCCGGGAACGTTTTTTTTTGAAGGCAGCGACGTCAGCGCCTCCACGTTTGATATCGAACGCATCCGTGCCAGCATCGGCACGGTCTTTCAATCGCCAGAGGCACAGATCTTTGAAGAGACGGTGGGCAAAGACGTTGCCTTTGGTCCGCAGCGCAAGAATTTCTCTCTGGCGGAATCGCGCCGCCTGGTCCAGGACGCGCTGGAGGCGGTGGGACTCCCCTACGAGGATTTCCGCCTGCGTTATACCTACACGCTCAGCGGCGGTCAGAAGAGACGCGTAGCTATCGCTGGCGTGCTTGCCCAACAACCGCAGGTCATCATCTTCGACGAACCAACTGCCGGACTGGACCCGCGCGGACGCCGCGAGCTGCTCGCGCTGATCAGGTCACTGAAGGAAGAGCGCAACCTCGCAATCATCTACGCCTCCAGCAGCCTGGAAGATGTGATCGATCTGGCAGATACCATCCATGTGATCGATCGTGGCACACTTTCCTTCAGCGGATCACCCCGCGAAGTTCTGGCGCGGGCCGATGCATTGAAAGCCCTGGATGTCACGCTGCCTGAAGCGGCACAGATCGCGCTCGACCTGAAGGAGATCATGCCCAACATCCGTACCGCTGTCTTGAACCTGGCGGAACTGGAAGAGGAGATTATGCGGCATACACCTGTGGCACAGGAGCGGCGGGAGATTAAGACATCATGATCGAGCTATCGCGCAACATTACTTTTGGGCAGTACATCAATAATGGCTCGGACCTCACACGTATGGACCCGCGCACAAAGATTCTCGGCGCGGTATTCCTGATCACGGTGACATCTTTCGTCAATCATTTCCTTGCGTTTGCCGTCTGTCTGTTCTTCTGCTGCGTCCTGCTGGCGTACTCGCGCATCTCGCCGGCGTATGTCCTGCGCAGCTTCAAGCCATTCCTGCCATTTCTGGCATTTATCTACGTTATGGAGGTCGCCTTCTACTACTCGTCTGCTCCCCAACACATCCTCTGGCACTGGTGGCTCCTGAGCGTCTCGACGGAGGGGATTATCACCAGCGCCCTGACGATTGTGCGCGTGTTCTTTCTCTATTATCTCGTCTCCATGCTCATGTTCGGGACCTCGATGGTGGATCTGACCGATGGCCTGGAAGTACTACTTTCGCCGCTGCAAAAACTGCGCATTCCGATCAACCCCTTCATTATGGTCCTGATCATAGCCTTGAAGTTCGTGCCGATCTTTATCACTGAGGTCGAGCGCCTGACAAAAGCCCAGGCAGCGCGCGGCGTGCGCTTCGACAAGGGCAATCTGTTTCAACGCGTGAAGAAGCTGGCTCCACTGCTGATCCCCCTCTTCGTAAGCGGCTTCAAACGCGCCGAGGCCCTTAGTATCGCCATGGAGGCCCGCTGCTACGGCGGTCGCCCTGGCTGGAAACGGAGCAAACGGCGCGCCCTACACTTCCAACGCAGCGATGTGCTGGCGCTCCTCTTCGTTCTTGTTATAAGCATCGGGATCGTTGGCGTCAATATCTTTGCACCGTTTTAGGCTGCGTTCGCGACAGGCGTCTCTTTGCTCTCCATGCATAACGATCAAATCAATGCATGGGGATTTTTTTATACTTTGGATGAACGACTATAATAGAAATAGGCATTCGTTCTGAACATGCAAAGAGCCAAAATCTGCTCATGACGATGGAGAGTTGTTTCATCCAACTCTACATCTTTTTATGGCATTGCGCTCATATCTTGCACGCATCCTGGCGACTGCCGCAGACATATTGTCAATTTAGTATACATCTGAGTAGAAGGGAAACACGAACATGCAACTTGATATTGTACGTCTCTGGAAAAACGAAGATTACCGCGCCAGCCTGAGCAAAGAGGAACTGGCTATGCTCCCGGAGAGTCCTATCGGTGAGATCGAACTCAGCGATGCGGACCTGCAGGTGATCCAGGGCGGACAAGGCAATAGCTGCATCTCCAGCGCATATAGCACTTATGATGCGAGCTGTACCTGCGATGGCGGCAACTACGGCGGCAACTACAACGATTGCAATAATGGTAGTCCCACCATTTACGGGTACGGCAACACCAGTTGTAATGGCTCCTCTGGCGGCTCACAGGCGGTTGGTTTCGTTGTTCTGCAAGTGGTACCCGCCTCCTCCTGCTATACCTATAGCACTTGCAGCTAATATCTGCCAGAGGCGCGTAGACCTGGCTGTAAACGCTGATCGCCAGACTGCGTAGGGGATAACAATAGAGAGCCAATCAGAGGACTATTTCACCACCATGCCGGGTAACGGTCCTCAGATTGGCCCATTATTTTTGAAAATATGCCTGGAACTTAAGGTAATGTTCCTAAAATAAAACGAGAGAGCTATCGAAATCTCCCTGCCCCATGTATAATAGTACTTACAACATACCTACGTCATAGTTCAGGGAATGGCAAGAACATGTCACAGAGGAGCAGGGCACTTCACCTTACACCCAGATTGCTTATTATTACGGCATCTTGCGGTATTGTACTGGCTGCACTCGTTCTTGCGCTTGTCTCTGCCCTCGGGTCGACCCCGGCGTCGACGGCGGGCGCAAAACCGGCTTTTCAGGTGAACATCGGCTTCGACGGACGCTATAAGAACGGGACCTGGATACCCGTACACGTTACGCTCAGCAATGCTGGCGCCGATTTTACAGGGACGCTCTCGATCGACCCTTCATCTGCGCTTTCGCCCCTGGGCAGCGCCTCGACGCTCTACCAGTCCAACATCACGCTCCCGACGGGGGCGCAAAAACAGATCACACTCTACATTCCTTTTAACTCCGGCCTGCCGGGAGAGTATCAGAGCCTGGATATACAGCTCCTCGATACCCATGGCCGGCTCATCCAGACGCAATCTGCACTGCTGCACGCCCTGGATACGGAAGATGTCTTCGTCGGTCTTCTCTCGGATCAACCCGGCGATTTTGGGACGCTCAACAGCGTTGACCTGCCCAACCGGAATGCAACGATCGTGACGGCGGCGCTGAATGCGAGTAATTTCCCGACCTCCGCCGCCGCGCTCGACAATTTCGATATGCTCGTGCTGGACAATTTTACGACCAGCAGCCTGAATAGAGACCAACTCGGCGCGTTACAGGCATGGATAGAGCGCGGAGGGGCGCTCGTCGAGGTCGGTGGCCTGTCGTGGCTCCGTTCGCTGGAACCCCTGCCCGCTAATCTGGTACCGGTCGATGTCACTGCCACGGGCGTTCTTTCCGACGGAGTCTCGTTGCTGCCCTTGACCGGCCCTCCCGCAAAGACGGACAGGATGCCAGATACGCTCTCGGTGCCCATACCAATCAGCACTGCGGCAGCGGTAGCGACCTCTTCGGGCAGCACGACGCTCCTCTCCTCTGGCGCTACGCCGCTGCTTGTACAGCGCCAGCAGGGACACGGCCTGCTCTACTACCTTGCCTTTGATCCCACTCTTGGGCCGCTCGCGGGTTGGAGCGGTACGCGCCTGCTCTGGCAGAACCTCCTGCTACGCACGCTGGGAGACCAGTTGCTTCCACCTAATAGTGGCGCACCCGTCCTGCCGGCAAGTGGAACCGCCAACGGAACCTTGACACCCGATATTCCTTTGGTAAGCATTAGTATGCAGAATGTGCTCCGGGCAATGCTGCCACATACACTCCCCCTTCCGTGGCCGCTCATTGGATTGCTGATCGGCTACCTGCTCGTGCTGGGACCGCTCCGTGCGCTGACCATCCAGAAGCTGGGACGGCGCTGGAGCTGGCACATCGTACTCTGTACTTTCGTCGTCTTCTCTGGCATCGCCTATGGACTCGCGCTCCACGAAAAAAATACGGCGATCGTCAGCAATAGCATCTCTATCTTGCAGTTCAACCAGGATGGAGCGCCCACGCACATTACGACGTATGCGGGGGTCTTTCTACCAGACCAGGGTACCTTTCGCGTGACTATACCAGATACGGATCTGACGCACATATTGCCGCAGGAAGTTGCTGCGGGCACGCTCCTGCCACAGAAGGCTGCCATCAGCGGGGGTCAGGGCGGGAGCCAGGTCGACCTGAACGGGGAGAAGAGTTGGACAATGCATACCATCATTTCGGAGCAGGATCGCCAGCTCAGCGGCAATATCGAGCCTCATCTTATACTCGATCACGGCGCCCTGAGCGGGACGCTGACCAATACGCTTCCCTACTCGCTCGCAGATACCTATATTCTGACGAACAAAGGTTACATCCACTTTGGCCCTCTGGCGTCAGGGCAGACACGCACTTTTCGCAGTGCCTTCAGGCGTCTGGGAGATAGCAACGCAACACTGGCCGACCAGATCGCCGCCGATAATGGTCTGCCAACACCCTATGACCCGAGTGTGGATCCGCCAAACGCCGGGACGCTCCTGCACCAGCACATCGCGATGCTGACCGCTTTGAGTGGAGAACTCAGTTCATTCACCTGCGGCCTCAACATCTGTTCGCTGAAGAATAGCGCGCTGCCGCAACAGAAACCGTTCGCGGACCCGGTGCTCCTTTCAATGCCCGGCTACGACCCCCTCCTGTCGGGTGAGACGGCTGCGACGCTTATAGGCTGGGCCAGCCAGGAGCCCGATGCCACTAACACAATCGCCGTGAATGGAGCGCTTACGAGCGGCATCCATCAGGTTTTTGTGCAGGTGCCTTTAGCTATCAAGGCTACTGATACCCTGGACGAGCCTCCCGCTTCACTCTCCGCTCAACTGGTAGCGGTGAAAGGAGACAATGTACAAACACAGCCAGGCCTCTATCTGATGAATACGGGCAGCGTGACATTTGATCTGGCGCTGCCACAGACCATCAACGTTCAGCAGCGCGCGCTGACCGCTTCACTTCTGCCATATCCGCCAGATGGCGTCTACCAACTGGGTGGAGGCGGCATCAGGACTATTGCGGATGCGCAGCGCCTGCATCTCTCTTTGTATAACTGGCAGACAGGCAAATGGGATACTATGCTGTTGCGCCTGTACACATTCACAGTAAACCAACAGGCATACGTCGGTCCTGGTCAGCGTATTCTGTTCAAACTCGAAAACCAGGACCCCTCTCTGGGCACCTTTATCTTTGGCACACCGGTCGTTCATCTATAATTGATCAGTAGCGCGTTCCCTTTTTGCAACAATTCGTGATATGAACCGTTTAAGTAGAAACAGCACACCTGCGAAGAAGCCTGTGTTTCTGTCACTAAAAGGGCGATTTAGACATGATCAGCAGAGATGTATACTATCGGGTGGTGTGGAACGAGATATCAAGTAGGACCATTTCCGACGCACCTTTACGTCAATCATGAAAGAGGCCCAGGCATATGCTGAATAGTAATCATCAAAGACCACCAGGCAGGACGATACGACTATTTGCATCGTGTTGTGTCATTCTGCTACTCGCCATTTTTCTTTTTCCACTCAAAGCTGCGGCGCAGAGCACTACCTCATCTGCCCATGGGCCGACCTTCACCGCCAGTGTAGGCTTCAGCTCCCGCTATCGCGATGGCAATTGGGTGCCGGTCCAGGTCTCGTTGCGCAACGATGGGCCGGACTTCAGCGGCTTTGTCTCCATCAATATTCCTTCGCCCTCTTCGATTACCGGCAGGTCCTCTTCGACCCAGACGTATCAGCAGGCAGTCAGCCTTCCTACGCAATCACAGAAGCAGGTAACGCTTTACGTACCGATCCTGGTTGGCAACCAGGGGAATACACAGCCAATCACGGTCAATCTGCTTGATGCAAACAATCAGAGGATAGGCAGCAGTGCCAATGCGCTGCGCAGCATAGGCCCCAATGATATCTTCGTGGGTATCCTTTCCGATCAATCAACAGGCTTCGGTCCGTTAAGCACCGTCCCACTGGTCGACCAGACGGCCTCGATCATTACGGAGCCGTTGGACGCCGCGACCTTGCCAACCATGACTGAGGTTCTAAAGAACTTCGATCTTATCGTGCTGGACGATTTCACCACGAGCAATCTGACGAAAAATCAGCTCACTACACTGCAGAACTGGGTCGATCAGGGCGGGTCTCTGATCGAGATTGGCGGTCCAGACTGGCGACGCACGCTCAGTCCTCTTCCTGCAGAGCTGCTCCCCGTTTCGCCCAACGGAACGGCAACGCTGCCTGCCAGAACGCCTTTGCTGCTCCCCAGCAGTTCGATCAGTAGCGCTCCTGCGCGGCATCCGGCCCTTAATAGTATACAGGGAACGGTCACCGTCAGCACATCGACGCCCGCGACGGGGAGCACTGTCGATCTCGCGGCTCCCGACGGCACTCCACTGCTCGCGCAGACCAGGGCAGGACAGGGCCTGGTCTGCTATCTGGCCTTCGATCCCACGCTCAGCCCTGTGCTCAACTGGGCGAGCATCGGCACGCTGTGGAATGGACTGCTCCTACGCACCCTCGGCGATAAGATCCTGGTCTCCGGCTCAAGCATCAGCGTGGGCAGTTCGTGGCAATCAAGCAACGATAATAGAGGCTTCAACAGCATCCTGCAATCCCTCTTACCCAGCATGGTACCGCCGACATGGCTTATCCTGGTGCTCTTGCTGGGCTATGTCGCGGTTCTTGGGCCGGTGCGTCTTCTGCTCGTACGTCTGCTGAAGAAGCGAGACTGGAGCTGGCGCATCGCACTGAGCGTCATCGTCATCTTCTCCGCGCTCAGCTATACACTCGCTTTACAGCAGAAGGGCACATCGATCGTCAGCAGCAGCATCTCGATTATGCAACTGGGCAGTCCGGGGGCGACGAGCACGCCGGTGCATGTCACGACCTACGTAGGCGTGTATGTCCCCAATCAGGGCAATTTCCAGGTCAATCTATCAGGCGCGAATCTGGTACAGACGCTTGATAGCCAGTCGTCTTCGGCGCGGGGAAATCCGGCAACGATTGTGTCGACGGCAGATGGAACGGATGTGAAACTGCACGGGGTCGATATATGGACGCTGCGCACCCTGGTTGCCAAACACGATAGCCAGGTAAAAGGCGGGATCACCTCTCACCTGATACTGCAGGACAACAGCATCTTGAGCGGAACCGTTACCAACACGCTGCCCTATGCGCTCAACAACATCTACGTGCTGATGAACGACCACTTCAAGTCACTGGGCAATATGGCCGCTGGTGAGACGAAATCGGTCTCGCTATCGCTAGAAAGCGCAGGCTCGACCAATCTAGAACCCAATTCGCTGGCGGACCAGATCGCGGGGAGCAATAACTTACCCGTCCCATACACAATGTACTATGCTGGCACACGCATGACTACAATACAACGGCACATGGCCCAACTGGCGACCCTGAGCGGGGAGAATGGCTATCTGTATTGTGGCGGCAGCTCCTGCTTACAATCAACGCAGTCAATCGCGACCTCCAGCGGTGTGGTCGTCAATAACACCGCTACCCTGGCGACCGGGAACGGACCTGTGACACAGGTCAGTAATCGCGACCCGCTGCTGGTCCCTGGTGCGCCGGCAACGTTTATCGCCTGGGCGAGCCCCTTTGCAGACGCTGCCGACACGATCACGGTGAAGGGGAGCAGAATAGCGAACGCGCAGGAGGCATTCATTCAAGCGCCGCTCGACGTCAGCTTCACCGATCCGTTGAGCCAGACAGTTAATCTTCCGGCGGATGAAATGCAGGGTCAACTGGTCGATGTGCAGAGCCAGAACGCGCAGATGCAATCGCCGGGCGTGTATACACTGAATACGGGGAGCATGACCTTTGAGTTCTCGCTGCCCGCGAGCTTCAAGTTACAGAACAGTAACATTACGCTCACCGAGCCGTCAGACCTGATTCAGGGGAACGGCATTCCGATAGGACAGGGCATCAGTACGGTCATTGATGTCAATCACATGCAGACATATCTATATAACTGGCAGAAACACAGTTGGGACCGCTTTACCTTCAACCAGTTTGTCCTACCCATCAATAACGCCCAGGCATACATCGATGCGAGTGGGCGTGTGCTGGCGCAGTTTGCGAATCCCCGCGCCGCGCAGGGAACCGCCGTCTTTGGTAAACCGTCGCTGCAATTGAAAGGTCAGCTTGCAAGTTAACGAGGCATCTGCTCACGCAAGAGCAGCTTAACGAGTAAAAAGGATGTGCATGCATTTATGCAAAAAACGGAGCCGGAAAACGCGATCATCAAGATACAGAATGTCTCGAAGCGCTATCACACGGTCAACGCCCTGAGCAACTTCTCGCTGGAGATTCCGCGCGGCACTATCTACGGCCTGATCGGACCAAATGGAGCGGGCAAAACAACCCTGCTGCGCATCCTGGCGGCCCTGATCAGTCCAAGCAGTGGCGAGGTCTGGTTTGACAGCGAGGAGGTGAGTCAGAGCTTTGCCTCCATTCAGCGTAAGGTTGGCTACATGCCCGACTCCTTCGGCGTCTATCCTGACCTTACAGCGGTTGAATACCTTGAGTTTTACGCGGGCATTCATAAAATCCCGCGTAAGAAGCGCACACGGATCGTAGCGGATCTGCTCGAACTGGTTGACCTTTCTTCTAAGCGCGATGAACTGGTCGAGACGCTCTCGCGCGGCATGCAGCAACACCTCTGCCTCGCGCGCGCCCTGGTCCACGATCCAGAGGTGTTGCTGCTCGATGAGCCGGCATCGGGCCTCGATCCACGTGGGCGCGTGGAGCTGCGCGAGCTGGTGCGCTCCCTGCAGAGCATCGGCAAGACGGTCGTTATCAGTTCGCATATCCTGCTCGAACTGGCAGAGATGTGTACCGACATCGCCATCATGCAAGAGGGTCGCCTTGTCACCTCGGGAGACGTCGAGAAGATCACACGGCATGTAAACGGCAGCCGCCAGTTGGAGATTCACATCCTGGAGGCCGAGCGCATTCCTCTGGCGCTGGAACTGCTTAAGGACAGGCCGGGCATGAGCAATATCACACATGAGGCGGGAGACCTGCTGTTAGCGGACTTCAATGGCGACGACCAGGCTCTGTCCCTGCTCATCGCGGAACTGTTCAGCCGGGGCGTGCCGGTCACGTCGTTCGCGCCACGCCGGGGCGGTGGTCGCCTGGAAGAGGTATTTATGAGTATTACAGAAGGGGGCAGCCCATCATGACGTTTTTAGCGCTCCTAACCAAAGAGCTGCGCCTGCGTATGCGTCGCGAGCGCACCATCTGGGTTATCGTCCTCTATATCCTCCTGATGGGCCTGATAGGCTGGTTCTATATTGGTCGCTTCGCAAACTTCAATGGTAGCGGAGGCATGACGCTGAACGATATCGGCACCTATCTCTATATGCTGCTCTCGATGGTGCAGCTCTTCTTGATTATCTTTATCACGCCCGCCTTTACAGCCACAGCGGTCAATGGCGAGAAAGAGCGGCAGACCTTCGATCTCATCCTCTGCTCGCGCATCTCGGCCTTCTCCCTTATCGCCGGCAAGCTGGTCGCGGGGCTGGTAAATTCGCTGCTGCTCATCGCAGCGTCCGTTCCGCTCTTTAGCCTGGTCTTCTTCTTTGGCGGCGTCTCGCCGATTCAGATTATAAGCGCTTTGCTTGTCTTTGTGAGTACAGCGCTGATCACCGGCACCTTCGGCCTCTTCTGCTCAACGCTGGTCCTGCGGCCTGCGGTCTCTACGGCTATTGCCTACATGGTCAGCATGCTGTGGATCTTCATGCCCCCGGTCCTTTCCATCATGCTCTCGGCTTCGGGGAACTGGCTGCAGATCTTCAGCACGGTAGGGGTATTGCAATCTCCCTCCATCCTCAGCCGACCGTCTCCGCTGTTCGTCTGGAACCCGATTATCGCGCTTTTGAATACATACCCGTCTGGCAGTGTGATGAGCAGCTACGTTGTGCGTGGACTGAAGCTCAGTCCCTGGGTTGCCTATACGCTGTTGAACCTGTTAGCGACTACGATCTTCTTTCTACTCAGCGTCTACCTGGTTAAGCCCGTTCTACCGGGACACCTCTGGCGCAAGAAAGTACCTGTTGAGAATAGCTCGTCGGCAAATGCATCTGGCATATGATATAAATAGAGCAGGATCTTATCGAGTGTACGAGAGATAGACACGAGAAAGGTATTATTATGGCGACCTTGATGCAATCGCGCATAGAGGCACTGAACCAGGAACCTCTGGATAGCGAGAGCGTTGTCAGGGCATTCCAGCCCTGGCGTCAGCGACTCTCGGTACAACAATTACTGCGCTGGACCACCAGGGGCATCGCCGTGGGCCTCCTACTGGCATGCATCGTACTGCTCATCGCGCGCCTGATGCCCTGGGCCAGCGCGCTCGCCTGGGCCACGGGCTGCGCTCTTGCCTGCACGCTCCTGACCATAGGAGTGGCCATCTGGCGACGGCCATCGCTCGCGCGCACTGCACGTCTCGTCGATGCGCGCCTCTCACTGCACGATCGCTTGAGTACAGCCTGGGAGCTGCGTGAGCAGGCAACAACGCTGGTACGCCTCCAGCGTCGCGATGCATTAAAGCAGCTACAAAAGCATAAACCAGCCTCCACCATCTCTCTACGTCCACACCGCCTCGGCGTTCTGCTCTTCGCCGTTGTCGTCCTGGTATGCGTGCTCCTGATCGTGCTGCCCAATCCCATGACGGCGATTATCAAGCAGCAGCAGGCGTTCCAGACGCGTATAGCAAAACAGGTCGCGTCGATCGATAAAGTACGCCAGGTACTCGACCAGCAAGCAGGTCTCTCGCCACAGGAACGGCAGAAGATCGACCAGATTTTGAGCGATCTCGAAAACAAGCTGCAACAGTCGAAAAACGATACACAGGCCCAACAGGCCATCGCCCAGGCGCAGGCAAAACTCAACCAGCAGAGCGATCCCCAGGCCACTAACCTGCAGCAGGCCAATGCCGCCGCCAGTTCCGCGCTGCAAGGAAGCAACAACTCTGACCTGAAGGCGCTGGGCAACGCGCTCGCCAACAACGATAGCAAGCAGGTCTCCAACGATCTACAGAATCTCGCCTCGCAAATTGGGAAGATGTCGGCACAGCAACGCAGCCAGCTCGCACAACAACTGGAGAACGCGGCGAACCAGGCGGGTCAGCAGAATCCCGCGCTCAGTTCCGCACTCCACCAACTGGCGAAAGCCGTCACCGATGGCAGCCAGAGCGAGATCGCCGATGCCTCAAACGCCTTGCAGCAGGCGACAGACCAGAACGCCGCCGCCCAGGCGAAAAATAGCAGCATCAACCAGGCGTCACAAGGCTTGCAGCAGGCCGCGAATAACCTGGCCTCCGCCACCGATGGCTCGAACAGCCAGAATCAGGGGCAACAGAACCAGGGTCAGGGGCAGTTGGGGCAAGGCCAGGGGCAGCAAGCACAGGGTCAGGGACAACAGCCAGGTCAGGGGCAAGGCCAGGGTCAGCAGAGCCAGGGTCAGGGTCAGGGGCAACAGGGCCAGGGACAAGGGCAAGGCCAGGGACAACAGGGCCAGGGACGCGGCGGCTCGGGTGGTACCAATGGAGCGGGCAACAATCAAGGGAAAAATGAGCAGGTCACGATTCCTGGGCAGACCAGTTCCGGCTCCAGCACGCAGAGCGCCGATAACAACACCGGCGTCGTGCAATCCGGCAGCACCGTTCCCTACTCGCAGGTCATCGCGCAGTACAACCAGATGGCGCACAATGAAATCGACAGCAGCAACGTCTCTCCCGATATGAAAGATCTCGTTCACAACTATTTTAATTCACTAGAAGGACAGTGAGCTTCATGGCAAATATGAGTGACAACACAACTCCTCCGATGAAGATACCCAACGAGGAGCTGGCATTGCAGAATGGGCATGCACCCCAGGAAGAGGGACCCAGCGAGAGCAATATCGAGACATTTATGGATGTCGCGCAACGGCTGGAGAAGGAGCTCTGCTCCATCGTAGTCGGTCAGGAGCGCGTCGTCCGTGAACTGCTGCTGGCACTGTTCGCGGGCGGACACGTGTTGCTCGAAGGCGTGCCGGGACTGGGGAAGACGCTGCTTGTACGCACGCTGTCGGATGCGTTGACGCTCAAATTTGCGCGCATCCAGTTTACGCCAGACCTGATGCCAGCCGATATCGTTGGGACGACCATCGTCAGCGACCAGGCGGAGGCGGGCGCAGGTAGTAAACGTATCTTCAGCTTTCAACCGGGTCCCATCTTCGCGAACATCGTGCTGGCCGACGAGATCAATCGCGCCACCCCCAAGACGCAATCGGCCCTGCTCGAAGGCATGCAGGAGCGCACGGTCAGCGTCGGAGATCGCACGCGCCCGCTTCCGCAGCCATTCTTCGTGCTCGCCACGCAGAATCCCCTCGAAATGGAGGGGACCTATCCGCTGCCCGAGGCCCAGCTCGACCGCTTCCTGCTCAAGATCATGGTCAATTTCCCGAAGGCCGCCGATCTGCTGCGCATCATCGACACCACCGTCGGCACACAATCGCTGCATGCCCAGGCCGTCGCATCAGGCGAAGAACTACTACAATTGATCGAGACCGCGCGCGCCGTGCCCATTGCCACACATATCAAGGAGTTCGCAGTGCGCATCCTGCTCGCGACGCACCCCGACCAGGAAGATGCGCCGGAAAAAGTGCAGCAATATGTTCGCTACGGTGCCAGTCCACGCGGCCTGCAAGCGCTCATCACGACCTCCAAAGTGCGGGCGCTGCTGGAAGGTCGCTACAATGTCTCTATAGAGGATCTGCGCGCCGTCGCGTATCCGGTGCTGCGCCACCGCATCGTGCTCAACTTCGACGGATTGGCGGACAATATCGGACTGGAGGGCCTGATCGACACGATTCTCGAAGAAGTGGAGGAGGCGTAGTGGCGGACAACGGCGAAAAGTTGCGCTTCCCATTGGACGCTCAGACCTTACAACGCCTGGATACACTGGCGCTCGCCACGCGCAGGCCGATGGCGAGCGGGCGACCTGGGCGCAGGCGCTCGCCATCGGCGGGCTCCTCGATGGAGTTTTCGGACTTCCGCCGTTACTCACCGGGAGACGATTTCCGCCGCATCGACTGGCGAGCCTACGCGCGCCTGGAGCGGCTCTTCCTGCGCGTCTTCGAGGCCGAGGAAAACATCACCGTAACCATCCTCGTCGATTGCTCCGACTCGATGTATTATGGGACGCCGCGCAAGGCGGAGCTCGCGACCGCGCTGGCCGCCGCACTGGCCTACATCTCGCTCAAGTGCGAGGACAACGTTATCCTCGGCGCTCTCACCGACCGGCTGGTCTCGTACCGGCGCGGCAGCGGAGGCAAGAACGCGATCTGGAACATCGGCGATTTCCTTACGCGCCTGCCCCGTTCCGGCAGCACCGATCTGAACCGCTCGCTATACGATCTTGGACGCGTGGTGAACAGTCCGGGCTTGACGATCATCCTTTCAGATTTTCTGGCGCCGGGCGGCTATCAGACCGGGGTTAGGGCCGTGCGCCAGTTGCGGCAGGAGGTAGCGCTGCTGCAGATACTGTCACCGGACGAGATCAATCCTGATATACAGGGCGACTGGCAATTGCACGATAGCGAGGGGACAGGAACGGTGGATGTCAGCATCTCCCCTGGTATATTGCACGCTTACCAGGAGCGGCTGGCGACATTTACGCAAGAGATAGCGGAATTTGCACACACGCACATGGCAACCTACGCGCTTATCCCCAGCGATATGGCGATCATTGATATTGTACAGCGTCTATTGCGGCAAGTTGAGCTGGTGCGCTAGCCTGGAAGGATGGATCGATGAATCTACTTGTCCCGACAGCTCTCGCCTTCAGCCTCATCATACCCATCATCCTTCTGCTCTATTTTATGCGTCCAAAGCGCCAGCAGCGCACGATCGCCAGCACGCTTTTATGGCAACAGGCGCTACAGGACATGCAGGCCAGCCGTCCCTGGCAGCGCCTGCGCATCACCCCGCTGCTGATCTTGCAGATACTCGCGGCCATCATCATCGTGCTGGTCCTGGCGCGACCGGCGATCTTCGCTAACAGCTCGATCAGCGGCGATACCATCATCATCTTACAGGCGTCGGCGAGCATGCAGGCAACGGATGTCGCGCCGAGCAGATTTGAGAGCGCGCGCGCCGACATCGCCGACATCATCGACAACCTCGGCCCCAACGATCACCTCTCGCTGATCACGATGGCGCGCACGCCCCAGGTGCTCATCGCGGACTCGAACGACCAGGCGCAACTGAGAGCTGCACTGCAGCGCGCCAGAGTCACGAACCAGGATGCCGACCTGGAGCAGGCGCTCTCGCTGGCAAACTCGTTAATGAACGGGCGCACGAGCATGCAGGTGCTGGTCGTCGGCGACGGACACGTCAGTACCACAGATAAAGCCATGCTCGTGCCCTTCGCCGTGCGCTATCTCCGTATCGGCACCGACGCGCCCAACGCCGCGCTGCTGACGCTCTCCTCGCGCACGATCTCGAATAAACTCGTCGCATTCGCACAGGTAGCCAACTACAGCGCGCAGCAGCGCGCCATCCCGGTCGAGCTCTACGCCGATGGCAAGCTGGTCAGCGTGCAGACGGTCACGCTCGGCCCGCAAGGAACGGGGGCCATTCAGTGGAATACAGTGCCACCGAACACACGCTTTTTGCATGCGCAGATTATCACACAGGATGCCATGACCATCGACCACCAGGCCTGGACCATCGTCGGCGGCTCACAGCAGGGCCGCGTGCTGCTAGTGACAAAGGACAATTCGTTCCTGCGCGCAGCCTTTGCCTTGCAACCCAACGTCAGCCTGTCGGAGACGACGCCGCAACAATACGTGAACACCGGCAACTACGATCTCACCATCTTTGACGGCTACGTGCCGCCCACGCTGCCCGACGGCTCACTCTTCTTTGTGAATCCGCCGCAAGGATCGTATCTCTTCGGCACATCGGGGCCCGTCACCCACGTGAGCCGCGTAGGACCGGGCGAGGACACACTCAACCTCCTCGACTCGGTTGACCTGAGCACCATCCATACGCTGCAGACCAGCCATCCACTCAAACCGGCACCGTGGGAGCAGTCGATCATCAGCGCGCCGGAGACGCCGCTCCTGATCGCAGGCGAAAACAACAACAGGCGCGTTGCTGTGCTCGGCTTTGATCTGCACGATAGCGACCTGGGGCTACAGCCCTCCTTTCCTATCCTGGTACACAACCTGGCAGATTGGTTCTTACCGCAACCAGTTCCGGGGGATGGACAGGTCACCGCCGGCAGCGCCGTTACCGTTCAGACGTGGCCAGGAGCGGATCGCGTCACCATCACCAGCCCCGATTCGCGGGTGAGCACGGTCGGTCCGCCTTTTCCGGTGCAGCCCTATAACATGACGGATCAGGTCGGCATCTACCGGGTGACGCAGAGCGTTCATGGTCAGTTGCTTGATGGTGCCTTTACCGTCAATCTCTTCGACCCTACGCAGTCGCAACTGGCACCGGCTAAAACGCTGCCCATCCTGCGCAGCAGCGACTTTACACCCAACGGGAACGCAGTATCGCGCCAACTGCGCGAGATCTGGCCCTGGATCGCGGCGCTCCTCTTGCTGGTGTTGTGCGCGGAGTGGTGGCTCTTTAGCCGGGGCTACCATATACAAAAGGCGCCAGCACGCCAACTGCCGGGCCGGGAGATAGGAGGCGCACGCAGAATACAGGGAGGCATCCCCTCGCAAAAAAGTACCTTTACAGCCGGTATAGAAGGTATGTTACATGAACGCTACTCGCTTGCCAGGAAGCAGTTTTTGAAAGCAACGAAGCAGGCCAGAAAACGCTTTGGGCAAGTAACGCGCCGGTCGCGCTAGAAAAGGGGAGCACCGTGTTATCATTTGAGCAACCATTTATTCTCTTGCTCTTACTGCCAATCCTCCTCCTGGTGTACCTCACCTGGAGAAATATGTCCCTACCCTTTTCTGCCCGGCAGCGCCATCTCATCCTCGTCAGCCGTCTGCTACTCTTTACTCTGATCATCTGCGCGCTGGCCGGAGCCTCCTGGAAACAGTCGATCTCGCGGCAGACGACCATCTTTGTGGGTGATCTCTCGGACAGCACATCCTCGCAGCGTCCGTTTATCGAACAGTGGATCAACGCGGCGATCCAACACAAGGGCAGCGAGGACCAGGTGGGCATCGTCGCGGTGGGGCGCAACGCCCTGGTAGAGCAATCGGTCAAGACGCAGATCGACTTTTCCCACTTCGAGTCTACGCCCGATACCAACTATACCGATCTATCAGCCGGACTGCGCCTGGCCGCCGCGATCATGCCAGCCGACACACAGAAGCACATCGTCCTGCTGACCGATGGGCAGCAGAATCTAGGCGATGCGCTGCAAGAGGCCCAGTTGCTGCAACAGGAGGGTATCCGCCTGGACGTGGTGCCGATCCCCAGCGCAACGGGCGCCGATGTGCGGGTGGATAACCTGGATGCGCCTTCCCAGTTGCACACCAACGAACGCTTCACTATGCATGTACAGGTCTACAGCAGCGTCCAGCAGACGGGCACGATACGTATTCTGTTGGACCAGAGCATCATCTTGCAGCAGACGCTCCCTCTGGCGGTGGGCGAACAGGACCTCAGTTTCGATCTGGCCGCGCCTCCGCCGGGCTTTCACAGCTATCGTGTAGAACTGGACGCGCCGCGGGATACGATTCTACAAAACGATGAGGCAAGCGCGTTCGTCAGCGTACAGGGGCCACCGACCGTGCTGCTCATCGAAGGCACGCACGGGAACGGCGTCAACATTGCGAATGCGCTGAAGGCGACGAAGATCAACGTGGTCATCGGCACACCCAACGACGTCCCGACCTCGCTGGACGGACTGGCGGCCTACAGCTCGGTCATTCTGGCCGATGTTCCCGCAGTCGATCTGGGCAATGCGCGCATGCAGACGCTGCAATCGTTCGTACGCGACCTTGGGCGTGGGCTGGTCGTCAGCGGTGGGCAGAACAGTTACGGACTGGGAAACTATGCCGGAACGCCGCTGGAGGAAACGCTGCCGGTCACGATGGACATTCCACAGCACAAGGATACGCCGAATATCGCCGTCGTGCTCATCATCGAGAGCCTGGAGGCACCGCTCCCGGTCAATATCTCCAAGGAGGCTGCGAAGGGCGTCATCAGCCTGCTCACGCCGAACGACCAGGTTGGTATCTCGGCAGGCTACGGTACTCTGGCCATTCCGATGCAGCACGTTACCGACAAAGCGGCAATCAACAAAGCGATCGATGGGATGGACCCGACGGACCCTGGCAGCTACAATCCCGACCTCGCCAACGCCGAACGGGTGCTGCTGAACACGAACGCCAAGATCAAGCACGTCATTCTGCTCGGCGATGGCGATGCCTTCGATAACTACGCGCCCCAGGTCACGAAGATGGCGAAGGAGAACATCACCGTGTCCACCGTCGCCACGAACTCGGCTGACTACCAGGAACTGGGCACGATGATCAATATCGCCACGTGGGGCAAGGGCCGTTTCTATCGCGCCGATGACCCCAGCGTCATTCCGCAGGTGCTCTTGAAAGAGACGGAGCGCGCGGCACGACGCGCCATCATCAACGAGCCATTTACGCCCGCCGTCGTGGGGACGCACCCGATTCTCTCGGGACTCAAAGGGTTCCCTGAGCTGGATGGCTACGTCTCCACCACGCCCAGGCCGGCGGCGCAGATGGTACTCGTCAGCCATCGCGACGATCCCGTGCTGGCGGTGTGGCAATACGGCCTCGGGCGCGTTGTGGCCTGGACCAGCGACGCGCTGGGACTCTGGACCTCGCACTGGCTCCAATGGAACCAGGCGGCCCAATGGTGGGCGAATCTAGTCACCTGGACGCTTCCGGCGGCGGATAGCAGTATGAATATCAGCGGCAAGGTTATCAACGGCACGGGCCAGATTACCGTGGACCTGCCGACGACGACGACGACAGGGGGACAGCAGCAGGTGACGGCGCGTATTATCGCGCCCGATCGCTCACAACAGACGATCGCGTTGCAGCCAACCGCGCCGCAACAATGGGCCGGCAACTTCTCCGCCGATCCGGTCGGCGTCTACGTCTTCCAGGTTACGTGGCAGGGCCTCACCGCCAACGGAACACCAGGCAAACTGACGGCGACTACAGGCATGGTTGTGCCCTATTCGCCCGAATTTCGCACGCGCGGCACGAATATATCATTCCTCCAACAGGTGGCACGTGAAGGCGGTGGTCAGTTGCTTGGTCCGGGCGATAGCGTCGAGGCATTTCTACAAAACCTGCCTCCGGTGACGGCGTCGCTGCCCATCACATTCCTGCTGCTCGCGCTGGCGGCCCTGTTGTTGCCTGCCGATATCGCGGCGCGGCGCCTCTCCAGCCTGGAGTTTCTCGTCGTCGGTTGGCGCTGGCTCACCGGGCTCTTCAGTCCGGCCAGGGCGCGGGTTGCAACGTCGAGGGATGGTTTTAAGGAGAGCTCTTCTTCCATCGGGGCAACCCTGGGCAGCGTGCGCACGCAGAGGCAGGAACGGCGCAACCGCGTTCAGCCGCTCAAGCCCATCCCGGTCAGCAGGGAGCCGGTGCGCACGAAAGCGGAGCAGGCGCCAGCCGCTCCGGCTCCGCCGCAGGAGCTGACCACGACGGAACGCCTGCTAGAGGCCAAACGCAAGCGCATGCAGGTGGCGGACCAACAGGAAGAAAGCAGCACATAATTCCAAGAACCTATGCATTCAGGAGTTTGCATGAGTAACGACACAGCAATTACCACGCGCCTACTATTTGTGCGACACGGACAGACAAATACAGCCGTCAACCATGTATTCTGCGGCACCACGGAGGCACCGCTTACGTCTACGGGACGCTGGCAGGCTCAGGCGCTGGCGGAGCGGTTACGGCACGAGTCCATCGATGTCCTGTATTGTAGTCCGCAGCAGCGCGCGCTTGAAACTGCTGCTCCCATCGCAGACGCGCTTAGAGTACCCGCGTCTTCTCAGCAATTGGGACAAAGGACTGTGGATGAGCAACCCACCGGACGGAGAGACACGGCAGGCGGTCATCGCGCGCGTTGTGCCCTGCATCATCGAACTATCGGGGGCGCACACGGGGAAGACCGTCCTGGTCGTCTCCCACAGAATCACGCTGTGCCTGTTGATTGGGCACATGCTAGACATGACGCTCTTCAGCAGTCGGCGCTTATTGCTCAGTCCAGCTAGCCTGACAGAGCTTCACATGACCGAGGACCAGGTACAGATGATCTCATTCAACGATACGAGCCACCTGGTCGCATCGTAGGGGTCCGGCTTGCCTGAACTCGGCTCTTCTCTCACCGACACGTTTTTTATTAACTGTGATCGGGGTAGGGACCAGCCTCGGCGCGTCCGTGATTTATCGGTTTCCTCTTCTCTGAGACGAGAAAACGGGACGAGGAAAACAAGCACAACGGGTAGGAAATGATAAATCCGGACGCGCTGGAAGCTGGTCCCTACCCAAAAAAATCTCTCCTCTGAAATGTGTCAGGGAGAGAAGGACCCGGCTCGCCTGGACTCGCCCGTGCCCAGGAGCGCCAGGCCCCTACAGCAAGGAGAATTTTATGTTGTTACCTGAGCTGCGAGACGAAGTTGCTCGTTACGCCAGAAAAATGCATGAGAGCCAGCTTGTGCGCGCAACGCAGGGGAACTTGAGCGCGCGCGACCCGGAGAGCGGGCTGATCTGTATCACGCCGACCGGAGGAGACTATCAGACGCTTACCGGCGAGGATATCGTCGTTATCGATCGCTACGGCAGCATCGTCGAGGGCCGGTGGGAACCTTCCAGCGAGACGCCGCTCCATACGCTGCTCCTACAACGCCGGCCCGATATCAACTGCGTCATGCACACTCACTCGATCTACGCGACCGCCTTCGGCGTCGTGTACCAACCGATCCCGATGATCCTGCAGGAGTCGGCGGCGTGCCTGGGCGGCGACGTGCTGGTGACACCATACCAGATGTCCGGTACGCAGGAGTTCGCCACGCTGATCGCTGACCGGATCGGGGAGAGGCACGCCCTCATCTGGGGCAACCACGGCGCAATGGTCGTCGGGACCACCCTGGCGCAGACGTTCTCGATTGCTCACGCACTGGAGGATAGCGCAAAGGTCGCCGCCATCGCCCGACAGCTCGGCGAACCCGTGATGCTGCCGCCCACAGAGGTGGCGAAGCTGCACGAGATCTGGCTGCAAAGCTACCGGCAGAAGGCGCTGGACTGAGCCTCCACCCCCCCCACCTGTTGTGAATGGACGAGCAAGACTTTGGTAACGGGCGTCGTCTGCGCCTGGCGCTTCTCAAGCAGATCCAGGGCGTCCTGGTACTCATCCAGGGAGAAACGATGCGAGATAAGCGGAGCCAGATTGAGCAGGCCGGAGCGAAAGAGCTGCACGCCATACGTCCAGGCCGCTGAGTTCGCGCCGAAGATGCCGTGTGTGGTCAGTTGATTGAATGCAAAGAGGTCACTCTCGACACTCAGAAACGTGCCCGCACCCGCGATACCCTCCAGAATGACGGTCCCACCGCGACGGGCGAGGTGGAGCGACTCGATGACCGCCTGCGTATGGCCGGCACCCTCGAAGACGAGATCGGCACCACTGCCACCTGAGATGGCGCGGATGCGCTCCCCAGCGTCCTCGCGCCCCAGGTTGATCGTATGGGTCGCGCCGAACTGGCGCGCGAACTCCAGGCGCTCGGCAAGCAGGCCCACCACCACAAGCGCGGAGGGGCTATAGAGACGGGCCAGTTGGAGGGCGAGCAGGCCGCTCGTTCCCGTTCCGACCACGGCGACAACGGCACCGGGCCGGGGCGGCGCTTTGAGAAAGCCGTGCGCCACCACCGAGGCTGGCTCCAGTAGCGCGGCCTCCTCCAGCGATGCATCGTCGGGGAGCACATGGATGAGACGTGCAGGCACGGCCACATACTCGGCCATTCCGCCGGGACGCGTAAAGCCGATCTCGTCGTAGCCAGCCTCGCAGAGATTGGTTGCTCCCTCGCGACAATTGGGGCAGACGCCGCAATAGAGAAAGCCTTCCGCCACGACCTTATCGCCAGGCGCGATCCCCTGCACGCGCGCCCCCACTGCGGCCACCACGCCCGACCATTCGTGGCCCGGTATCACCGGGTAGCGATAGTAGCCTGCGGGACGACGCCCCTGGTAAAGCTCGACATCGCTGCCACAGATACCCACAGCGTACGATTGGACCAGCACGTCGTCTGGTCCAGGCGCGGGCACCTCTATTTCGGTCACCTCTGCGGAGCCGGGTTCGGTGATGACGAGGGCTTTCATATCTTTTCCTCCGTGTCTTTGAGTTTCGGGATCGTGCTTGCGGTGATGCCCGGACAGCGTTTCGCGGATGGGATGCTTGCTGCCAATCTGGCGAAAAGTGCTCCTCACAACTATACACACTATACACCAACGGGAGTGGGATTGTTTTGATGCGATAAGGAGGTGTGGGATTGCATTCGGATGCGATAAAGATATGGGCACCGGCCGATTTTGAGATGGAGAAAGATTGGTGGCGAGAGCGAGACAGGCATTTCCCGATGCGGCTTCTTGCATCGGCACGTTGTACATTGGCCGATTGCTCTCCCTCCTTTTGTGGGAAGACACACGAGCGTGTATATCCTTGAGGAGCGGCTTCCCAGCTTCGCGTGAGTTTTAACCCCGGATATTCCAGTCACCCTGAGTAGAACACCGCTTCCGGTGGTGCTGCGATGGAGATGGTTTTCTCTCGTCTGAATATGGGGTAGTCCTTCCGGTGACTGTGATTGACGTTGAGACTCATGTGACCAACGTCGGAGAGCGTGTCTCCTTCATGCCGCATGAGTCTCACCACTCAGTGGTTAGGAAATGGGGGGCGGTTCTCCACTCGGTGCCGCTTCAACTGCCTTCCCGGCTGTGCGTCTGCGTGCGAGCGCAACCCCGATGAGCGCGACCAACCCCGCGATACTGAGCCAGGCGAACAGGTCGCCGATCGTGGCATAGATCGTGTGCACGCCCTGCACGGGGACGTAGGCCACCATCACCTGGGGATCGGTGCTATAGAAGTCCGTTGCCGCCAACACATGTCCTTCATAATCTACCGCCATCGAAAGCCCGCTGTCCGTCTGTTTGACCATGGAGGAGCCAGTCTCAATCGCTGTGAACGCCGACATTTGGGTATGATACGGGTCAATCTCTCTCCAATCACCAGCGGGTGAAAGCAGGAGGTCAGCATTGGCCTGACCTGTCCGACTAATGATGTCCAGAAAGTCCGTATCGTAACAGACGACCGACGCTAGGCGTCCATACGGGGTCGCCACAACAGGAATCTGGCCATTGCCTGGCACCAGGCGTAAATTCTCCTCACCTGGAACAGGGTGAGCTTTCTGGTAGACCCAGACGACCTTGCCGCTCGGGTCAATCAGCACCGATTCATCTCGCCCAAAGGGAGGCTGCTGGCTCGGCAGAACCACGGCCAGGCCCATATCCAGGTAGATGCCAGAGGCGCGAGCAGTGGCACGGGCCTGTTGCACAAAAGCGGCTTCGTCTTCTTGCAGCACCGTCGCACCGCTTTCGGGCCAGACCACTACTTTAGCCCCCGCACGGGCTTCTTGCTGGCTCAGGGCGAGCATATTCGCATCGACCTGGGCCAATACCGGGCGGATGGCCTGTCTCTGCGCCTGCGTCGTCTTCTCATCCAACAACTGGCCGAAGTTGGCGGATGGGAGGAGGGTATGATAATGGAGAGCCGTGACGCCAGCGACACGCACGGTCGCTCCCTGCGGGGCGAAGAAGGTCAGGCGTGCACCTCCTCCCAGGAACACCAGCGCCAGCAGACCACCATAGAGCAGCAGTCCCGGACGCACCTTCGGCCAGGCAAATCCGTGCTCCCAGGCCCAGTTGACCACCGAGGCTAACCAGCTCATCAAGAGGTTGATGCCCCACAGACCGGTCACCGACACCAGTTGCATCAGCGGCAAATCGCCGTACTGGGTGTAGGCCGGATTGAATATGGTCCCCGTTGGGCTCAACAGAACGAACAGGTACCACACGCTCGTCACCACAAGCGGAAACACGAGGGTGCCGAGCAGCCCACCCACTCGCCGGGCCAGCACGCGGTCGAGCAGGTAGGGTATGATGGCCAGGACGGCCCCGCCGAAGACATCGAGGTAGTAGAACACCCCCGATGCTAGAAGCACCCCTTGCATTTCAAAAACAGGCACCAATGTGCTCGCCAGGAGCAGAAGCACCATGCCGCGCAGCAGCGGCTGGGTGCGGACGAAACGGAGCAAGAACACGGGGTAGAGCCAGACGGCCAGGGGAATCGTCCACCTGGGCAAGACGAAGGCTGAGAGCACAATGCCCAGCGCGAGCCAGAGGTAGGAAAGCCGATCCCGCTGGTTGTTGATTGATGGTGTTGGTTTCTGTTTTCTCATAAAACAGTTCTCCTGTGTCAGCAAGCCACATCTGCTTGCAGGTGCCTCCCTCCAAGAAGGAGTGGTGTGTTGAACGAGACTCGTAAAAAGGAGGAGGGGCCGGGCGAATGCCTCTCCTCTTAACACCTACCTGTCAGCGTCTTACTGGCTCGTCGGCTCGCCTGGTGTGCGTTTGCGCACGAGGATAAAAGCTCCACCGACGAGTAAGATCGAAAGCACCAGCATGACGGCGAGGAAGACCTGGCCCCCGCCCAGGATGCCATAGGCCGCCCAGCCTGCGAGGACAAGAACGATGATCATTCCCCGGATGCTCGCTTGCATCCGCGAGTCGACTTGAAACATAGAGCCTCTCCTTTCGGTTACTTCGGCCGCAGCGGGGAGATGTCCGCGTTCCCCTTCTACCAGCCGGCTGCTTGCTCACACGACGTGAGCTCACGGTAAAACGACAAGTTACTCATTGCTATTACCTGCTTGTGCTGCCGCCAGGCGAATGGCCGCAAGCAGCGTATCAGTTGCTCCACGCTTCTCCACAAACGCGACCGCTCCGGCGGCCTGGGCCCGTCCGCGTGTCTGCGCATCGTCATAGATGCTCAGGATCACAACGGCGCTCTGCGGGATCACCCGGCACAGGGCTGCGGTGGCTTCGATGCCATCCATCTCCGGCATCTGGATATCCATGAGCACCACGTCGGGCTTGAGAATTTGAGCCAACGAGAGCGCCTCGCTGCCAGTGCTGGCCTCTCCCACCACCTCGAGATCCGGCTCCAGGGAGAAGCGCCCACGCAAGGCGCGCCGCACCACGGCTTGATCATCGACCAGCAACACACGAATCATCAGGACCTCGTCTCTCTGCCCCATCCAGTGTCTGGCAGTGCCAGAAGTAGAACAGGTATGGTTCTCCCGCAGGCTCGCTGATGCGAAATGTGGTATACTGAAGAACCAAAGAATTCCTCCGACGAGACGTTTTCCAGATCCAATGTGAGCCAATGACTATCATTCCAGACTTTTCCGACCTTGTGATTGAGCAAGTG